>Ga0209376_1001144_pt1 | contig 27462 bp, 22 predicted proteins | sample GraSoiAngelo_134_FD_185891 | JGI IMG/M metagenome (GOLD analysis project Ga0209376, IMG submission 185891) | Grasslands soil microbial communities from the Angelo Coastal Reserve, California, USA - 14_0929_05_30cm (SPAdes) (version 2) | ecosystem: Environmental > Terrestrial > Soil > Grasslands ... | reverse complement strand
CGCTACGGGAAGTGCTGGACACGATCCGGCAAGTCGCGCCCTCTTCGGCGAATGTTTTGCTCGAAGGCGAGAGCGGCACAGGCAAGGAACTGGCCGCGCACGCCATTCATAACTTGAGCCGGCGCAATCAGGCGAAATTCGTGGTGGTGCATTGCGCGGCGCTGTCGCCGACTTTGCTCGAAAGCGAGCTTTTTGGGCACGAACGTGGCGCTTTCACGGGCGCGCATGAACGCCGGATCGGAAGGTTCGAGCAAGCGAACGGTGGCACCATCTTTCTCGATGAGATCGGCGAGATCGATTCCAGCACGCAGGTGAAATTATTGCGGGTAATGAGCGAACAGCGCGCGTTCGAACGCGTCGGTGGCACACAAACCCTGCGCGCGGATGTAAGGGTGATTGCGGCAACGAATAAGAACCTTGAGCAACTAGTACGGGAGGGAAAATTTCGCGATGATCTTTATTTTCGCCTCAACGTCGTCCGCATCACCATGCCGCCGCTGCGTGCGCGCAAGGAGGATATCCCACTTCTCGTTAGATCGTTCCTCCGGCATTTCTCCAAGGCAAATGAGAAACCGCTGCTGGATATTACGGCCGATGCGATGAACACGCTGCTAGCCTACGATTGGCCGGGAAACGTGCGCGAGTTGCGCACTGCCATTGAGCACGGCGTAGTGATGGCGAGCGGGCCCAAAGTTACGGTGCGCGATTTGCCGCGCGCAATCCGGGAAGCGGCGGGAACCTCGGCCGGCGCGATCTCGATTTCGGAAACGGCGAAGCCGCTCGATTTGGCAGAAACAGAAAAACGGCTTATCACCCAGGCGCTCGCTTCAACGGGTGGAAACATTACTGCCGCGGCCACCCAGTTGGGAATCAGCCGCCGCACCTTACATCGCAAATTAAACGAGATGGATGCCCAAGGCCGGAATGTGCGCGAGCAAGCCCGCGCCGCAAAGAAACGCGCAAAGTAAATCATGCGCGGGGAACGCCGATTTCATTCAGAAGGTCGTCCACATGCTTGAGGCCGGTGAGCGTCTTTCACGGCGATCGCGACCGCCACAAGGAGCTGTCGACAAAATGAACTGCCAATTATTTCTCCGTAGTTTCCGGTTTACGAATGTCACATCGGGACGTTGAATTAGCCGGGTGAGCGACAACAGAAAGATTTTTGGAACGGATGGCGTTCGCGGCGTCGCCAACGTCGAGCCCGTCACGGCCGAGACTGCGCTCAAACTCGGTCGCGCCGCCGCGCATGTTTTCCTGAAATTGAATCCGCGGGCGCATCCGGGCGGGACGCGACCGAAGATTGTGCTCGGCAAAGACACCCGGCTCTCCGGTTACATGCTCGAAAATGCGCTGGTCGCCGGTATCACGTCGCTTGGAGTGGATGTGCTTGTGATCGGCCCGCTGCCCACTCCCGGTGTCGCTTACATCACCCGCTCACTGCGCGCCGATGCCGGGATCGTTCTCTCCGCCTCGCATAATCCTTACGCCGACAACGGCATTAAATTTTTCCGCCATGACGGCTATAAGCTCGATGATCAGGTCGAGCAGCAAATTGAGCAGCTCGTTTTCAGCGGCGAGATCGATGCGATCCGCCCGACCGCTGGCAAAATCGGCCGCGCCACCCGAATTGACGACGCTCTTGGCCGTTATGTCGAATTTGCCAAGCAAAGTTTTCCGCGCGGAATGACTTTGGAAAAAATGCGGATCGCGGTCGATGTCGCGAACGGTGCCGCCTACAAATCCACGCCCTGCATTTTGCGCGAGTTGGGCGCGGATATCACCGTCGCGCACAACACGCCCAACGGAACCAATATCAACGCCGACTGCGGCAGCACTCATCCGGAGGAAATTCAGCGGGTGGTTAAGGAATCCGGCGCCCAGGTCGGTATCACCCACGATGGCGACGCAGACCGCGCTTTGTTGTGCGATGAAAACGGCGAACTGGTTGATGGCGATGAAATTCTGGCTATTGCCAGCGTTGATTTATTGCGCGCGAAAAAATTACGCGACAGCACTTTGGTTGCGACGGTGATGAGCAATTTCGGCCTCGATGAGACCCTTGGTGCACACGGAGGCAAAGTCATTCGCACCAAAGTAGGCGACCGCTATGTGCTTGAAGAAATGATGACGCGCAATCTCAATGTCGGCGGCGAGCAAAGCGGCCATATGATTTTTCGTGACTTCACCACGACCGGCGACGGCATTATCAGCGCGCTCCAGGTTTTGCGGATCATGAAGGAAAGCGGAAAACCATTGAGCGAGCTGAAGCGGTGCCTGAAAAAATATCCGCAGGCGCAACGAAATTTGCGGGTCAAACGCAAACCGCCGCTGCAGGAATTGCCGGCGGTGATGAAGTTAGTGGGTGAAACCGAACAGCAACTTTCCGGGAAAGGCCGTGTTCTTTTGCGCTACTCCGGAACGGAACCGAAAATTCGTTTACTGATTGAGGGACGCGAACCGGACGAGATCGATCGGCAGGCAAATCGGATTGCGGAAGCGATCGAGGAAGCGATTGGTGCGAAATGAACGCGCCGTCATCCCGAACGAAGCGCAGCGGAGCTGAGGGATCCCGTTGCGTTACCTTTAAGGTTGCACAACGGGATCCGTCGACTGCGCTCGGGATGGCAACTTAAGTTATGACCCTTTCTCAAGTAATCGAAGCGCTCCTTTTCAGCGCGCAAAAACCGCTGACCGCGCCCGAGCTGCGCGATGCGGTGACCAGCGCGGGCGAGAACGGCGAGCTGGTGCCGAATGAATTCGCGCGCGTCAAGGAAGCAGAAATTGCAGGCGCACTCGAGCAACTGAAAGTCGATTACACCCTATCGCCGCGCGGATTTCAGCTGGTGGAAAAAGCAGACGGCTGGCAGATGGTTAGCCATCCCGATTGTGCACGATGGGTGCGCCAGCTTTTTCCCGGCCCGAAACCGGCGAGACTGTCGCCGCCGGCGCTCGAGACACTCGCCATCATCGCCTATCGCCAACCCATTACCCGGGCCGATGTCGAAGCGGTCCGCGGCGTTACTGTCGAAGGTGTGCTGCAAAATTTGATGGAGCGCGGTCTGGTAAAAATCAGCGGCCGCGCGGAATTGCCAGGACGTCCATTGCTTTACGAGACGACGCAATTTTTCCTGGAGCATTTCGGTTTGCGGAATCTCGACGAATTGCCGAACGCCGAGGAATTGCGCACGCGCTATTTGCCAGTCGCGCCGCGACCAACCCCTGGAGCCGGCGTCCCTGATGCTGGACCGGGGTCAACGACCCCGGCTACCGTCACGTCTGAGGATTGACTTGGTCGCGCAATTTCGGAGACTTCGCGCAGACGCGTCGGCTAATTCCCGGCGGACAGGTTGCTATCTTCTATGAATAAAGGTCTTATCGGTTGTCTCGGCATTGGTGCCATCATTCTTTTCCTCGTCCTGGTCGGCGGGTGCGCTGTAGCCGGCAGCTATAACCGGCTGGTTGGTTTGCAGCAGAAAGTCGATCAAAGCTGGGCGCAGGTGCAGAATGTGTATCAGCGGCGCGCGGATCTAATCCCGAACCTGGTGAACACGGTGCAGGGGGCGGCAAATTTTGAGAAATCTACCCTCACCGAGGTAACGAACGCACGTGCCAGCGTCGGTCGCGTCCAAATTGATCCCAACCATGCACCGGAGGACGCGGCAAAACTGCAGGAATTTCAACAGGCGCAAGGACAACTCAGCAATGCTCTCTCCCGCTTGTTGGTGGTGAGTGAGCGCTATCCGGAACTGCGCGCGACACAGAATTTTCAAAGCCTCCAGGCGCAACTGGAGGGGACCGAGAACCGGATCTCGGTTGAGCGCGGAAATTTCAACTCCTCGGTGCAGGATTACAACACCGCGGTGCGCACTTTCCCGACTAATTTGTTTGCCGGCATGTTCGGATTCCGGCAACGACCATTTTTCGAAGCCCAAGCCGGCGCGGAGAAGCCGCCGACGGTGAATTTTAACTTTGGAAGCCCGGCAGCGCCGCCGGCCGCAACCGCGGCTCCCACACCATAATTTTTGCCCGTCATCCTGAGCGAAGCGGAGCGGAGTCGAAGGATCCCGTGGAAATAATCTTCAAGGTTGCACGACGAGATCGCCGTTCGACTCGGCTTCGCCTCGCTCAGGGCAGGCTCCCGACTTCACTCGGGATGGCGGTGCGGTGCGAACGATTATTTTTTGCAGTCGTTGCCATCTTAGCGTGCGCGATCTGCGCGCATGCTGCCGAAACGATTCCGCCAAAACCGGACCGTTATTTCCACGATTACGCTGGCGTAGTTTCCCAAGGGGCAGCTCAGCGTTTCAACGAACAATTGGCGCAATTTGAACGCGAGACCTCCGATCAGATCGTAGTTGCGATCTGGCGGACGATGCCTTCGCAAAGTTCGATCGAAGACTTCACCCAGCGCACTTTTCAGACATGGGAGGTCGGCCAAAAGGGGCGAAACAATGGCGTCGTCTTCTTCGTCTTCGTGGATGATCACCGGATGCGGATCCAGCCGGGCTACGGGCTGGAAGGAACGCTGCCAGACATCACGTGCAACGAAATTATACGCGATGCCGTTGCGCCGCGATTCCGGGCGAAAGATTTTGAAGGCGGCCTTGCTGCTGGAATCGATCTCATCTTTAAAGCAATTCGCGGAGAGTACAAGGGAAGCGGAAAAACGGTGCGCGAAAGCGGGAGCAGTCAGAGTAGTACTGCGGGGCTGCTGGTTTTCTTTTTCGTTCTTATCATATTTTTGCTGGCAGTGCGCGCCTCGCGTCGTTTTGGCGGTTACCGTTATACCGGCGGCGGTGGTCCGTTCATTTCTGGGAATTGGGGCAGCGGAGGTGGATGGTCGTCCGGCGGCAGCGGGTTCAGTGGATTCAGTGGTGGTGGCGGGTCCAGCGGAGGCGGCGGAGCAAGCGGCAGTTGGTAACAAAGATGCGGACGCATCATTTTCTTCGCCGCCTCGATCACAATCGGGTAACCCAGGCGATTAAAAAGGCGGAGGGGAAAAGTTCCGGCCAGATTCGTGTTTTTATTCAACGGGGAAAATTCGAGGATGATGCTCTGCCGCGGGCAGAGAGAAGATTTCTTCAGCTGGGAATGCAAAAAACGCGGGATCGCAATGCGGTCCTGATTTTTGTCGCGCCGCGCGCCCATAAATACGCCGTGGTAGGCGACGTGGGGGTGCACGAGAAATCCGGCGAGGAGTTTTGGAAAAAATTAGTGCACGATATGCGAGCGCATTTCAAAAATGAAGATTTCAATCGCGCTATCATCCTCGCCATCAGTGAAGTAGGAAAATTATTGGCCGCGCATTTCCCCCGCACCGGCGACACGATTAACGAGCTGCCAGACGAGATCGCGCAAGGGTGAGCCTCGACCTCTACAACCCGTCATCCCGAGCGCAGTCGAGGGATCCCGATGAAGTTACCTCAAAGGTTTCGCGGCGGGATCCCTCGGCTTACGCTCGGGATGACGGCTAATGGACGCACTTGCAAATCGCGCGACTTGGTGTTCATTCCAAACCTCGCAGCGAGTTTTTAAATTAGTTGCGCTGTTGGTCCCTGGGTTTCCGTCGCTGGACGCGAAGCTTTACTCGCCAGGGGGAACCCAGCGAAGAGGAAATTAGTGATTTAATGAATTATCGATCTGGCGATTTGCTTTCTGCATTCGCTAAATCATGCACTCGTTAAATCGTTAATTATTAAGCTTATGCCAGTTCGTTACGGTCGGTTTGAAATGCCGAAGACCCTCTCGAAGGACGAGAAGGGGGCGACGGAAACTTACGCGAAGTTTGTCGCGGAACCATTTGAGGCGGGCTACGGCCACACCGTCGGCAATTCGCTTCGTCGCGTGCTTTTGTCTTCGCTGGAAGGCGCTGCCATCACCGCGGTAAAAATCACCGGCGCGCAGCATGAATTCGCCACTTTGCCGGGCGTGGTCGAAGACGTCACCGACATCGTGCTGAACTTGAAGCGCATAAAATTCAAGGCGACCGAGCACGAGCCGCGCAAACTTTCGCTTAGCGTGAACAAGGAGGGGGAAGTCACTGCCGGCGATATTCAACTCGCCCAGGGTTACGAGGTTTTGAACCCCGATCAGGTCATCTGCACTCTCGACAAAAAACATAAGTTCGATGCCGAGCTGGAAGTGCGCGTGGGACGCGGTTTCGCCACTGGCGAGGAAAACAAGCGACCCGACCAGCCGATCGGCCTGATCCCGATCGATTCTATTTTTTCTCCGGTAACGCGAGTGAAATATGCCGTGGAACATACCCGCGTGGGTCAGCGCACCGATTACGACAAACTCATTCTCGAAGTTTGGACCGATGGCCGTCTCACACCGGACGACGCTCTTCTTCAATCCTCAGCCATCTTGCGCCATCACCTCGATGTTTTCGTTAATTTCAACGAAGATGTGATCGAGTTCGACGAAACGCCCGCCGGCGTGAGTGAAGAAAACATGAAGCTGAAGAAGCTTCTCAACATGAGCGTGAACGAAATTGAGCTGAGCGTGCGCGCGGCCAATTGCCTGAACAACGCCAATATCACCACCGTGGGCCAGCTCGCCCAAAAAACTGAGGCAGAAATGCTGAAGTATCGAAACTTTGGCAAGAAATCGCTTAACGAGATTAAGGACAAACTCACAGCACTGGGACTCGGACTGGGAATGAAATTTGATCCCGGTCTCGTGGAAACGCCGGTCGGAGTAGATGTCGTCGCCAGCTCCAATGGAGCGGGCACAGAGCAACCGGCACCGTCGCGCGTTGGCTAACTTCGCGATGCGACACCAAAAGAAAACAATAAAACTCGGTCGCACTGCAGAGCATCGAAAAGCGCTGCTGGCAAATCAGGTTTGCAGTTTGATCGAGCATCAACGCATTCGCACCACTCTGGCAAAAGCGAAAGCAGTCCGCCCGCTCGCAGAAAAAATGGTTACGCTTGGCAAAAAAGGATCGATCCATGCCCGTCGCACCGCTTTTGCCGTTCTACGGCAAAAAGATGCCGTGAAAAAATTGTTCGATGAAATCGCGCCGCGCACAGCCGATCGCCACGGCGGTTACACCCGAATCGTGAAACTCGGGCAACGCAAAAGCGACTCTGCTCCGGTCGCCTATCTGGAGTGGGTAGATGCCGCCATACTCCTCGATCAAGAGATCGATGAAGCGGCGGAGAAGAAAGCGCGCAAATCGAAAAAAGAAGGCGAGCAAGCCAGCGGCGCGGAAAAGAAATCGAAGAAGGCCGCGGCTGCTGCCGGAACATAGGGCTCCGCCCTGTGCGCCAAGCGGGCATGTTGTCCGCTTTCTTGGTGGCTTGTTCTCCTTAGCGGGTTACAAACCCGCTGGGCGCACAGACCGGAAAGTCTGTGTTCCGTTTCGAGCAGTGACTATTTTGTCCGCTCAAGTTCTTAGTTGTCGCTAGCGGCCGTCACGAGCGGCAGCTACAACCGCTGTCCGCTAAAGCGTTCCGGTTCCATTTTCGGGACAGTCATTTCCCAAGCGCGGAATGATTTTGGCGACGACAATTTCATTGATCGCACCTTAAACGGCACGATCTTAACAGCTTACAACGGGCAAAAAATGGCTGGCACGCGGGGTGCATAAGGGCAAGGCGACCTATGAATACCCACAAAGCTAACACGTACGACCTGATCGTGGCGTCTGAGGACAAGAATCGAGCCGTGCTCGAAACGGTAATCTACGCTCTCTTCATTTTGAGTGCGATCGTTTCGATCTGGCAGTTCGTGGTGCAGCCGATCGTTGTGCCTTCGCATACCGCCGGCTTCGCTTCCAATCAGACGACAACGACAGCGACCTGCAGCATCTAACGAGAATTGGATAGACCGACCCGTTGGTTTATCCAATGGCATGAGTCCGGACCTGGATTAGATCGCTGCGAATGTTGCTGCAGGATTTGCGATACGCCCTGCGAATGCTGGCGAAACAGCCAGGCTTCACCGCCATCGCTGTCTTGACGCTCGCGCTCGGTATCGGCGCAAATACTGCCATTTTTAGTGTGATCAACGCCGTCCTGCTGCGTCCTCTTCCATATCCGAATGCTGATCGCATCATGGTCTTGAATGAGTCGTCCGGACCGGGTCAGGATTTTTCCGTCGCGTTGCCGGATTATTTTGATTGGCAAAAAGAGAGCAAGACATTCGAACATCTCGCCTGCACGCATAAAGAGTCGCGCAATCTCAGCGGCATTCCCGGCCGCGAGCCCGAGCGTGTTTCGTGCGCGTCGGTCACGCGAAATTTTTTTGATATCATCGGCCTTTCGCCTGAAATCGGGCGCGTCTTCAGCGCTGATGAGGATAAAGTCGGCGCGCCGCCGGTGGCTGTGATCAGCGATCGCTTGTGGCAGCGCGCGTTCAATCGCTCACCCAAAGTTATCGGCCAATCGATCACGCTGCACGATCAGAACTTCACTCTCATCGGCGTGATGCCGCCGCAGATGACCTCGCCGCAAGACAGCGATGTGTGGCTTTCGTTGATGCGGCGCAGCAATAACCCGGCGTGGATGGATCGCTCGCACCATCCAATGATGTTCGTCTGGGGCCGGCTCAAGGCGAACGCGGACGTCGATCTTGCGCGCAGCGAAATGAAGACGATCGCGGCGCGACTGGAACAAGCCTATCCGGAAACGAACAAGGGCGAGACGGCAATCGTCACGCCGCTGATCGATAACCTCGTCGGTAAATACCACACCAATCTCACGCTCTTGTTAGGCGCAGTCGGCTTGGTTTTGCTCATCGCCTGCGCGAATCTGGCGAATCTTTTCGCTGCGCGCGGCGCCGCCCGCGCCCGAGAATTCGCCATTCGCGCTGCGGTCGGCGCGAGCCGCGCGCAAATCGTTCGGCAACTACTCATCGAAAGCTTTGTTATCGCCGTGCTCGGCGGCACGCTCGGGTTATTCATCGCGCTCTGGGCACGCGATGCGTTGAGCGTGCTCGCGCCGCAGAGCGTTTCGCGTTTTCAGGAAATTTCCTTCGACTTGCCGGTGCTCGTTTTCACTTTTGCCGTCGCGGCGGTGACCGCAGTGCTTTTCGGCCTCTGGCCGGCGTGGCAAACTTCGCGCGCCGATGTGCGACTCGCGTTGAAAGCTGGTTCGTCAGGCAGCGGTGAAGCGCCCTCGGCCAAACGCACGCGCGATTCGCTCGTCATCGGGCAGATCGCGCTCACGCTCACGTTGCTTATTGCTGCAGCGCTCGTCCTGAAGAGTTTTTCGCGGCTGCAATCGCTTTCGTTAGGCTACGAGCCGCGCAACCTTTTCACCACGCGCTTCGAGTTGCCGTGGCGAATCTACAACGATCGCGATAAAATCGACATGTTCGCCAAAACGCTCGTGGAGAAAGTGCGCGCACTGCCCGGTGTGCAAACCGCGGGCGTCAGTTCCAACGGGCCGCTCATGGGCGGATGGCAAACCGGATTCTGGCGCGAAGGTTCGCCGGAGCCGACGGCCGCACAAATGCTCAACGCCGATCTCGAAGTTATCGGCGGAGATTATTTCTCCGCTCTGAAGGTGCCGCTCTTGCGCGGTCGCCTGTTCAATGAGCGCGATACGAAAAACTCGCCGCGCGTGGTGATTATCGATCAAGCGATGGTCGATCAATATTTCCCTAACGAGGATCCGATCGGCAAACGCATCGCCGTCGATACCGGCAACGACGAGGAAGGCAACGTCATGAGCGAGATCGTCGGCGTGGTCGCGCGCATGCGCTTTCACGCGGTCGATGAAATGGCGCCTTTGCCGGTGATTTACTGCTCGTTAGGCCAGGCCCAGCGGACCAGCCTCACCTTGTTCGTAAGATCGGCAATCGGACTCGCGGCGCTTGACCGATCAACCCGCGATGCCGTCACCTCGGTGGATTCATCACTTCCGGTTTTTGATGTGCGACCAATGAGCGATCGCGTCCGCGAAACGTGGGGCACGCAGCGGCTGCTCAGTTTTCTTTTCTCCGTCTTTGCCGCGCTCGCCCTCACGCTCGCAACGATCGGTCTGTACGGGTTGCTCGCTTACACCACGACCAAACGCATTCGCGAAATCGGCATCCGTCTCGCGCTCGGCGCGCGTCCGGCGCAGGTCCGCACCATGATTCTGTCGCACGGGATGCAACTGCTTCTCGTCGGGTCAATCATCGGCCTTGTTAGCGCGATTACGTTGTCGCGTTTTCTCCAGCGCGTGCTTTTCGAAGCGAGCGGCGCTGACCCGCGAATTTATCTCGGCGTTGCCGCGGTCATGTTCGCGGCAACCATGGTCGCGTGCTGGCTACCGGCGCGCCGCGCTAGTCGAGTCGATCCGATGGTGGCGTTGCGAATCGAATAACCATTTCAATATGAACGATATTCGTTTCGCTTTACGCCAACTCCGCAAATCGCCCGGATTTACGGCTGTCGTGGTCATCACCCTCGCGTTGGGCATTGGCGCCAATGCCGCCATCTTCACGCTCGTCCGCGGCGTGCTCATCAAGCCTCTGGTCAACCGCGACGAGGACCAGCTGGTTTATATCCGGCAGAGCGCGCCGGGCATGGGCTTCGAAAACAGCACCTGGTCGATGCCGGAAATTCAGGATTTAAAGGCGCGGGTCAAGACCTTCAGTGAGTTTGGCGACTTCTCCACCATCGCCTTTACCATGATCGGCCTCGGCCAACCTCGCGAAGTCAATGGCGGCGTGGTCAACGGATCCTATTTTGAGGTGATGGGTCTGCATCCCGTGCTCGGGCGCCTCATCGGGCCCGAAGATGACGGCCCCAAGGCTGCCAGCGTCGTTGTCTTAACCTATCGTTTTTGGTCGAACGCTCTCAACCGAGATCCCTCCGTTGTTGGCAAAACCCTTCGCCTTGGCGATCGCTCTGCCACGATCATCGGTGTGCTCGAGCCTTGCGTCCCATATCCCCAAGAGACCGAAATCATCGCCAACGTTGCCAGCAGCCCCCATCATCTCTCAGCAACGATGGTCACCGAGCGGGTCCATCGCATGACGGAACTTTTTGCGCGTCTCACTCCCGGAACCACCCTCGATCAGGCTCGCGCCGAGTTGCGCTCCGTCTATGCCGGGATGAAAAAAGATCACCTCGAGGCTTACTCTAGGCAGGCGGACTTTCAGATCTCCGCCAAGCTGCTTCGCGACCAGATCACCTCGGGCGCGAGGACCGTGCTCCTCATTCTGCTCGCTGCGTCAGTCCTCGTATTCGTCGTCGCATGTTCCAACGTCGCAAACCTCATCCTGGCGCGCACTGTTCGCCGCGACGGGGAGTTGGCGATCCGCACCGCACTCGGCGCAAGTAGAGGCGCTCTGCGCCGCATGTTGCTGGCCGAAAGCCTTCTGCTCTGCGGCGCGGGCGCGGCGCTCGGCATGTGGAGCGCGCAGCCAATGGTTGAAGTGCTGGCTCGTTATGCGTCGCGTTTCTCGGTACGCGCGCTCGATCTTACTGTCGATTCCAGCCTGCTGTGGGTGGGCGTGGCGCTCGCGACTGTGGCCGCGGTGATTTTCGCATTTGTCCCGCGCCTGCCCACTGACACGTCCGATGCACTGCACCTCTCGAGCGGCAGCGTCCGGATAACCGGCAGCAAGAGCCGGCAGCGTATCTTCGTCGTAACGCAAATCGGCGCATCATTCGTGTTGATGGCCGGCGCGAGTGTGCTGGTTACTACTCTCCTCGCACTGCAAAGGACGCAGACCGGCATGGACTCGCGCCACGTCCTTGCCATCAACGTCCCCGCCGTCTTTTATGGAAAGACACGCCAGCAAGTTGTCGATTTTTACAAGGAAGTCATACGTCGCATTGATGCCCTTCCAGGTGTCAATGAGACCGCCTTCGGGATGGTCGCTCCCTGGCGCGATGCCGGTTCTGGTCCCAGCCTGCAATTCAGCGCCGACGGTCACGTTAAGGCCGCGGGCGAAGACGACCCCCGCGCGCAGTTTCGTGTTATCTCTCCCGGGTTCTTTGCGGCGTTGGGCGTTCCCATCATTGCGGGTCGCGATTTCAACGAACTCGACGTTCAAAACAAAGAACCCGTCGCCATCATCAGCCAAACCCTCGCGCAGCGCATATTCCCCAGTCAGGACCCCATCAATCAGCACGTGTTCTGGACCGATCCAGTCTTGAAAGTCACGCGCAAGACCCCGCCGCAGCTGCAACGCATCATTGGCGTCACCGCGGATATTGACGATGTGCATATCGTCCCGGAGCGCACGCTCACCATCTATAATACCTTTGAACAAGGTCCACTGTTTCGCGGCCGTCTGTTCATCCACACGAGTGTAAATCCCTATTCGCTGGTGACGCCGGTCACGCGCATTGTTCGTGACATGTCCCCGGATCAACCCATTGAGCACGCCGCTACGCTCGAAGATGACCGCGCTGCGGTGCTCAGTCCGCATCGTTTGAATTCGGTGGTGTTTGGCGTGTTCGCCGCGATCGCATTGTCGATTGCGGTAGTCGGTGTCGCAGGCGTGCTCGCATTTTCCGTCAGCGCGCGCACGCGGGAGTTCGGCATCCGGCTGGCGCTTGGCTCCCAGCCACAGCGACTTTACCAAGATGTCATCGCGGAAGGCGCCGCAATGGCTGCCGCGGGCGTCGTGGCTGGCGCGGTATTCGGATTCGTCCTGGCGCGCGTGGCACGCAGCTATTTCGCGGACGTAACGATGCCGGGCGTTCTTCCGGTGGCCGCCTCTGCCCTTGTGCTGCTGACTGTCGCGGTAATCGCGTCGATGCTGCCTGCGAAGCGCGCCGCGAGCGTCGATGTTATTCAAGCCCTGCACACCGAATGACCGAATTTCTGACTAGCGCTGATCCGGTCTCGGAATTGGGCAGAGATAGTCCGGCGTCAGCGAGGGCGCGATCGAATTAATCGCCAAGGACGAAGCGATTTCCTTCGCTGTCTTTGAAAATCGCGAAGTTCCCCCAATGTTCCTTTTTCGGCGGGTTCTCAAACTCAACGCCGCGTTTTCTTAATTCTTCGTAGGTCTTTTGCAGATCATCACAGGTGTAAGACATGTTCATGAACGTGCCAATGCGGTTCTTGTCGTCATCGGTGGTGAACAAAACAACGCGCGTTTCCGCCTTGGGAACGCGCAGTTCGATCCAGCGTTGTTTATCATCAAACGGTTGGTCGGTGATGATGGTGAATCCTAATTTCTCGGTGTAAAAATCGAGCGCGCGATCCTGATTCGCCACCGGGACACTGACAAATTTTATTTGTTTGATCATGCCGGAAACGTAGAACGCAGACTTTGCCGGCGTCCAGTGCCAGGGATCGCTCCGGTGCGAAAAGTGTTGTCCGTTTATCGGTATAGCATCAGAATGCGGGCATGCCGCGCTTCCGTCAAACCGTGCCGATCGATGATTACGTTTTGGATGTGCTCATGCGCGATATTGTCGGACACGATCAGCAGCCGGCGGCATTCCTCGTCTATCTTTATCTTTCCGGCCGCGCTGCTCGCCAACGCTGGCGACCGGTCAATGCTAGCCTCCGCATGCTGGCCGATCAAACTGGGTTTTCCAAGAGCGCAGTGCAAAGCGCGCTGGCAACGTTGCACTTTCGCGACCTGGTGAAAACATCGCGCGCTCATCGGACCGCTGTGCCGGCCCATCGCGTGTTGCGACACTGGCGATCGAAGGGGCCAGGCGACGTTTAGCGAATTAATCTCAATTCCCAGGTCAACTTACCATCGTCACTGATATCGAGGTAGGCGACGCTCGGCAGTGCTCCGCGATTCGGGCGCGTCACACAGCCGGGATTTAGGAAGCGAACGCCACCGATCGTTTCGTCGCGCGGCACATGGGTATGGGCATGGAGAAGAATCTCGCAATCGAGGGGCGGTTGGCTGGACGAAGGACAAATATGTTGCAAGCGGAACCGGAACCCATTTCTCGTTAGGTTACACACCAGCGGCCAATTGTAATTGCTATCGCAGTTTCCGCGCACCAGCGTCAAGGGCGGACCGAGAGCGTGCAGTTCATCGACAATCCATTCATCGCACACGTCACCCAGATGCCAGATCTCGTCCGAGTCACGCGCGAGCTCACAGATGATCGGCGGCAATTTGTTATGCGTATCAGCGAGGACAAAAACGCGAAGCGTTTTCGCTGGAATATTGGAGTGATGGAATGGTGGAGTAATGATGAAAAGCAAACACGCATTACTCCATTACTCCACTACTCCCGTTGCGTACCGTGCCGCGCGTCTTACCTTCGCTCCGTGTCGTTTAATAATTTCGATCTTTCCGCTGAAGTCGTGCGCGGCGTGCAGGCGATGGGTTTTGCCGAACCGACCCCGATCCAGCTTCGCGCCTTTCCCATTATTCTCGCCGGCAAAGATCTGATCGGCACCGCCCAAACCGGCACTGGAAAAACCGCTGCCTTCGCGCTTCCGATTCTGACGCTGCTCGGACATCACGGGAAATTTCGTTGTCTGGTCCTAGAGCCGACGCGCGAGCTCGCTGCGCAGGTCGAAACTGCCTTTCGCGATTATGGGCGTTTCACCGATCTGCGCGCCACCGTAGTCCACGGCGGCGTCGGCTACGGCAAACAGCGCGAGGAATTGAAACGCGGCGTTGATGTCGTCATCGCCACGCCGGGCCGCCTGCTCGATCATCTCGAGCAGGGCACGCTCCATTTTCGCGACGTCACGATTCTGGTGCTCGATGAAGTCGACCGCATGCTCGACATGGGATTTTTGCCCGATGTCCGGCGGATCGTCGAAAAAATTTCACGTGACCGGCAAACGCTGCTTTTTTCGGCAACCTTGCCGCCCGAGATCGAGCGGCTGGCCGCCTGGGTGCTGCGCGAGCCCGAGCTGGTGGAAATCGGTGTGCGCCGTTCCCCGGCCGAAACCGTTACGCATGCCGTTTATCCGGTGGCGGCCGAACAAAAATTTGATCTGCTCATGGTGCTGCTCGAACGGACCAATTTTGACAGTGCCCTCATTTTTTCGCGAACTAAACACGGCGCCGACCGCATCGCGCACAAATTGAAACAGGGGAACCATTCAGTCGCGGTCTTGCATTCGAATCGCACGCAACGCGAACGGATCGAGGCGCTTGAAGGATTTAAGAGCGGCAAATACGAAGTGATGGTCGCGACCGATATCGCCGCGCGTGGGCTCGATATCGCCGGCGTCAGTCACGTCATCAATTATGATGTCCCAGAGCATCCGGAGGATTACGTCCATCGCATCGGACGAACCGGTCGCGCCCAGAACGTCGGCGACGCTTTCACCTTGATGAACGGAGAGGAATTGCCCTCGTTGCAAGCGATTGAGCATTTCATTGGACAAAAAATTCCGCGGCTAAAGCTGGAGAACTTTCCTTACATTTACACCGTGCTGTTTGAGCCGGAAGTCATCACGGGCGGCAAACGGGCCATCGGCGGTGGTCGCACCCATCGCGGGTATTCCTTTGGGCGACGACGACGATAGGAACACAGGTCACAGACCTGTGTTCCTCTTGCACCACTGATCCACCCAGTCGTTCACCGTTTTGTACCACAGCCGCGAGTTCTGCGGCTTCAGCACCCAGTGCCCTTCATCGGGAAAATACAACATCTTTGACGGCACCTTCAGTCGCTGAAGCGTGGTGAAAAGCTGAAAACCTTCACTGACATCGAGTCGATAATCATTCTGACCGTGAATCACCAGCGCCGGCGTTTTGAATTTGTCGGCGAAGAGATCTGGCGAAAATTTCCGATACAGCTCGCGCTGTTTCCACGGCGGCCCTTTAAACTCCCATTCTGGGAACCAAAGCTCTTCCGTCGTTCCGTAACCAGATTCCGTATTGAAAATCCCGTCATGCGACACGATGCACTTGAAGCGATCGGTGTGGCCTAACAACCAATTGGCCATGTAACCGCCGTAGCTCGCGCCCAGTGCGGCCTCGCGATTCTTGTCGATGAAGGGATATGTTTTCTCCACGTAATCGAGCCCCTTCATCAGATCGACATACGGTTTGCCGCCCCAATCGCCACTGATCGAGTCCGTAAACTTCTGCCCATAACCGGTTGAGCCGTGGAAGTTGATCATCACCACGACGTAGCCATTGGCCACGAACAACTCTGCGTTCCATCGATACGTCCACTCGTTTCCCCACGCTCCTTGCGGCCCGCCATGGATCAAAAATTTTAGCGGATATTTCTTGTTAGGATCGAATCCCGGCGGCTTGACCATAAATCCCTGTACCTCCTCGTTGTTCGCGCCTTTGAAGGTGAACGACTCCACGGGCTGCATGTCGATCTGTGACAACAGCGCGTGGTTCATTCCAGTTACGCCGGACATCTTTACGCTGCCGCGCTGTGCGTAGCTTTCCCCGATGCGTCCATTGACCTGCCAGATTTCGGTTGGCGCATCAATCTGCGCTAAACCGAAATAAAGGTTGTGATCGGAGTAAACAAGATCGTCGTAGTGAAGCGGGATCTCGGTTTTCGACGACGTGGACGAGAAGAGCTCGGATGGATAAAACAACTTTCCTTCCGGCGAAGCAGCACACAGTTCCGAGCCTCCACGATCATCCGCGGCAAAGATGATGAGCGATGAATCGCTCTTCCATGTGAAACTCCCGACCCAACGATCAAACGTCTCCGTCAGATCGCGTGTTTCTCCCGATTGTCGATCTTGAACAAAGAGCCGCCATTTATCGGCTTCGAAGCCGGCGCGGGCTTGCGATCGCCAGGCGATGTATTTTCCATCCGGCGAATAGAGCGGCGTCGAATCGCTGCCGGGGCTTGTGGAAATTTTCTTGGGCGTGCCGCCGGCCATCGGCACGATGAAAATTTCGTTGTTCGTGCTGGTGGCCTCCACTTCATCGATGTTGCTGGTGTAAGCCATTTCCTGGCCGTCCGGCGAAATCGCATACATGTCTTGCCCGCCGAGATGGAACGGCGGGACATCGTGATCGCCAGGCGTTAAATCGCGCGGCTCGCTTTCACGTAGCACAGGCATCTTGCCTGTGGGGTCACCGGACATCTTGTCCGGTGTTTCAGATGCAGCGCGCGAGACACTCGAAGATTCCGCAGGCGAGACGCCCGCTGTCCCCACAGACAAGATGTCTGTGCGACGATTTGCATCAGTGCTAACGACGAACAGATGGTTGCGTTTGAATTCGGTGTAGGTGTTCCAGTGCCGATAGAACAAGCGCGTGAAAATCTTCGCTTTGACTTTGCTCTTCTTTAGCTCTTCATCGCGCTGTTTATTGCACGCATCATCAGCGCAATCCGGATACACCGCCGAGACAAACACGATATTCTTCCCATCCGGCGACCAGATACCGCCATCCGCGCCAGTCGAAATATTCGTGACCTGATGCGGCTGACCGGCGAGCGCGCCGGCATTCGAATCAAAATCGCACATCCAAATTTGTGTCGGATCGGTCGCTTTCGATGTCCATATGAGCTGTTTCCCGTCAGACGAAAAACGTGGCCGTTCCTCATGGTTTGGGGTCGGGTTGAGCCGGCGTGATTCGCCCCCTTGCGCTGGCACGATCCACAAATGCGAGATTTCTCTGTTCGCCTCGAGATCGACATCTTCGCAGTCGAATACGACCCATTTCCCATCCGGCGACGGCACCGGCGCGCCGACGCGTTTGAGCTTCATCATGTCTTCGAAGGTGAATGGATGTTTGCCGCTGGAGAGAGCAGGCGCTGGTGTTTGCGCGAGGAGCGAACTTGTGAGCACGAGACTGACTGCGACAAAAACTTTCATTAGCGGAAAGGGTCTCGCCGAATTCGCGCACATGCAAAGGGTAGCGTACGCGTCTCCTTTCTGGAGGGACCACAGGCTGCCAGCCTGTAGTTGCCGGCAGCCTTGCCTGCAACAGGTGCGCGGAACTCTACCAAATAGCGTACGCAGCACCTCGGCAAGCTGCCGAGATGAACAGGCTGGCAGCCTATGCTCCCCAGAGTTCAGCGCGCGAGCCCAGGGAGTTAATTATTCGCTCGATCTACGCGCGAAACGCTTCGCGTACCATTTGCATGCGCAACCCTTCGACGCGCTCAAACTGATCGTGCGCGCGCTTTTCCAGCTCACTGAAATCACTTCCTTGCAATGCCGGAAAATTCGCCTCGGTCGCGGCCAGCGATCGCCACAAAAGCTGCTTGCCGGAAATTCCGAGCGCCAGTCCTTCCAGCACTTGAAGCAGCTCTGCACTGTCGTCCGCATCCCCGATTTTTACCCGACTAAATTTCTCGGCCAGCCACGCACCGGCCTTGCGCACGGCGCTTTCCTCGGCTCCGAGTTTCCGAATCAAATTGCGCAGCGTTTCTTGATCGGCCTCAATCTCATCGCATAGATCGCGAAAGATTTTTCCGAACCGGTCTTCCGAATGATGCTTGATCAGATCGTCGAGTAATTCGATCGCCGCGACCGAACCAGCCAGATGATCGTTGAGATAAGTGTGGAGACGCTCACGGCCCGGCGATCCCTGTTCGCTCACAAGAACCTATCGCACCTGGCGACGGACGAGGTCGCGTCATTAATACATGGAGGGGCGAGCTCCCGCGAGCCCGGTCCGGGACTGGCGGTTCCGGCGTCGCAGAGCCCCACCCTCCATTAGCTGCAATGCGCCCTCAAGTTAAAACGGTAGCGGCAAACGGTCGGGCGCGATCCACGATTCGCGCGCGGCATGTGAACTGATAACGCTGCGCGAATAATGCGCAGCAATCGGATCCGCTGCGATCCAGCGCTCCACGATCAAATTGATTCGGCGCCACAACGGCATGTCGCGGTAATGAGTGGTCGCAAGATGATCGAGCAGCTTCATCCAAAAACGCGTCACGGTTTCGTGATAAACATTAACGCCGTGGCGCTGTGTGAATTTTTGCAGTGTCTGCCGCATCCGTACGGTCGCGTCATCGAGGGGGGCTTCAGCGAGATAAGTTAACGCCACCGCAATGTGGGCGCAGTGGTGGAATTGCGAAGGCAGAATCGTCGCTTCCTCGAAGGCGCGCACCAACTCGCGCACTTCCTCATTGCTTGTGAAATTGCGAATCTTCGTTTCCAACACTAGCCGGCGGGCGCCAATCGCGTCCAAAGAAAGAGGGCAATAACGGCGCCGATGACTGACATGATGAACCCGGCGGGATGAAAGGCCGAGCCCGGTTCCGGCTTGGAAAAGAGCCGCCCAATTAATCCACCGACAACGCCGCCTACGATCCCGAGCAGGGTCGTTTTGATCAGTCCCATGGCTTGTGCGCCGGGCATGACAGCACGCGCGACCAGACCGACAACGAAACCAACAATGATGTGCCAGATGATGTGTAGCATAGGTTTTTTGCGGTTAGATGGCGCGACATTACACGGTCGATTCGCAGCTGACCATCACTTTTCGCCCTTAGCCGATGCGTTTCTCGCGCTCGCCACCGTACCACATGTCGAGCTTTTTCCGTGACATGACCCCACGCGGACCGCCGAAAATCAAAGAAAGAGAGCGGGTAAAAATTTTCCAACCTGAATACATCCGCAGTTTTCGGCCCGAGGTCATGGCTGGTTCGCGCAATAGCCTGAATCGTCCCAGACGTTTCAGGGCGGTGGTAAAAAAGATTTCTTCGCTCGCAAAATAGATCTCATCGAAGCCGCCGACCGCCAGAAAGTTCCCCCGCGTGGTGAAGAGGAACGCGCCGGCGCCGAGGTTGAGTCCAAAATACAGAGTAGTAAAAACGCGGAAAAAGATTCTGCCCCAGAGCGGAATTTCACGATCAGTCGCCAGCCGCGCACCTCCCCCGGCACAACCGCTCTCGAGCGCTTCCACTGCGCCGCGCACGTGTTCTGGTCCGATCCGGGTATCAGCATCGACGAAAATAAAAATGTTGCCGCGCGCAGCGGCGGCTCCCGCGTTACGCGCGGCGGCGATTTGTCGACGCTCGATCGAAATCAAGAGCGCCCCGAATTCTTCCCCTATTGGGCCCGTTGCGTCGGTCGATCCGTCATTCACCAGCACAATCTCGTGCTCATAACCGGTAGCGGCAGAACGAATGGCGCGAAGCGTTCCCGGCAGTTCCGCTTCTTCATTATAGGCCGGCACAATGAACGAAATGACAATCCCGGTGGTCGAAGGCTCGGTTGCTTTGTCCGCGGACGCTGGATTCACATCTTATTAAACTAACGCGAAATACTTTGTGCGACTCCTATACTGTTTGCTTCTCGCAGTTGCGATTTTCGAAACCGGCTGCGCCGCCCAGCAGGAAGCGTCCGATCCAATGTTGCAACGCGACGATTCAAAAGTTCACGGCGAGGTAGGCGTCGCCTAGGGGCAGGGCACGATTCGAACGCGTTGACTCGGGCATCGACGAGCACGCAATTTTCTAATTCAGAAAACGGATCGTGAGCGGATAACGATAAAAATTTCCTTCGCTCGCGCGGATGGAGGCGATGATGACAAAGACGACGTTGAGAACGTGCAAGATCGCCAGCAAAACGAATCCGATCAGCACCAGACATAGGATGCCAGAGATTATTGAGTAAATAAGCATCGAAAGCTGGAAATTGACCGATTCTTTTCCGTACGCATCGATTTCGGGAGAATCGCCGCGTTTTACCAGCCACACGATTAAAGGCGCCAGGATGTGACCAGCCCAGGGAAAGAAGAATCCCAGGAGCGCGCTGGCGTGGCAAAGAACGTTCCAGGTCCGGACATCAGCTGACGAAGAAGACGTAGAAGACGGTGGGGTCGTTTCCATAAGTAGAATAAGCGTCTCGCCTGTTTCCAAAGAACGCAAGCAGGAGTAGGCTCACGCGTCGCCGGCACCCTCCGTGCAAGGCACCGCCGCTTCTTGCTTTTCTTCGAACGCCACGATCAGCGGGCAAGATGCCCGCTGGCCCCACAGCCAAGATGGCTGTGCTACAACGGTTCAGGCTTTCACTCGCTCGATGTGTGCACCCAGCTCGCTCAGCTTTTCATCGAGATGTTCGTAGCCGCGATCGATATGATAGACGCGGCTCACTTCGGTGATTCCGTCGGCCTTCAGTCCCGCGAGCACCAGGGCGGCTGAGGCGCGCAGATCGCTCGCCATCACCGGCGCGCCGGTCAATCGCTCCACGCCCTGAATCACTGCGGTTGCGCCTTCCATTTGCACCTGGGCGCCCATCCGTTTCAGCTCGGCCACGTGCATGTAACGCTGCGGGAAAATATTCTCCGTGATCACGCTGATTCCCTCGGTGGTGGAAAGCAACGCGCACATTTGCGCCTGCATGTCGGTCGGAAATCCGGGGTAGGGCTCCGTCGTGATTTCCAACGGCTTTGGCGCACCATTTGGTGAAACGGTTATGGTTTGTTTCTTCGCTTCGATTTTAAATCCACAACCGCTCAGCGCATCGGTAATCGCCGTAAGATGTTTTGGCTCAACTCGATTAACAGTCACTCCGCTGCCAGCTATTGCGCCCGCCACCAGAAAAGTGCCAGCTTCGATCCTGTCGGGAATGATGTCGTGCTCCGCTCCATGTAATTCGCTAACGCCCTCGATGATTATTCTTCGTGTCCCGGCGCCTTCGATTTTCGCGCCCATCTTATTGAGAAAATCAGCCAGATCGCAAACTTCCGGCTCTTGCGCCGCGCCTTCGATTACGGTTGTGCCTTCGGCGAGAACGGCAGCCATCATCACATTGTCAGTGCCGAGAACAGTGGGTCCGAATTTGCCGCGCAAATTAATCACGGCGCCGGCTAGTTTCGGGGCAAAAACTTTCACGTTACCGCCCTCCACTCGCACCGCCGCGCCGAGGGCTTCGAAGCCCTTCAAATGCAAATCGATTGGCCGATCGCCGATGACGCAACCTCCCGGCAGGGAGACGGTCGCTTCTTTGCAACGCCCGAGGAGCGGGCCGAGCACGCCAACCGATGCCCGCATTTTTCGCACAACGTCATACGGGGCGACCGATTGCACTGTGTCGGCGGTGACGGTGACAATCCCGCTGGCGCGTTCCACCTGGGCGCCGAGATGGGTGAGAATTTGCAACATGTAATGCGTGTCGCTCAGGTCCGGCACGCGATGGATCGTGCACGGCTCGCGCGTCAGCAGGGTCGCGGCAAGGATGGGAAGGGCGGAGTTCTTAGAACCGCTGACCTTGATGGAACCGGCGAGGGAATTCCCGCCATGCACAAGTATCTTATCCATACCGGGCAAAGAGAAAACGCGTTCTACCTGAATAATCGTTTTTCGCCTCGATGTCGCCGTAATTTTTATCGCGCAAAAAGTCGATTAGGGCGGGTTCCTGGCCGAGCCCGATCTCCAACGCGAGCAACCCCTTGCGGCTCAGGTGCGATGGCGCCGTCTCAATCAATCGGCGAATAATTTCATCGCCCTTCACGCCGGCAAAAAGGGCGACTTCCGGATCGCGCAAAACTTCGGGCGCGAGCTGGTCTCGATCGTGGCGGGAAATGTAGGGCAGGTTCGCGACGATTAAGTCGAATTTCCCACCGACATTCTCTAACAGGTCGCTTTTGAGAAACTGAACACGAGCGGTTCCAAGCCGGACGGCATTTTCACGCGCCAGCAACAGCGCGTCGGCCGAAATATCGGTGGCGATGATTTCCGCCTCGGGAAATTTTTGTGCCAGAGAAAGCGCGATCACACCCGAACCAGTCCCGAGATCGACGATTCTCGATTCACGATTCACGATTTTCGATTCAACCAGCCCGACAAATTCTTCCGTTTCCGGTCGCGGAACGAGCGCGCGTTTGTCGCAGAGAAAGATGTTTCCGCAAAATTCGATCGTGCCGAGCAAATGTTGGAGCGGCTCGTTTTGTCCTCGCCGCCGGACAAGCTCGCGTAAAGGTGCCAGTTCGGGCTCGGCGAGATCGCGCTCGAACTCGAGATAAACGTCGAGCCTTTTCTGCCCGAGGGAATGCGCCAGCAAATGCTCGGCGTTCAAGCGCGGATTTTCGATCCCGCGTTTTTTGAAATAGGCGGTGGTGGATTGCAGAACGTCGAGCACCGTCATAAACCCCGTGCTCCAAATGCCGTCATCCTGAGCCGCACAGATGGCGAAGGACCTCTCCGACGAAGCGAGCGTGGGCGAGCGATGCGAGGTTCCTCAGTCCGAGCCGGACTGGCATTGTCTGCGCGGCTCGGAATGACAATCAATAAAGACGCAAGACGCGTTTCCATTACGCGCTCAGCGCGCTGTCTTTCAATCGTTCGGCCAAATCGGTAGCTTGCAGCGCTGAAATCATTTCCCCGAGCTCGCCTTCCATAAACCGGTCCAGATTGTAAAGAGTGAGCCCGATGCGGTGGTCAGTGACGCGGTTCTGCGGAAAGTTGTAAGTGCGGATTTTTTCTTCGCGGCCGCCCGATCCGATCTGACTCCGGCGATGGGCGGCGTATTTCTCCGCTTCTTCACGTTGTTTGGTTTCGAGCAATCGCGAGCGCAAAACATTGAGCGCTTTCTCCTTGTTCTTTTGCTGGCTCCGCCCGTCCTGGCAGCGGACGATTGTACCCGTGGGAATATGCAAAATCTGCACTGCGGAGTCAGTCGTGTTTACGCCCTGGCCGCCTGGTCCGCCGGAGCGGCAAACTTCGATACGAAGTTCTTCGGGTTTTAATTCCAGATCGATTTCCTCCGCCTCCGGCAAAACCGCGACCGTAGCGGTGCTGGTATGAATGCGCCCCTGCGCCTCGGTTGCGGGCACACGTTGGACCCGGTGCACCCCACTTTCGTAACGCAATTTTCGAAAAACCGATTCGCCACTCACCTTGAAAATCACCTCCTTTAATCCACCAAGCTCCGATGGACTCGAGTCCATACTCTCGATTTTCAATCCGGCTGACTCGGCAAAGCGATTGTACATTCGATATAAATCGGCGGCGAAAATGGCCGCCTCGCTCCCGCCCGTGCCCGCACGGATCTCAATGATGGCGTCGCGATTTTCATTTTCGTCCGGCGGAAGCAAAGCCACCTGCATCTCGCGTTCGAGGTCGGCGACCCGTTTTTCGAGCGCTGGAATTTCTTCCTGCGCCATTTGGGCCAGGTCGACGTCGGTCGAGTTGGCGAGTTCGCGATTGTCTGCCAGTTGCATTCGCGCGCTCGACAATTCGTTCCATTTCGCCAGTAACGCCTTTACGTTCGCGTGTTCCCGCATGATTTCGCCAGCACGATTGCGATTTTCGAAAAGGGACGGGTCGGCGATTTCGCACTCGAGTTGTTCGAAACGCTCGCGTTTACGTTGAATGAGAAGATCAAAGTCCATGATTGTTGTAGCGGTGGCTGTGTCAGCCGTTGGCGCAGGCGCTCGCCGCGGCGAGCGCCTCTACATTCAGCTAAGCCTTGGTGGCGCGGGCGGCCTTGGTGCTGCCGTAACGACGCGCGAACTTTTCCACGCGCCCGGCGGTGTCGACGAATTTTTGTTCGCCGGTAAAAAACGGATGGCAGGCAGCGCAGATGCCGATTTTAATGTCTCGTTTGGTGGAGCGGGTGTGATAAACCGCGCCGCACGCGCAAACGATATCGGTCTCCTGATAATCGGGATGAATGTCCGCCTTCATGTTGAAAAACAAGCAGAAACTTTAGCCGCGAAAGGGCAAATTCGCAAGTGAGGACGACATTAGACGACCCGATTCTCGAGGCGTGGGAAGAGACGCTCGAAAAAAATCGCCAACGCGCCGCCATTCTTGACGCGCAGGGGAAAATTGCGCGCACATTTTCTGAAATTGAGGAGCGCGCAGGTCATTTTGCGACTCAGCTGGCGGCGATTCCACCAGGTCAAGTTATCGCGATTCAAATTGGGAACCATCCGGATTGGCCATCATTATTTCTAGCGTGCCTGCGGAGGCAACTGGTCGTTCTTCCGCTAGAACAAACGATCAGCGATGAACAAAAGCAAAGCGCGTTCGAAATCTGCCGCGTTGTAGCTGCCGCCGTCTCCGGCGGCAGGGACGTCCAAATTCTGCCGCCGGAGACGGCGGCAGCTACAACAGAGATTAGGGTGAACGATTGGGGCAACGATCGACCCTCGCTGTTGAAGCTCACGTCTGGGACGACCGCCGCGCCGCGCGCGGTCCGTTTTCGCAGCGAACAATTGCTGGCCGATTGCGAGAACATTTGCGAGACAATGGGCATCAGCCAGCGCGACTCGAACTTCGGCGTCATCCCAATTTCGCACTCCTATGGCTTTAGCAATTTGCTGACGCCGCTCATCGCACGCGGCGTTTCGCTTGCGCTCAGCAACGATCGGATACCGCGAGCCGTCATCGACGGCCTCGCCGCGACTCGCGCGACCGTTTTTCCGGGAATGCCGGTTTTCTACCAGTCGTTTTGCGAAATGAGCGAGGCGCCATCCTTGCAAGGTTTATGGCTTTGCATTTCGGCCGGAGCTCCGTTGCCGCCGGAAACCGCGCAAGCCTTTTGCGAAAAATTCGGACGCGAGATCCACTCCTTTTACGGCGCATCGGAGTGTGGCGGGATTTGTTATGCCCGCGAAGCACAGCCGGTTCCGGGATTTGTTGGCGAGGCGATGTCTGGAGTTGAGATCGAACAGATCGATCCCGACGAGCCGGCGTCGCTCATTCGGGTGCGAAGTCGAGCGGTGGCTGCTGGTTACTTTCCCGAGCCGGATGAAGACAAACTGGGACACGGCGTTTTTGTCCCGGATGATTTGTTGGAAAAAACGCAGGGCGGTTACCGGATCGCCGGACGCAGCTCAGACTTGATCAACGTTGCCGGCAAAAAAGTGCATCCAGCGGAAGTAGAAGCTGAAATCTTGCGCTGCCAGGGAGTGCGAGCGGCGGTCGTTTTCGGTCGCGAATCGGAGCGTCGGAATGAAGAAATTGCCGCCTGTGTGGTAGCGAAAGGCTTGAGCGAGAGAGAATTGCTCGCGCATTGTCGGGCGCGGCTGAGCAGTTGGCAGGTGCCGCGCCGGATTTATTTCGTGGAGGCGATCCCGGTAAACGAGCGCGGCAAAACCAGCCGGCGCGAGCTGGCTCGGCGCTATCCAGCCGTCCGCTAGCGCCAAGAATTGTAGGCCGGCGATTTTCGCCGCTATTTCTTTTAGTTGGCGGCCAGGATGGCCGCCTTACAATCCCCGTTGGCGTTAAACACGTACCCCCAGCGAGAAAATGCTTTTCATTTGCCGAGAAGGATAAATTGTTAGAGGCAGCGCGTTGGCAGTGGGACGTTTCTTGCGACGGCGCGCCTTTTTCCCAGTGAAAAAATCTACTGCTCGGACTACTAAACGCGAAGAGCGCATTCTGGTTCTAGAGCCAGACGAAGCATTGCTCTCGTCAATTTTGAGCGCGTTGCACGAGGTTGCGCCGGAAGCGGTGGTCGATGTGGCCCACGATCTGGACGAGGCGCATCGCATTGTCCTGGATGATCGGCCAGATCTGTTCGTCCTCGACATGGATGCGGCCGAGGATTTGGGTCAGGATTTCCTGCTCGATTTGCGCACCAGCCATCCGAATGCGCGCGCAATCATCTTAACGGCGGTGCACCTGCCGTCGCAGCGCGAACAAGCGGCCGGGATCGGCGCCATTCATTTTTTGGAAAAACCATTTCCGCATTCGGACTTCGTAGGTTTGGTGCACGCGCTCCTGCGACCGGCTGACGAAGAAGAAGGCGCAAAGTTCCAAGGTACGCTAAGTGATCTGCATCTTTCCGACATCATCCAGCTAAAATGCATGAGTGGCGCGACATCAGCGCTGGAATTCACCGGTCCGGCGGGCGAGAAGGCGCGCGTTTATTTCGATCAGGGTCAGGTCTGTCATGCAGTTACTCCGGGGCGCGAAGGGATTGAAGCCTTCAATGAAGTCGTAGGCTGGAAAGGGGGGAAGATTTCGGAAGTCTCCGGCGAGGAAACGCCCCCGCGCACGATCGATACTGATTGGCAGTTTCTTTTGATGGAAGCGGTGCGCAAAGTTGATGAAACCAGCGCACGGCGGGAGCGCCGGAAGAATATTCGCCCCTCACAGCGACACCGGATTTTGGTAATCGACGACAGTTTGATGCTTTTAGGTTTCGTCGAGGAAATTCTGGCCGAAGCCAACTACGATGTAGTAACGGCTGGGACCGCGCAGGAGGGTTTACACGCCATCCTCGAGCAAAAGCCCGATTTGATCCTGCTTGATTATTTGCTACCCGATTTGCGCGGTGATGAAGTTAGTCGCCTCCTCAGCGAAGATGAATCGACCGCTGACATCCCCGTGCTTTTCATGTCCGGTTTCGGCGCCGACTTACAAAATGCGCCGTCGAATTTTGCCAACGTTGTGGGGGTTCTCAATAAACCATTCACCTCCGATTTACTCTTGAAAGTGGTCGAGCAACCTCTGCCTAAAATTGCCACCGAAGAGGGCGCGGAGCCGGAAACTGCCCCCGAGTCGGCAATGAGCTCTGAGTTCACCAATGTAATTGGTGGGGAAGTTGAATCGCCTGTTTCTTCGTCGCCGCTTTGGAACGAAGGGGCCTTTGCTCAGCCGCCATCAGAGCCGACGCACGCTGGTTTCGGTGATCCGAATTCTCTCGCGCAACCGACTACTTACTTTGCCGTGGCTCC
>Ga0209376_1001139_pt1 | contig 27503 bp, 17 predicted proteins | sample GraSoiAngelo_134_FD_185891 | JGI IMG/M metagenome (GOLD analysis project Ga0209376, IMG submission 185891) | Grasslands soil microbial communities from the Angelo Coastal Reserve, California, USA - 14_0929_05_30cm (SPAdes) (version 2) | ecosystem: Environmental > Terrestrial > Soil > Grasslands ... | reverse complement strand
CGTCGGGCTCAGAGCTCTCAGAGCTCGACCTTCCCTTACCCACACCGCCCCCGAGCCGCCCGCACTCCCCCGCCCCCGGGCACGGGGGAAGTTCCTGTTCGTCGGCGACCAAAAGCTGTACGTCCGGGGCGTCACCTACGGGGCCTTCGCGCCCGCCCCCGACGGCCGCGAGTACCTCGACCTCGCGATGGTGGAACGGGACTTCGCCGCCATGGCGGACAATGGGATCACCGCCGTTCGCATCCCCCACACGATGCCGCCCCGCACGCTGCTCGACGTCGCCCAGCGCCACGGCCTCCGCGTCATGGTCGGCCTTTCGGCCGAGCAGTACGTCGGCTATCTGATCGATCGCCGCGGCGCGCCCGACATCGAGGCACTGATCCGCGCCAAAGTGCGCACCTGCGCCGGCCATCCCGCGCTGCTCTGCTACGCGCTCGGCAACGAAATCCCTGCGCCGCTGGCTCGCTGGCTCGGCCGCGACCGCGTGCAGCGCTACCTCGAGCGCCTCGCCCGAGTCGTGAGGGACGAAGACCCGGGTGCGCTTGTCACCTACGTGAACTATCCCACCACCGAGTATCTCGATCTGTCGTTCCTGGATCTCGTCTGCTTCAACGTCTACCTGGAGTCGCAGGACCGGCTCGAGGCGTACGTCGCGCGGCTGCAGAACCTCGCGGGTGACCGCCCGCTGATCATGAGCGAACTCGGGCTCGACAGCCTGCGCAACGGCGAGCGGGCGCAGGCCCAGACGCTGGAGTGGCAGATCCGCACCGCGTTCGCGCTCGGCTGCGCGGGCGTATTCGTCTTCTCCTGGACCGACGAGTGGTACCGCCACGGGAGTGATGTCGCGGACTGGCGCTTCGGCCTCACCACCGCGGACCGCTCTCCCAAACCCGCCCTCGAGACGATCCGGGAGGCGTTCGCGGACGTCCCGTTCACGCCCAAGCAGGATTGGCCGCGCGTCTCCGTCGTCGTCTGCACCCACAACGGCGCGCGTACCATCCGCGATTGCTGCGAGGGAATGCGCCGGCTCGACTATCCCGACCTCGAGGTCATCGTTGTGGACGACGGGTCCACCGACGCGACGGCGGCCATCGTGCAGGAGTACGGCTTCCGTCTGATTCGCACCGCGAACCGCGGCCTCGCCAGCGCGCGCAATACGGGTTTCCTCGTGGCGAGCGGCGAGATCATCGCCTACCTCGACGACGACGCCTCCCCCGACCCGCAGTGGCTCAAGTACCTCGCCGCGACCTTCATGAGCACGAGGCATGCCGCGGTCGGCGGTCCCAACATCGCCCCGCCGGGGGACGGCCCGATCGCCGACTGCGTCGCGCGCGCGCCCGGCGGGCCGGTGCACGTCCTGCTGAGCGACCGCGAGGCCGAGCACATCCCCGGCTGCAACATGGCGTTCCGACGGTCCGCGCTGGCCGCCATCGACGGCTTCGATCCACAGTTCCGAGCCGCAGGCGATGACGTCGACGTGTGCTGGCGGCTGAAGGAGCGCGGCCGGACCATCGGGTTCCACCCGGCCGCCATGGTGTGGCACCACCGCCGCAACTCGGTTCGGGCCTACTGGAAGCAGCAGATCGGGTACGGACGCGCCGAAGCGATGTTGGAACGCAAGTGGCCAGAGAAATACAACGGGCCGGGACACGTGCGCTGGGCCGGCCGCATGTACGGCCCGGGTCTGACGCGCGTGCTGGGGTGGCGCCGGCCCCGCATCTATCACGGCGTCTGGGGCCGGGCGCCGTTCCAGTCGCTCTATGAGCCCGCGCCCAGCCTCGTCGCCTTCCTGCCCCAGATGCCCGAATGGCACCTGATGACCGCGACCCTGGGGGCGATGGCGGGGCTCAGCGTGGTGTGGAGCCCGCTGCGGCTGGCGTTACCGCTGTTCGTGGGCGCAATTGTTCCTCCCGTCGTGCAAGCGTGGCTCAGCGCCGCTGGCGCGTGTTTCCCGGGCGTGCCGCGGCCCTCGTTGGCCTGTCTGGGCCGCCGCCTGCTCACAGCGGCCCTCCACTTGCTGCAGCCGATCGCGAGGTTGCTCGGGCGTCTTGACGAGGGCCTCACGCCGTGGCGCCGGCACGGCCCGGTGCGGCGCGCCCCACTGTGGACCGTCACGACGGCGATCTGGAGCGAGCGCTGGGTCTCGCAGGACGAGCGGCTGCTGTTGCTGGAGCGGTTGCTGCGGGCGCAGCACGCCTGCGTGCTATGCGGCGACGAGCACGACGGCTGGGACCTCGAGGTCCGTGGTGGGATTCTCGGAGCCGCCCGGCTGCTCGTGGGCGTGGAGGACCATGCCGGCGGCAAGCAGCTGCTCCGGCTGCGGTGGTGGCCCAAGGTGCCGGCGCGCGGGCCGCTCCTCGCCCTGGGCTTAGGGGCGCTGACGTTCGCCGCGATGCAGTCCCACGCCTGGGTGCCCGCCGTGCTCCTGGGCCTCGGCGCGCTGCTGCCGCCGCTGCACATCGTGGAGCAGTGCATGGCCGCCATGGCCACCGTCCGGCAGGCCGTCACACAACTGCAACACGGGGGGTGGTGATGGGCATGGTCCTGTGGGGCAAGCTCTCCTGGCACCCCGCCGCCGCCGCGTGGCGGGAAGCCGCGCCGAGTGCGCCGACGCCGGAGTGCATCGAGGTGCTGCGGCAGCAGAACGGCACCGGCGCCTACCGCCTCGTCGGCGTGGGGCCGGAGGGCGGCCCCATCCTCGCTCGTCGCGCGCCATGCTGGCGTGTGCAGGTCGAGCGGACGATTTACGAGCGGATCCTCTCGCGGCTGGGGCTCACGGGGCGGCGGTATTACGCCTTTCCCCCCAAGGAACCGGGCTACGCCTGGGTGTTCCGTCAGGAAGGTGGGCGTGGCAATGGGGCGAGGAGCCGAGATGGGTGACCTCGCGCTGTACCGCCGCTTGGTGCGGCAGGCTCGGCCCTACTGGCTCCACCTCGCGGTCCTGTTCGGGGTCGGGCTGCTGGCGAGCCCGATCGCGCTGTTGAACCCTGTCCCGCTCAAGATCGCCGTCGACTCCGTGCTCGGGACGCGGCCGCTCCCCCACTTTCTCCACGCGCTGCTGCCCGCGACTGTCGTGGGATCGGCCTCCGCCCTGCTCGCGGTCGCCGTCGGGCTCCTGCTCGCGGTCGCGGCGCTTGGCCAACTGCAGTCGCTCGCCAACAAATTCATGCAAGCCTACGTCGGCGAGCGGCTGGTGCTCGGTTTCCGGACCCAGCTGGTGCAGCAGGCGCAGCGCCTCTCGCTGTCGTACCACGATTCCAAGGGCGCTGCCGACTCGCTGTATCGTATTCACCAGGACGCCTCAGTGATCGACAAGCTCATGGTCGAGGGCATCATCCCCTTCATCACGGCAGCGATCACGCTGGGGACGATGATCGTCGTTACGACCAAGCTCGACTGGCAGCTGGCGCTCGTGGCACTCGCGGTCTCCCCGCCGCTCGTCGCGCTGTCGCGCCTGTACCGCCCGGGCATGCGGCGGCAGCATCGCCAGATCAAGAAGCTCGAGACCTCCGCGCTGGCGGTCGTGCAGGAGACGCTCGGCGCCCTGCGCGTCGTCAAGGCGTTTGGTGGGGAAGCGCGGGAGACCGATCGGTTTGCCCAGCGCTCGCGCGAGGGGGTGGCGGCGCGCATCCGCGTGGCGCTCATGGAGGGACGCTACGGGCTGCTCGTCGGGCTCACGACGGCGCTCGGCACCGGCGCGGTCCTGCTCATCGGCGTGCAGCACGTCCGGGCGAACGTCCTGACGCTCGGGCAGCTGCTGATGGCGCTGACCTACCTGGGACAGCTCTACGATCCGCTGAAGACGGTCAGCAAGAAGGCCGCGACGCTCCAGTCCTACCTCGCCAGCGCCGAGCGGGCGTTCGCGCTGCTCGACCAGCAGCCCGAGGTGCCCGAGCGGCCCGACGCGCGACCGCTCGAGCGCGCGCGCGGCATGCTCGAGTTCCGCGGCGTGTCGTTCGAGTATGACTCGGACCGGCCGGTGCTGCACGACGTCTCCTTCGTGGTCCAGCCGGGGACGCGGCTCGGCATCGTGGGGGCGACCGGCGCGGGGAAAACCACGCTCATCAGCCTGCTGACGCGCTTTTACGACGTCCAGCGAGGGGTGATCCTGCTGGACGGCACGGACCTGCGGGAGTACAAGCTGGCCGACCTGCGCCGCCAGTTCGCCGTCGTGTTGCAGGAGGCGGTGTTGTTCTCGACCAGTATCGCCGACAACATCGCCTACGCGGCGCCCGGCGCGACGCGCGAGCAGATCGTCGCGGCGGCGCAGGCCGCCAACGCGCACGAGTTCATCGAGCGGCTGCCGCAGGGCTACGACACGGAGGTCGGCGACCGGGGGGTGAAGCTCTCGGGCGGGCAACGGCAGCGCATCGCGCTGGCACGCGCGTTCCTCAAAGACAGCCCGATCCTGATCCTCGACGAGCCGACGAGCTCGGTGGACGGCCGCACCGAGTCGGCGATCGTGGACGCGCTGGGGCGCCTCCAGGAAGGCCGCACGGTGATCATCATCAGCCACCGGCCCAGCACGGTGGCGCACTGTACGGCGATGATCAGGATCGAGCACGGCCGGATCGTCGCGGACACGAGCCAAGCGGTCGCGTCGCCCTCCGCCCCTCCACCGCTGGCCGCCCTGCCGACCCACCTCACCGCGACGCGGCGCCAGGAGGCCCTGCTGGCCCACCCGGCCGTCGTGGCGTGGCGCCGGCTCAACCCCGAGCGCGTGCTGCCCGAGCGGATCACCCCGGCCAAGTTCAAGGCCAACAAGACCCGGTCCCACCTCACCGTGTACCGCTTGCAGGGCGTCGGGCCCGACGGCGAGGCGGTGATCGCGAAGCGCTGCGACCCCGGCGAAGGGCTCGTGGAGCGGACCGTGTACGAGCGGGTCCTCCCGCACGTCTCGCTCCCGGGTCCCCACTTCTACGGGGCCGTCGAGGACCACGACGTCTGCTGGCTCTTCATCCGTGAGGTCCAGGGCGAGAAATACGACGTCGAGCGGCCCGATCATCGGGCCGCGGCGGCGCACTGGCTCGGCGTCCTGCACACCGAGGCGTGCTCGGTCGCCGGCCAGGCGGGCCTGCCCGACGCGGGACCGAGTCGCTACCGCGACCAAATGCGCGCCACCCGGGACGCCGTCCGCCGCCACTTGGACAATCCCGCCTTCAGCAGTGCCGACCTGGCGTTTCTCGACGTCCTCCTCGAGCAGTTCGACGACCTGGACGAACACTGGGGTCGGCTCGAGCGCGACTGCTCGGGGCTCCCGCCGACGCTGATCCACGGCGATTTCAACGGCAAGAACCTGCGGGTCCAGACGGCGCCGTCGGGTCCCCGGGTCGTCGCGTTCGACTGGGCAGATGCCGGACTGGCGGTGCCGGCCGTCGATCTCGCCCAGGTCGCCACGCCGTCGTTTCGCATGTCGGCGAGTCCGGACCTCGCCGCCTACCGGTCCGTCGTGCACGAGCGGTGGCCGGAGTGCGACCACGGGGACATCGAGCGCCTTGCGAACTGTGGGGCCGTGTTCCGCGCGCTGGCCGTCATCACCTGGGATGCGAACCATCTCGCCGAGGCCTGGGCGGACGCCTTCCTGCCGAACCTGCAGATCTACCAGGCGGAGCTGGTCAGAGCGCTCGATCACCTCGGCTGGCCCGTTCGATCGGAATGGGTGAGTCGCGCGCCGGCGCTGGAGGGCCAGCCCCGATGACCGCCCTGCGCATCGGGTTCCTGTTCCGGCGGCCCTACGGCGCGGGCCACGTCAGCATCTTCCCGAAGACCATGCAGGCGCTCGCCGACGCCGGCGTGGTGGTCGATGTCATCGCTGCCAACGGACGCCTCATCGACCTCTCGACGGTACGGGTGGAGCACGACCTGTACGTGCTGAAGCAGATCTCCGGGATCTCGATGAGTCTGGCGGGAGTCCTGCATGCGCAGGGCGCTGCCATCGTGAATCCATATCCCGTGACGGTCGCGATCCGCGACAAGGTGATTGCCGCGCGCATTCTCGGGGCTGCGGGGGCCCCGATGCCCGCCACGTACGTCGTTTCGCAACCCGATCTGTTGACGCCGCTGCTGGATGCGGGACCGCTCGTCGTCAAGCCATACGACGGCACGTGCGGGTTAGGTGTGCGCGTCGTCCGGAACGAGGCCGAGCTGTTCGCCGAGCCGCGCGCCGCGCACAAGCCTCCGCCCATCCTCGCACAGCGCTATCACCCGCCCGAAGGGCGTGACTTGAAGATCTATATGATCGGCGAGCGGCTCTTCGGTGTCCGAAAGGTCTTCCCGGCCCGGACGGAGGCGGAGAAATACGGCGAGCCGTTCACGCCCACGGCGGAGCAGGCCGACATCGCGCGGCGCTGTGCCGGCGCGTTCGGCATCGACCTCTGCGGCGTCGACCTCATCGAGAGCGAGGGTCGCACATACGTCGTGGATATCGCAAGTATCCCCGGGTTCAAGGGCGTGCCGGACGCACCATTGCATCTGGCCTCCTACTTCCGGGCCGCGGCCGCGCGAGCCGCCGCCGGCGGCACGGTGGCCGAGGCGGCGGTTGGGTTGGCGTCATGAGGCGCTTGATCGTCAACGGCGACGACTTCGGCGCAAGCCTTGGGATCAACCGCGGCATCGTGGAGGCCCACGAGCGGGGAGTCCTGACGAGCGCGAGCCTCATGGTGGACGGGCCGGCGGCGGCCGACGCGGTTACGCGAGCGCGCGCGAACCCCGTGCTGAGCCTCGGCCTGCACCTCGAGCTCGACTCCTCCGAACCGGGTCGGGCGGCCGCGCAGTGCGAACGCCAGCTGGCGCGGTTCCTCGAGCTGACCGGAGCGTCCCCGACACACGTGGACTCGCACCACGATTTGCATCGCGACCCACGTGTGCTCCCGTATGTGCTCGCGCTCGCCCGGTCCGCCGGCGTGCCTGTGCGGGGCCACTCCACCGTGCGCCACGTCGGGAAGTTCTACGGGCAATGGGGTGGCGCGACGCACGCCGAGCAGATCGGGGTTGATGGCTTCCTGCGCGTGGTCGCCGCCGAGATCGGGCCGGACGTGACCGAGCTGTCGTGCCACCCGGGGTACGTCGATGCGGGATTCCGCTCGAGTTATCGCGCGGAACGCGAGATCGAGCTACGGACGCTGTGCGACCCGCGCGTGCGACGAGCGATCCACGAGCGCGGGATCGCGCTGATCGGGTTCCGCGACGTGTCGCAGCGGGTGGCCGCAGTGATGAGGGAGGCGCCATGACCGCTGTCGTCCTGTCGGTGAACAAGGTCGCCAGTTTCCCTGACGGCGGCGGGCATTTCTGGGTGTATCTGCAGTACGCTTTGGGGCTGCGGCAGTTGGGCTGCGAGGTCTACTGGCTGGAGCAGCTCCGTCCGGTCCGTGATCCGCACCGGCGGGCGTACCTCATCGCGACGTTCCAGGACCGGATGAAGCAGTTCGGGTTCGAGGGCCGCACGCTGCTGTACGACATCGTCGAAGGCGAGCCCCGCTTCGTCGTCTGCGCGCGCCGCGAGGCGGAGGCGGTGCTGCGGCGGGCAGATGTCCTGCTGAACTTCCATTACGCCATCGACCCACGCTTGCTCGCCTGCGCGCGGCGCACGGCGCTCGTGGACATCGACCCCGGCCTGCTGCAGTTCTGGATGAGCACGGGAGAGCTCGCCGTTCCCCCACACGATTGCTATCTGACGACGGGCGAGACGGTCGGAACACCGGCTGCGCTTTTTTCCGACTGCGGCCTGCAGTGGATGCACATCCGGCCTCCCGTCCGTCTCGACCTTTGGCCGTTTACGTACGAGGCCGGCGCGGAGGTCTTCACGACCGTTTCCAGTTGGTCGTCGGCGAGCTGGTTGAAAGTGCAGCGGAACGGACAGACCGTCCTTGTCGATAACACGAAGCGGATCTCCTTTCTTGAGTTCGCGGATCTGCCACGCCACACGAGCCAGCCCCTCGAGCTGGCGCTCTATCTACTGGACCGCGATCCCGCGGGTCAGGCGCGGCCGAAGCAGGCGGAGAAAGACGCGCAGGACCGGGCCCTGCTCGAACGGCAGGGCTGGCGCGTGCGGGACTCGCGGGATGTCACGGGCAGCCCCACAGCCTACGCCGCCTACATCCGGCAGTCGCGCGGGGAGTTCAGTGCGGCAAAGCCGTCGTGCATGGCATTCCAGAATGCCTGGGTCAGCGATAGGACGGTGGCCTACTTGGCGAGCGGCAAGCCCGCCGTCGTGCAGCACACGGGCGCGAGCGCGTTCCTGCCGGACGGCGAGGGCATGTTTCGCGTTCGCTCGCTGGCGGAGGCCGCCCACGCGCTCGAGACGATCAACCGCGACTACCGTCGCCACTGCCGCGCGGCCCGCGACATTGCGGAAACGCATTTCGACGCGCGCCGCGTGCTTGAGACCGCGCTGAACACGGCGTTGAGCACGCAGCCGACGGGGAGCGGGGTCGCATGAGCCTCACGGTCTGCGTGGCGCCGGCGAACACGGTTGCCTACCCCAATGGTGGCGGTCACCTCTGGGTGTACCTCCACTGGGCGCTCGCGCTGCGCGCGCTCGGCTGCCGGGTCATCTGGCTCGAGGGGCTGGATGTCGACGAGCGCGACACGTCGCCCGCGGGCCGCCGGCGCCGGCGCGGCGGACCTCCGCGGGAGTGCGTCGCGGCGCTCAAGGCGCGCTTGGCGTCCTTCGGCCTGGCGGACACGCTCGCGCTGTACGCGATCGGCGGTGGGACCGTTCCTGACGAGGTCGCGCAGGGCTGCCTGGACCTGAACGCTGCCGCGGAGGCGGACCTGCTTCTCAACCTGTGGCACTCGGCCCCCGCCGGCGTCGTCGGGCGATTCCGGCGCACAGCGTTTATCGATACCGACCCGGGGTTGCTCCAGATCTGGATGACGACCGGCGCCGTCCAGCTTGCGCGACACGATCTCTATTTCACTATTGGCGAAACCGTCGGGACCCCTGCCGCGCGGTTCCCCGACGGCGGCCGCACGTGGGTGCACACGGTCCCGCCCATCTACCTCCCCGAGTGGCCGTGCGTCCCCGAGGCGCTCGGCGGCGCCAAGCCGCCGCTATATACGACCGTGGCGCACTGGTGGGGCGGAACGTTCGAGTTCAACGGCACCACGTTCAGCAACGAGAAGCGCGCCTCGTTTCTCGAATACCAGGATCTGCCGCGGTGCACGCCGGTCTCCCTCGAGCTCGCGGTGTGCCTCGCAGAGTTTCACGAGGAATACCGCCACCTGCTGGAGCCGAAGGGCTGGCGCCTGCGGGAGGCGTGGGACGTGACCGCGACGCCGGACGCATACCGGACCTACGTACAGCGGTCGCGCGGCGAGTTCAGCTGCGCCAAGCCGGCCTACATCTCGCTCGAGACCGCGTGGGTGAGCGATCGCACCCTGTGCTACCTCGCCAGCGGCAAGCCCGCCGTCGTGCAGTACACCGGCGCCAGCCGGTTCCTGCCGGACGCGGAGGGTCTGTTCCGGTTTAGGAACTTGGAGAGCGCGGCGCAGGCGCTCGCCGCCGCGGAGGCCGACTACGAGCGGCACGGCCGGGCGGCGCGCGCATTAGTCGAGGAGCACTTCGACGCACAACACGTCGTCGCACGGGTTCTCGAGCGGGCGCTCGGCCACCGAACGAGGACGGCGGCATGACGGCCGTGGCGAGCGTCCTCGAGGTCCGCCGCGAGCCCGGGTGGGCGGAGCTGTGTGATGTCCTGCGCACCCTGCTCGAGGACGATCCGGCGGTTCGCGTGACCGGCGTCGAGAAGCTGAAGGCGAAGGTGTACCGCCTGCAGCTCGACGCGGGGGCTCCATGGCGCTCGGTGGTGGTCAAGCGGCTAGAGCCCGCCGTCGCCCAGCGCACCCGCCTCTTGGCTCAGCGCTGGCTGCCCGCGCTGGGCTTGGATGATGCCTGCGCGCGATTGCTTGGCGCAGCGGCCGACCGAGGCGGCGAGGTCGTGTGGCACGTCTACGAGGACCTGGGGGACGAAACGCTCGCCCGCCGACCGGACGTGGAGCGCGTCGAGACCGCCGTGCACTTCGTGGCCGAGCTCCATACGCGGGCCGCCCGTCACGCCGTGTTGCCGGACGTGCGCCGTTTCTCCGGCGGGCTGGGGATGGAATACTTCACGACGAACGTGCGCGATGCCATCACCGGCCTCGAAGCCGTGCGCGCCGCGGGCCTCGCCGCGCCGCCCGAGCACGAAGGGCTCGTCGAGCGCCTCCTTCAGCGGCTGCGGGCGCTGTGGGCTGACGCCGCGCGACGCACGCGCGTGTTCGAGCAAGCCGGCGGGCCGGACACGCTGCTCCACGGCGACCTGTGGACGATCAACGTCTTCGTGACGGGGACGGCGGAGCGGCCGCGGGTGCGGCTGGTCGATTGGGACCGCGTAGGCGTGGGGCCGTTCAGCTACGACCTCTCGACGTTCCTGTTCCGCTTCCCGGCGGCAAAGCGGCCCGCAATCCTGGAGGCCTACCGGGACGCCGTGGCCCCGACGGGGGGGCGTCTGCCCGCCCCGCCCCAGCTCGAGCTGCTCTTCGACACCGCGGAGCGCGCACGCTATGCCAACCGAGTGATTTGGCCAGCGGTGGCGCTGCTACAAGAGCGGGCCCTCTGGGGATTTCCCGAGCTGGCGGAGGTCGAGCGCTGGTTCCAGGCGCTCGATGCCGCCGGTTCGTCGGCGCCGGTGCCGAGCGAGGTCGCGTCATGATCGCGCTGCTCGCGGCCGTGGCGATCCAGGCGCCGGGAATCGACTCCGCCGCGCCGCGGCGCGCGGGCGGGCACGCGCCACTCACCGTGACCGCCGTTCGGGCGGACCGGCCCCCCACCGTGGACGGCCGTCTCGACGATGCCGCCTGGGCTCAGGCAACGCCGGTGCGCGACCTGCTCCAGAGCGTCCCCGATGAGGGGCGCCCCGTGTCCGAGTCCACGGAGGTGCGGATCGTCTACGACGCGGACGCCCTGTACGTGGGGGCCCGGCTGTTCGACGCGGAGCCGGGCAAGATCGTGCGGCGGCTGGCGCGGCGGGACGCGTCATCGCACAGCGACGAGTTCCGCGTGCTGCTCGACAGCTATCACGACTACCGCACGGCGTTCGAGTTCACGGTGAACGCCGCGGGCGTCCACACCGACGTGCTCTACGGCGGCGACGGGAGTTTCTCCGACAAATCCTGGGACCCCGTGTGGGAAGCCGCGACGTCGGTGGACTCCCTCGGCTGGACCGCCGAGATCCGCATTCCGTTCACGCAGCTGCGATTCGCGAAGGCTGCGGAGCAAGTTTGGGGCGTGCGCTTCGTCCGCTGGATCGAGCGCAAGAACGAGCTGGCCCTCTATCCCTTCGTCGCCCGGACCGAGAGCGGCATGGCCTCCCGCTTCGCCTCCCTGGTCGGGCTCGCGGGCCTCGAGACCCGCCAGCACCTCCAGATCCTGCCCTACGCCGTCGGGAGCGGGACGTACCGTCAGCCGACGGTGCTCGGCAACCCCTTTGAGACGCCGAGCGCGTACCATCGCAGTGTGGGCGCGGATCTGAAGTACGGCGTGAGCTCCAGCCAGACGCTCGACGCGACGGTGAACCCCGACTTCGGGCAGGTGGAGGTTGACGAAACGTTCGTGAACCTCACGGCCTTCGAGCAGTTCCTCCCCGAGCACCGGCCGTTCTTCATCGAGGGCACGCAGATCTTCGACTTCGGGGGCAGCGGCGGCGGCGTGATCCACTTCAGCGACCTGCCGCTGTACTTCTATTCGCGGCGCATCGGGCGGCCGCCGCAGGGGGAGCCGTCTTCGAGCGGCGCCTTCCAGGACGTCCCTCAGAGCACCACGATCCTCGGCGCGGCCAAGCTCAGCGGGCGTTCCGCGGGCGGTTGGTCTGTGGGACTGCTCGACGCCATCACCGCCCGCGAGCGCGCCACCGTCCTCGACACGATGACGGGGACGCGCTACCGCGACGAGGTCGAGCCGGCGACCAACTACTTCGCCGGCCGCATCAAGCGGGACATGAACGGCGGCAACACCAGCATCGGGCTGCTCGCCACGGCGATGGACCGGCGACCCACGACGTCGGCGCTCGACATGCTGCCGCGGGATGCCTTCGCCGGCGGCCTCGATTTCTTCCAGCGCTGGCACGACAAGCGCTATACGCTGGCGGGCAGCCTCGGCGGCTCTTACCTGCAGGGAGAACCCGCGGCGCTGCAGCAGGTGCAGCGGTCGTCGAACCGCTACTACCAGCGCCCCGACGCACAGCGCTTCCGGTACGATCCCACGCGCACCTCGCTCGCGGGCCTCAGTGCCGACCTGTACCTGAACAAGGTCGCGGGGAACTGGCGCTGGGGGGTGGCCGGGCGCACCGCCTCCCCGGGGTTCGAAGTGAACGACCTCGGGTTCCAGAATCGCGTGGACCGGATCTCGGCCGCCGCGTCGCTGGGCTACAAGTGGACCCGGTCCGGCCGGACGGTACGACAAGCGACGGCCTATCTCCAGGTGGCACCGAGCTGGAACTACGACGGCGATCCCATCGACCGCAAGATCGCGGCGTTCGGCTACGCGCAGTTCCGCAACTTCTGGTCGGGCGAGTGGTCCGTCTCGTATACGCCCCGCGTGGTGGACGACCGGCTCACGCGCGGCGGCCCGCTCGCGATGAAGCCGGCCGGGTGGTTCGCGAGCGCGAACCTCCAGACCGACACGCGGCGGGCGCTGGGCGCCTATGGGTTCGTCTCGGTGCAGCGCGACGAAACGGGGGGCTGGACCGTGAACCTCATTCCCCAGCTGACGCTGCGGCCCAGCGCCGCGCTGTCGCTGAGCGCGACGGCGGGGTATGTCGCGGGCCGGGCGATGGCGCAGTTCGTGACCAAGGCGAGGGACTCCACGGCCACCGCGACCCTGGGCACACGCTACGTGTTCGCGGCCCTGGCGCAACGCCAGGCGTACGTCACCGTGCGCGCTAACGCGACGTTCTCACCGACGCTGAGCTTCCAGCTCTACGCCCAGCCGTTCGCGTTCGCCGGCGACTACTCGGACTTCAAGGAATTGCGGGCGCGCAAGACGTTCGCGTTCAACCACTACGGCCGCGACAACGGCTCGACGATCAGCCGCGTGGGCAACACGTACGTCGTCGAGCCCGACGGCGCGGCGCCGGGCGACACCCTGCGGTTCAGGGATCCCGACTTCCGCACCCGCGCCGTCAAGGTCAACGCGGTGTTGCGCTGGGAATACCGCCCGGGCTCCACCCTGTTCGTCGTGTGGACGCAGAGCCGCTCGGGCTACATGCCGTATGATGCGGGGTTCGACCTGGAGCGGGATTTCCGCCGCGAACTGTTCCGCGACCGCCCCACCAACGTGCTGCTGGTCAAGGTGAACTACTGGATGAGCATGTAGCGGACCGGCGGCTCACCGCACGCTCGTCAGCACCAGCTCCTCGCGGTTTACGCGCTCGGCGCCCACGCCCGTGATCGCCAGCGAGTGGACCATACCCACGCCCGGCAGGTACTCGCGCTCGACCGTCGTCGCGCCCATCGGCAACTTTTGCTCGACGAGGATCACGTAGCCCGGCGCTGCACCGCTGGGCCCGGTGACGGGGACCGGCCCCCAGAGGCGGTAGCTCTGCCGCAGCGTGTGGTCGCGCGAGACGTACTGCCAGCGCCGCGCCGTGGCGACGGGCCAGGGAAACAGGACCTGTGGCGGGTCAAGCACCAGCGTCTCCCCGCCGGCTCCCCGCTTCACCGCGGCGAGACCGCCGGGCGTGAGCCGCCACCATTCGTCGGTAAACGGGACGCCCCCCCGGGCCCACGCGACGCGCACCCCCTGCGCGTCTGTCCCAGCAACGGTCGCGGTCACCGTCGCGCGCACCGTGCCGTCGGCACCCAGGGTCGCGCCCGGCGGCGCCGCGCTGATCTTCGCGATTCCGCCGGCCGCCTGCACGAACGAATACGTCCACACCGTGCCGGTCGCGAGCGGCATCAGCCCGGCAAGGCTGGCGAGCCCCCCGCCGGAGGCTGGCACGACCTGAAACGCCACCGACCGCCACGGCCGGCCGTCGGCGCTGACTTCCAGACGGTATTGGCCAGGCGGGAACCCCCGACGGAGCTCGAGGCGCAACACGCCGGCAGCCGTATTGCGGGCGAGCGTCAAGGCGTTGGTGCCGGCGAGACTGTTGGCGGGGGCGCTGGCGCCCACGTCCACGGCGATCCACTTCGCCGTGAGCTTCGCGTGGTGCTCGCCGTCCGCGAACCGGAAGACCGCGTCGATCTCGGGGGATGTGGCGGTGAAGACCGTGGTGGCGTAGACCGGGGAATAGTCCGCGGCAGCCGCCAGGCAGGTTTGCAGCGAGGCTTCGCCGCTCTGCGCGCTCAGCGCGGCGACCAACAGGGCGTTCAGGACCACGACACGGTCCGCTTCGGAGTCGGGCGGCTCAGTCCCACTCCTTGCGTGGGGTCTTGCGCGGCCGGAAACCCTCCTCCTCTTCGTCGTCGAACTCGTCGTCCAGATCGTCGTAGTCGTCGAGGTCGTCCGACTCCTCGTCGTCCATCTCTTCGTCGTCCAGCTCGTCGTCGAAATCCTCGTCCAGCTCCTTGTCCTCCTCGAACTCCTCGAACTCCTCGTCGATGTTGTCGCTCCGACGCTTGAGCGACCAGGTCATCGACGTCGCCACGGCCAGCATTGTCACCCCCGGCTGAGGTTTACGACTCTTCCGCGGCCTTCCGGTCACGGGCCAATTTGCGCCGCTCCGTCGCCCCGAGCGCCCGCTTGCGCAGGCGCAGCGACGCCGGCGTCACTTCGATCAGCTCGTCGTCCTCGATGTACTCGAGGGCCAGCTCCAGGCTCAGCGGGCGCGGCGGCTCGAGGATGATCATTTCGTCCGCCGCCGTCGTCCGCATGTTCGTCAGCTTCTTCTCCTTCGTGGCGTTCACCTCCATGTCGTCGACCCGGGCGTTCTCCCCCACCAGCATGCCCTCATACACCGGATCGCCCGGTTTGAGAAACATGGTACCGCGCTCCTGCAAATTGAAGAGCGCGTAGGCCACCGCCACCCCCTCCCGGTCGGCCACCATCACCCCCCGGCTCCGCCCCGAGATCGGCCCCGCCCAGGCCCCATAGTCCAGGAAGCGGTGGTGCATGATTCCCTGCCCCCGGGTATCCGTCAAGAACTCCGACCGGTAGCCGAGCAGGCCCCGTGCCGGGATGCGGAAGCGCATGCGCACCATCCCCTGCCCGGGGTTCCGCATGTCGAGCATCGTGGCCCGGCGGGGCCCCAGCTTCTCCATCACGACGCCCAGCAGCGTTTCCGGGCAGTCGATGAGCAACTCCTCATACGGCTCCAGCCGCTCCCCGTGCGGCCCCTCCCGCGGAATGATGCGGGGCCGGCTCACCTGGAACTCATACCCCTCGCGGCGCATCGTCTCCATCAGGATGCCGAGGTGCAGCTCACCGCGGCCCGAGACGGTGAAGGTCTGGGGATCGTCGGTCTCCTCCACGCGCAGCGCCACGTTGCGCTCGAGCTCGCGGAACAGGCGCTCGCGCAGCTGGCGACCCGTGACGTACTTCCCTTCGCGTCCGGCGAACGGCGAATCGTTCACCTTGAAGTCCACCGAGATCGTGGGCTCCTCCACGGCGATGCCGGCGAGCCGCTCCAGGTAATCCGGTGCCGTCAGCGTCTTGCCGATCTCGACGCCGGCGACGCCCGCGAGCGCCACGATCTCCCCCGCGGCCGCTTCCGCGACCTCCACGCGCTCCAGCCCCTCGAACCCGAACAGTTTCACCACGCGGGCCTGCTCGAACGGCCCGTCCCCGACGGGACCCGGTTGGCCCAGGGGCAGCAGCGCCACGGCGTCGCCCACGCGCAGCCGGCCCCGCTCGATGCGACCGATGCCGATGCGGCCCAGGTACGGCGAGTGATCGAGCGTGGAGATCAGCATCTGGAACGGACCGTCCGCGTCGCCCGACGGGGGCGGGATCGTCTCCAGGATCGTATCGAACAGCGGCTTCAGTGTCGTCCCCGGCGTCGCCAGGTCGGGGGTCGCGATCCCCAAGCGGCTCGACGCGTACAGGAACGGGCAGTTGAACTGCTCGGGCGACGCCTCGAGATCGAGGAACAGCTCCAGCACCTCGTCGTGCACGCGCAGCGGCTCGCTGTCCTGGCGGTCGATCTTGTTGATCACCACGATCGGCTTGAGCCCCAGCGCCAGCGCCTTCGACGCGACGAACCGCGTCTGTGGCATCGGCCCCTCGGCCGCGTCCACGAGCAGCAGGAACCCGTCCACCATGCGCAGGATGCGCTCGACCTCGCCCCCGAAGTCGGCGTGCCCAGGCGTGTCCACGATATTGATCTTGGTCTCGCCCCAGTGCACCGCCGTGTTCTTCGACAGGATCGTGATGCCCCGCTCGCGCTCCAACGGGTTCGAGTCCAGCACGCGCTCGATCATCTGCTGGTTGGCGCGGAACACCCCTGCCTGGCGGAGCATCTGGTCCACCAGCGTGGTCTTGCCGTGATCGACGTGCGCGATGATCGCGATATTGCGGATCTGCAAGTTGTTACCGGTCCATGTCGGGCGGGGCAGTATAGAAGGAGGGGACGAGCAGGGTCAAGGGGAGAACAGAGGCGGGCAGAGACGGGCAGGGTCGGGCGGGGTCGGCGTCCCCTTCTCCGTCCGACTCCGCCCGACGCCGTCATTCACACGTCGGATCCCTCTCCAGCTGCACCGTGACGTGGGCGATGCCGAACCCCTCCATGCGCTGCTGAACGTCCTCCAGCACTCGCTGGTTCGCCGTCGGGTCCTTGACGACCAGGTGCCCGCTCATGGCGACGACGCCGCTGGTCACCGTCCACACGTGCAGGTCGTGGACCGATTCCACGCCGGGGACCGCGGCGATGCGCTCGTGGACGGCGGGGAGGGAGATGTGGGCGGGCGTCGCCTCGAGGAGGATGTCGACGCACTCCTTCACGAGCCGCCACGCGCCGCCGAGGATCAGGAGGGCGATCCCGACCGAGATGAGCGGGTCAGCGAGCGTCCATCGCGTCGCCAGGATCACGACGCCGGCCGCGAGGGCGCCCAGCGATCCCAGGGCATCACTCACCAGATGGAGATAGGCGCCGCGCTGGTTCAGGGAATGGCCATGGCCGCGGTGCAGGATCGCGGCGCCGCCGAGATTCGCCACGAGCCCCACGCTCGCGATCCCCACGAGCAGGCCGGCGCGGATGGTCCCCGGCGATTGGAGGCGGCGATACGCTTCAATGCCGATGCCGACCGCGACGGCGATGAGCACCGCGCCGTTGATCAGCGCCGCGAGGATCTCGAAGCGCACCAGGCCGAACGAGCGCTCGGGGGTGGCGGGCCGTTGCGCGATGCGCGCCGCGAGCAGGGCGAGGGCGAGGGCGCCGACGTCCACCAACATGTGCCCGGCATCCGCGAGCAAGGCGAGCGAGCCGGAGAGGTAGGCGCCGACGGCTTCGGCGATCATCACCAGCGCCGACAGCGCCAGCACCACGGTCATGCGCTGGGCGCTCTCCGCGCGCAGCGGCGCGCGGTGGGTGCATTGGGCCTCGAGGGGGAGCGTTGTCATAGGGCCACCAATGTCTACGGTATGCGGTTGTCAGTTTTCGGTCAACCGACAACCGAATACCGTGAACCGACAACCTCTTAGCGGTGCAGCTTGAACTCGGGTCCGCACCCGCTAGGTTCCTCGCCCCATGCCCGTTCAACTTCCCCTGCGTCTGCTGGCGGTCGTGCTGCTGGTCGCCGCGAACGCCTTCTTCGTCGCGGCGGAGTTCGCGCTGGTGGCGGCACGGCGCACGCGCATCGAGGCACTGGCGCGCCGCGGCGACGCGAAGGCGAAAACGGTGCAGAAAGCCCTGCGCGACCTGTATCGCCAGCTGTCGGCGGCGCAGCTCGGCATCACCCTCGCGTCGATCCTGCTGGGGTACGTCGCCGAGGACACCGTCGCCCACCTGTTCCGGGACTGGTTCGCGAGCCTGCCGCCCGCGCTCAATTTCCTGGCGCGCGGCGGCGTCGCGTCCACCGTGGCGCTGGCGGTGATCACGTTCCTGCACGTGGTGTTCGGCGAGCAGGCCCCGAAGGCGTGGGCCATCACCTACCCCGAAGGCACCAGCCGCTGGGTCGCGGCGCCGCTGATCCTGTTCTCGTGGATCACGCGCCCGGTGACGGACCTGCTCAACTGGAGCGCCAACCGCGTCGTCAAACTGCTGGGGATCAAGAGCGCTCCGTCCGACATCGACCGCGTCCATTCCCCCGAGGAGATCCGCATGCTGGTCCAGCAGAGCCGGCGGACGGGCTCGCTCGGGAAAGAAGACGCGCGCCTCATCGAGGGCGTGTTCGAGTTCAGCGAGAAGAGCGCCCGCGACGTCATGACCCCGCGCACGGCGATGATCGCGCTCCCCGCCGACCTGCCACTGGAGGAGGCGGCGGACCAGGTCGCGGCAGCCGGGCGGTCGCGCTATCCCGTCGCGCGCGAATCGCCCGACGACATCGTCGGCACGGTGCACGCCAAGGCGATCCTCGCGGGGCTGCGCGCCGGCCGTGGCGGCACGGTCGCGACGGTCATGCGACCGCCGCTGTTCGTACCGGGCACGCGGGAGGTGGAGGACGTGCTCGCCGACATGAAGCGCCACAAAGCGCACCTCGCCATCGTGCTCGACGAGTTCGGCGGCACTGCCGGGCTGGTCACCATGGAGGATCTGCTGGAGGAAATCGTCGGCCCGATTTACGACGAGTACGATCGCCCCCCCGCCGCGCCCGCGCCCGGGGAGACGGCGCCGGTCATCCCCGGCGCGACGGAGATCAAGGACGTGAACGAGTGGTACGGCCTGGCCCTGGACGACGCGGACTACTCCACGATCGGGGGCCTGCTGTTCGGGACCCTCGGTCGCCTGCCCAAGGTCGGCGACCGCATCACACTGCCGGGCGCCACGTTCGAGATCGTGGAGATGGAGGGCCGGCGCGTGGGAAGGGTGCGCGTCACCCGAAGCAGTTAGTCTCGAGCCGCCTTCCGGTTCGCCAACTGCGCGGCCAACTCCAGCGCGGCTCGCATGGAGGAAGGATCCGCAACCCCCTGCCCCGCGATGTCGAACGCCGTGCCGTGATCCGGCGACGTCCGCGGGAACGGCAGCCCCAGCGTCACGTTGACCCCGTGGCCGAAGCCCGCCACCTTCACCGCCGTCATTCCCACGTCGTGATAGGGGGTGAGGACCGCGTCGAACTCGCCGCGCAACGCGCGCACGAACACGGTGTCGGCGGACAGGGGCCCCGCGGCGCCGAGGGTCCGCGCCGCGGGGGCGAGGAGTCGCTCATCCTCGTCGCCGAAGAGCCCGGCCTCCCCGGCATGGGGGTTGAGCGCGCACACCGCCAGTCGCGGCGCGGCGATGGCAAACCAATCGCGCAGCGCGGTGAGCGTGATGCGGCCGACGCGGACGATCCGCTCGGTCGTGAGCTGGCCGGGGACCTCGCGCAGCGGCAGGTGCGTCGTGACGAGGACGACACGCAGGCCGGGCACCACCAGCATCATCACCGCCTCGGCGCCTCCGGCCAGGCTCCCGAGGAGCTCCGTCACTCCGGGGAATCGGTACCCGGCAACGTGTAACGCTGCCTTGTGGACCGGGCCGGTGACGATCGCATCCACTTCCCCACCGCGCGCCAGCCACACGGCGCGCTCGATGGAGCGGGCCGTCAGCTGGCCGGCGAGACGATCGCCGCCGTCCCCACGCCCCCATTCCCCCACACCCACCCGGCTTCTGGCGGGAATCGCCGCGATCTGGTCCTCGGGCCCCACCAGCACGACGTCGGCTTCCAGCGGCGCCGCGGTGAGCGCTTTGGCCACGACCTCCGGCCCGATCCCCCGGGGGTCGCCCAGGGTGACCGCGAGACGGGGAGGAGGGCGTTGCGAACCGGACGAGGAGTTAGAACCGGATGTCGACGTAGGTCTGGCGGCGGACCAGGTCCAGATAGTGCTGGACCGCGAGGTCCTGGCTCAGGTTGGCGCGGATGCGGTCCTTGACGTCGTCGAAAGCCAGATCTCCCTCGGGGAGGCGTTTGGTGATCTCGACGACGGCGAACTTGGGGCGCGGCCCCGTTTCCAGCTGCAGCAGCGGCTTGAGTCCGGTCGCCGAGTCGGCGGCGAGGAGGTGCTGGTAGGGCGCCGGGAGCTGCGCGATCGGCACCGTTTCGGCGAGCTTGGGCTCGTTCTCGTCTGCATAGCGCCGCGCGAGAGCGTCGAAGGCGGCGCCGGCCGCGAGGGCGTGGTGCACAGAGTCGGCGCTGTGGCGTGCGCGCTCTACCTGGGCCACGGAGATGACCGGCGCGATCAGGATCTGGCGCGCCTGGATTTCGGCGGGCTGCACGCGCTCGACCTGGATGATGTGGAAGCCGAAGGCCGTTTCCACGACGGGGGACAGTTCGCCGGGCCGGAGGCTGAACGCGGCCTCCTCGAACCCTTTGACCATCTGGCCGCGCCGGAACCAGCCGAGCTCGCCCCCTTGCGCCGCCGACACACTGTCGGAGGAAAAACGGCGGGCGACCGACGCGAAGTCCGCGCTGCGGCGCAGCTCAGCGAGCAGCGAGTCCGCGAGCTGCAGGGCCCGCGCGCGGGCGGCGGAGTCGGGTTGTGACGTGATGACGATCTGGCGAAACGACACGACCGCCGGCCGTTTGGGTAGCTGCCCCTTGTTCGCCTCCCAGTATTCGCGCATCTGCGCGTCGCTGGGCGCGATCGGCTTGAGCTTGCCCTTCTGCTGGAGGCCCTCGAGCAACCGCTGTTGCAGGATCTGCCGGCGCTGGTTTTCGGCCAACAAGCGCCGCCAGGTCTCCACCGTGCCGAACCCCAGGCGCACTTGGTTCTGGAACTCCTGCTCCGAGGGATAATGGCTCCGCACCTCCTGCACGCTGCGCTCGACGGCGTCCTGCACCTCCTGGTCCGTCACCTTGATCGCGGTGTCCCGCTCCGCCTGCTGCACGAGCAGCTCCTCGTCGACCATTTGACGGAGCACCTCCCGCTTGACGGCCTCTCGGCCCGCCGAATCCGTCGGGAGCTGCAAGCCCTGCGACTGCTTGAAAACGAGCCGCTCCTCGAGCTGTGACGCGAGGATGGGCCGAATGCCGACGACGGCGACGATCCGGTCCACGGGGAGGCGGGCCGTCCGCTGCGCTCCCACCGGCGTCGCTGCCGCGAAGGCGGCCGCCCACGCCAGGAGACCGAGACCGCGCAGTCGGAGGGGGGCGATCACGTCAGCGCAGCGTGCGGCGCCGCGGGGTGATCGGCTGGGCGCCCGGCGGGATGGTCGGCACCGGCTGGTTGTTGGGCCGCGGCGTGGGGCGCAACGAATCGAGCTGCGCGCGGATGGCCTGCGCGCGCTCGATCGCGAGCTGCACCCCGGCGTCGTTCTTCTCCCACGAGCCGTGCGCGCGCAGGTATTCACTCAGGTACGGCGGCAGCGGCGCGAACTGCGCCTCCCCACCGACCACGCGGTCGACATAATCGTTCACTCGGGTCATCGCCAGTCGCGCGCGGCCCTCGGGCGTCGTGACCGAGTCGCGCAGGAGGGCGGGGGTCAGCTTGAGCAGTCCCTCGACGGTGGTCAGCGCCGAGTCCTGCTGCGCGCGGACCATGGCCCAGTCGCTATCGCTGAGCCCGACCCGCGCGGAGTCGGCCTGGTGCAGCAGGATGTCGCGCTGGGCGAGCCCCTTGAGCAGTCCCTCGACCTGCTGCTCGGTCGCCGTGGACAGCGCCGAGAGCACGCGCGGGTCGAGCGCCGGCAGCCAGTGCATGAAGTCGCGCACGCGGAACGCCCCGCCGCGGTAGTCGACGAGCACGCGGCCGCTCTTGCGCGCCGGGTCGGGGGCCTGCGCCGCCTGTCGCACCGCTCCGACGGCACCGCTCACGACCTTGACCGCGCTGCGGGTCTCGAGATCCGACAGGTACAGGGAGTCCTGCGTGCCGCCGAGCATGTCCTCGAGCCCGCGCGCGAAGGAGTCCCGCACCTCCGCGAGCGGCGGCCGGCGGATGATGTGGTAGCCAAACGAGCTGCGCACCAAACCGGTCATGCCGCCGGGCGCGAGCTGCCACGCCGCGTCCTCGAACGGCGGAACGAATTGCCCCCGCCCGCCGACCGCGAGGAGCCCGCCCCGCGTCTTCGACCCCGGGTCTTCGGAGTAGCGCTGCGCCAGCGACGCGAAGCTCCCGCCGGCGTGGAGCTGCCCGAGCAGGCCGTTCGCCTGGTTTTCCTTCTGCTGGGCGATGGTCGGCGCGGCGCTCGGGGGCACGGCGATGAGGATGTGCTGGAACAGCCGCACGCTCCCGGCGCGGTAGGCGGAGTCGACCTGCGCCACCGTCAGCGTCCCGCGCCCGGACACGAGCCGCTCGTGGAAGCGGTCCCAGCGCAGCTGCGAGACCGCCGGCCACATGGTTCGCGTGAGCGTCGCCGTGTCGTCGAAGCGCTGCCCGACGGCCAGCGCCTGGCCGAACAGCGCGTAGTCGATCCACACGTCGGCTAGCCGGGTGAGGTTGTCGCCCTGCAACGGCATGCCCTTGACGCGCGCGGCGAGCTCCGCCAGCCGCTCGACGGTGAGCAGCTGGTCGCCGGCGCGCGCCGCCTCCGCGGGGTGGGTCGAGAACGCGTCCTTGAGCGAGCCACACCCGGCCGCCGCGAACGCCAGTAGCAGTATGGCACAACGACGCATGCGATCTCCTAGTCCGGTTGGTTCTGCAGAACGGCGGTGAGCGCGCGCACGAGGCCGGGGCCGATCGCTTCGCCTCCCAGGCGTCGGAGCCGCAGGGAGAGCGGCTGCGCCCGTCGCACGTCCGCCTCGAACTGCACGGCCTCCAGGGCCGCGGTCAGGCCAGCCAGGCGCGGCTGGGCATCCCGCCGAAACACGAGCCGCGCCTCGTCGCCCCGGACGAGGACCGTGTCGAGGCCCACCCGGGCGCCGAGCGCGCGGAGCTCGGTCACGAGCAGGAGCCGCTCGGCTGCGGCCGGCAGTGGCCCGAACCGGTCGCGCAGCTCCGCTCGGACGGCTGCAATCTCGCATGGCTCCACCGTCCGCGCCAGCCGCCGATAGAGATCGAGCTTCGCCGCGTCGTCGGGCACGTACTCGTCGGGAAGATGCGCCGGCTGATCGAGCACGACGTCGGGCGCCACCGACTCCCGACTCCCCACTCCCGGCTCGCCCTTGAGCGAACGCACCGTCTCCTCCAGCCACCTGAGGTACATGTCGAACCCGACCGCCTGCGCGTGCCCCGACTGCTCGCCGCCCAGCAAGCTGCCGGCGCCGCGCAGCTCGAGGTCGCGCAGGGCGATGCGATAGCCCGACCCCAAATCGGTATGATGCTCGAGCACGCGCAACCGTTCCTCCGCCGCGGCGTCCACGAGGTCCGGGACCAGCAGGTAGCAATAGGCGCGCCGATGGCTGCGGCCCACGCGCCCGCGCAGCTGGTACAGCTGGGCGAGCCCGAACTGGTCGGCCCGGTTCACCACCATCGTGTTCGCGTTGGGCACGTCGAGCCCCGATTCGACGATCATCGTCGACACGAGCACGTCCACCTCGCCGCGCACGAACCGCGACATCACCTCGTCCAGGTCGTGCTCGCCCAGCTGGCCGTGGGCGACGGCGACCCGCGCCCGCGGGGCCAGCGCCCGCACGCGTTCGGCGATCGTGTCGATGGTCTCGATGCGGTTGTACACGAAGTACACCTGGCCGCCGCGATCCAGCTCGCGCGCCAGCGCCTCCTCGAGCAGCGCGTCATCCCACGGCTCGATGAACGTGAGCACCGGCGAGCGGTCCTTCGGCGCCGTCTCGAGCAACGTCAGGTCGCGCAGGCCGGACAGCGAGAGGTGCAGCGTGCGCGGGATCGGCGTGGCGGTGAGGGTCAGCACGTCCACGCTGAGCTTCAGCGCCTTGAGCCGCTCCTTGTGCCGCACCCCAAAGCGATGCTCCTCGTCCACGACGAGCAGTCCCAGGTCCTTGAACCCCACGTCCCGGGACAGCAGCCGGTGCGTCCCGATCACGACGTCCACCTGGCCCTCGGCGAGACGCTGCGACACGGCGGCGGCTTCCTTCGGCGCGCGGAACCGCGACAGCACCTCGATGCGCACGGGATAGTCGGCGAGGCGCTCGCGGAACGTGCGGCCGTGCTGTTCGGCGAGAATCGTCGTCGGCACCAGCACGGCGGTCTGCTTGCCCGCCTGGACCGCCTTGAACGCCGCCCGGATCGCGATCTCCGTCTTGCCGTACCCGACGTCGCCGACGAGGAGCCGGTCCATCGGCCGGGCGCGCTCCATGTCGCGCTTCACGTCCACGGTGGCGCGGCGCTGGTCGGGCGTGTCTTCATAAAGGAAAGAGGACTCGAGCTCCGCCTGCCACGGCGTGTCGGCGGGGAAGGCGTAGCCCGGGGCGATCTGGCGGCGCGCGTACAGGTCCAGGAGGTCGAGGGCCATTCTCCGGATCGCCGCCTGGGTTTTCTCCCGCTGGCGCTGCCAGGTCGTGGACCCGAGCCGGTGCAGCCGCGGTGGGGGCGCGTCGGCGCCGCTGTCGCCGCCCGCGCGGTACGGCTCCAGCTGGTCGAGGCGATACAGCGGCACATTGAGGCGATCGCCTCCCTCGTATTCGACGGCGGCGACGTCGAGCGTGCCCTCCCCCACGGTGATCGTCTGCAGGCCGCGGTAAATGCCGATGCCGTGCTCCAGGTGCACCACGTAGTCGCCCGGACGCAGCGCGCCGGCGGCCGCCGCTGGCGCCGCGGTGCGGTAACGGCGCGGACGGCGCAGCCGCCGCGCGCGCCGGAAGATCTCGTGGTCGGTGAGCACGCGGAGGCCGGGCAGGACGAACCCGCCGTCCAGCGCCCCCACCACCAGGGTGGCGCGATTGGCGCCGAGCAGCTCCTCGAGGCGCTCGAGCTGGCCTTCGTTGTCACACAGGATGACGGTTGCCAGTTCACCAGCCACCAGTTGCCGCAGGCGGCGCAGATCGCGGTCCACGGCCTCCGGGGCGAGCACGGGAAAGCGCTGCGCGGCGTCCGCGGCGCCGGGGGCGAGACGCGCGCGAGCGGCGAGCCGCGCCCGCCACGCGGCGGGATCGAGCAGCAACTCCTCGCGCGGCGACGGCTCCTCGCCGAGCCGCCGCGCGACATCGAGGTGATGCGCCGCGTCGGCCCAGGCGCGCTCCACCTCGCGCTCGACCGCCGCCTCCTGGTCGACGACGAGCAGGGTATCAGCCGGGAGCAGATCCAACAGGGACGTCCGTACCCATCCCGCATCCCCAATCCCGGATGTTAGTTCGGTCCGAATCGGCAGCACGCTCACACGATCGATCGGCTCGGCCGAGCGCTGGGTATCCAGGTCGAACCCGCGCAGCGACACGATCTCGTCGCCCCACCACTCGACACGCGCCGGCGCCGCCATCCCGAATCCGTAGACGTCCAAGATCCCGCCGCGCACGCTGAATTGACCGACCTCGGTCACGCCAGGAACCCGCTCATAGCCCATGTCGGCGAGCCGCTGCGCGACGTCCGTGAGACCGACAACCGGCGACCGGTCACCGGTTGCCAGCTCCAAACGGCTCGCCTCCAGCACCCGCGGCACCCCCGTGCGCTCGGCACTGGCGCGCGCCGTCGTGACGACCACGCGGGCCCGGCCCGACAGCAGCGCTGCAATCGTCTCGATGCGCTCGCCCGCGATCTCCACGTGGGGCTCGTCCGCGCCGAGCCCCTCGCGTTGCGGGTACAGCACCGCCCGCTCGCCCACGAGCTGCTGCAGGTCCGCGAGCCAGCGCTCGGCGTCGGCGGGGGTCGCGGTGACGACCGCGAAGAGCCGTTGCGGGAGCCGCCGCGCGAACACGGCGACGAGCAGCGCAGGGCTGGAGCCCGGGAGACCGGCGAGCGGTAGCCGCTTGCCGGCCACCGGCAACCCCTCCAGCAGAGCTCCGGTGGCGGGCAGCTCGTCGAAGCGGTCGAGGAGGAACTCGAGGGGCATTAGCGGGTCAGGGTGGCCACACCCAGCTCCGCGGCCGCGAGCAGCAACGCGGCCACGAGCAACAGGCCGCTCACTTCAGCGAGGCGCGGGCCCGCGAACGCGGCGGCGGCGAAGTCGGCGTCGCGCGCGAGCTCCGCGCCGAGCGCGCGGCGCGCCATCGCCGCGCGCGCCGGCGTCAGGTCCGATTCGCGGGGATCGACCCGGAAGACCGTCGCCCCGGTCGTATCCGCCCCCGCCACGACGAACTCCACGCGCGCGGCGCCCTCGGCTTCATGCACGTCGGCCTCCCCACGGACGATCCGATTCGCGAGGGCGTCCACGAACGGCACGAACCCCGGCGCCGCGGGCAGCGCGGTCCACGCCGTGTCGAGTCGACTGCCGAACAGCACGACGTTCCCCACCCGCACGAGCCACGGCTCTCCGTTCACGGTCGCCAGCACGGCGGCGCTGTCGACCCCCGAGAAGCGGTAACGCCGGGCGACGCTCACGCCGGCGAGCCCCGGCAACCCTGGGGCGGCGATCGGCCCCGCGGTCCCTGGGGCGGCGAACCGCGCGGTGACCGCACGCGCCGCGAGGGCGCGGTTGGCTTGCCCCAACAGCGCCGGGTCCGCGGGAGGGAACAAAACGCTTGCGCCTGGACCCGGTCGCTCGCCGAAGCTCACGTCGCTGCCGGCGGCGAGACGACCGGCGTCGCGCAGCACGCCGATCGCGGCCGTGAGGAATGGCCCGGCGTCGGCACCGGTCGCAACGCGCGCGGGCGGGGCGACTCGCCACACGAACGGCCGCGCGTCATCGGCGCGCAGCTCGTCGGCCTCCAGCTCCACATCACCCGCCCACCACCCCGGACCGGGCGCCGATAGCGACACGGTCACCGTCGTCCCCGGCGCGCCGATCGCCCGCGCGACCGGACGGCCGCGCAGCCGCACCGTCAGCGGCCCCGGCGGCGTCCCCGGTGTTCCCACGACTGCGACCGCCAGGCCGCCGTCAGTCGGCTGCAGCATCCCGATCCCCCGGTTCGGCGGCGCGGCATCCGCCGGGGCGAGCGCCAGCACGCGTACGTCGCGCGGCGCATCCGCCGTGCCCTCGAGCGCGGTGCGCTGCAGGTCGCTGACCAGGTGAACTTCCCGGGCGGGCACGGGCTCCGCCTCGACGAGGCGCGCCGCCCGCGCCGTCGCCGCCACCACCGCGAGGCGACGGGAGTCGGGGTGGGCGCTGTCGACGGCCGCGAGCAGCGCGTCGCGCGAGCCGGCCCGGGCGACGCCGTCGGCGAGCACCAGCCACAGCCGGTCCCCGGCGGCCGCGCGGGCGAGCGCGGCGTGCGCCGCGAGTTTCAGCCGGTCGAGGAGCGGCCGGCCGTCCACCACGACGCCGCTGGAGGGAGAGTTGTCGAGGATGACGACGAGAGCGGTCGGCGGGTGCAGCGTACCGGTTGTGCCGCGCGACGGCACGAGCGGGCGCGCCGCGGCGAGGACGATCGCCACGATGAGGGCGGTCCGCAGCACGAGCAGGAGCAGGTGGCGTAGCCGCAATCGACGGGCGCTGCGCCGCTCGGCGTCC
>Ga0209376_1001135_pt1 | contig 27537 bp, 33 predicted proteins | sample GraSoiAngelo_134_FD_185891 | JGI IMG/M metagenome (GOLD analysis project Ga0209376, IMG submission 185891) | Grasslands soil microbial communities from the Angelo Coastal Reserve, California, USA - 14_0929_05_30cm (SPAdes) (version 2) | ecosystem: Environmental > Terrestrial > Soil > Grasslands ... | reverse complement strand
CAGGCGGTGCTGGAGAAGACCCTGCAGATTCCTCGCGGCCAGGTGCGCCCCTACGGGTGGGTGGCTCGCGAGATCGGTCATCCCGCCGCGGTGCGCGCGGTCGGCACCGCGCTGGCCAACAACCCGATCCCGTACTTCATCCCGTGCCACCGCGTGGTCCGCTCGGACGGCGTGATCGGCAACTACGGCGGCGGTGGACCGGAGGCGAAGAAGAACATTCTCTCCCTGGAGGGTGTGCAGCTCGCGCGCCTGCAGAGGCTCGCCCAGTCGGGCTATCGCTACGAGGGGGTGAAGAGCACCAAGATCTTCTGCTTCCCGACCTGCTACCACGGCCGCCACGCGCGGGAGGAGAACTTCGTCTTCTTCCACGACGAGACCGAGGCACGGGCGGCGGGGTACCGGCCCTGCAAGGACTGCCGGCCGGCGGTCGCCTAGGGAGGAAGCGGGCCGACGCTCGCCGCGATTGGCGTGGCGCGCCGGTAGTGGAAACGGGCCAGCCCGCCGTCGTAGTTGATCGCCTTGCCGCCGTAGTAGCGCGCCGGCTCGGGTTGGTGGTGCGGAGTGTGCCCGAAGACCACGCGCCGCGAGCCAGTGAGCTCGAGCCAGCGATCGAGGCGATCGGGCTGGGTGGCAAAGACACCCTTGCCGCTCATGACATCCCACAACAGGTGCGCGTCGCCCGCCTCGAGGACGAGCCGGCCGTTGGTGTTGATCGTGCCCACGGCGTCCGACCGCTCCTCGCCCAGGAGCATTCGGTAATCGTCGTTGCCGCAGTGCTGCACCAGGGTGCCGTCCTCGAGCTTCAGCAGTAGAGGCTGCGCAGCTCCTCGAGGTCGTGCTGCTGGCCGCCGATGCTGATGTAGAACCCGACGCGTGAGGGATCGTGCAGAGCCGAGAGCATCGCGACCTCGTGGTTGCCAAGGAGCACCTCGGAATTCTTGCGGTCGCGCGCGAAACGCATGCACCCGACGCCGAACGCACCAAAGTCGACCAGGTCGCCGAGGAAGATCGTCCGCCACTCCTCGGCGGAGTACGGCTTGAGCGCGGCGAACAGACGCTCGAAGTCGCCGTGGACGTCGCCGACGATCAGGACAGGCAGATCGCCCGCAGCCATTCCTCCCCGGCGCCTTCGATGCGGCGCACGGCACGCGTGTAGGAGCCGACCGTCTGGAGCTCGGTCCGGTGGGCCGGCCATCGCGTGCGCCGGCCGAAGATCATCTGCGTCTCGGGCCTGCCGAACGGCATCGCCCGTCTGAGGTGGCGGCTGCGGCTGGTGCCCCGAAAGACCCAGAAGGAGTCCCAGGCGCCGGTGGCGCGGGCGCGGCGGACGTGGGCGTTGCCGTCCCACCAGCCGGCTCCGGGCTCGCGGACGACGTCCTCCAGCGCCTCGTCGATCTCTAGTTGGGCGACGAGATGAAATCCGGCCGGCCCGTCGCTCGGCTGCAGGCGGGCGAGGAAGACGATCAGGTCGCCCGGTTGCGCGCGGCGGAGGCTGAACGCGCGGCCGGCGCGGCGGCAGTTGTCGCCGTACGTCGGCGTCCGCGAGAAGAGGTCGGGGTCGAAGTGGACGGCTCTTGCTCTCCACGAGCGGGGCGCGTGCGGCTCGAGGTGAGGAAGATCGCTGAGCCTGAGCATCGGGCTTCGCCAGGGCTGTGCCTCAGGGATGGGGACGAGCGCGAAGGTGCCGTCGGCGAACAGGGGTGAGCGGGCCGCGTGGGATGCGTTCACGCCCACGTTGGCGAGGAAGACGGCCACGAGCTCGATCCTAAACGGGGTCTCGGAGGCGGTGGGTAGAATCCTGTAGGCGCATAGGGGCGTAGCTCAGTCTGGTCAGAGCATCGGTCTCCAAAACCGAGGGCCGAGGGTTCGAATCCTTCCGCCCCTGCCATTCTCCCCCGCTCACAGGTAGTGCCGCGCCCGGTCTCGTTCCTGATGTAGGGCCCCCGATGAGCAGGCGGATCACGACTCGCTGGTACATCGGCGCGTGGGTGGTCTGGCTGCTGGGGGTGATCGCGCTGTACGTCGAATCCCGGCTCACAGGAAACAGCACCTCGCCGCCGCCGGGAGTGTTCCTGATCTATCTCGTGATGTTCTTCGCGGCCTTCGTGATGTTCGCGATGTGGATTGCAGCGCTACTACGTCTGGCGGTGCAGCGGTCGTGGGGCTGGTTCGCCGCCGTCCTGGTCTTTCACCTGGTCGGCTTGGGCATCATCGGCATGATCGCGTACGCACTCTTCGGCACGGACGTTCGAAGAATCGACGAGATCGTCTACCGGCCGCGGGCGACCTAGACGTCTCCGTAGAATCGGCGGCCCGGGTAGACTCCGCTGGTCTGCCTTGATTCTCAGGGCGTGTGGGGTGCCGGGCCGCTAGCTCAACTGGCAGAGCGCCGTGCTGATAACGCGGAGGCAGGTGGTTCGAGTCCACCGCGGCCCACCACCGATTGGACTTGCCGTGGCGTAGGAGCTATTCATACTTCAGTAGATGCCCTCGGTGCTATCTGTGGAGTTGGGCGACGACCTCGTAGCGGAGCTTGAGGCCATGGCCGCGGAGGACGGCGTGCCTGTTTCTGAGGTGATCCGCGTTGCCGTCGCGCACTTTCTCACCACTTCGCGCAAGGACGCTGCGCGAGAAGGACGAGCGCGTAACGCGGCAGGTTGGAGGCAAAGGGTTAGCGATCATATCGCTAAGAAGTACGCACAGAAGGAGCTGTACAAGGACTTCCCTCCTGATCCCCCGACATGGCGCAGGCCTTGATTGCGACTGGTCTGCCCGACATGATGGCGCAGCGTTTCGGCCGGGCCACATAACACCCCGCCTTACGGTCGACCTCCCACTCTGGAACGTACAGCGTTCAGGGCCAATTACCGCGGAGGCAGATGGTACGAGTCCAACGCGGCCCACCACCCAAACGACTCGCGCGGCCTTGCGTAGATTCGATAATCGACCGGCGGCGACCTGAATCGGCGGATTTCGCCGACTCCGGGACGCTACGATCGGTGGGGACGGCCGCGCTATGACGGCGTTTAACGAGCCGATCGCGGACATCATCGGCGACTATCGGGGGTTCGCGGCACAGCAGCGCGACCGCCTGCTGACGCGCGGCATCGACATCGCCTCGTACGAGCTCAGTCACCTCGCCTTCCGCGTCCCTGAGTGGGACCAGTACGTCCAAGTCCGGACGCTCCTCGAGCGACACGCGGTTGCGAATCACGAGAACGTCTGGAACGGTCGCCCGATCTCCTTGATCGTGCCCGCCGAGCCGCTCGAGGTCCTGGACGGAAAGGCGGTCCCGTTAATCGAGCTGATCCCGCCCGTCCACCAGCGCGTCTACAAAATGGGCCTAGAGCACCTGGGTGTCGTGGTCGGGGACACATTCGACGCGTTCATCGAAGCCCACAAGCCCGTACTGACGGGACAGCAATTCCAGGGGCCAAACAGCATTCCCGACCCCGTCTACATCCTCTTCGAGGATTTCACCCACGTGAAGTTCTATCGACTCTCGCTACGGGCCTCCGTCGAGCTCTTTGAGGGCAAATTCGACAACGAGTTCCACCACGTCGGCGACTGGGTTCCGCAGCGGCTGGTCACGGCGACCGGCCCAAACCCCCTTCCCCGGTGAGGCACTGCCGACGATCGATTGGCTCCTGCCAGGCGTTACGCGCGGGTCGCGGAAGCTACTGGCCAAACTGGCGGTCAGTGAGCAGGAGTGCCGAGACGTACTCGTCGCGACCCTAGACGGTGCGCTATGGCACCGTCTGGTCGTGGAACGGGGCTGGTCGGACGATCGCGATGCCGAGCTGCTCGGCACTATCTGGGTTGCCGCTCTGGTTCGGTAGAAGCGTTCCGATCGGCAAGCACGAGACCAGGGTGTCCCCCCGGCTCATTGAGTGGTTCGAATCCACCGCGGCCCATCATTTCGCGTCGTATCCGCCACTGCCGGCACTCGCGGGTTTCGTGGCGGGGAATTACCCGCGACTGCCAGCACTCGCGGCTTTTTCATTAGCTGCCTTCGCGCTGTGCCCGCTCCCAAACCTTCTCTGCCAGCTGCCGCCGCCCTTCGTCGCCAAGGACGAGCCTCACGGAGACAAGCTGACCTGAAGCGTCGCGATCGGCATAGACGGGAAAGATTCCGTCTCCCCAAGAGTTGTCCATGCCGAGCACTGTCGCGCCGCCAACGCGACACGTGCCGACCGCGAAACGCCCGCCGCGCTCGATCTGCTGCCGCAGCTCGACCTCGACACGTCGATCGCTCAGCGAGTCGGCATCGCCGACCAAGGCGGTACCGTAGTCGACCCCGAAATGGCCCACGAGCTGTGACCGCTCCGGACGACCGGTGCTGACTGTCACCGTCACCTCACCCCAGCGGCTACCCACGTTCCCGCCGAAATCAAGTCGTTCTGCAGTCACCGGCAGCGGACGATTCGGGATCCCTCCCAAAGCCACCACCATCGGGCCCTCCATGAAGAAGTCGCCGCCACCGAGGTCTGCGGCCCTCTGGGCGCGAACGCGATGCGGTACGCGCGTCGGCTCCTGCTCGACATGCGCGTCGAGCCCGTTCGTGGAGGCGCCTTGGTTGATTTTCGCTAGCAGCGCATCTCTACCCGGCTCCGGCAGGTCATAGATGAAGCGGGACGAGTTGATGGCGACCATGTTGGCGATGTCGGCCGTGCGCACCGCGTCGGGGCCCACGATCCGGTAGTCCCGCATGGACTGGATGGCCGCCCGAGTCTCAGCGTCCTCGGAGCCGTTGAAGTGCGGCTGGGGGGGCGACGTTCCCGACCAGAGCCAGAGATAACCGACGTCGAGCGCGACCAGGATCCCGGACGGACATGCGATCGAACCGAGCTTGTAGCGTTCGGGCACAAACAAACCCTAAGAGCATCACCTTGCGTTCAACGCAGAATCGAGCTCATCCGGTCTGCAGTCGGTGGGGAGCGAACGTAGAGGGACGTCTTGGTGCCGGCAATCTCGATCCGGTTCGCGTTACGGAAACCACGGCCCACCAACCTGAACTCCAAGCCCGCTTTTGCCGGCACTTGCGGGCTTTCAGGCGGCGCGATGACCCGCATTTGCCGGCAATTGCGGCCTTCAACCGGTGCTGAATAGATGAGCGCGGGGGTAGGTGGTTCGAGCCCACCGCGGCACACCAACAGATTCCCTGTACGTCCCTCTCACACTCGGGGACGGACGACAAGCACGATGCTGGCGGCGACGTACCAGCCGAACTGACCAAGCAATGCCGCCAGGGCACCGAATCCGCGGCCGCTCAGCGGGCCTGACTCGACGAACATTCCAACGCTCGCGACCAGGGATGCGGCGACGAGCAACCAGGCCCACCATCCGAGCCATGCCGGCAGAACAGCGGTCCTGGTTATCACGGCTCCTGCCGCGGCCCACGCCGCCATCAATGGAAGGAAATAAAGCGCGAAGCCCAAACTCACGAGTTCGGAAATCGCCTTGGCCACGTCAGGGTTGCTCGAGGCGGTGGTGGCATAGAGCAGTTGGGCGGCAGCCCCAAGCACTTCCGCGAGCGCAACTGAGAGTAGGCTGGCCATCAAGAAGATGAGGTATAGCCGAAAGCGACCATCGCCTCGCCACTCGCGTCTGGCGGCGGTCCCGGCGGTACGACGAAGAATGGGACAAAGGCGAGAATGACGAATCCGATGCCGCAGGCCCCCATGATCCGCTGGGTCCGAGCAGACATCGCGCCGGCGGCTCCGCCCGTTGTGCCATTCCGGCTCTTGGTCGCCGTAGTCGACATGAGCGCAGACTCAGCCTCGGTCGCGTCACCGTCAAGCCACCGCGAAACAATCGGCTCGTCGTTAACGTTGGTTGGCGTTAGCGCTCTGGAAGGTGCCTGGCTTCACGGGTAGCCCATAGCCTCGTAGCACAGCGCGCAGCTGGCGCCTCAGCCTTGCCGCGTCGGGCTCGCTCCCGGTTAGCGCAGGGGCGATCGCCATGTGGATCACGGCCCACGCCAGATCAGTTGCCGCGCACTCATCGAGGCCCGGCGCGGCGCGACGCGCAATTGACGCAAGAAGCTTGGCATGCTCGGCCAGGTTGGACTCCACCCTCAGCCGCTCGTCTGCGCGAAGGCCTGTCTCTTGCGCGAGGCGGAGCGCAAGGACGTAGTTGGGCATGTCGTCTGCAGCATTGTCGATCCACTGGAAAAGCAGCGACGCAGGATCTGTGGGCGATATGCGTGGCGAGCCCTCATGGAGCTCGGGGTAGAGCGCCATGAGTGGAAACAGCGCGAACGCCTTCTTGGAGGGAAAGTACCTGTAGAGGGCGGGGATCGAAAGCTCGCAGGCCCGAGCCAACGCCTTCAAGGTGGTGCCTGCGTATCCGTGCTTGCGGAAGATCGGAGCCGCGCGGGCATATAGCTCATGACGCCTCCCGACCCCGTCGTCGTTGCGCCACTCAAGACGTGCCACCAGGTGCCAAAACATACGTCCGCTGGGCTCCCTATCCCAGAGGCCGATAGGGCGGCCTGAAGAAGCGTTGTGGATCGGGGCTCACGAGCGTCTTCTGCGCGCCTCCGGCGCCGCGAGCCAGACCGCGAGGCGGTCGTCGTGGTGGTGGTCGGCCGTAGTCGCGCTTGCTGCCTGCGGTCCCCGTCCAACAGGCGTCAGCGGGGGGGACTACCAGTCGCCGGGCTCGCCGCCGGTGAGAAACCGCCACGCCAGTCACATTGCGTCACTGATTTCTACGAATTTCGCGACGACCTCGGTACTCGCGTCGAGCTAAACCCCTATTGACCGCTCGTACGCAAGCTGCTGTAATCACCTAGAACCCGAATCGCTTAAGAAGGGGGGTGATGCCAGAGCGACCGATCATGTCGCCGGTGGGATTGGGATTGGAGGAGGACAGATGTTCTCTCGCAAACTCAGCCGCAGGCAGCTACTCAAGAGCGCCGGACTGCTTGGCGTCGTCGGCGCGATATTGGACCCAGCCAAGGTCCTGGCTGACGAGGGGGAAGGGAGCCGGGTTACCTGGGACATAGTGTCCGTCGGCACTGGCAGCATCCGCCGAGGGGGCGACGCTGCGGCCATGGCCGAGGATGGATCGATCATCACGGTAACCGGACACGGCACGTTTCCAAACGTGGACCGCTGTTCGCCAGTCGTGAGCGGGGGCGGGACCTGGAGCATATTCAAGCCCGCGACCAGCACCGACAGCCGCTGCTTTTCGGGCAGTGGCAACTATCGCGTGACCGAGTTGCTGTCGTGGGTCACAGCCCCGGGTGGCGTACTGCCGCTGCCGGATGCGACCGGCGACAGAGGAACTGCAAGCGCCGGCCTGGCCATACTCCGCGTGCGCTTCGACAACGGCAGGCCGGGAACCCTCACGATCAGCTGCCACCTGCCGGGCTCGCCCAACTGCATGCCTGAAGGGATCACGGCCACCATGGTGTACGAGGACTTTTTCGAAGCCCAGCCTCCGACTGGAGATCACAACCGAACGCTCTTCCATGTCGGCGGTCCCGGTGACAACGATGATTAGGGCAGCTTTGGCAGCGGCTGTCGTAGGACTGCTGTTGGGGGCGGTCCCGGCGACTGCAGCTTCATCGCTCCACCTGGGTGGCGGCGGCACGGCCACGATCTCGCAGGTCGCCTTCAATGTCACCATCGATGGTTCTGGTGCCGCGTCGGGCACCTTCAACTGCCTGATGGCTGGCCGTTCGGCATTCGTTCTGTCCGGATTCGGGCTGCACCACCTGATGAAGGTGCAGGCCAAGCCAAGCGCCGGCTCGGTCGAAGGCTCGATGGTCCGCTTCTCAGGTCCCGGATTGCTGATCATGGACGGCAGCACGACCCTTCCCATCCATGTCCGGGTTTGGGCCGACGTAGTCAGCCAGAGCTTCCAGCTGACGGTGGTCGAGGTCGGTTCCATGCCTGTCGAGACCATGGCCAGCGGGGGCTTCGAACTGCACTGATTGGCCAGGAGGGGCCACGGGCGGCCCCTCCTCGCTGCAGTCGGGTTGGATTGACATCAGGTGGGACGATCATTTGGACCGCTTGGCTCCTGGATGAGCAGCGTGACAACGCAGGGAGATAGGGCGGACGCGCTCTCGCGCCGCGAATTCCTGGTGCGGGCCGGCGCCGGCGGGATAGCTCTTCTCTTCCCCTGGATTCCGCCGACCTCGGCCGCCGGCCTCAGTGTCCGGGCCCGGCCAAACGCCGAAACGAGCCTGGTCATTACCTGGAACCAAGCGGCTCTGCAGGGGGTCCGCGACTCCAGGCTTGGGCCACCTATGGTTGCGCGCGCCCTGGCAATCGTTCACACGTGCGCATTCGACGCCTGGGCGGCCTACGACCATCGCGCCGTCGGGACGCGCCTAGGTCATGCCTTCCGTCGCCCAGCTCGAGAGCGCACCCTCGCCAACAAGCGGATCGCCGTCAGCTATGCCGCTTACCGGGCGGCGGTCGACCTCTTCCCGGCTGACAAGACGACCGTCTTCGATCCGCTGATGGCCAGCCTGGGGCTCGATCCCAATGACAAGACCACAGACATTGCGACCCCGGTCGGGGTGGGAAACGTGGCCGCTTCGGCAGTCATTCAGTTCAGGCACCGGGACGGCGCCAACCAGCTGGGTGACGAACCTGGCGGGGCGGCCGGGGTCCCCTACTCCGATTACACGGGCTACCACTCACCCAACGACCCGCTGGACATCCGGCTCCCCTTCGACCCTGCCGCTGTTCGCGATCCCAACGCGTGGCAGCAGCTGCGCTATGTCGACGCGTTCGGAAACGTAGTGACTCCGAACTTCGTCGGTGCCCAATGGCCGCATGTGGCGCCCTTCGCGCTCTCGTCGGCGGCGGCGCTGCGCTCGCCGACCGGCCCGGCGAGGTATGGCTCTCCCGAGTACCTCGCCCAGGCCAGAGCACTGCTCGAGCTAAGCGCCGGCCTCACCGATGAGCAGAAGACGATCGCCGAGTACTGGGCGGACGGGCCTCACTCCGAGCTGCCTCCTGGGCACTGGGATCGCTTCGCGCAGTTCGTCTCCCGGAGAGACCATCACAGTGCTGGCGAGGCTGGCTTTGACCGAGACGTCAAGCTCTTCTTCGTCCTTACTAACGCGATCCTCGACGCCAGCATCTGCTGTTGGGACAACAAGCGTGCGTTCGCGTCGGTCCGGCCCATCACCGCCCTGCGGTACCTCTTCAGAGGACAACAGGTGCTCGCCTGGGCTGGCCCATATCGAGGTACGCAGCTGATCGACGGTGCAGACTGGTTCCCCTACCAGCCCGAGACGTTCCCAACGCCGCCTTTTCCTGAGTACAGCTCCGGGCACAGCACCTTCAGCGCCGCGGGCGCCGAGATCCTCAGGCTGTTCACGGGAAGTGACAGGTTCGGGGGCTCGATCACCTTCCCCGCAGGAAGCTCCAGGACGGAGCCCGGAGTTGTTCCGGCGCGTGACCTCACCCTGACTTGGGAGACATTCACGGACGCCGCCGATCAGGCGGGGATCTCACGTCGCTACGGTGGAATCCACTTCGAGCAGGGAGACCTGGACGCCCGGCGCGCCGGGCGGCATGTCGCTCGGGTTGCGTGGGCCAAGGCGCAGAGCTACTTCAATGGCGGTGAGCGGGAGGACGATGGCGCCATCAAACGCCTTCAGATCTGACGCCAACAAGGGTGACGGCCTGGCCGGTCAACTCGGCCGCAGGTTCGCGTTACGGAAACTACGGCCCACCACAGCTCATGAATACGTGCCGCTGCCGGCACTCGCGGCTTTGGGGTGCAGACTTTCTGCGATTGCTGGCAGTCGCGGTGCACTTGGAACGGTCTGGGGCTCGGACTATAGACTCCGTTGTGTTGAGTTTGCTTTCACCGGCGTACGACGGATCGATCGAGGTCGGAACGCTCCCGGCCGACTGGACTGAGCGGGTTGGCCGGCGCGTCGAGACCGGTCTGCTCATGCCTGGCAGCCGACGTCGGGCCAATTACGTTGTCCGGTCGAAATCGGCCGATTTCGTCTCTTTCGCGGCGGACGACTTCTGGACTGTGTACAACGTCGGCCTGAATGACGTGGAGCTCCGCCGCGCGGACGGGGGCCACATCGCCTACCACGGATCCTTCACTCGCTGGGCCGCTTATGCGGCGATCCAGGGACTCGGCATCGTGAGTGCCGTCCTGATCGCAGTGCTGCTCATACCTGGGGCCCGAGCCGAGGTCGCAAGTTATGGCGGGTGGGGATGGCCTGTACTCATCAGCCTGCTTGCATTTTTTGGCCTGGTCTGGCCTCGGGTTCTAGTGGTCATGCACCGTCGCTTCGCGTCACGGACCCTTGAGCGCGTCGTCCGCGAAGCTGTGGCCACCTAGCATCAGTCCCGCCGCAACGATCGATCACATTGCGGACGCATCCGAACGGATGGCTTACCCCTCCGACTCGAACTCGACGGCCCATGGACTGCGAGGCGCGGCCAGTACCGCGATCTTTATCGGATCGACGATGAAAGGCACGTGGTCGAGATCGTCACGATCGACCATCGCGCTCACGCTTATCGACGCGCCCGCAGACGCTGATGGCTGGTCCAGCGACCAGTGGGTGAGCACATGACGATTCAGCGCATGGACAACGTTCTCATCGTTGTCGACGACCTCGAGGCGGCCAAGTCTTTCTTCATCGAACTCGGCCTCGAACTCGAAGGCGAGACGCAGGTCGAGGGACCTTCGGTCGACAGCCTGATCGGGCTGAAGGATGTTCGCGCCACCCTCGCGTTGATGCGGACCCCCGACGGCCACGGTCGCATCGAGCTCGACAAGTTCCACACGCCCACCGCGATCAGGTTTGGGCCTGTGGATGCGCCGGTCAACGCGCTGGGCATCCGTCGCATCATGTTCGCCGTCGAAGACATCGACGCTGTCGTCGCGCGCTTGCTCGCCCATGGGGCCGAGCTGATTGGGGAAGTGGTGCAGTACGAGAAAACGAATCGGCTCGCCTACATCCGCGGGCCTGAAGGCATCATCGTCGGACTGAGCGAGCAGATCGGCTAACCGGAACGAACGCCTGACGCCCGCCGGAGACTTCTAAGTAGAGCTGGTCCGACTACACCTGTAGCCTGGTCGTGGCGTATCGATGGCCGTGTGCGCTGCCGCGGCAATCGCAATAGAGAGGGCAACTACCAGGAGTTCGACAGGCCAATGCCAACGGTGATCAGCTTGCCTCATGCTGGCCACGTGTCGATGGGTTCTCTCCAGCGAATGATGCGTGGAGATTGATTCGATGGGCATATTCCTTCGATTGCTGCGGGCGCGACGCAACACATCGCGGCCAGTGACGGCAATGTCTGCAGAAGAAGCATGTGTGTTTCTAGAAAGCCTCCAGAGCGAGGGTCAATTTGCGGTTTTCCAGTTACCTGAGACAAGAGCTTTCGTTCAGGCGATTCGGACTTCTGCCGGCGGTCTCCACATCGAGGTCAGCCAGTCCGAATCTCCGATCGAGGCGCTCATGCAGACTGCAGGCCCCGTCAGCCGAAACGAACTCGGATTCCTCGTGATCGAGAGTAGAGCAGGCCAGGACACTGCCTGCGGCACCGTCATCGCTCGGGCGCTGGCGATGCTTGCGAACGCCGCAGGGTGCGAAAACCTGTGTCGCGTCCGAACGGGCGCCCAGTAGCCGCAGAGCTTTCCTTTTGTCCTTCGCGCGGCTGAATAGCGAGACGATGCGAAATTGTGTGCCGTCAGACGCTCATGAAGTCCGCGCACGGATCAGCTACATTTCCGAGTCGGTCCAAGAAGGACATCACGCGGCAATGCATCGCTAACCGTAGTGCCTGGTCAACAGGTACGCGTGCACCACCCAACCTCTGCCTGCTACATGCCACCAGTAATCGAGCGCCCAGGGCAAGTCAATCTGCGGCGGAGGAGGCGTTGCCGGGACATACGCGGGTCCGTCGTCGATGGTGATGGGTGTTCCCTTCGGGAGGCACCCCACCACCTTCGCTGAGAGGTCCGGATTTGAATGAACATTTACGCAGCCTGTTTCTCCAAGACCCATCTGGATCTGACCGCCCTCACCTACGCTTGGAAAGGGCGCTCCGGTGAGGCTACAGACGGTGCCGCTCGAGACTGCGCCACCAAGTCCCTGCCAGCCTAACGAGTTATTGAAAAGATATATGGCGCAGGTCTGGGTCGTTCCGTTTGACCCCGCCTTGACCGTGAAATAGGCGGCGGACTGGCCGTCGTGCTCCCCAGTCTTCCAGACGCAAGCCACATTCACTGGACAGGCAGCGGGTGATGCCACGAATCGGCCTGCCGTCTCGGCTGAGGCGATGTGTGCGGCCGCCTGGTTGCGATCCTGGAACGCTGGGAGCGGCTCGCTCGGCGAGGATTTCTGCACGTCGGGGCGAACGGGAGGCGTGCCAGACGGCGGAATGATCGGCAACGAACACTGTGGCCAGCACCAGTCGGCGGGATCGACACCCGTTGTTGTTGTGCCGGCCATTACGTGGACCGAAATCAAAGTGTGGTCCATGCATGTGGTCGAACCACCGCACGGGACCGCCTTTGTGTAGCCGGCTGGGAAAGGATCGTGTCCTGGTGAGGGACGCAGGCTTGGGATCACCTGGTCGTAGGGAAGGAAGCCTGGGGCTATGGTGAGCACGAAATAGTCGCCTGGCGCCACTCCAAGCATGGTGTAGATGCGCTGGCCGAACACGGTCTCGACCGTGAAGAAACGGCTGCCATCGGTGGCGATTGCATACACCGTTTGGGCCGGCAGAATGCCTGCGGGATAGGACACCGTTCCGGCGATTTGGCCAGTATTCGCCTGTGGCCGGTCGCTAGGGGATGAAACGGTCGAGGATGTTCGAGCTGAAGAGGCCGGACCTCCTGATGCCACCGAGCCGCAAGCGGTCGCCGCCACGAGGACTAGTAGTACGGCGACCGTTCTTGACATGCCCGGTCGTTAAACGCTACCTGTCGCGGTGGCGTTATGGACCCGCGCAGAGGCGTCAGGGCAACGGAATGAAGTGGAACGTCAAGGTCGAGCCCGATGCTGTGACGCTGGCGCAGCCCGGCCGGCTCAAGCCAGCGCCCCAGGAAACCTGGCCTTCAGAGCCCCCGAGGCTGCGAACCTGAACCAGTAACGGTCCCTGGGACATAAACGAGGCTGGTCCTGCGTAGTTATCCATGTCGCCTCGAAAGCCCTTCAACACAATCCTGACTCCAGCGGATCCGGCGAGATCTATTGGTTGACCCAGACCGGAATCGGCGCTGAAGCGCGCACTCGCTTGTGGGGCGAGCTCAAAATCCGGAGTTCCCGCTTCGAACGTGAGCTTGAATGTGTCCTGAGCCGCGGTCGCGGAGACTATGGGCGGAGCAGAATCCGTTCTCGCTGAGGGTGCGGGCCACGAGGGCGACGCCATTCCGGATGAAGTGCAACTCAGAGTCACCGGACTTGGTGAAGTTTGCGCACTGTTGCTACTGCTGCCGCATGCGCTGAGGAGGACCAAGGCAAGGATGACCATCGGCGCTCCGGCGTGAAGGCGAGGCATGCTGCTTGAACGTTGGTACCTGCAAATGATTACGAAACGTCATCGGTGTGTTCATTTGCGGCCCCCTCTATGCGGACGTGTTTTCACGTAATAGAACGTGCATGTCGTCCGGCGGGCGAGAACGCCGCCCCGTCGATCCCCCAGCTAATAATCCGCTCCGGAACGATTCGAATCCACGCGGAGTCCCAGCCCGGGCCGAACTTTTCACCACCGGCGGAGTGCAGTTCCGCCCGCCCTCGGACCTCGATTCCGCGTGGGGTCCAGGGGGTCACGCTCGCCAGATCGTCGATCACGAGCGCCGTCCGCGGGTTGGCCTGCAGATCGCGCCATTTCTTCGAGCCGCTCAGGCCGTGGCCTCCTACCTCGATCGCCTGCCCCTCGGCGTCGAGGCGAAAGCCCACCGGGACGACGTGGGGCGAGCCATCGCTCCCGACCGTTGCGAGGCGGCCCAACCGCTGTCCCCGCAAGTACTCGATCTCCTTCTCGGTGAAATGGCTCATCGTTGACCTCCTTCAGCTTGGCGGACCCCGTCCGCGCGAAGATCGATCGCGGTACCGCGCTCATTCCACATAACACGCATCCTTAGGTCTGGCATTCCCACTGTCGAATTGCCGCGCTCGGTCGGGAAGCCCGCATCTACCGGCACTCGCGGTCTTCAGGCGACGCGACAACCCGCATCTGCCGGCACTCGCGGGTCACGCCGCGGAGCTTTTCGGGTAGGCGCTACACTTCCCGCCGATGACGAGCGCCGGCGACGGCTTTTCCTGGCCGTTTCAGGACCCCCAGTGGGCATCCAAGATCCTCGTCCAGGGCCTGATCACGCTGATCCCGATCGTCGGCTGGATCGCGACCACGGGCTGGTTGGTCCTGACCATCGACAACTACCGGACCGGCCGGCGGGAGCTCCCGCCGTATGGATTCCACCTAGAGCGCGGGATCGTGCTGTTCGTCGTCTACGTGGTCTACGTGATCGTCTTCGGCATCCCCGGCGGCATCATCGAGAGTGCCGGCGTGAACAGCGACAGCGGCGGCCTCCAGGCGCTCGGCAACCTCGTCGGCTTCGTCCTGAGCGTGCTGCTCGCCTTCCTTGCGCCGTCGATCATCCTGCACACCTACCGCTCGGGTTTCAGCGGCGGCTTCGACGTGCCGGGCATCTGGCAGATGGCGACGGCCAACATGACCAACACGATCATCGCCGGCCTTCTGATCTGGGTGGCGAGCCTGATCGGGGGGTTGGGAATCGTGATCTGCTGCGTCGGCCTGATCTTCACGCTCCCCTACAGCGCCGCCATCGTCGCCGGCATCGTCACCTGGTACGAGCACATCACGTCTGGACCCGCAACCGCAGGCCCGGCGACAGCGCCGCCGCAGTCTCCGCCTCCTCCGCCGCCCGCACCGCTGCCGTCGTAGAGACGGGGACCGTCTAGCTCCGGCAGCGCGTAAAAAGAAGGAGCGGAGCTCGCGCCCCGCTCCCCCGAACACCCCTCACTTCGTGGGTCGTAATTTCACCAGATCATCGCTTTCAACTTTCCGTGGCGGTTTCGGTTTCGGTCTCGGTCTCGGTGGCGGCGCTCGTGTTGATCTTGGTCGTGCCCTTCACGCAGGTCTTGAACGCGTCATGCGCTGCGCGGTCGTGGCCCGGGTTCGCGGCCTGGCACGCGTGCACACGCTGTGACTGCTGGCCGTCGCGGTGCGACTGACCGTTGGCCGACGCGATCGCACTCACGCAGGCGCCGTGCACGCCGCTGGCACCGTGCGGACAGTTGCGAGCCGCGGACGCGACGGCGTCGCCGTGATTGTCGCGGTCGCCGCTGACGCTCGACTCGGTCATGGCCAGAACACCGGCCGTGCCGAGCGCAAGCGCGGCGCTCGCTCCGAGGATCGCCAGACGAAACTTGAGCATGAATCCCTCCTTCCAGGAGCTGACTTCGAAATCCCCGACCCCTCGGTGAGAAGCAATAACGCTGGGCTCTGAGGGACTAACCAAAGTCCGCGGCGCAGGAATTTTGGCGTTTCGTCGTTAGATTGATCAACGTCGCAATAACCCCGGAGGATCCATGACACCACTACGTCGCAGAAATATCGTTGCAACGCTCTTGAAACTGGCCGGCCTCACGCACAGAGCGGGGTCGCTATCGGACGGTCCCGGCTGCACCTGCGAAAGCTGTGTGCAAGCCTGGGACCGCCACCGGCCGGCGAAGGTCGCCGCTCCCCGTGACACTCGCAGGCGCCTGCGTTTACGCCTGTACTGATCCTGGCCCGGCGTCGGGGGCGAGAACGCGGCTAGATCGAAGTCAGCAGCGCGAGGTTGCTCAGCGACACGGCCGCGAGTGCGATTGTGATCGCCTGCACCGCGACCAGCGACACCCGGAACGTGACCACCGAAAGTCGCTCGTTCTCTCGGACCTTGCGCGCCGCCGCGACCAGGGCGGCCGCGGCGGAGGCCACGATCATCACCTTGAAGGTCCAGAACAGGGCGACTCCCCCCACTTCGAGCAGGCGGCTGCTGATCGGCATCATCTCGACCGCTCCGCGAGCCCGATCGATCGCCGTGGTCAGGGTGTCGGTCGCCTGACTTCCCAGTAGCAGGCCGCTCCAGACCACAGCCTGCCGGATCTCCACGAAGCTAAAACGCGTCGACTCCGTTCATCGGCGAGTCGCGAGCCGGCCACATAAATAAGGTGAGAGTGCAGACCGGCGAGGATCTGAGCCGCCGGCCGCCCGGGTCGAAGTCCTTCCCCTCGCGTTCCTACCTGTGGAGGTGCCGACTCAAATGGACAATGGAACGCTGGTCACGGTCCTCGTCGTCGCCCTGGTCGTCGTCGTTCTCCTTCTCCTCGTCCGGGCCGCAAGCGGGGCTCGTCGGGCCCGGCCGAAGCTGAGCCCGCTGCCGGTGGAGGCTCGCGAGCGCTACGTCCGCGACTGGGACGAGATCGAGACGAAGTTCGTCGATGCCCCCGAGCAGGCCGTGCGCGAGGCGGAGGCGCTGGTCATGTCGGTGATGCGCGAGCGCGGCCACCCGCTGACCCAGCGCGACCTGCCGCGCGAGATGCATCGCGCGAACAAGCTGCGGACGCGCAACGGCACGGAGGGCATGCGGCAGGCGCTGCTGCACTACCGGACGCTGATGGAGAGGATGGTCGGCCCGGAGGACAAGGCGGCGCGCGAGCAGCGGCGGCGGGAGATGGCCTAGAGGCCGGGGGCGGTCACTCGCGGCCAGGCGTCGTACACGGCGGCCAGCCGCGACGTGATCTCGGACGCGCCGGTGATGCTGTAGATGTAGGTCACACCGGTCGGCGTCGGCTGCCCTCCGAAGCACGTGGAGCACGCCTTCTCGCCGGCGTAAAAGACGAGGTCGTTGCTCAGGAAGCGCACGCCCGATCGCCCCGGCGGCGTCGTGTTGGAAACGCTGTTGGCCTGCACGCTGTAGAAGCCGATGCCGTTGACCCCGGTCGAAGCTGGGAACGAGTACGCGATCCAGCGGCCGTCCGGCGACGCCTTCGGCCGCACCCACGTCAGGGTGGTCATCGAAGAGACTCCGGTGGATGGGTCCCAGCGCTTGACGTTGCCGCTCGGGTCGCGGAAGAACAGCCGGCTCGGCACGGAGGCCCAGACCGCCATCGTCGCCCCCGAGGTGGAGTAGACGAGAGTGCCGTCGCTAACTTTGCGAATCTGGCCCGGCGCCGTTTGACCTGTGCCGCCGACGTGAAACGTCTGGAAGTAGCCGACGTACAGCCCGTCAGGTGAGAAGCCGAGAAAGCTGTCGTCCTGGTTGACGCTGATGCCGCGACCCGGCGCGGCGGGCAGCGTGCTGAGGACGCGGTTGCCCGACGACGTGACCAGGTGCCAGGCGTTGGTGTCGAGATACGTCATCGACCGGCCGTCGGGGCTGAACGCGTACTGCCCCGAGTCGAAGCCGGCTGTGTAGGTGGCCAGGACGACGGCGCGGCCACCGGCCAGGTCCGAAGACACTATCTGGCTGGAGGGCGTCTCGTAAGCGATGGTCGTGCCGCTCACGAACTGCGGCGACAGCGCGGTGGTGTCGAACGTGCAGAGGTTGCGTGAGTGCGCCGGGTCCTGGATGTCGCGCACGACGACGGTCGGGTCGCCGACGACGGTGCCGATCACGAGGTTGTCGCCCGCGGGTACGGCCGAGTCGCAGTGGACTGCCGAGGCCATCGTCGAAGGCGTCGCGCCCGCGGTAGGTAGAGCTGTGGTCGTGGCTGCGGTCGTCGCCGATGTCGTCGGTGTGGTCTTGGCGGTGGGAGTCGAGCCGCCGCATCCGGCCACCGCCAGCATCGCCACCAGGGCCGCAGCGCCCGCGCGCACGGCGTAACAGTAGCGGCCGAAACTACCCCAGAATCCGGCTTAGCAACTCTCTCGTCTCTGCCGGCAACCTCTCGCGAAGCCGGTAGTAGATCCAGATTCCATTCTTGTGCGACTCGACCAGACCTGCTTGCTTGAGCTTCGCCATGTGGTGGCTGATCGTGGGCTGGCTCAGCCCGAGGCCCGCGGTGAAGTCGCAGACGCAGATCGGGGCGCTCGCCCTCCAGAGCGAAGCGAGCATCGTCAGCCGCGCGGGGTCGGCGAGCGCCTTCATCAGCTCCGCGCGGCGTTCAGCCCAGGACTGGTTCACCGGCGGGAGTGCACAGCACACGCCGCGCTCGCGAATCACCGGCAGCTGCTTGACGGCCACGGATCCCATGTTACGCTATCCATCGATAAACATCGATGGATAGGGAGAGTTAACCATGGACCAGATCAACGAAGCCGTCAGGTCGCGCTATGCCGACGCCGCCAGACAGATCGCCGTGCTCCCCGCCGACTCGACAGCCGGGTGCTGCTGCGTCGACGGGCCGGACTGCGGCTGCGCCGGTACCTACTCGGCGGAGGAGACGGCCGCGATCGGCCTCACCGATGCGGTCAGCCTCGGCTGCGGGAACCCGACTGTGCTCGCCGACCTCAGGCCAGGTGAGATCGTGCTCGACCTGGGATCCGGGGCGGGCCTCGACGTGCTTCTGTCGGCGCGGCGAGTCTTGCCTGGCGGTCATGCGTATGGCGTCGACATGACGGACGAGATGCTGGATCTCGCCAACCGCAATCGCGACCGCGCCCGCCTGAAGAACGCGACGTTCCTGAAGGGGTCGATAGAGAACGTCCCGCTGCCTGACGGCTCCATCGACGTCGTCATCTCCAACTGTGTCATCAACCTGGCCGAGAACAAGGGCGCGGTGATGAAGGAGGCATATCGGGTGCTGCGCCCTGGTGGGCGGTTTGCGGTCGCGGACATGGTCGAGCTGGAGACGCTCAGCCCCGAGGTTAAAAAGCGCCTCGACTCGTGGGCGGGGTGCATCTCGGGCACGATCCCGATCGACGAGTACCGCGACGCGCTGACGTCAGCGGGCTTCGAGGACGTCGATATCGTCGTGCACGCGACGCAGGAGCTGCCTGGCGCCGGCAAGGTGGGGAGCGCATACATCCGCGCGCGCAAGCGTTGACCCGTTGCCCCTCACCCCTCACCCCTCTCCCCTGAGGGGAGAGGGGACAATCCGGGCCAGCGCCATTCGCCTCGCGGCGGCGTCGGTGCTGACACCGTCGCGGTCGGCTTGCGTCAGGATCTCGTAGACCGCGTCGCCTATGCCGGCGAGCTTGGCGTCGAGGGTCTCGCGCGACCAGCGCAGCTCCTCGAGGCCGCCGCCGTGGAGCACGCCGCCTGAGTTGATCACGAAATCGGGCGCGTAGGCGATGCCACGCTTGCGCAGCCGGTCCGCGTCCTCGGGCGTCTCGAGCTGGTTGTTGGCCCCGCCGGCGACCACGCGGCAGCGCAGCCCCGCGATCGAGCGTTCGTTGAGGACGCCTCCGACGGCGCAGGGAGACAACACGTCGCACTCGGTGGCGAGCGCGTCGTCCGGCGCCACGGTCTGGACGCCGTTGGCGCTCAGACGCTTCAAGCGCGCCGGGTCGACGTCGGTGGCGATGACGGTTGAGTCGGCGTCCATCAGGAGCTCGATGAGCCGGCCGCCGACGCCTCCGGCGCCCTGGACGAGCACCGTGCGCTTGCTCACGTCGTCCGAGCCGAACGCGTAGCGGCACGCCCCGCGAATGCCGTGGAGCACGCCGACGGCGGTATCGGGGGCGGTGTCGCCGGAGCCGCCCGCGGCCTCGGTCTTGCAGAAGACGTAGGGCGTCACCTCGGCGATGACGTCCATGTCCACGGCGGACGTGTTCATGTCCGGCGCGCAGCTGTACAGGCCGCCCAGCGAGTTGACGAAGGTTCCGTACTCGTGCAGCAGCCGGCGGCGCGCCTCGCCCTGCGGGATGTCGGGTGTTGGCAGCGCGATCACCGCTTTGCCCCCGCCGTGCGGAAACTCCACACTCGCGAACTTCAGGCTCATCGCCTCGGCCAGGCGCATGCCGTCGGCGAGCGCGTCCTCCAGGCGCGGGTAATGCTTCATGCGCGTGCCCCCCGCGGCCGGGCCCAGGCGCGTGGAGTGCACGCAGATGAACATCCACGCGCCGCTCTCGCGGTCGCGGTGGATGGAAACCGACTCACCGTCCCACGCGGAGAGGAGGTCCTGCATCGACCTCCACTCTACTCAGGCCGCTTTCGGGTGTTCGACGACCGCGAGGACCCTGGGCGCGACAAAACGAGCCGTGCGCACGACGCCACCGTTGCGCGTGAGCTCGCGGACCTCGACGCTCGTGCGCGAGCTGCGCACCTCGATGCTGCGTCCGGCCCTGGTCGCCTCGATGACGTACTCGCGCGCGGCGCCGCCGCCGGCGTCCACGAGGACCTCGACGAAATCTCCCTTTGCCATACCTATCTGTTATTCCCGCGCCGGGCCGGATTCATACGTTCTATAGGCGTGACGGCCCAGCCGCCCGAGGGGGCGCGCAGCGTCGAGCAGCTCAAGGAAGCGGCCGCCTCCTGCCGGGGCTGCGAACTGTGGGAGCACGCCACCCAGACTGTCTTCGGGGAGGGCCGCGAGGGCTCGAAGCTGATGCTGGTCGGCGAGCAGCCGGGCGACCAGGAGGACCTCCAGGGCAAGCCTTTCGTCGGCCCGGCCGGGCGCCTGCTCGAGAAGGCCCTGGACGAGGCGGGCATCGACCGCTCGCGGGTCTACGTCACCAACGCGGTCAAGCACTTCCGGTGGACGCGTCGCGGCAAGCGGCGCCTGCACGAGAAGCCGAACGCGGGCCAGGTCCGCGCCTGCCGGCCGTGGCTGGAGGCGGAGATCGAGGTGGTCCGCCCGGGCATGCTCGTCCTCTTGGGCGCCACCGCGGCCCAGTCGGTCATGGGGCCCGCCTTTCGCGTCAGCCAGCAGCGCGGCGAGGTGCTGAGGTCGCCATTCGGGATCCCGGTCGTGGCCACGGTGCACCCGTCCTCGATCCTTCGCGCCACGGACGCGGAGTCGCGCGAGGCGGCTCTGGCCTCATTCATCTCGGACCTGGAGGTTGCCGGCCGGGGCGCCTGAGTTCAGAATGCGCCCGTCGTGGCGCTGCTTCCTCTCGACGTCCAGAACTCCTACCGCGAGCGCTACCGGGCTCTTCGCCCGGGATGGCGGCCGAGCGGCGACCTGCTGGAGACGATCGTGCGTGGATACGTCACCGGCGCCAGCCGCGTCCTCGACCTCGGCTGCGGCCGCGGCGGCGTGGCGGAGCTGATCTGGCGCGACGTCCGGCTCGGCGCGGGCATCGACCCGGACTCCGCCTCGCTCGCCCAGCACCGGGCGGCCGGGATGCCGGTCGTGCGCGGGGTCGGTGAGCGCTTGCCTTTCGTGAGCGACTCGTTCGACCTGATCGTCTCCATCTGGGTGCTCGAGCACCTTGAGGACCCTCTCGCGACGTTCATCGAGGTGCGGCGGGTGCTGCGCCCGGGCGGCCACTTCATCTTCCTCACGCCCAACCTGCACAACCCGCTGATGCTCATGAACAGGATCGGGAGGGCCCTCCCAGCGCTGCAGCGCAGGCTGGTGCCCAGGATGTACGGCCGCGACGAGGCGGACACCTTCCCGGTGCGATACCGCGCCAACACCGAGCGCGAGATCCGCGACCACGCACGTGGGTCAGGTCTGCGCGTGGAAGAGCTTCGTGTCATCCCCGACCCGACGTACCTGGCGATGAACGGCCTGATCTTCAACGCGTCGGTGATGTCAGAGCGGTTGATGCCGAAGGGCTGGGGCGTGCACCTGCTCGGAGATCTGGTCCGGCCCCAGTAGTCACCGGCAAAGCTCGGAAGTGTATCCAGTGAGGTTGAGCTGCAGGTGGCTCAAATCGACGTCGGGTGGCCGAGAATTGCGCCCATGAGCTTGACAACCATTTTTCTCGTGGTGGCCCTGATCGCGTTCGCGCTGGCGGCAATAGGGTTCAGCTGGCGAAAGACCGACCTCATCGCGGTCGGACTTGCGGTGTGGTCGCTGTCATCTCTCATCGGTCGCCTGTCCAGCCTCAACCTCAGCACCATCCTGCTCCTGGTCGCCTTCCTGGCTTTCGTCGCCGCCGCGATCGGGTGGCGCTACCGCAAGCTGAACCTCATCGCGATCGGACTTGGTCTCTGGGTGCTGTCCCTCCTGATCTAGCGAGCAGCAGGCACCCTCGCCGTCCCGCCACCGCCCGTGAGCCGGGCGGCGATCAGCACCGGGATGATCGTGACCAGGATCACGAACGAGACGACGACGTTGACCTCGGGCAGCCGCTGACCGAGACGGATGGCGCCGAAGATCCACAGGGGAAGGGTGTTCTGCGCGCCCGCGGTGAAGGTGGTCACGATGACCTCGTCGAACGACAGCGCGAATGCGAGCATCGCGCCGGCGACGATCGAGGTCGAGATGAGCGGCAGGGTGATGTCGCGGAAGACCTGGTAACCGTTGGCGCCGAGGTCCATCGCCGCCTCGATGAGTGAGCCCTGGGTGCGCCGCAGCCGGGCGAGCACGTTGTTGTAGACGACGACGATGCAGAACGTCGTGTGGCCGACCACGATGGTCCACACCGACAGCGACACGCCTCCGAACGAGAAGAAGGCGTTGAGCGCGATACCGGTGACGATGCCGGGCAGGGCCAGGGGGAGGACGAAGAGCAGGCTCACGACCTCCTTGCCGAACCAGGTCATCCGCTGGATGGCGAAGGCCGCGCAGGAGCCGAGCACCAGCGCGAGCGCGGTGGCGGTGAGCCCGGCCTGCAGCGAGAGCGTCAGCGCGCGCCTGATCTCTTCGTCCTCCCACGTCCTGGTGAACCAGGCCAGCGTGAAGCCAGGGATCGGCCAGCTCTGGATGTTCGAGGTGTTGAAGGCGTAGACGAGGATCAGGACGATCGGGATGAAGAGGAATAGGAGGATCAGCACCACCCACACCCAGAGCAGCACACGCGTCCATAACCCTTCCACCGACTACAGGGCCTCGAATGCGCCCAGCCGCTGGGCGATCAGCAGGTAGACGGCCATGATGGCGATGGGGACCATCGCCAGGGCGGCGGCGAACGGGATGTTGTTGGCGATGCCGACGTTGCTGTAGATCACGTTGCCGATGAAGCTCGACCCGGCGCCACCGACCAGGATGGGCGTGATGTAGTCGCCGAGGGTGAGCGAGAAGGTGAAGATGGAGCCCGCGACCACGCCGGGAAGGGCGAGGGGAAGGACGACGTCGCGCACCGCGCGCCAGCGCCGGGCGCCGAGGTCCGCCGCCGCCTCCAGCAAGGACTCGGGCACGCGCTCGAGCGCCGCGTAGGTCGGGATGATCATGAACGGCAGCCAGATGTAGGAGAAGACGACCCACATGGCGACGTTCGTGTAGCCGATGTCGGCTGGCGGGAGACCGATCGACTGTAGGCTCCAATTGAGGAGCCCGTTGTGGTTGAGGATCAGGATCCAGGCGTAGACCCGGGCGAGGTAGCTGGCCCACAGCGGCAGCAGGACGGCGGCGAAGAGCAGCGTCTGCACGCGTCGCGAGGCCACTCGAGCCATGAAGTAGGCGAAGGGAAAGGCGAGCACGGCGTCGGTGACCGTCACCAGCGCGGCCATCAGCACGGTGCGGCCGATGATCGCGCGGTAGGCAGGCTCCTCGAGGATGCGCTCGAAGTTGCCAAGGTTCCACACCTGGACGATCTGGGTCGTGAACGGGTTGATGGCCCAGAACGCGGTGATCAGGAGGGTCGCCAGCGACGCCAGGTAGATGACGACGAACCAGGCCATGGGCGGGCTGAGCAGCAGCAGCGGGCGGAGCCAGGGAAAACGCCAGAAGAAGGTCGAAAAGCGGGCGGCCCCGCCCGACTTCGAGCGGGGCCGCCGTGCGGTCGCTACCGCCACGCTAGCCCTTGATGGTCGTCCAGGCTGAGACCCACTGGTCGTAGGTGATGCAGCTCTGGCTCCCGTCTGGGCACGTAGAGATCGGCGTCTTCCAGAACTTGATGGTGTCGAAGTACGAGCCCGGCGCGTTCGCGTGGTACTGCGCGCACGAGCCCGCCTGCAGCGCCTCCATCTGCGCGCACGCCTGCGTGTTCACCGGCGTCTCGCCGAAGAACAGCGCCTGCTCGGCCTGCACTTTCGCGGTGCTGACGTACTGCGTCCACAGGTAGGCGCAGTTGGGGTGGGGGGCCTTGGTGGCGAGCATCCACGTGTCGCCCCATCCCGTAGCGCCCTCCTCGGGGATGGTCTCGTCGACCTTCGCGCCGGCGGCCTTGAGCTGGATCGTCTGGTACGGCCAGGCGGCGCCGACGACGACGTCGCCGTTCTGGAACAGCGAGATCTCGTCCGAGGCCAGGGCCCAGTACTTCTTGATCAGCGGGCGCTGGTCGGTGAGCAGCTTCACCGCCGCGTCGAACTGAGGCTTGGTCAGCTCGTAGGGATCCTTGATGCCCAGCTTGGGCTGCGTTTTCATAAGGTAAAGCGCCGCGTCGGCGATCTGGATGGGGTTGTCGGGCACCGTGATCAGGCCCTTGTTGGCCGGGTCGTAGATCACCGCCCAGCTGGTCGGCTTGTTCGGGAACTTGGCGGTGCTGTACAGCAGCGTGTTCGGGCCCCACTGCAGCGAGATGCCGTAGTGGATGCCGCTGATGGTGTTGTAGGGCGGGTTCTTGAAGTACGTCTGGAAGTTGGTCCAGTCCGGGATCAGCTTCTCGTTCATCGGCCGCACGTCGCCGCTGTAGATGAGCCGGAGGTCGGCGTCGCCCGAGGCCGAGACCATGTCGTACTGGCCGCCGCCGCCGTTCTTCATCAGGCTCACCATCTCGTCCGAGGAGCCGGCGTACTTGGCGTTGATGACGCAGCCGGTCTGCTGGGTGAACGGCTTCGCCCACGAGTCGTCGACGTAGCCTTCCCACGCGATCAGGTTGAGCTGGCCCTCGCCGGTCCCGACCTTGTCGAGCGGCTTCAGGTTCGCCGTCGGTGGCGGGGCCTGCGTGTTGCCTGTGTTGTTGTTCGTCCCACCGCACGCGGCGAGCGTGAGGGCGACGAACGCCGCCAGGGCTCCGAGCTTCATGCCTTCCTACCTCCGTTTCCGAGGACGTACGTGTGGTCCGGGGTCCAGGCGAGCCTCACCGGCCGGCCTTCGAATCTCCGGGCGTCCCCGATGGCGTCCATATTCTGACGTACCGTCACGAGCTGCTCCCCGCGGTCGAGGCGGACCACGTAGCGGGTGCTCATGCCTACGTAGATCACCTCCTCGACCTGGCCGGGTTCGACGGTCATGCCGGCGGCGGGCTGCTCGCCTTCGGCCAGCATGCGGATCTTCTCCGGCCGGACGACGAAGCGGACGCCGTCGCGCAGGAGCACGTTGGAGATGCCGATGAACCCCGCGACGAACTCGGTCGCGGGCCGCTCGTACACCTCGACCGGGGAGCCGATCTGCTCGATCTCGCCGTTCGCCATGACCGCCAGGCGGTCGCTCATGGTGAGCGCCTCCTCCTGGTCGTGGGTGACGTAGACGAAGGTGATGCCGACCTCCTTCTGGATCTGCTTCAGCTCGATCTGCATCTCCTGGCGGAGCTTGAGATCGAGGGCGCCGAGCGGCTCGTCGAGGAGGAGCACCTCCGGCTCGTTGACCACGGCCCGCGCGAGCGCCACCCGCTGGCGCTGGCCGCCGGACAGCTGGTTGGGACGCCGATGACCGAGGCCGACCAGCCGGACCATGGCCAGCGCGCGCTCCACGCGCTTGGCGCGCGCCTGGCGCGACACGCCCTTGACGCGGAGGCCGTAGCCGATGTTGTCGGAGACGCTCATGTGCGGGAACAGCGCGTAGTCCTGGAAGACCGTGTTCGTGTCCCGCAGGTGCGGCGGCACGTTGGTCACGTCGCGGCCGGCAAGCTGGATGCGGCCGCCGTCCGGCCGCTCGAAGCCGGCGATGAGGCGGAGCAGCGTCGTCTTGCCGGAGCCGGACGGCCCGAGGAGGGTGAAGAACTCGCCCTCGTCGATGACGAGGTCCACGCCCGCCACCGCGAGGACAGAGCCGTAGCTCTTGCGGACGCCCTCGAGTCTCAGTGCGGGATGTTTTGGTTTTGGCTCGGCGTCAGTCAAGCGAGGCCATGACGTGCTTGATCTGCGTGTACTCCTCGAGCGAGTAGACCGACATGTCCTTGCCGTAGCCGCTCTGCTTGTAGCCGCCGTGCGGCATCTCGTTGACGAGCGGGATGTGGGTGTTGATCCAGACCGTGCCGAACTGCAGCTTGCGCGCCATGCGCAGGGCGCGGCCGACGTCGCGCGTCCACACCGAGGCGGCGAGCCCGTAGTCGACTCCGTTCGCCCAAGCGAGCGCCTGGTCCTCGTCGCTGAAGCGCTGCACAGTCACGACCGGACCGAAGACCTCTTTCCTCACGATCTCCTCGTCAGCGCTCTTGGGGACGACGACCGTCGGCTCGTACCACGAGCCCGGCTTCTTGATGCGCGCGCCCCCGGTCACGATCTCGGCTCCCTCCTTCCTTGCCCGGTCGACGAACCCTGACACGCGCTCGAGCTGCTCCTCGGTCACGAGCGGCCCCATCTCGGTGTCGTCGGCGAGGGGGTCGCCGACCTTCAGGCTCCTGACCGCGGGCACGAGGTCGCCCAGCAGCTTCTCGTGGATCTTCGGCCCGGCGATCACACGCGTCGCGGCGGTGCAGTCCTGCCCCGCGTTGAAGTAGCCGCCGATCTTGATCCACTCCACGACCTTGTCCAGGTCGGCGTCGTCGAAGACGACCACCGGCGCCTTCCCGCCGAGCTCGAGGTGCACGCGCTTCAGAGTCTGTGAGGCCGCCTTCGCGACCTCTTTGCCTGTGGCCACGTCGCCCGTGAGCGAGACCATGGACACGCCCGGGTGGCGGACGATGCCTGCGCCCACAGGCTCCCCGTCGCCGGTGATCACGTTGAGGACGCCCGCGGGCAGGATCGCCGCGGCCAGCTCCGCAAGCTTGAGGGCGGTGAGCGGCGTCCATTCCGACGGCTTGAGCACGACCGTGTTGCCCGCGGCCAGGGCCGGACCGATCTTCCAGGCCGCCATCATCATCGGGTAGTTCCAGGGCGCGATCGAGCCCACCACGCCGAGCGGCTCGCGCCGGACCATGCTCGTGAAGCCCTGCATGTACTCCCCCGTCGCGCGGCCTTCCAGGGTGCGCGCGGCGCCCGCGAAGAAGCGGACGCAGTCGACGATGGGCGGTATCTCCTCCGACTTCGTCGCCGCCAGGGGCTTGCCCACGTTCTCCGACTCGATGCGAGCCAGCTCGTCACCGTGCTCCTCGATGGCGTCGGCGAGCTTGAGCATCGCCTCGCTGCGCATGCGCGGAGTGCTGTCCGCCCAGCCCTCGGCGAAGGCCTTGCGCGCCGCGGCCACCGCCCGGTCGACGTCCTCGGCCGTGCCCTTCGGCACGTGGGCGATGACCTTGCCGGTCGCGGGGTTGACGACCTCCTCAGCGTCGTCGCCCGAGCTGGGCGTCCACTCGCCGCCGATGAACATCTCGTGCTTGCGAAGCGTCGTGCTCATTGAGCCCCTCCCAGTTATGCGCTATGCGCCGAGCGAGGCGCCGAGGATGTCGAGTCCTTCCTCCAGCTGCTCGTCTGGAATCGTGAGCG
>Ga0209376_1001130_pt1 | contig 27626 bp, 17 predicted proteins | sample GraSoiAngelo_134_FD_185891 | JGI IMG/M metagenome (GOLD analysis project Ga0209376, IMG submission 185891) | Grasslands soil microbial communities from the Angelo Coastal Reserve, California, USA - 14_0929_05_30cm (SPAdes) (version 2) | ecosystem: Environmental > Terrestrial > Soil > Grasslands ... | reverse complement strand
ATCGCTACGGGGAGTGGATGATCGGAGAGGCTTCGGGAATAGTAGGACGCTTCGAGAGCCGCCTGAGACAGCAGCGGAATCACACGATCTTTCCGGCCTTCGGAAGCCCGCTTGATTTCCACTACCAGCTTCTTGCCGGGGCGCGAAGCAATCAAATCGGGGGCCGCTCCTCGCTCGAGAGGCTGCTTGAGTACTTTCCAGCCTTCCTCGCGAAAGAGATTGGCTACGACCAGCCCGAGTTGGGCTTTGTGGTCTGGCGACGGGTTTGGATAATGGCCTAGCATCGGCTTACCACGGCCATGGTATTCATCATGGCCACGTTAATTATCATGGCCATGATATATGCATCCAGCCCCGTCGTCAAGACTCAAGAACGAATTCGGTTACCGGTCCTCTTCCTAACACACCGATAGCGTTCCTAACACACCGATAGCGCCGCTTTCGGGCAAGAAATAAGACAGTTCCATGCCGGCACGCAAAATCGTCGATATCAGCATGGACGCCAAAAAACCGTTTGGCCTTCTCTCGCTGACCTGCGACTCGTTTCGTGTGCTCAGAGTAGCTGCAACGGTTTCGCGGACCGTTGCTCCGACGAAACAGCGTATAGCACTGGAACCGAATCTGTCGCAAGAGCTCTGGAAGTTCTTGTAAATCAGTACGATAGCTACCAGGTCCGCTGACTTTTCGGGTTGTGAAACGGCTCAAATTTTCAACAGTTGGGATAGTTGGGATAACACTGGGATAAGAGAGCCGCCCAATTGCTCGCCTGAATCGACAAGCGGATTCTTCCTAACTCCAATGCTGGCAAGAATCTGGCGGAGAGGGGGGATTGAAACCTCCGTTGGTGAGAGGGAGGCGAAGGGTTGGTGAGCGTTGGTATGTCTCTTGTTTTCAACACTCATTTTTAATTTTCTCCAATCGCCAGATTCTACGGGGGTTCCAATTCCCTCAAATCAGTTAAAATTAGTAGCAAGTAGAGTCACGAATTTACCGCGTTCTTAAGGGGGCCTCCAGACCCCAGTTCCGTCTACCGTTTTGATCAATGGTGGTTTCTGAATCTGAGGTTCCGCCCATCAATGACGGCGGTTTGCTAATTCACTCTGACCCGTTCGCACTGATCGATTGTCGTTTGTTTTATTAGCGTTACAACCTTCTCAGTTGCACCGAAACCCCTCATTTGCAGTCGATTGCTTACCAGAAATCTGCTCGATTCGGCAGCGGATTTACGCGCAGCCAAACGAAGCGCCGTGGGAAAACTATCTTGCGTTCGTTGGCTAGATTTGTTTCAACACCTGCCAGATACTTGTTTACGCTGCGCCGCCAGGTCAAGGACTCCTCAGCCGCCACACTGACGGTGGCCGCAACTCAGGCCACTCCCGTCACGGCTGAAGATCCATAGTGAGCTAAACAAGTTCGACCTTCGATTATTATTTACAGCCGAGGCAGAACACCACAGCCTACGACTTCAAAAGCTGTTGCACATAACCGCGTTTCAATGGCAGCCGCCGGCATGCCTTCCCGGTTGCATCGTGCAGAGCCGCCGCGATCGCTGGAGCGGCTAACGCGTTTGCGGCTTCAGAGCCCCCGCCGTATGCGCCGACTTTGAGATCGTGAATGAGGACAACTTTCATTTCGGGAGTGTCCGTCATTTTGGCGATGGGGTAGGTGTTCCAGTCCCGCGAAGTGATTCCGCTTTCATCGAACATGGCTTCTTCATAGAGCGCATGGCTAATGCCCATCATGGCGCCGCCTTCGACTTGGCGTTTAAGTTGAGCAGGATTGACGACGATCCCGGGATCCACAGCGATAGTGTATTTTTCGACGGCGATGGCACCAGTGCTTGGCGTGACAGCGATTTCGCAGACGCAAGCCCAGTATGTGCCGGAGCGAAACATTGCAGAGACGCCGCGGCCGCGAGCGAGAGTTGAGCCAGTGGATTTTGCCCCAGCCCGAGGCGAGGGACGCGTGTCCCATCGGGAAGCGTCGCGAACTTGCTTGAGAACATTGATGAGGCGTTCTTCCTTGGCGTGATCAATTCGAAATTGGATCGGATCGGCGCCGGCGAGTGCTGCAGCTTCGCTGAAGGCGAGTTCGCGCGGATAATTTTGCTGGTATTGGCCGGGCGTTCGCATGCTGTGATCGCGAAGGCCGATGGCAAGCGGCGAAGCTTTTTGCCCGACCTGGAACGTGCCGTGGCCGCGCTCGGCGACATTGGGAATAAGATCGTAAAACCAGGGATCAGACAAAAAGTTGGCCGTAGAAAGAAAGAATCCTGCCCCACCTCCTGGTGCGGGCATAGTGGGGAGCCCGGCAAGGATAGCGCCGATGGGGCGATCATCCTGGAAGGCCGGCATGTAGTGGTCGATCTGGTAGCCGGCGATTCTGCCTTTTTCATCGAGCGCGAATTCGACATCGGCGAAAGCAGCCGGGGATTGAGTGGACCACTGCAAATCTTCGGCACGCATCCACTGAACGCGAACGGGCTTTCCAACAGCCTGCGACAAGATTACGGCGTCGTCTTCCGCTCCAGAGTTGCCGCCGTTAGAGCGGCCGTAGTGCCCTGCTCCCGGATGCGTGTGAACAATGACGTGATCGGGCGAGGTGCCAAGCATGATGGCAATTTCGCCCCGAAGCGCCTGCGGATTCTGGTTGTGGGTATGGATATGCACTGTTCCGTCTGGGTTCACGTCGGCAACGGCCATCGTGGGGCCGATGGGTGCATGCTTCATGAAGGGAAAGTGATATGTTGCGGAGAGTTTTTTCTTAGCGCTGGCGAGCGCGGCCGGCACATCGCCCTTTGTGGCGCCGCTTTTTGTAACTTGCGCAGTGGTCCAATCGGCTTCCTTACGGAGAGAATCGTAAAGCTTTTCGTTGCCGGGGAGGCCTTTCCATTCACTCCATTTCGTTGCGGTGGCAACTTGCTGCGAAGCCTGAATGGCCTCCCACTCGGTTGGAGCGACGACTCCTACAAGATTCCCTTTCACGACGACTTGCGAATTGGGAAATTTGGATTTGTCGAGCTGGCCGACAGAGACGAGCGTGGAACCGAGCGTTTTAGGATGCACCATGCGTCCATGCAACATTCCGGGAAGGCGGATGTCCGTGGCCCAGGTTTCTTTTGCCGTGACTTTAGAGGTGATGATGGAGTTCGGATGCGACTTGCCGATGACGGTGTAGGCGCTGACCGGCTTCATCGGCGGATTGCCCTCGACTCTCAATCCCATAATGCCTGTCAGATCGCCAGTAACGGGGATGGTGAGTTTGAGTTGCTGATCTTTGACCAGGTCGCCGTAAGACATGGATTTGCCGCCGCCGGAAAAGACACCGTCTTTGGCAATGAGTTGGTCTTTCGGGATGTTGAAGCGTTCTGAAGCGAGATCGAGAAGCGCTTGATAGGTGTACGCAGCGGCTTTGCGGATGTTGGGAGTGCCACGACCGAGGAAATCGAAGGCGCCACTACCATCGGGCGTTTGATCGGTGTGCCCCGCGATGACGGTGGTGATGGATTCGAAAGAAACGCTCAATTCGTCTGCGACGATTTGGCGATATGCGGTGAACGTAGTGCCCTGACCGAAGTCACTCTTGCCGGTGCGAATGAGGACGGTGTTGTCCGGATGAATTTCGATCCAGGAATTAAGTTGAGTCGGATCGAGAGAGTTCTTGAAGGGAGCCCCGGTGACTTTCGGGGCCTGGAAACCCTGAGCTTTGAGGAGGGAAGGACCGACGAATGCGACCCCGACAAAAAGTGCGCCGCCAGTTTTGACGAATTGGCGGCGGGAGAGAGTAGCTTCATATACCTTGACGGTGTTTTCTGCGGCGTTTGTCATGGCTTACTTCCCCTTTCCCATTAGCGAGGCGGCGTGTTTTACGGCGTCCATGATGGCGACGTAGCTGCCGCAGCGACAGAGGTGAGGCGATGGGCCTTCGGTGGTGAAGGCTGCCTTGATTTGTGCGTCGGTGGGATTGGAATTTTTTTCTAGGAGTTCAGTGGCGACCATCATCATGCCACTTTGGCAGAAGCCGCAAAGCGGTGTTTGTTCTTCGATCCATGCTTGCTGAACGGGGTGAAGTATGTCCTTGGCCTGTTCCCGAGAAAGACCCTTCAGTTTTGCCCAGCGTGCGGGCAATCCTTCGAGCGTGGTAATTTCCTGCTTCGCGGTCAATGTGGAGATTGGCGTGACGCAGGAACGAACTTCTTTGCCGTCGATGAGGACGGAACAGGCTCCGCACTGTGCGAGTCCGCAACCAAACTGCGGCCCGCTAAGTTGCAGATCGTTGCGCAAGACATACAGCAAAGGCGTATCGTCTTTGGCTTGGATCTCGTGTCGGACGCCATTCACTGTGATAGTGACCATAGATAACTCCTTCCAAGGGCACCGTCAGAATTTACACGACTTCCTGAGTGGAAAACTTCTCCGAGTCCCAGGCCCCAACCCGCCAAGTGCAAGAATGAGGTTTTGCTGTTAGCGGATAGCTCTGCACGCTTACACTCTCCCGCAGCAAGCAATGGCACGAGTTGATGGCTAACTCGAGAATTTGTCAAACTGCCCTTCGGGCTCACCAGAACTATACGCGTCTCGCATTTCGGCTACATTGAACGATCCTGCCTAAATCTTGCCTAATCCTCTTGGGCCAACCGCGCAGACAGTTCGGAGTTGTCGAGGAGCTTCAGGGTCTCTCGCCCAGATCGACGCGCTGCTGGTAGATAAAGATTGATGACATCGCGCACGGGCGCGTAAGGCGCTGGGACGAATGCTTCAACGCTGATGTGTCCGCCCCTAAACATCGAGTGGTCTTGCAGGCCTTCCTGAAGACTCACGCGATCTGTGTCATTGGCTCCGAAGCTTTTGCCTCGGAATGGCGCAAGCCACGGACATCTCGGATCGGGGGTTGGCCGAAGAAGCGGCTATATTCCCGATTGAACTGGGTGGCGCTTTCATAGCCCACCTCAAAAGCCGCACTGGACGCGTCAAGACCATTGTTCAGCATCAGGTTTCGTGCGGTTTGAAGCCGGATCTGCTTCTGATACTGAAGCGGGCTCATCGCGGTTAACATTCGGAAATGATGATGCAGCGTGGATACACCCATGCTCGCCAATTGGGCCAGTTCCTCTACGCGCAGGGGCTTGGTATAGTTCGCGGCAATCCACGCAATCGCTTTTGCAGTGCGGTGGCTTTGATCTCCGAGTGTCGCTATTGCGCGTAGCCGAGCTCCCACTTGTCCCTGCAGAACGCGATAGATAATTTCACGCTGAATCAGGCCGTGAAGAAAAGGAATGTCCTGCGGGCTGCTCAGCAAATCCAGCAGGCGGCAACAAGCGCTCAGGAATTCGGGTGTCGTCTCGCCGATGGACATGGCGGGACTGTCAGACGGCGCGTCCGCGATGTGAATCTCCTCACGGCTGAGCAGTTCCCGAACCATCGACATATCCAGTTTGAGCGACAGTACGAGACAGGGGACTTTCTGTGTGGCTTCGGCCACCCAGCTCACAATCGGCAAATCGACTATGGTCAAAAGGTAATGAGCTTCGTCGTAGATGAAGCTGCTCTTGCCGAGGTTCACTTGCTTGCTGCCCTGGGCGACCACGATGATGCCCGGATGATACGTTGTGCGGCATGGAGGTGTAGGGGCGGTCCGCCGGTGTAAGCTGAGGCCGGGAATCTCGGTTATCCGATTCTCTTCATTGCCGATGAGCGAGGCAATCTTGTCAGCCAGTTCCGGCCGCAATTGGTGTGCCCGGTTTGGTCTGAGAGAGGGAGTTTGTATGATCTTTTTCATGTCAGCGATAGTAGCGTTCGCTTCAAAGAATAATCCTCTCGCCGCTGGCTTTGCCACTGATTTCTCGCGTTCCAAGAGAAATAGGCAATAAGTAGGCAGAATCGGGCTACCGCTTCCCCGTTTGTTCCCCTATCGTCAGAGCAGATAACCCTTAAGGCAGGACAAGTACATGAAGAAGCGCACACTGGGGAAAAGCGGCCTAGAAGTCTCGTCTCTGGGATTCGGTTGCATGGGATTGTCGTCGGCCTATGGTCCGCCGGCGCCGCGTCAAGACGGCGTCAAGATTATTCGCGCAGCCTTCGAGCTAGGCGTGACCCTCTTCGACACCGCCGAGGCGTATGGCCCGTTCGCAAGCGAAGAACTTGTGGGCGAAGCGGTCGCACCATTTCGTAATCAGGTGGTGATCGCGACAAAATTCGGCTTCGACATTGATTTGAAAACCGGACAGCGAAGAGGTGGGCTGAATAGCCGTCCAGACCACATTCGAGAAGTCGTTGAAGCGATGCTGAAGCGCCTGAAGATCGACAGCATCGACCTTCTGTACCAGCATCGAGTTGACCCTGCGGTGCCGGCCGAGGACGTTGCGGGCACAGTGAAGGAATTAATCGCCGCAGGCAAGGTCAAACATTTCGGGCTTTCCGAGGCAGGAGCGCAAACCATACGCCGTGCCCATAGTGTGCAGCGCGTGACTGCCGTTCAGAGCGAATATTCGCTGTGGACCAGAGATGTCGAGCAGAACGAAGTGCTCCGGACATGCGAGGAGTTGGGTATTGGCTTTGTTCCGTTTAGTCCGCTCGGCGCAGGCTTCCTCACAGGCAAAATCGACACAAACACTACCTTCGATGCGACTGACTTCCGCAACATCTCGCCGCGCTTCACCCCTGAAGCGCGCGCGGCGAACCGGGCCGTCGTTGATCTGCTGAGAAAAATCGCGGACCAGAAGAGCGGGACTCCGGCGCAGGTCGCCCTTGCATGGCTGCTCGCACAGAAGCCGTGGATCGTTCCGATTCCGGGTACGACGAAAATCCACCGCCTGGACGAGAACCTCGGCGCTGTGAACATACAGCTCACGGCCGACGACCTACGCGAGATCGACGCTGCGGCGGCGAAGATCGAAGTGCAGGGTGCGCGGCTGCCTGAGGCTGTGCTGAAGATGTCAGAGCGATGATGCGATCCGGAAACGAAGCGATGCGCTGCGAATACAGCAGAGATAGCAAGATCGAGATCTTAAGAGCGATGAAACGCACAACTGTTTTGTCGCTCATTCTCTTCGCAACTATTTGTCTCCTGTCCGATTCTTTCGGGGCGCAACAACGGCCCGCGAGAGGCCAGCGGCTCCCCGCGGGAAAAAAGGTACTGATCGTTTATCTATCTCGAACGAATAACACGAAGGCCATCGCGGAGATCATCCATCAGAGGGTCGGGGGCATTTTGGTCGCGCTGGAACTGGAAACACCTTATCCCGCTGACTACAACACGACTGTGCAACAGGTGGTTCATGAAAACGAAACCGGTTATTTGCCTCCCTTGAAAACAAAGATTGAGCGCATCGAACAGTACGACGTTGTGTTTGTTGGTTTCCCGACCTGGGGTATGCAGTTACCACCACCTATTAAAAGTTTCCTGCACCAATATGACCTTAAGGGGAAGACCGTTATCCCGTTCAACACGAATGGAGGATACGGTCCTGGAAGTAGTTTCCAGACCATTCGGGAGCTATGCCCGCAAAGCACGATCCTGCAAGGTTTCGTTATCAGGGGCGGCTCGGAGAGAGATGGGCAATATCTGGTCATCAAGGATGAGCGGGCAGAAGAAGCAACCAAAGAAGTTGAGAGCTGGCTGAGAAAAATAGGAATTCTGAAGTGAGCCTTGCCAGAGGTCGGCAGAAAAACAGGAGAAGTGATGGCATGCGCCTAAAAAGTGGGAACAGCGTCGGGACGGCTTCGAGGGTGACTAAGCTCCTGTTGTATTTCCTGGCGGGAGTCGCGGCGATGGGTGTTGGCACCACCGCGCAGCAGCCTCGTGTCGTGCGAGTGGACAGCGGCGAGCTGCAAGGAGTGCTCGATGATGGCGTTGTGTCCTACAAAGGAATTCCCTTTGCAGCGCCACCCGTGGGCGACTTGCGATGGCGGCCGCCCCAACCGGCAGCGGCGTGGACAGGAGTGCGCCAGGCGGCGGAATTCGGGGCGGACTGTATGCAGGTACGGTTCGGCCCGCCGCCCCCGGCATCTGGTACGCCTCCAGCACCTAGTGCACGCCCATCACCCGCAGCATCTCCAGAGCGGGCGCCGTCGGAAGATTGTCTGTTTCTAAATGTCTGGGCTCCCGCTGGCGCCGCCCCAGGGGCGAAGCTTCCCGTGATGTTCTGGATCTACGGGGGCGGGTTCGTTTTCGGCTCAAGCGCCTTGCCCAACACCTCGGGGACACAGTTCGCTAAAAACGGTGTTTTGTTGGTCGCCGCCAATTACCGCGTGGGCCGCTTCGGGTTCTTCGCTTTCCCATCGTTGAGCCGCGAGCGCCCTGACGAAATCAAGGGGAACTATGCGTACATGGATCAGATCGCGGCCCTACAGTGGGTGAAGCGAAATATCGCCGCGTTCGGAGGCGATCCGAAAAACGTCACCATCTTTGGATTCTCCGCTGGCGGCGTCTCGGTGCACAGCCTCTTGGCTTCGCCAATGGCGCGCGGCCTGTTCCACAAGGCCATCGTTGAGTCAGGCGGCTCACGCGACAGCGTACTCACCGCGCGGCCGATGAGTAAGGACGGCATCGATCCTAACTATCCCGTGTCGGCCGAGACCATCGGAATCAACTTCGCGAAATCAATGGGAATCGAGGGCGTCGATCAGGCCGCACTTGCCCGTCTGCGCGCTCTCAGCGCCGATGAGGTACTTCACGGCGCGTCCAGCACTCCGTCTTACGAGACGACTCCGATCCTTGACGGCAAGCTCGTCACTGAGACGGCGGAGACCGTCTACAAGGCACACCGCCAGCCGCGTGTTCCCATCATGCTCGGAAGCAATAGCGCCGATACCGCGGGTAACCGGATAAAAGCGACAACCAAGGAGCAGCTGTTCGCCCGGTTCGGTCAGTGGAGCGGTCAGGCAAAGGCGGCCTACGATCCCGACGGATCGGCGGATGTGGCCACGCTGATAGCCGAGGCCAACGACGACTTCGGGCAAGCTGAACCAGCTCGCTTCGCAGCCAGCGCCTTCGCAGCAAACGGTTCGCCCGCGTACCTCTACCGGTTCTCTTATGTTCAGGCGGCGATGCGGGAACGGATGCAGGCCGGAACCCCGCACGGCGGAGAGATTAGCTTCGTTTTCGGCACCCTGGGTACCGGAGGCTTCGGCCCGCCACTCCCGCCCACGCCCGAGGATCTCAAAGTCTCCCGAATGGCGCAAAGCTACTGGGTCAACTTCGCCAGGAGCGGCGATCCCAATGGTGCGGGCCTTCCGCCCTGGCCGCGTTACGATCCCAAGAAGGACTCGATTTTCGATTTCCGTTCCGATGGCACGGCCGGTGCTGGTCCGGACCCATGGAAAGCGCGGCTCGATGTGACGCAGTTAGCCACCGAATCGGGGAAGCGCGCGGACTAAAGGAGAAAAAGTGACAAAAGCATTGTTTCTTACGGTCTTGTTGTCGTTCGCATTCTCGGCTCAACTGTCGGCGCAGGAATCGCCATTCCCGAAAGGCAAAGTGGCGACGGTTGACAACCACACGGGTACTGTCTGGCTCAGCGAGCTAAGCAAAGCTGACGACGTGTTCGACTTCAACGTGGCGCATGCGACGTTTGCTCCGGGCGCGAAACTCGACTGGCATATCCATCCCGGCGGTCAGATCCTGATGATTACGGAAGGCACCGGCTACTATCAGGAAAAAGACAAGCCTGTCCAAATCGTTCATAAAGGCGACGTGATCAAATGCGCTCCTGGGATCGCGCATTGGCACGGAGCAACACCGGACAGTACGTTTACGTATGTCGCGGTTTCGCCCACTCAAAAAGGCGAAACGAAATGGCTTCAAAGGGTGACAGACGAGGAATATCGCAGCGCAGACCCCAGCAGAATAAGAAAGAAAACGATAAGAAGTGAAGCTCAAAAACTGCGTGATGGCGTGAACTTATGAAGCTGGCAGCCGGACGGACGCAATTTCCTGAGGAAGGCAGAGACGTGCGACAAGATTTTCCACCGGACGGTTTTCCAAACCGCCGCCCTAATCTGGGAATGGAGTGAGCCTATTTGCGACTTGCAGCCTTCTGCTTAGGACACTGCATAAAAATCGTGTAAGCAGAAACCCAGCGGCTCTCGGAGCTGTCGGGTTTCTTCAAGACCGTGTAATTCCAAGTTCTCCAATATTTACTAAACGTATAGATTAAATCAGTTGGATCATGGGAAAAGTAGTAGCAAGGCGCTAGAACCCGCATAAACATTGGGTATTTGTGCTATGGCGGAGAGGGGGGGATTCGAACCCCCGGTAGAGGTTTTAGCCCCTACAACGGTTTAGCAAACCGCCGCATTCAGCCGCTCTGCCACCTCTCCGGCGTTTGCTTTCAATAGTCTAGCATGACAGCCGATCTTTTGCTGTTGGCCCGTCGCTAGACTTTCGTCGAAAAAAGGCAGTGCGCAGCCGAATGTCCAGCGGGTAAGTCCCGCAAAATCAATATGACCTTTGATGCAAACCCCGCTCGCGCGGTCTGCGAAATCGCCGCCAACTCTAGCCGCACCAGATGGGATGTGGTTGCCATCAAATATGGCGAGCATGCCCTACGACCAGTGGTCAGTCGAAGAAGTTCCCGCGTTTTGCGAATCAGTTTCGCAACCCTCGCAAGTGCCCGGCAAAACCGTGCTGAGCGGCCGAATCGTCAGGAGCACCAAGGAAAAGCCACAGACCCAAAAGGACAGCGGTGCTAGCATGGTCGCGATGCCTCAGCGTCGGGTCTTGATTCTCGTCCTCGCCGTTCTTCCCGTACTGGTGCTCATTGGTGTCGGCATTCAGCATTACTACACAAGCCAAACTGCGGCGACGACGCCAGGGAAGATCGCCGAAGGCGCCTACTCCGTGGTGTCGACGACGCCTTCGTCGCATGAATCGAAGGGCGAGGTCGATTCATTCACGCTGTGGTCCGACCCAGGCCAACGTCTCAGGGCCGCCATCGCGTTTCACTTACTCGACCTTGCGGCTCGCGATCCAGCCAAGCCTCGGCACCAGACCGAAACCCTCGAGATGAACTCCGACTTCTCGATGCGTCGGGTGCGCTACGAATTAGAGAACACTAATATCTCTGGAGATGGCGCTCTCGATTGTCTCGTCAAGCTTCTCAGCCTCGACTGCGTGAGCACGTTTGAGGGTGCAAGTGGCAGTGGCCACATTGAGGCCACCGGAGGTTATGCCACGCAGTTCGGCGCCGAGGTTGCCCTGCTCGATTTTCCCTGGTTCTTCACAACGCTGGTCGCCCACGGCGAGCGTAACGCCAAGGACAGCACACCACTAAGCGCGGTGACGATCGCATTCGATGGACAGACGCCAGACACACTTGTCACCGGCAGGGTACTGGGGGCGAAAGCGGACTACCTGGACACGGAAATCATCCAGATCATGGATCACGCGATCGGGGCGCATAAGTTTCATGTCACTGGCGGCAGGAGCCGGGATCTGCCCGACCTTGAATCAACGGTTTGGGTCTCGGATGGCGGTCTTCTGCTTGCCCTCGACTGGATCGGAGAGCGTTGGGAACTCACGCGTTTTTTGCAGCGCGAAACGCTGATCCCCGAACTCCCAGTGGAGGACGACGAGTCGGTCGCGGTTCGCAACTCCGGCCGATTTGAACGGCAGGAGTCCGTACGCGTGCAACGCGCGGTTTGGGTTGAAATCGGTGGTCGCGAAGAATCAATGTATCAGGCCTTGCATGACGCGGAACTGGTCGAAATCGAGGAGGACAAGGCGGGAATTTCCGAGGGCAAACGATTCCTACACGTACAAATCACCGATGCCGGCAAAGCGGTGGCTACGCATTGGCAAGAAGGTGCATTCGCCTGGGATTTCCCGATCGCCCGCGAAAAGATCATAGACATTCGACCAAGCCACCGATCAGAGAAATACCACTCTGCGCTCTATATCGTGGCATACCGCTGGGAGCTGAATGAGCTGGGCAAGCGGCTCAAGGACAATCTTCCGCAGCAGTGGCTGACCTCATCGGAACTGCTCTCCGCGCATGTCGCTCTGCGGTACAACAAGAATGAATGGAAAGTGGACACGGTCCAGCGACCAACTGAGGAAGCCCTGAGAAGACATTAAGAGGTCCGAACTGCGCGTCTTCCATCCCGGCCAGCCAGCCGCACCTTCAGTGAGAAGGCATTCGCAGACGAAGCCTTATGCCAGTCGATCACGTAATTGCCAGGACCGAGCGTCAAGCGGAAATTTCAAAGAAACTGCTGTGGCATATTCCCAGCAGGCTGCTGGACTTTTGCTGGACTCTGAGCTGCGGTCAAGTGCGGTTTGGCGTGGCGCAATACACCCTGCACGACTTTGTCGTCGGCGCCCAATGCTTACAGGTTCGAAGCAACACCTCGCGATCACGAAGAGGAACAGGATAGCCGGCGGGTCCTTACACTATTACAGTGACCGCAACGTCGGGCTAGCTGACACACGAGACGGTCGTCAGGTGAGCAGATCTAGTTGACGCGCGATGCCACATGATTCTTTTCCTTGTGTGGCCGGGCTTGGTGTGCGAGACTACGCGCAATGAGATCCAGTTACTCAGGCCGAGATCCTCGATCGCTTATTTCAATAACGGTCTATCTGCGGCTGACGAGAATGGATGTCTGCTGCGGCCCGCCTCCCTCGCTGTAATCCGTTTCAACGGTAGCGCACCCAACGTCACAACAGGAGAAGTGTAAATGGAAGAGAATTCCGTTCTCTGGGAGGAGACCATTCAGCCGGGAGCGGCATGGTCGCACGTGTTGAAGCGCGGAACGGCGTTACGCCTTATGGATCTGGAAGGTGGAGCAAATGTTGGCGCGATCTTCTATAACTTCGAGTGTCCGGTGGAAAGATACAACATGCCGGATACGCTGAAGGCGCAGCATATCGCGCGGCTCACAAAGGGATTCGTGCTGTATTCCGACATGGGACGCATTCTATGTTCCATTGTTGAAGACCAGGTTGGCTGGCACGATCCGATCGGCGGGACGTCCCGCGCCAAGATCGTGGAAGAAAAGTACGGGCCTTCGCGCTATCAGGAACAGCGTAATGATTGTTACAAGAACGGGCGCGACAGTTTCCTGATTGAGATGGCCAAATGGGGGCTCGATCCTCGCGACCTCGCCGCAAATGTGAATTTCTTCAGCCGTGTTGATGTTGCAGAGGATGGCAGCATGAGCTTTGCTGTGGGCAACTCCAAAGCTGGCGATTTTGTTGAGACTCGCGCGGAGATGAACGTCCTAGTGATACTGAACACCTGCCAACATCCGCTCGATCCAAATCCGCGATATGCGCCTAAATCTGTGAAAGCGTCGATTAGGAGAGTTCCGGCGCCGAGTGCGGACGATCCTTGCCGGATTTCGCGGGCAGAAAACGGACGAGGCTTCACGCTGACGGAGCGATATTTCCTATGAGGAATCAAGAACTATGAGCGGAATCAATTTAGTTGAAAGCAAGCTTGATCCGGCAAAGACCATCTATAGCCGTGAGATTCTGGCTGGAGAACCTTGGATCCATCCAGTGAAGAAGGGGCAGTATTTCCGCATCGTTGATCTGCACGGCAACCAAGCGGTGGATACTCTGTTTTACAACGAACATGATTATTCCGACCGCTACAGCGCGCAAGACACAATCCAGCAGCAATGCAACATCTATCTGACGACCGGGACGAAATTGATTTCGACCGCCGGCACGGTGCTGTTGACGATCGTGGCGGACACGTGCGGCCGGCACGACACACTAGGTGGGGCATGTGCCACAGAAAGCAACATGGTCCGATACGCCCTCGAAAAACGGCACATGCACGCCTGCCGCAACAGCTTTATGAAGGCGGTGATCGAGTGGGACCACGGCATGAGCAAGCGCGATATCGCCAACAACATCAATTTCTTCATGAACGTGCCAGTGACGAAGGAGGGCAAGCTTACGTTTGAAGATGGCATTTCCGATCCCGGGAAGTACGTCGAGATGCGTGCGGAAACCGATGTCCTCGTTTTGATCAGCAATTGTCCGCAGTTGAACAATCCTTGCAATGCCTACAACCCGACTCCCATCCAGGTCCTGATCTGGGATGGGACCGAGGCGTGATGTTTGAAAAAGTTCTGATTGCCAATCGCGGCGCGATTGCATGCCGCATCATTCGAACACTTCGCAAGATGGGTGTGCGCTCGGTTGCCGTGTATTCAGAAGCGGACCGCCATTCGATGCATGTGGAGCAGGCGGACGAAGCGGTGTACATCGGTCCGCCATCCCCTGCGCACAGCTATCTCTCTATACCCACCCTGCTGGAGGCGTCGCGGAAAACGCGGGCAGAGGCTATTCATCCGGGTTACGGTTTCCTCAGTGAGAATGCGGGCTTCGCAGAAGCTTGTGCAGCGGATGGAGTTGTGTTTATCGGACCGACTCCCCAGCAAATGAAGGATTTTGGATTGAAACATGTAGCGCGCAGGATTGCCGCGGAGAACAGTGTGCCGCTCCTGCCGGGTAGCGAACTGCTCGAAGACCTACGAGCCGCGATCAAAGCCGCTGAACGCATCGGTTATCCGGTGATGCTGAAGAGTACTGCCGGCGGCGGCGGGATCGGCATTCGGTTGTGCGGGTCAGCAGAAGAATTACGCGAGGCGTTTGAGGCGGTCGCGCGGTTGAGCCAAGCGAATTTTGGAAGCGGCGGAGTATACCTGGAAAAATTCGTCTCGCAAGCTCGACACATTGAGGTGCAAATTTTCGGGGACGGCCGCGGCTCGGTGGCTGCACTTGGAGAGCGCGATTGCTCCGTGCAGCGGCGAAACCAAAAGGTTATCGAGGAGACGCCGGCACCTGGTTTTGGGAGCGCCGTCAGGGAACAACTCATCGGCGCGGCAATCCGATTGGGCAAAGCGGTGAAATACCAGTCTGTGGGAACGGTGGAGTTTATCTACGATAACGCGAGCGGCGACTTCTACTTCCTTGAAGTCAACACACGTCTGCAAGTCGAACATGGCGTCACCGAGGAAGTGACTGGGGTCGACCTCGTTGAATGGATGGTTCAGCAGGCCGCGGGCGAAGATCTCGCGCTTGAGAAATTCACCGTTTGCCGCGAAGGATGTTCCATCGAGGCGCGAGTGTACGCGGAAGACGCGGCAAAGAATTTCCAACCGAGTGTCGGGAGACTCTCACACGTCAAGTGGCCCGAGAAAGTACGCGTGGAAACCTGGGTGGAAGCCGGAACTGAGGTAACGCCGTATTACGATCCCATGCTGGCAAAAATAATTGTGCACGCGCCAAGCCGGGAGGCCGCCTTCCACAAGCTCCGCGTTGTCTTGCGTCAATCTGAGCTGTCGGGGTTGGAGACAAACCTACCGTACTTGCGGCAGATCTGCGAAGCTCCGGCTCTGAATCGAGGAGGTGTCACTACTTCGTTCCTGCGCGATCTCGCTTACCTCCCACTAAATATTGATGTGATTGAGCCGGGCACGCAAACGACCATTCAGGATTTTCCGGGTCGCATGGGGTACTGGCGTGTTGGCGTGCCTCCTTCGGGCCCGATGGATTCGCTGGCATTTCGCTTCGCGAACCGTCTCGTGGGCAATGCCAGCGATGCCGCCGGACTTGAGATGACACTTACTGGACCGACCTTGCGTTTTTCATGCGACGCGACGGTTGCGCTGACGGGGGCGGATTTCGGCGCGCAGCTAGACGGTCAACCGATTCCCCTATGGCAGGCCGCACTCGTTCGCAGAGGCGCAGTGCTTGAGTTGGGAGCCGCGCAAACACCGGGGACACGCGCTTATTTTGCGGTTGCTGGAGGGATTGAAGCTCCGCCGTATCTGGGCAGCCGCTCGACTTTCATTCTTGGAAAATTCGGCGGTCAAGCTGGCCGCACACTTCGCGCGGGAGACGTTCTACACATAGGCGCCTCTGAAAGAGGTTCACGAGAAGCCGTTAAATTGCCGGAACCATTGATCCCGCGATATGGAAACGAGTGGAAAATCGGGGTCCTTTACGGCCCGCATGGCGCGCCGGATTTCTTTACTCCAGAAGACATCGAAATATTTTTCACCACAGCGTGGAAGGTTCATTACAACTCTGACCGCACGGGTGTGCGACTCATCGGTCCAAAGCCGCGATGGGCACGTAGGGATGGGGGAGAAGCAGGCCTGCATCCTTCTAACATTCACGACAACGCTTACGCGGTCGGGACCATCGACTTCACCGGCGATATGCCTGTGATTCTGGGACCTGACGGCCCGAGTCTGGGCGGCTTCGTGTGTCCGGCGACCATCGTCGACGCCGAGCTTTGGAAGATCGGGCAACTGAAGGCTGGCGACATCGTACGGTTTCGCGCACTGTCATTGGAGCGGGCGTTGGAGTTAAGCCGCGGGCAAGAAATGAACATAGAAACGCTCTCTGGAGAGACGGCATCACTGCCGGAGACCCCTTTCCGTGAAGATGCGGTCCTGCGGCGATTCGAATCGGACGGCGCACCGGCGGTGGTCTGCCGCGCGGATGGCGATAGGTACTTGCTCGTGGAATACGGACCGAACGCGCTCGACCTGAATCTGCGCTTTCGCGTGCATGGATTGGAACAACAATTACGTGAACTGAAACTTCCTGGGATCATCGATATCACTCCAGGAGTGCGCTCACTGCAGGTGCACCACGATTCCCGCCTGCATCGTGAGGGTCTGCTCGAGGCCGTGGCGTTTTGCGAGCGCCGCATCTCGGATTTGGACAACATTTCCGTGAATTCACGCGTGGTTCATCTGCCGCTGTCCTGGGACGATCCGGCTACTCAGCTGGCCATCCGAAAGTACATGCAGGGCGTGCGGCCGGACGCGCCCTGGTGTCCCAGCAATATCGAGTTTATTCGCCGCATCAACGGCCTCACTTCCGTCGATGAGGTACACCGCATCGTGTATGGTGCCAGTTACCTGGTCCTGGGGCTGGGCGACGTTTACCTGGGAGCGCCGGTAGCCACACCGGTTGATCCGCGCCATCGCCTGGTCACTACGAAATACAATCCGGCGCGAACCTGGACGCCCGAAAATGCCGTGGGAATTGGCGGCGCATACCTCTGTGTGTACGGCATGGAAGGCCCAGGCGGCTATCAATTCGTTGGCCGCACCGTGCAGATGTGGAATACCTTTCGATCCACGGCCGAGTTTGCGCCAGGGACGCCATGGTTGCTGCGCTTCTTCGACCAAATTCGGTTTTTCCCGGTAAGCGCGAACGAACTTCTGGACATCCGCGACGCTTTTCCGCGCGGACGGTATTCGCTGCGCATCGAGGAATCGGAATTCCGCCTGCGTGAGTATCACGCGTTTGTGAAATCGATCCAGGCCGAGGCGGCCGGAATCAAAGCGAGGCAGCAACAGGCTTTTGATGCCGAGCGTGAACGATGGACCGCCGCTGGCCAGGCTGACTTCGCCGAGCCTCCGGAAACGCTCGGGACATCTCGAAACGAATTGGAAACTCCTAAGGGATGTAAGCCGGTGCGCTCTCCGATTGGTGCAAGTGTCTGGACGATTGGCGTGGAAATGGGGCAAAGAGTGGAAGCCGGACAGAAATTACTAGTGCTCGAAGCAATGAAAACGGAGATCGCGGTAGTGGCGCCGAGCGCGGGTACTGTTGAGAGATTGCATTGTGCGCCGGGATCGCTGGTTTCCTCCGGACAGATACTACTGGCGTTTCGTCCGGAGGCGGCCCCATGAAGATTTCGGAAAAGGTCGCGGCAATTTATGACCGTTTGGATGGAGAGCCGCTTAACCCGGTTTGGATTTCCCTTGTGCCACGAGCGAATGCGCTGGCGCGAGCACACGAAATCGAAAACTCGCCAATGTCCGTTCTCGCTGGAATGACTTTCGCGGTGAAGGACAACATTGATGTCGCGGGGATGCCGACGACCGCGGGTTGTCCGGCTTATGCCTACACCCTGGCGTCCAGCGCGACGGTGGTGCAGCGACTGGTGAACGCGGGAGCGATTCCGATCGGCAAAACCAACATGGACCAATTCGCCACCGGATTGGTAGGGACGCGCTCGCCGTTCGGAGCCTGCTCGAGTGTGTACAACGAACGATATATTTCCGGTGGATCAAGCTCCGGTTCGGCTCTCGCCGTGGCGAAAGGTCTTGTCACATTTGCGCTTGGCACGGATACGGCAGGTTCAGGCCGCGTGCCGGCGGCCTTCAATAATTTGATCGGCCTAAAACCGACCCGGGGACTGCTGAGCACTTCAGGGGTGGTTCCAGCCTGCCGCACGCTCGATTGCGTCTCCATCCTGGCATCGAATTGTCTCGACGCTCACAAAGTCTGGAGCGCCGTCAAAGGCTTTGATCCACTCGATCCATTCTCGCGCGAGCCTCGCGTCGGTGAAGATGCCGCGCCCTGGTTGAATGCCCCTTTTCACTTTGGCGTGCCCCGAACTGAGCAACTCGAGTTCTTTGGCGACGAAGAAGCAAAAGCGCTGTATGCCAAAGCGGTGAGCAGAATTGAGCAAATCGGCGGCCAAAAAGTGGAGATCGATTTTTCGGTCTTTCGCAGTGCTGCCGAATTACTTTACGAAGGACCGTGGGTGGCTGAACGTCTCGCAGCCATCCATTCCTTTGTGCAGAATCATTCCACTGAGATGAACCCGGTCGTGCGCGGCATTATTGCCGGGGGGAATCGATTCACTGCTGTCGATGCGTTCCAGGCCGAGTATCGCTTGCTGGATTTGCGCCGTGACGCCGCAAAACAGTGGTCCACAATGGATGTTCTTGTCTTGCCCACCACGGGAACTATTTACACCCACGAGCAAGTGGCCGCAGACCCCGTCAAGATGAATGCAAATCTTGGCTACTACACGAATTTTGTGAACCTGATGGACCTTTCGGCTGTCGCAGCTCCGGCGGGATTTCGTTCGAATGGCCTGCCCTTTGGAATTTCTTTCATAGGACCGGCTTTTTCGGACGAAGCTCTTCTGGCGCTCGCGCATCGCTACTTGGGCGAACGGGCTCCACTGCTTGAAAGAACGCCCGGGTGTGCGAATTTGGCCGTTGTTGGGGCACATCTCAGTGGTCAACCACTGAATTCGCAGCTAACCCGGCGCGGCGCGCGGCTGAAAAAGACCTGCCGAACCGCACCGGGTTACCGGCTTTATGCGCTGGCAGGTAGCAAGCCAGCCAAGCCCGGCTTGGCGCGCGATGACGAATTCCAAGGACCGGGGATTGAAGTGGAAGTTTGGACAATACCGGAGGACCAGTTCGGCAGTTTCACGGCGGAAGTCCCCAAGCCTCTCGGCATCGGAAACGTCACGCTAGATTCCGGCGAGTCTGTCAAAAGCTTTATCTGTGAGCCTTACGCGCTAGCCAGCTCCACTGAAATTACACAGTTCGGAGGGTGGCGCGCCTACCTGGCATCATCCAAAAAGTGAATCCTAGAGATAGAAATAATGACTGGGGGTGTGGCCGCGCGGCGGGGCTAAAATTTCTCAGCCTATGACGAACTCCAGTCCCTGCCTGGAATACATGCTGTGGACGATTGAATGATAGCGCGTATTCTTTGTCTCTTCTTGTTGCTTACGACTTCCGCGGCCGCTCAGAAACCGACGTTTACGGTTGGGTGGTCCATCTACGCAGGATGGACGCCGTACCACTACTTGGTAAAGTCCGGCATCCTCAAGAAATGGGCGGACAAATACGGCGTCACCATTAAAGTGCAGCGGTTCGACTATGCGCCGTCGCTGGACGCCTTCGTCTCTCGCAACATCGATGCCTGCGCCATGACCAACATGGAAGCATTGGATATGCCCGCCGCTTCCGGCGTCCCCACCACGGTGCTGATCATCGGAGATTATTCGAATGGGAACGACGCCCTGCTGGTAAGAAATGGCCTGCAGATCAAAGACCTGGCCGGTAAAAAGCTGCTGCTGGTGGAGAAGACGGTCTCGGAGTACCTGTTAGACCGCGCCTTTACTCTGAGCGGAAAGACCGGCGAGATCAAGCAGGTACGGAAAATCAACACTTCGGATTCGGACATTCAGTCGGCATTCATCAGCGATTCCAGCGCTTCTGCCGTGGTCACGTGGAAACCGATGCTTTCGCAGTTGTTGAAGCAGAGGGGCGTGACCTCCTTGTTTAATTCTTCGCAAATACCGGGCGAAATTCTGGACCTCACGGTAGTGCGCACGGACGTGCTGGAACGTGCAGACGGCTCCGGACAGAAATTTGCGAAAGCGCTAGCAGGCGCCTGGTACGAAATGATGGGACTCATGTCGCCGCAAGGCACCGGGGCAGACAAGGTGCTGACGGCCGTCGCTGAAGGATCGGCCGATTCCCTGGCCTCGTACAAGGAGCAGCTCAGCACAACGCGGATGTTCTATGAGCCCCAGTCCGCGGCGGAATTCGGCAGTTCGCCGGTGCTCAAGCAGAAAATGGCTCTGGTAAGGCAATTCTGTTTTGACCACGGCCTGCTGGGCGAGAAGAGCGGCACGGCAGATGACGTAGCGATTCGCTACCCGGACGGTTCGATACAGGGAAAGCCAGATCACGTCCGTTTGCGATTCGAGAACCAATTCATGGAGATGGCGGCGCAAGGCAAACTCTAAAAAACATGCGCCGTGGATTCCAACTCGTCCATGCGAAACCCAGCCGCTCGGCGACGGCGCTGCTCTCGTGGTTCTTGTTCGTGCTGGGAATCGGGCTCTACGTTAACGCCGCCCAGAAGCGCCATCAGGAAAATGCCGAGGACCGCGTGGTGCCCACCATTCCGCACATGCTTCACAGCACCTACGACGCGGCGTTCAAACCGGCGGAAGACGACGAATCGACCATCGGGGATAATGCAAACCTGTCGCAGCGCTTTCTTGCGAGCATGCTTTGGAAGGACACCAAGGCCAGTGCGCGGCGCTTTTTGTATAGTTTGCTCTTGCTGATTCCGGCCGTCTTTCTCGGCTTGCATATGGGACTGTTTCCTTACGTGGGACTGTTTTTCTCCCGGTTCGTGCTCTTCTTCGACAAGATCATTGCACTTTCTCTCTTACCGATTCTGTTCATCGCCTTTGGCATCGATGAGCTGTCCAAAATCATGCTGATCGTCATCGGCGTGACCCCGACCATCATCCTGGATACCTTTAACCTGACGCGCAGCGTGCCGCAAGAGCAGATCGTGAAGGCTTTCACGCTGGGGGCGGGAGATTTCGACGTAGCCTACCGCGTCATCCTCCGGCAGATTGCGCCGCGTGTGCTGAATAGTATTCGGCTGAACCTGAAGGCCGTCATGCTGTTCCTCTTTGCGGGGGAAATGATCGCTTCCACCGACGGGCTGGCCTATCGCATTGCTTTGCTGCGCCGCCACATGGGAATGGACGTGATTATCCCTTACGTGCTGTGGGTGGCGTTGCTGCTTTTCCTGGTGGACGTAGCGATGCGACTCATCAACCGCAAGCTTCACCCCTGGTTCCGAGAGGCATAGCAAATATGGCGATGATTCAATTCGAAAATGTTTCCGTGAACTATGGTGCGCCGTCGCACCCGGTGTTGAGCAACATCGATCTGAAAATCGAAGAGGGCGAGTTTGTTTGCCTGCTGGGCCAGACGGGTTGCGGAAAATCAACCTTACTGCGGCTCGTGCTCGGTTCGGAACGACCTGTCGCGGGCCGCGTCCTGATTGCCGGCATCGAACACAACCAGCCGGACCCAACCTGTGGCTACGTGCCACAAAAATATTCTCTCTTTCCGGACAAGACCGTGATGGGCAACATCACTTTTGGGCCGGAGGTCAGTGAATTCAACCTGTTCACGCGCCTGACCCCGCGCTATTTCCGCCAGCGACGGGAATTTCGCCAGCAGGCCATGCAGTATATCCGCCGGATCGGTTTACAAGACGCGGATGCCCGCAAATACCCCGACCAACTTTCGGGCGGCATGCAGCAGCGGGTCGCCATTGCGCAGGCCCTGGTCAATCGCCCCAGGATCTTGCTCTTAGATGAAGCCTTCAGCGCGCTTGACCCCGGGACGCGCAGGGACATGCAAGTTTTGATTCGCCAATTGTGGCGCGGAACTGGCGTAACACTGCTGTTTGTAACTCACAATACACACGAAGCTGTTCAGATGGGAACAAGAGTTATTGTACTGGCTCGGGAAACGCCGAATCACGGTTCGCGTGTTGCCATGGACCTTGCGATTCCCAGTTCTTGCCCTGCGGATGAGGTCTCCCGGCTAGCGGCACGGCTGGACAGCGCTGCCGGAAGCACGCGCGAACCCGAGGAGTTCACGTCGGGCATCGGCGATTCCGGCGCGCACGACCTAGCTGCGGCCCGAAATCTACTGCCGAACGAGATCTAACTACGAGTGCTGTCTTAGAACCAATAATTTCTGACTTTCCAGTAAGCAGGCTGTCTAGACTTTGAAGCAAAGTGCTGGGGGATCTCCCCGCCAGCACTCGTGCCACCGGCCGAATCGGGCAGGTTGCCACGATATGATCAGAATTCGTACCGAAGTGCGAACTGCATTACCCGCGGCTCCATCACGCCCTGAAATTCTCCAAAAGTACCTGGCGAGGTTAGGCTGAGGCTCGAGTTTGTGAAATTGACATTATTAAAGACGTTGAAGGCCTCGGCACGGAATTGAATTCGCTGGCTTTCCCAAGGCAGCTTGAACAGTTTGGTCACTCCCATATCTGTGTTGAAAAACGAAGGAAGGCGAACAGCGGCGCGCTTGCCGGTGTGGCCCGGCAGCTCGTCGGCGAAGGAGTTCGAAGTGCTGGTATTCGCGAAGAGGCTGGGGTTGCCGTTCTGATTGATGTGCACGCCCGCCTTGACGGGCCCGGTGACGATTGCCAGAGAACTCAGCCAATAGTTGGCGTTGTACTCTAGCCCTCCCGCCACAGTTGTTGGCAAACCGGTGCGGAAGCGGGTCAAGCCGGAGGCCTGCCAGCCGCCAACGATCATGTCTAACCAACGCGGGACATCCTGGAGAAGCGGTTTGCCGCGACCGAGCGGCAGCTCAAACAGCGCATTGCCGGAGATATTGTGCCGCATGTCGAAATCCGAGGAGCCGCGGAATTCTTTGGTGTTGTAAATGTTTTGTATGGCGGCCCCTTGCTCGCCGGCTCCTGATTCGGCGGCCGAGCCGTCATCAACCGAGTGCGACCACGAGTAGTTGAAGTCAAAAGAGAGTCCGCCGCTGAATCTCCTCCGTAATGAGACGGTGAGGCCGTGATAGGCCGCAGTGCCGGAATTCATCCACGTGGGCAGTGAGCTACCCTGGATTGGAAAGAAGGTATAACATCCGGTGACCGTGAGACATTGCCCCGGATTGTAAGAACTTGTCACGTTGCGATCGAGTGCGTGAAGACAGTCAAGATAGCTGCCGCCGTAATCGTTATACACGCACATGAAGTAGTTGGCTGAGGCACTTCCCGGAACGTCGACATTCGCGAGCGTGGGCCACATGTCCTCGACGAACGGAAGCGTCGGCACCAAGCTGGGATTTGCTTTGACCTGGGCCGGCGTCAGACCCGAATCAAACAAAGCCCGCACCTTAGCTGCGTTTTGTTCCCAAGTGATTCCCGACTTCGGATCCTTGAAATACTCCAGGGGCGTATAGACATCGCCTTCCATGAGCAGGCGGTGAGAGAGGCGCCCGGCATAGCCGATCTCCAAAGTCATCTTGCCGGGAATTTCGCGAGCGAAGCTAGCGGTGAAAACGTAGGCGTACGGGGGCTTCAGGTTCGGTGAAATACCCTCGAAGTCGCCGATGATGGCGGCAATGTCTGGAGGTTGATAAGGGAAGGTTTCCTGCGGAGGAGCAGGCAGTGTGGGAGAAGAACCCAGGTACCGCGGGCTTGTGCTGAAACTATAGGAATCCGGGAAATTCGCTTTGTAGGCGAGGCCGATCGAGCCGAATTGATCGTACTGCGTGATGAGGTCACTGCCGAATCGATCATAGACCATGCTAGCACCGACTCGGAACGCTCCACCCGTCCCGAACATCTTTCCGAGCCAGCCGCCGTGGCCCGAGGGAGAATAGGCAAGTCCAAAACGCGGTGCAAAATTTAGATTGGAAGGTTTCCACCACGTCGGTTTGCCATTGACAGGGCCATCCAAGGTCCACTTCAGTCTGGCGTTCGGCAAAGCATTCTGCGGCACACCTTGCGTTTGCCCCGCATTGCGTTCCGCAAAATACTGATTCAGCGGGACGGTGGGCATCACCTGGTATCCGTTTGCTTCGTATGGAGGCCTGAAGTTCTCCCACCGCAAACCAAAGCTCAGGGTCAACTCGCGCGAGACGCGGTACGTATCACCAGCATAAAGCCCATAATCTTGCTCGATAAACCTGCGGGCTTGCACCGTACCTTGCGGCAAGGGAGTTCCATTCTTCGAAAACAGATCGGTATGAAAATCGTCGTTCACCAAACCGAGTATCGCGCCCATGCCATTGGTAACGGAAACGGGATCTGCCAGCCCGACGTTTGGCCCGAAACGCACCGGATCTGTGGACATGAAATTTGTGAGCGCATTGTCAATATCCGCTCCGAGGCCGATTAGCTCCGTGGCGCCGTACCCATAGCGGGCGAACGAATTGGCGAACGAGCGGGTGTTGTTGTGAATGAAGCGGGCGGAAAATCCTGCTGTGATGGTGTGCGGTCCTTTGGTCCAGGCGATATCCTCATTTGGATTCAAGGTTGGCAGGCGCTGCGACAGGGGACGCGCGTAAGGATTTTGCAGAGGGTCGAGACTCGTCTGGAAGAGAGCAGGGCCCGTCACACCAGACAAAGCTTGACCAAATCGCGTGTAACTGAGATTCAGGACGCTGACGAGATTGGGCCGCAAAATTGCCGTATATTGCGCCGCAAAACCCTTGCTGTTGTCGCGAAGAGTGGAGGCCGGCGCCTGACCCGGGAACTGGGCGAGAATCTGGTCGTCGGTATTGTCAGCAAGGGTGCCACGAAAACTGACAGTATGCTTGCCCGCGCGGTCTAGATGAAGATCAATCTTTCCGACAATGGCGTGATCGCTGCGATGACTCGGAGCATTAAATCGGAAACCACTGAAGTTTAGCCCGCCATCCTCACCGAAAGAGGGGGCATTGCCACTAGGATATTTGTTCAAGATAGGGAGCATGCTCCTATCGACTCCCTTGCCGAGGGGATCCACCGCTTGAATGTCGCTCGCGGAGATAGATTGCACAAAAATCTTGTCGTTTACTGGATCACAGGTACCACCGGGACCGGTTGGGCTATTGCACATCCTGTATTTGAAGATTCCCTGGCGCAGAGAGTCGGATGGCACCGCGCGAACTTGGGCGACGCCGCTGGCATCTTGGCGTTGCTCATAGTTGAAGAAGAAAAATGCCCGGTCCTTAATTATTTTGCCTCCTGCGGACGCACCGAACTGGTTGCGCACCAGCGGCTGCCTGGGAACACCAGCCTGATTGTTGAACCAGGTATTCGCGGCGGTAGCCGAATTCCTGTTATATTCGTACACCGACCCGTGAAGGTTGTTCGTTCCGCTTTTGGTCACGAGTGCGACTTGCCCTCCGGAGGACCGCCCCATGTTCGCGCCCTGGCCAGCCACGGTGACACGGAATTCCTCCACGGAATCCAGTGGAATCGGGAGCACGGCATTAAACCCGGAATTGATATTTGCCCCATTAGCGTTTGATCCCTGATATCCGCCCAGACCAGTGGTGGTGTTTTGCGCGATCAATCCGGAGTTCTGGTTGTTATTCACGTCGGCACCGTCGAGGGTGACGTTGTTTTGGTCGCGGCGCGCTCCAAGCACTTCTCCATTCGAGGTCACCCCGGGCTGCACGCTGAGCAGCTCCACCACATTGCGCGTCTGTAAAGGAATTTGTCTCACCTGCAGTTCGCTGAATGGGTTGCCGAGACTCGCGTCGGTAGTGTTTATCTGCGAGACATCGGCCTGCACACTCACCACCTCTCCTGTAATGCCTATGACCATGACCAAGTCGAGGGTGCTCGGAGTATTCACAAGGAGAGTGATGTTGTTTCGGGTCATCTTAGCGAAGCCAGTTTTGGTCGCAGTTAGCTTGTAAGTTCCTGGGACAACCTGAGGGAAATTATAGACTCCGTTCGCTTCGGTAACGCTTGTGCGCACGGCGCCGTTTTCCGTGCTGGTCATGGTTACCGCAGCTTCCGGAATAACTCCGCCAGAAGAATCAGTAATGACTCCTCTTAACGATGTTGTGGACTGTGCATACGAACTACTTGTGACTAGGAACACCACGAGGAGGCCCGGTACGATCCTCTTCATTATCATTTCACTCCTTAAGTTAGAACCAGTGCGGAGATGCATGAGTGGCAGCCATTAAGACCGGCGCACGCGGTGGAGTCAAAATCAATCTTTGGATTGAATCAATGAGAATTCTCTATTGTTGTCAGCTGTTGGCAGAATGATGGAAGACTCGAAGCGGGACAAAGAGCGATATCAGGTCAGAGTGGAAAAATACAGGAAGTGGCCAAGAGTGGTGGGCTACTCACCTAGCCGCTTTTGCCATCCTACCATGTTTTCAGCAACACGCATGAAAACCGCATGAACATTGGCGATTTATACGGTCTCGCCTTTTTCAACTCTTTCAATCCTTTCGCATAAATAGCACCACGGAGGGAGTTCAAGGCCACTTCTTCCGAGCGCCTTTGTCAGCTTGTAGGCTGTAGTCACTTCCAGAAATACCCTAAACTTTTCTGTGATGCAGAGAAGTGCATCTCAGAAATATGGCTGTATAGTCTGATTTTTCCACAGCCCACGCATTCACGTGCTTCCCAAATTCCTGTATCGTGGCGACTCACTACCTCCTGGAGGAACCAACATGATCGTCGAGGAACAAATCTCGATCGTGGAGGAGCAGATCGCCGCGCGGCAACAGCGCGCCCGGAATACAATCCAGAACATTCTTACCGGGCCCGTCGGACAGGCTTATGGAGACTACGTGGTGAAGTCGGCAAGCGGCAAGGAGTATCGCGTGGCAATGCGTGGTCCGAGCCTGTTTGAAAACTTCTGCTCGTGCGCGGATTTTGCAGTGAACACCCTTGGCACATGCAAACACATCGAAGCTCTGCTGCTTTGTCTCCATAGCCGCTTTGGGCGATCCTTTGATCGCCAGCGGTATCAACGAACACGAGCCTCGCTTTCTCTCCACTATGGCGACACCCTAAAAGTGCGTGTCCGGCTCCCCGCTCAGCCATCATCAAACCTCCAAAAGATTGTCTCCGAGTACTTCGATTCCGATGGGTTCTTACGAACGGACAACCTTCGACGATTCGAGGAAGTCCTTGAGAAGCTTCGAGCTGTGGACGAGACGGCCGTTGTTTACAGCGATGTGCTGGATTTCATAGACCGTGAAAACGAGCTCGCCTCGGGCCTCGAAGATGAGCGCCGGTACCTCGCGCAGCTAAAGAAAGGCAAGCGCCCGCTCGAAGGCCTTTTGAAGATGCCCCTCTTTCCCTATCAGATTCGCGGAGTGTTTTTCGCCGCCTGTCGCGGTCGGGTGATCCTCGCTGACGATATGGGTCTTGGCAAGACAATCCAGGCCATCGCTGGTGCTGAGCTGCTGCGGCGACGTCGGGGCATTGAGAGGGTTCTGGTGGTTGCTCCCGCTTCCGTCAAATACCAATGGAAGACGGAGATTGAGAAGTTCTGTGATCTTCCCGCACAAGTCATTGACGGG
>Ga0209376_1001128_pt1 | contig 27648 bp, 24 predicted proteins | sample GraSoiAngelo_134_FD_185891 | JGI IMG/M metagenome (GOLD analysis project Ga0209376, IMG submission 185891) | Grasslands soil microbial communities from the Angelo Coastal Reserve, California, USA - 14_0929_05_30cm (SPAdes) (version 2) | ecosystem: Environmental > Terrestrial > Soil > Grasslands ... | reverse complement strand
CGACCCTCAAACAGCCTCATCGATCGATGGAGCTCCGTCAGTGACAGAGCCTCGGCTGGTGAAAGCCACAGACTCCCGAGCGCCGCTAGAATCCACGGGGTCTTCATGAGGTGCCGAGGCCCGGCACCGGCGCGATGCCCATCCTCGCCTCGCGGAAGATGCGCGCGTCCATGGGCTTGGGCGGCGTCGGGATCAGCGGCGCGAAGCCCATGTGGCCGAGCAGGTCACGCTCGATGTCCACGCCCGGCGCGACCTCGCGCAGCTCGAGCCCCTGCGGCGTCAGCGCGAACACCGCCCGCTCGGTGATGTAGAGCACGGGCGCGCCACGCGCGGCCGCCGCCGCGCCGTTGAAGCTGATCTGTTCCACGCGCTCGACGAATTTCCGGATCGAGCCGTCCTTGCCGCCCGTGAACGTGCCGAGGAAGCAGACGGCCTTGGCGTTCTGCGTGATGTCGATGAACCCGCCCGAGCCCTCGACGCGCCCGGCGAAGCGCGTGACGTTGACGTGGCCGCGCGCGTCAACCTGGGCGAACGACACGCAGGCCATGTCGAGGCCGCCGCCGTCGTAGAAGTCGAACTGGTAGGGCTGATCGACGATCGCGTCTGGGTTGTAGGCGGCGCCGAAGTTCAGCTCGGAGGCGGGCACGCCGCCGATGGCCCCGGCCTCGATGGTCAGGGTGAAGGCGTCGCTGATGCCCTCCTCGGCCGCCACGCGCGCCACGCCCTCGGCCATGCCCACGCCGAGGTTGATCACCATGCCCGCGCGCAGGGTCATGGCCGCGCGCCGCGCGATGACCTTGCGCTCGCCCATCGGCAGCGGGGGCACGTCGGCCAGTGGCACCCGGCGCTCGCCGCTGAAGGCGGGCGAGTAGCGCACCATCCACGTCTGCCACGCCTCCGGCTCCACGACGACCACATCGACGAGGATGCCCGGCACCTTCACGTGCTGCGCGTGCAGGCGCCCGTGGGCCACCATCCGCTCGACCTGGGCGATCACCAGCCCGCCCGCGTTGTAGGCGGCCTGCGCGACGGAGAGGTGCTCGAGCAGCGCGCACTCGTGCTCGAGCGTGATGTTGCCGCGCGCGTCGGCCGTCGTGCCGCGCAGCAGGGCGACGTCTGGCTTGAACGCCTTGTAGAAGAGCCACTCGCGGCCGGCGAGCTGGACGAGCTCGACGAGCGCCTCCTGCGTCCGGGCGTTCATGCGGCCGCCGTCCTGCCGCGGGTCCATGTAGGTCTCGAGGCCCACGTGGCTGATGACGCCGGGCTTGCCGGCGGCGATCTCGCGGTAGAGTTGGCAGAGCACGCCCTGGGGAAAGTTGTACGCCTCCACGCGATCGTCGGCGATGAGCTTGATCAGCGAAGGCATGAGCCCCCAGTTTCCGCCGATCACCCGACGCAGCAGGCCCTCGTGCGCGAGGTGGTTGATGCCGCGCGCGGCACGGTCACCGACGCCCGTGGTGTGGACGACCGTGAGGTCGCGCGGCTCGCCGCTCGCCTCGAAGCGGCGCTCGAGCGCGGCGAGGACGGCCTCGGCCACGCCGAAGCCCGAGCTGCCCTCGACGATCACCGTGTGTCCGCTCTGGATCAGCCCCGCCGCCGCATCGGCGTCGAGGACCCGCGGGGTTCGCATGGCCCCGCGCTACCCCGCGCTCGCGATCTGGCGCGCGATGATCAGCCGCTGGATCTGGTTGGTGCCCTCGTAGATCTGCGTGAGCTTGGCGTCGCGGTACATCCGCTCCACCGGGTAGTCCTTGGTGTAGCCGGCGCCGCCGTGGATCTGCACGGCGTTGCTGATGTTGCGCACGGCCATGTCGGAGGCGAAGAGCTTGGCGGCGGCGGCCTCGGCCAGGTACGGCCTGCCCGCGTCGCGCAGCTTCGACGCCTGCCAGAGCAGGCCCTGCGCCGCCTGGATGTCCACCCACATGTCGGCCAGCATGAACTGGACGGCCTGGAAGTCGTAGATCGCCTGGCCGAAGGCCTTGCGCTGGCGGGCGTAGCGCAGCGCCTCTTCGTACGCGCCCTGGGTGAGGCCGGTCGCCATCGAGGCCATGCAGATCCGCGCGAAGTTGAAGCCGTTGAGCGCCACGCGCAGTCCCTCACCCTCCGGCCCCACGCGGTTGGCGACGGGCACCCGAACGTTTTCGAGAAATACTTCGCCCGTCGCTAATCCCCTGATTCCCATCAACCGCTCCTTGCGGCCGAAGGAAAATCCCGGCGTGCCGCGCTCGATGATGAAGAGGCTCATGCCCCGCTTGCCCTTCGTGCGGTCGGTGACGGCGAGGATCACGAGCAGGTCGATGACCTTGCCCAGCGTAACGAACGCCTTGGCGCCGTTGATCACGTAGTGGTCGCCGCCGCGGACCGCCGTCGTGGTGATGGCCGCCACGTCGCTGCCCGTGTGTGACTCGGTGACGGCCAGGCAGCTGATCAGCTCGCCGCTGGCAACGCGGCGCGCCAGCGGCCGCTGCGCCTCGTTGCCGAGCGCCCAGAAGAAGTCGGCCTGCTCGATGGCGACCGCGTACATGTTGGCCAGCGCGGCCGACACGCGGCCCAGTTCCTGGTGGACGAGCGACGCGCTGTACGTGTCGGCGCCGCTGCCGCCGGCCTCGGGGGGAAGCAGGAGACCGAACCAGCCGAGGTCGGCCATCTTCTGATAGAGATCTCGCGGGAACTCGTCGGTCTCGTCGATCTCGGCCGCGCGCGGGCGCACGTCCTTCTCGGCGAACTCGCGCACGGCCTGCCGGATCATCCGCTGCTCGTCGGTCAAGAACGAGTCGTGCATCGCATTCCTCCCGAGACGGCGTCCCTCACGGAATGAACAGCCGTGGCAGCCAGGTGGTGAGCGGCGGGATGAAGGTGATCAGGGCCTGCGCGATGATCATGACGAAGATCGAAGGCAGCAGCGCCGGGGTGACCTCGCGGATCGACATCTTGGCGATGCTGCACGCCACGAACAGGGTCGCCCCGTAGGGCGGCGTCACGAGCCCGATCGACAGGTTGACCGAGACCACCACGCCGAAGTGGAGCAGGTCGATCCCGAAGCTCTGGGCGACGGGATACAGGATCGGCATCAGGATGATGATGACCGCGATCGACTCCATGAACATCCCGAGCAGGAGCAGGAGCGCGTTCACGAGGATCATGAACACGATCCAGTTCGCCGAGTGGTCCTGCAGGAACCGCGCGACGACGGTGGGGATCTGGAGGTTGGCCACCAGCCAGCCGAACAGCCCAGCCGTGCCGATGATGATCAGGATGATGGCGGAGCGGCACGCCGCCTCCACGAGCATTCGAGGGATCTGGCTCAGCCGCAGCTCGCGGTACACCCACAGGCCGATCACGAAGCCGTAGACGACGCCCATCACGGCCGACTCGGTGGCCGTGAAGACGCCGGTGAGGATGCCGCCCAGGATGAGGATGGCCATGCCGAGGCCGGGGATCGCCTGCCAGAAGGTCGTCCACACCCGGCTCCACGAGAACGTCTCCGTCGCCTCGTAGGCGGCGCCGCCACGGCGCGCGTGCACGTAGCACACGATCATGAGGAAGCCGCCGATGATGATGCCTGGGATGATGCCGCCGATGAAGAGCTGGCCGATCGAGGTGTTGGTGACACTGCCCAGCACGACCATGATGATGCTCGGCGGGATGATGGGCCCGAGCGCGCCAGCCGCGGCCTGGATCGCGGTCACGAAGCGCGGCTCGTAGCCGCGCTTCATCATGGCCGGGATCATCACCGAGCCCACGGCAGCCGTGTCGGCGGTGCCCGAGCCCGACACGCCGGAGATCAGCATGGTCGCACCGACCGCGATCATGGCGAGGCTCGCGCGGAACTGGCCGAGCAGCGCTCCGGCGAAGCTGATGATCCGCCGCGCCATGCCGCCCTCGTCCATGATGCTGCCCGCCAGCATGAAGAGCAGGACGGCCATGATCGGGAACGAGTCGAGCGAGGTGAACACGCGCTGCGGAACCACGATGAGCGGGACGCTGCCGCCGAAGAGCAGCGCGAACGTGGTCGCGAGCCCCAACCCGAACGCGATCGGCACGCCCAGCGCGAAGAGCACGGGCAGCCCGAACAGGAGGACCGCGGTCACGCCGGGCTCCGCAGCGCGCGCAGCGACTCGCCGAGCTTCAGCACGCTCTCGAGCAGCATCAGCGCGGCCCCGACGGGCAGGGCCAGGTACGCGTACCACATGTTGATTTCCATGGCCGGCGAGGTCTGCACGGAGGCCACGTCGAGGATCTTGATGCCCTGCACGAGGAGCAGCAGCAGGAACCCCGAGACCATCAGGTGCACGAGCACCTCGAGGGCGGCGCGGCCGCGCGGAGGGACGGCGTAGAGCAGGTAATCGACGCCGAGGTGCATGCTCTGCTGGATGCAGAGCGCGGAGGCGAGCAGCGCGATCCACACCTGGAGGAAGCGCGCCAGCTCCTCGGACCACGACGGCGGCGCATTGAAGAGGTAGCGGCCGATCACCTGATAGAACACGGTCGCGATGAGGACCGCGAACATCGCGATGATGACGAGCTGGATGGCGCGGCGCAGGAGTCCCAGGGCGTGACTCATGCGCCGCTCCGCCTACTTGCTGTCGAGGATCTTCTTCAGGCGCGCCTGGTCCTCGGGGCCACCGAACTTCGCGTACACGCTCTGCGACGCCTTGCGGAACGGCTCCGGGTCAGGCGTCGTGATCTTGACGCCCTTGGCCTTGAGCGTGGCCAGCGCCACGTCCTCGCTCCTGGCGTAGGCCTCGCGCTCGACCCTGGCCGACTCCTGCGCCGCCTGGACGACGGCCTTCTGCACGTCGGCGGGGAGGCTCTGGAAGAACTTCTCGCCCATGATCATGTCGGAGACGAGCGTGGTCCACGCGACCATCGCCCAGTTGGGCGCGACCTCGTAGAATTTCTGCGCCTCGTAGTTCGTGTTGGCGGCCTCGGCGCCGTCGATGACGCCCTGCTGGAGCGCCGTGTACACCTCGCCGTAGGCCATCGGCAGCGGGCTCGCGCCCATCGCGCGGAAGGCGTCGAGATGGACTGGGTTCTCCATGGTCCGGATCTTGAGGCCCTTGAGGTCGTCGAGCTTGGTGAGCGACTTCTTGTTGGTCATGATGTGGCGGATGCCGGCCTCGTAGTACGAGAGCAGGCGGAAGCCCTTGCCCCGCATCTTGTCCCCCAGCTCCGCGCCCACGGGGCCGTCCATGACGCCGTACATGTGCTTGCGGTCGCGGAACAGGAACGGCAGGTCGAACACCTTCGTCTCGGGCACGAAGCCCGCCATCACCGCGTTGGACGGCACGGTGACGTGGACGGTGCCGAGCAGCAGCCCCTCGATCATGTCGCGCTCGTTGCCGAGGGTGCGGTTGGGGAAGAGCTGCACCTCGACCTTGCCCCGGGTCAGCTCCTCGACGCGCTTCTTGAAGTGCTCGAATCCGACCTGGTAGGGCTCGGTGGCGGCCGCCGAGTGGCCCGCTTTGATCACGATGTCGGCGGCGGACGCCGGCGACGCCGTGATCCATCCGCCCAGCACTCCGAGCAGTGCGCACGCTGTGAGGAGCCGTCGACTCATGACACCCTCCGTGGCGAACGTCCTTCGATCGTGGGCGGCTACCTTATGGCGCCCGCCTCACCGAGTCAAGCGACGGCGCGCCCGGGCTCAGGGCTGCAGCGCCACGCGGACCGCCCGCTCGTCGAGCGTGAAGCCCATGCCGACCAGGATGTCGCGCAGCCGCGCGGCGAGCGCCGGCTTGAGGGCGAGCCGCGGTGGACGCGGATCGCCCATCGGCATGCCGATCATCTTGAACGCCGCCTTCATGCCGTGCACGTAGAGATGGTCGCCGAGGAAGTCGATCAGCGGGCTCACGTGGTGGAACGCCTTCTGCGCGCCAGGCAGGTCCTGCTTGTCGACGGCGAGGTTGAACACATCGGCCGAGACGCGCGGCGCGATGTTGGCGCAGACGGCCACCCAGCCCTCCGCGCCGACCACGAACGACTCGAAGCCGAGATACCCGCCGAAGACCGTCATGCGGTCGCCGCAGAGTCGCTGGATCTGTGTCACCCGGCGCACGTCGATCGTCGACTCCTTGATGTAGCGGATCGTGGCGACCTCGCTCAGCCGCTTGACGACCGGCGGCGTGAGGTCGAAGCCCCCCGACACCGGATGGTTGTAGAGCATCACGGGGATGGAGACGGCCTCGCCGATCCGCGTGAAGTGAGTGACGATCTCTTCCTCGTCGAGCGCCGCGTAGTACGGCGTCATGACCATGACGCCGTCGGCGCCCAGGCGCTCGGCCGAGCGCGCGTAGCGGATGGCGTCGTTCGTGTTCTCGGCCGTGCAGCCGGGGACGACGGGCACACGGCCCGCCGCCTGCCTCACGACGGTCTCGACGACCTCGTCGCGCTCGTCGTCGCTGACTGACAGCGATTCGCCGGTGCTGCCGAGCGGGATGAGGCCGTGGATTCCCTCGGTGACCTGCAACTCGATCAGGCGGCGGAGCGCGTCAGCGTCGACGCGCCGGCCGTCGTGGGTGAACGGCGTCACGGTGACGGTGTACGTGCCGCGGAGCTTTCGCATGTCGCCTCCCGGTTGGTGCCCGGCTCGGTGACGCGCATTCTATACCGCATGAGGATGACGGACACGCGGCGCCTGGGGCGCACGAAGGTCGCGGTGACCGTGCTCGGCTTCGGCGGCTCCCAGGTGGGCAACCTGCATCGCCCGGTTTCCGACGAGGACGCCGCCCGGGTGGTCGCCGCCGCGTGGGATCTCGGCATCCGCTATTTCGACACGGCACCGCTCTACGACCTGGGCGGCGGCGAGCGGCGCATGGGCGCGGCGCTGCGAGGTCGTTCGCGCGACGGCTACGTGCTGTCGACCAAGGTCGGCCGGCTGGTCGAAGCGCATGGCATCGCCTATGACTACAGCCGCGACGGCGTGCGGCGCTCGCTGGAGGCCAGCCTGGAGCGCCTCGGGCTCGAAAGGATCGACGTCGCCTTCATCCACGACATCGATCCGTACAACCATGGGGCCGACCAGCCGCGCCGGTTTCGCGAGGCCATCGATGGCGCCTACCCGGCACTGGAGCGTCTGCGCAGGGACGGCGCGCTGGGCGCCATCGGCGTCGGCGTGAACTCGTGGCGCGTCTGCCGGGACGCCGTCGAGGCCGCCGACTTCGACTGCGTGCTGTTGGCGGGACGCTACACGCTGCTCGAGCAGGAAGCGCTCGCGTTCCTCTCCCTCTGCGAGCGCCGCGGCGTCGGCGTGATCGTCGGCGCACCGTACAACTCGGGGATCCTCGCGCGCGGCGCGGCGCCGGGCGCCCGACACGACTACGCGGCGCCGGCGCCCCAGATCGCGGAGCGCGTGCGGAGGATCGAGGCGGTGTGCGCGCGCCACCGCGCGAGCCTCGGCGCCGCCGCGCTGCAGCTCCCGCTCGCCCACCCCGCGGTGGCCGCAGTGCTGCCGGGCGCGCGGAGCGCGGCGCACGTCGCGGCGAGCGTGCGCTGGCTCGGCGAGACGATCGCCGCCGCCTTCTGGCAGGAGCTGAAGCACGGGCGACTGCTCGACGCGAGCGCGCCGACGCCCTGACGGGCGCCCTCAGCCGCGGACGTCCTTCATCCTTCTCCCGGCGTACTGGCCGCGCACGCGGATCACGCGGTCGCGGCCCAGCCGCACGCTCGGCCCCACGACGCAAAACCACTTCGTCTGTACGACCGATCCACACTCCCTACAAAGATTGTGATCCCCGCTCCTCAGGAATCACCGCGCGGGATCGTTCGGCGGCAGCACCTCGCGGAAGACCGGCCGCTGCTTCCACTCCGGGATCGGTGGCGTGCATCCCGGGGCCGGCGCGTACGGCGACGCCGACTCGAGGCGCATCGTCGGAATGTAGCGGGGGCAGTTCGGGAAGATCCGCGTCGCGCGCACGCGGACCACGAGCTGGGCGCCGGCGAACTCGGCGAGCAGCGGGTCCTCCTCGTGCAGCGTGGCCGTGCCGCTCACGCGCACGCGCTTGGGACGCTCGAAGTCGACGAAGAGCAGGCCCACGCTCGGATTGACCAGGATGTTGCCGAGGCTGCGGAACATCCCGTTGCCATCGTAGCTCGGAAAGGCGAGCGTCTGCGGATCGACGACGCGCACGAAGCCTGGAAGGCCGCCCTTGAACGAGCAATCCGGCTGGCCGTGCTCGTCGGCGGTGGCCAGGAAGAACATCGCGCTGCGCTCGATCAGCTTCCGGTCCTCGTCGGTGAACGCCGTGTGCACGGTCACCTCGACCAGCCGATCGGCCAGCGCGCGCGTCTCGAAGCGGTCTTGCAGGCGCCGGGCGCCCTCGTGGTACATCGCCGGGTCGGACATCGATGCCTCCCTGCCGCGGGTTCCCCCGCCGCGCCCCGCTATGTTAACGTGGGCGCCGCACTCTCGACCTGGAGGACCCGTATGAGCTCCACCGAGCTCGGTTTCACCCCCGCCACCGAGCTGGCCCGGTTGATCAGGACGAAGGCGCTCTCGCCCGTTGAGCTGACGCGCGCCGTCCTGGAGCGCATCGAGCGCGTGAACCCGGTCGTCAACGCGTTCTGCACGCTCACCGCGGACGCCGCGCTCGCGGCCGCGCGCGCGGCCGAGCGCGCGGTGACATCCGGCGCGTCGCTGGGCCCGCTGCACGGCGTGCCCTACTCGATCAAGGACCTGAACTTCACCAAGGGCGTGCGCACGATGGGCGGCTCGTTCATCTTCGAGCACCGCGTGCCGGACGCCGACGCCGCCTTCATCCCGCGCCTGCGTCAGGCCGGCGGCATCTTCGTCGGCAAGACGACCAGCCCCGAGTTCGGCTGGAAGGCGCTCGGCGACAGCCCGCTCACCGGCATCACCCGCAATCCGTGGAACCCCGGCATGACGACGGGCGGCTCGAGCGCGGGCGCTGCGGCCGCCGTCGCGGCGGGACTCGGCCCGCTCCACCAGGGCTCGGACGGCGCCGGCTCGATCCGGATCCCGTCGAGCTTCTGCGGCATCTACGGTCTCAAGCCCTCGTACGGCCGCGTGCCGATGTGGCCGGTCTCCAACAACGACTACTCCTCGCACAACGGTCCGATGACGCGCACGGTCGCCGACGCGGCGCTGATGCTCTCGATCATGGCCGGCCCCGACGACCTCGACCGCACGTCGCTCGACGGCGCGCCCGCCGACTACGTCGGCAAGCTCGGGCGCGACCTCAAGGGCCTGCGCGTGGCGTACAGTCCCGACCTCGGCGGGCTGCGCGTCGATCCCGAGGTCGCCGCGCTGGTTCGCGCGGGCGTTCGCGCGTTCGAGGAGCTCGGCTGTGTGGTCGAGGAGGTCAAGCCGCGCTTCGCCGACACCCACGAGATGATCCGCGTGATGTGGAGCGCGCACGAGGCCGGCAACCGCGCCCCCTTCTTGAAGCAGTGGCGCGAGCGGATGGATCCCGGGCTCGTCGCCTGCATCGAGGACGGGCTGCGCGTGAGCCTCGTCGACTACATCCAGATGCGCGACCGGAAGCTGGCGTACTGGGACTCGGTGCGGCCGCTGTTCGAGACTCACGCGCTGCTGCTCACGCCGAGCGTCTCGGTGCCCGCCTTCGAGGTGGGACGGCTGAACCCCGCGCACTTCCCGCAGCACGCCTGGGACTGGTTTCCGTGGGCGTCGTTCAGCTACCCGTTCAACTTCACGGGCCAGCCGGCGGCCACGGTGCCCGCCGGCTTCACGGCCAGCGGCATGCCCGTGGGCCTGCAGATCGTGGGGCGGCGCTTCGATGACCTGACGGTCCTCCAGGCGTCCGCCGCGTTCGAGACGGCCCGGCCCTGGGCCGAGCGCCGGCCGCCGAACCTCCCGTGAGCGCGCCGGCGCCGCCCGGGCTGCTCGCTGATGCCGCCGCCGACGGCGGGCTCGGCGCGCGGCGCGCGGCGACGTCGCGCGCGCGGTGGGGCCGGGCGCTGCGCCGCGCGACCCGCAATACCCTCGTCGGGCTGGGCCTGCTCGGCGCCCTGCTCGTCGTCGGCCTGGCCCTCTTCGCCAACGCGCTGGCGCCGCACGCGCCGGACGAGCAGAACTTCGACCTCATCGAGTCGCGGCCGAGCGCCGCGGCCGTCTTCGGCACCGACCGCTTCGGCCGCGACGTGCTGAGCCGCGTGATCCACGGCGCGCGCATCTCGCTCTACGTGGCGATCACCTCGATCGCCGCCTCGATGGCCATCGGCGGTGCCCTCGGGCTGACCGCGGGCTACCTCGGCGGCACCATCGACAACGCCATCAACCGGGTGCTCGACGTCTTCTTCAGCATCCCCGGGCTGCTCCTGGCCGTGGGCATCGCCGCGCTGAGGGGCCCCGGCGTCAACAGCGCGGTGCTGGCCATCGCCATCGTGTACACGCCGATCTTCGCGCGCGTGATGCGCGGCCCCGTGCTGGCCGAGCGCGCCAAGGACTACGTGGAGGCCGTGCGCGCGCTCGGCGCCACGCGCCTGGCCGTGGCCCTCAAGCACATCCTGCCCAACGTGATCTCGCCGTTCGTCGTGCAGGGCACCGTCGCCCTGTCGCAGGCGATCCTCATCGAAGCCTCGCTCTCCTACCTCGGGCTGTCGGCGCAGCCGCCGACGCCGTCGTGGGGCAACATGCTCAACGAGGGGCGCACGTACCTCGAGACCGCGCCCTGGATCTCCGTCTTTCCCGGCCTCGCCATCATGCTGACCGTGCTCGCGTTCAACCTGATCGGCGACGGCCTGCGCGACGTCCTCGACCCGAGCAGCTGAACAAGGAGACCGCCATGTCCCGGGACCTCAACCGCCGCGACTTCCTCACGACCGCCGGCCTCGCCCTCGGCGCCCTCGGCGTCGGCAGCACGGCCGCCCTCGGGCAGACACCGAAAGCGGGAGGCACGCTCGTCTCGGCGCAGACGACGGAAGCGACCGGCCTCGATCCGCAGCTCGTGGCCGCCTTCTCGCGCAGCCGCCGCTCGCCGATGATGTACAACCAGCTCGTCCGCTTCGAGCCCGACATGACGCCGGTGCCCGAGCTGGCGGAGTCGTGGCACACGAGCCCCGACGGGCTCACGTGGACCTTCAAGCTCCGCGAGGGCGTGAAGTTCCACGACGGCCAGGAGCTGACCTCCGCCGACGTGAAGTTCACGTTCGATCGGCTCTTCGAGAAGTCGCCCGGCAAGTCGGACTTCATCGCCGTCGACAAGGTGGAGCCGGCCGGCAAGTACGCCGTCAAGTTCATCACCAAGGAGCCGTTCGCCGGGCTGCTCGCCGCCCTCGGCGGCTTCTGGGGCTTCATCATCAGCGAGGCCGGCATCAAGAAGCACGGCGACCTCAACAAGGCCGCCCTCGGCACCGGACCGTTCGTCCTGGAGGACTGGAAGGTCGAGCAGCAGATGGTGCTGAAGAAGAACCCGCACTACTTCAAGAAGGGCCGGCCCTACGTGGACCAGATCGTGCTGCGCACGATCCCGGACGAGGCCAACATCGTCGCGGCGCTGCGCACGGGCCAGATCCAGCACGCGTTCATCGAGGACAACAAGAACTACAACCTCCTCAAGGACGAGAAGTCGCTGACGGGCTATCGCTCGTCGCGACTCGGCTACGACTTCCTCAACATCAACGCCACCCGCGGCCCGCTGAAAGACGTGCGCGTGCGGCAGGCCATCTCGTGGACGGTCGATCGCGCCCAGGTGCTGCGCGTGGCCGCCTCGGGCTTCGGACGCCTCACCGCGCCGGCCACGGCGCCGATGAGGCAGTGGCAGCTCCCCGAGGAGCAGTGGATGCGCTACTACAAGCCCGACGTCGAGAAGGCGAAGAAGCTGATGGCCGACGCCGGCCAGGCACAGGGCTTCAGCGTGAAGCTCGGCGTGATCCCGACCTTTCCCACCATGGTGTCGGGGGCGCCGGTGGTCGCCGCGCAGCTCAAGCGCATCGGCATCACCGCCGAGATCGAGAACGTGGAGTACGCGGTCTGGATCAAGCGCTGGCAGGCCAAGGACTTCGACCTGACGATGAACACCACGCCGGGCTACGCCGACCCCGACACCGCGTTCTTCCGCGCGCTGCACTCCACCAAGGGCCAGAACTGGAACTCGTGGAGCGTGCCGGACCTCGACGCCATGCTGGAGGAGGGCCGGCGCACGCTGGATCCCAAGAAGCGCAAGGAGATCTACGACCGCGTGCAGCTCATGATCCTCGAGAACGTGCCGCAGCTGTGGCTCTTCTCCGCCGACACGATCGACTTCACCCAGACGGCGGTGAAGGGCTTCCGGCAGCACCCGACCACGCTGCTCTACGGCTTCGAGGGCGCCTGGCTCGACAAGGCGTGATGGGGCGCTACCTCCTCGTGCGGCTCTACTCGATGGCCGTGACGCTGCTCGGCCTCACGGTGCTGACATTCCTCATGCTCCGGCTGATCCCGGGCACGGTCGTCGAGCAGATGATCGGCGCCGACGCCATCGTCAGCGAGGCGATGGTGGCGCAGCTCAAGGCGTTCTTCGGCCTCGACCAGCCGTGGTACGTGCAGTACGGCCGCTGGATGGGCAGCCTCCTGCAGGGCGACCTCGGCACCTCGTGGCGCACCGGCAAGCCCGTCGTGCAGCTCATCGGCGAGCGGCTGCCGGTGACCCTCGAGCTGACGGCCTTCGCGGTGGCCGTGGCCATCATGCTCGGCGTGGTGGCCGGTGTCGTCTCCTCGGTGCGGCGCGACCGCGCCGTGGACAACATCACGCGGGTCGGCGCCCTGCTCGGGCTGTCGGTGCCCGTATTCTGGCAGGGCACGATGCTCATCCTGTTCCTGTCGATCTACCTGCGCTGGATGCCGCCCGTCGTCTGGGTGGACTTCTTCGCCGACCCGCTGCGCAACCTCACCATCATGCTGCTTCCCGCCCTCTGCCTGGGCACCGCCAGCGCCGCCAACATCGCGCGCACGACCCGTGCTTGCATGCTGGACGTGCTGGGCTCGGAGTATATCCGCACGGCGGCGGCCAAAGGCCTGCGGCCGCGGCTCGTCGTCCTCAAGCACGCGCTGCGCAACGCGATGATCCCGATCGTCACCGTGGTCGGGCTGCAGATCGGCATCCTGCTCGGCGGCACCGTCGTCGTCGAGGAGGTGTTCACGCTGCCCGGCGTGGGACGCCTGGTGCTGTGGTCGATCTACCAGCGCGACTATCCGCTGACCCAGAGCACGATCCTGTTCGTGGCCGTGATGTTCATGACCGTGAACCTCGCCGTGGATCTGCTGTACGCATACCTCGACCCACGGATTCGTTACTGATGGGAACCGGGGCTGGCCGGGTTCAGGCCCGCCGGCCAGCTCCACCATTTCGCGACGACTGATCGACATCAGTGCCCGGAAGGCAATGTCACGGGCTGGTCGAAAAGTCGAGAACAATGGGCAGATGATCCGAGCCGACACGCCCGCCCACAAAACGGCCATGGACGCGCACACCCGGAGAGACCAGGGCGTGATCGATGGGGATCTGCGCCATCGGCAGCCAGGCAGGCCAAGTGGGCTGGACGCCGCGTCCCAGTCGCGTATCGCGAAGACCTGCGTCGCGCAAGAACTCCTGGAATGCTGGTGACCACGAAGAAGAATTCAGGTCACCCACCAGCACGACGGGCTCTCTTTGCTGGCGGACGAATGCGGCGATTTCTGCAAACTCCTGATTTCGCCTCACGAGCATGTGCGGCGTAAACGGTGGAAATGTGTGGGTCCCGACGATCGTGAGCCGTGGCTTCGGAAGTCGTGCGACGAGTGAGTGCGCGCTCGCCGGCTTCTCGTCAAGGGCGGTGAGCGGCAATCGGCTCATGAGCCCGATCCCGTAGTGTCCCTCGCGCGGCTGAAGTCGGCGGAACGGGAAATCGACCGCGACCTCTCCGAGGGTCGTGACCCAGAAGCCGTTCATCTCGGTCAAGAGAAGGACGTCGGGATTGGTTGCCCGGATGAACCGGATCACTCGCCTGCTGTCTCGGTTTTCCGCGGCGACATTCATCGCCACGACGCGAATCACGCGAGCGTCCGAGGGCGGTGGGACGAGCATCGTCGGTACGCTCGCATAGAAGGGGACGAGCGCCCCGATGTTCCAGGCGGCCACCGCTGCGGGGATGACGATGTAGCGAAGGCGGCCGACAACGGCGAACGCCACCGATGTGACGAGCGCGGCAGCTGCGAGCTGTGCTGGAAAGTGGCTGAGCAACTCACACGCCCAGCAGGAGCGACCGAACGAGATCATGGCGCCGGCGGCGATGAGCAGCAACGTCAGCAGCCACGCGCACCACAGGACGATCTCACCGGGAATCGCCAGGCGCGCCGTCATCTACGACTGGTCAAGCCGGCCAAGCCGCGGAGAGCTCGAGGCGGCCTGAGCGGCGTCTGGCCGCATCTGGTGCGTCGAAGCCCGAGGTCAGTGGGGACGCGCGGCTTTGAAGATGTTCATGATCGGCATGGTAGCCCAGGATGCCGTAATCTGCTTGACCGCCGTTCCCGCCGCCCCGAGGGGACACTCGTGAAAGCGCCGGTGCTGGTGGAGTTTCCCGTGGACGTCTTACAGGGCCCCGGAATGGCCCCAAGCAGGAGGAGCCATGAGAGCCTCGGTCTTGTTCGAGCAGCGCACGCCGCTGAAGGTCGAGGACGTCGAGCTGGAGGCGCCGCGCGCGGGTGAGGTGCGCGTCCGCATGGCCGCGAGCGGCGTCTGCCACTCGTGCCTGCACGCCGCCGATGGCTCGTGGGCGAACGTGCCGGTGCCGATCGTGCTCGGCGACGAGGGCGCCGGTGTCGTCGAGGCCGTGGGTCCTGGCGTGCAGACGCTGACGGCCGGCGACCACGTGATCCTGTCGTGGGCGCCGACGTGCGGGCGCTGTCACTACTGCGTGATCGGCCGTCCCAACCTCTGCGAGCAGCGCCGCCCGGGCCAGGGCGTGCTCCCCGAGGGCACCACGCGCATGTCGCTGGGGGGCCGGCCCGTCTACCAGTACGGTCACGTGGCGACCTACGCGTCGGTCACCGTCGTCGCCGAGTCCTCGGCGATCGCGATCGACCGGACGATGCCGCTCGACCGCGCGGCGCTCATCGGCTGCTCGGTGATGACGGGCGTGGGCGCCGTGATCAACACCGCCGCCGTGCCGCCGGGCGCGAGCATGGCCGTCTTCGGCGTCGGCGGCGTCGGTCTGAACGCCGTGCAGGGCGGCGCGATGGTGGCGGCCCAGCCGATCATCGCCGTCGACGTGGTGGGCAGCAAGCTCGAGTCGGCTCGGCAGCTCGGGGCCACCCACGCCATCGACGCCTCCAGGGAGGACCCGGTGGCGGAAATCCGGCGCATCACCCGGCGCGGCGCCGACTTCACGTTCGTGGCCGTGGGCGACGCGCGCGCGGTCGGCCAGGCAGCCGACGCGCTGGCGCCGGGCGGCACCTGCGTCGTGATCGGCGTGCCGGCCACGGGGGCGACGGTGCCCCTCGACGTGCGGCCGCTCGTGACCGGCGAGCGCGTGATCCGCGGCTCGAGCTACGGCAGCGCGCGCACGCGTGAGGACCTGCCGCGGCTGGTCGAGCTGTACCGCGGCGGCCGGCTCAAGATCGACGAGCTGATCACGCGCCGCTACGGCCTGGACGAGGCCAACGAGGCGTTCCGCGCGCTGGCCGCCGGCGAGCTGTCGCGCGGCCTGATCGTGTTCTGATGCGCGAGATCGTCTTCGCGCTCGAGTTCCGGGGCACGGCGGGACCGGTGGAGGGCAGCCCGACCAGGCGCCGCTCGACCTCGCGGGCGCCGAGCCAGACGCTGACGACCGTGCTCGGCCCGGATGGCATTCGCACGCGGGTGGATGGGGTCGCCGGCGAGCGCGCCATGCTGGAGTCGCGCGTGGAGCGCTTCGACGACGGCTCGTTCGTGGAGGACGGCACCATCACGTACGGGCGCGCGGGCGCCGTTTCGTTCGTGACCATCGGCCGCGGCACCGTGGCGTCCAGCCCGATCGCGGGCTGGACGCGCGGCGCCGTCATGTGGACCGTGACCGGCGGCGACGGGCTCTTCGCCGGCGCCCAGGGACTCATCACTTCCAACTTCGCCGTGAGCGCGCAGGGCGAGGTCGTGGATCACCACGTCGCGCGCCTCTACCTGCGCGACCCCTGAGGGGGGCCGGCTACCCGATCTTGCGGCGCGTGGCCTGGCGCTTGGACAAGGTCTTCGTCGCGTTCCGGAGCTTCTTGCTCAGCGCCTGGACCATGCGTTTGGCCTTCGCGACGCCCATATCCGCCTTCCGTTTCCTCGTCCGCAGCCTGCGTTGCGCTTTGGTCATCTAGCCCCTCCCATGGGCAAGAGTTCACTGACGCCTACGACCATTATTCTCGAAGAGCCCGCCACGACCATGAAAATTCGCCGCCCGCCCGGGTCGCCGCGGCCGCGGCCCGGGGCCCATTGACGGCGCAGGCTCGGCTGATCTACCGTCGCGGCACCGCCGCGAGCGGTCGAATCGAGAGGAGGACGCGGCCCGGACGCATGTTCGTCGTTCGAAACCGGCGCGACAGCCCGGAGGGCGGACCATGGCCACCCAGGACAATCTCAAGACCGTACGCGAAGACATCGAGGCGTGGAACAAGCACGACCTGGAGCGGCACGCCAAGCTGCTCGACGAGAAGCACGTCTTCGAGAGCGACACGATCCCGGCCCCGATGGTCGGGCGCGACGCGGGTCGCCAGTTCATGGCCGTCTATCTCACGGGCTTCCCGGACCTCCATCTGGAGGTCAACCAGATGCTGGCCGACGGCGACTTCGTGGTCACCCGCTGGACGGCGACCGGCACGCACCGCGGCGAGCTGATGGGCATCCCGCCGACGCAACGCAAGACGATAACGCGCGGATGCACGGTGGCCGAGGTCAAGCACGGCAAGGTGACGCACAGCTGGGTGTACTGGGACACCGGCCACCTGCTCAAGCAGCTCGGCGTGCTACCGTAGGCGGGCAGCGGCGATGAAGTTCACCTGGTTCAACCTGATGCCGTGGCCGTACCTGCCGGACGACTTCCGGGAGACGCACCGCTCCGTGTGGGTGGACATCCCCAGCACCCTCTACGACCCCCGGAAGGGCCACCACGTCTATCACACGTACCTCGACCAGCTCGAGTATGCCGAGACGCTCGGCTTCGACGGCATCGGGTGCAACGAGCACCACCAGAACGGGTACGGGCTCATGCCCTCCCCCAACCTCATCGCCGCCACCCTCGCCCGCCGGACCTCGCGGGCCGCCGTCTGCGTCATCGGCAACTCGATCGCCGGCTACAACCCCCCCATCAGAGTCGCCGAGGAGTTCGCGATGCTCGACGTGATGTCGGGCGGCCGGCTCGTCGCCGGGTTCCCCGTCGGCACCTCGATGGACACCAACTTCTGCTACGGCCAGATCCCGGCGCTCACGCGCGACAAGTATCGCGAGGCGCACGACATGATCATGAAGGCGTGGGCCAGCGACGAGCCCTTCGCCTTCGACGGCAAGTACAACCAGCTGCGCTGGGTGAACTGCTGGCCCAAGCCGATCCAGAAGCCGCACCCGCCGATCTACATCCCGGGCGGCGGCTCCATCGAGACGTGGGACTTCTGCCTCGACCACGACTACAACTATTCCTACCTCTCGTTCTTCGGCTACCTGCGGGGCAAGGCGCTGCTCGACGGCTACTGGGAGCGGGTGGCCAGGCGCGGCAAGGACGACTCGCCGTACCGGGCGGCCTTCGCGCAGATCATCTGTGTCGCGGATACGGACGCGGAGGCGGAGCGACTCTACGCCGAGCACTGCCTCTACTTCTTCAACCGCTGCCTGCACGTCTTCCCGCCCTTCGCCGATCCGCCGGGCTATCGCACGATGGCCACCGTGAAGTACGGCGCGCTCTCGCAGCTCACGCGCGCGCGCCAGAAGATCCTCGAGAACCTCACCTGGAAGCAGCTCGTCGACGAGCGCTTCGTCATCGCGGGCAGCCCCGAGACCGTGCGCCAGCAGCTCGAGGAGTGCATCAAGGGGCTGCGCATCGGCCACCTGTTCTGCCTGTTCCACAACGGCGACATGCCGGACTGGAAGACCCGTCACTCCTCGAAGCTGTTCGCCGAGAAGGTGATGCCGCACCTGCGCGATCTCTGGCCCGAGTGGAAGCACGACGAGCGCTGGTGGGTGCACCCGATGGATGAGCGCATCCGTCCCGAGGAGCAGCGGCCGGGCGCCGAGAAGCCGCGCGCGGAGTGGCCGCGCTGAAGTCTCAGACGATCGAGACGAAGAAGGGCACGCGCTGCCGCGTGCTCGAAGGGGGCAGCGGCGCGCCGGTCGTCTTCTTCCACGGCGCGGGCGGCCTGCTCGCCGACAACCCGTTCCTCGACGGCCTCGCGCGGCGCTACCACGTCTTCGCCCCCGAGTGGCCCGGGTACGGCGAGTCGGCGGGCGACGAGCTCCTGGAGGACATGCTCGACTTCGCGCTGCACGGCTGGGACCTCGTCGACGCGCTCGGGCTGCGACAGCCGCACCTGGTCGGCCACAGCATGGGCGGCATGATCGCCGCCGAGATGGCGTGCCTGGCGCCGCGCGATCTCGCCAGGCTGGTGCTCGTCGGCGCCGCGGGCCTGTGGCTGGAGGAGCATCCGATTCCGGATATCTTCGCCATGCTGCCCCAGGAGATCGCCGAGGTGCTCTTCGTGGATCCTGCGCGCGGCGCGGCCCTCCTCACGGGCGGCGCCGACCTGTCGGACATCGAGGCGCTGAAGGACTTCTACGTCGTGACGCAGCGGCGGCTGGCCATGGCGGGCAAGATCCTCTTCCCGATCCCGAATCGCCGGCTCTCCCGGCGGCTGTATCGGCTGACCGCCGAGACGCTCGTGCTCTGGGGCGCGTCCGACCGGCTGATCGCGCCGGCCTACGCGGCGCAGTGGAAGGCGCTGATCCCCGGCGCGCGCGTGCAGACGATCGACGGCGCGGGCCACATGCTGCCCTGGGAGCAGCCCGAGGCGTTCGTCGAGGCCGTGACCCGCTTCCTCGCGTGACGATCACGGTGTTCGGCGCCGGCGCGATCGGCGGCATCACGGGGGCGGCGCTCGCCCGCGCCGCTCACGACGTGGTGCTGGTGGACAAGGCCGCCGACCACATTGCCGCCATGAACGCCGGCGGCCTCACCGTCGAGCGGCGCGACGGCGCCGAGACCGTTGCCGTACGCGCGATCACGCCCGAGAAGCTCGGGCCGGGGCTTGGGCTGGTGCTCCTCGCCGTGAAGTCGCAAGACACGCGGGCCGCGCTCGAGGTGCTGGCACCGCGGCTCGCGAACGACGGCGCCATCGTCTCGATGCAGAACGGCCTCAACGAGGAGCTGATCGCGGCCGCCGTCGGCGAGCGGCGCACCGTCGGCTGCCTCGTCAACTGGGCCGCGGACTGGATGGCGCCCGGACGCATCCTGCACGGCGGCGAGGGGGCCCTCGTGCTCGGCGAGCTCGACGGGCGCCCGAGCGCGCGCGTCGACGCGCTGGCCACGCTCCTCGAGGTGGTGGCCCCGACCCGCGTGAGCGACAACATCCTCGGCTACACGTGGGCGAAGCACGTGTACGGCGCGCTCCTCGTGGCCACGGCCGTGGTGAACGCGCACGTCTACGAGGTCGTGGAGCGCTCGCCCGAGACCCAGCGGATGCTGATCGCGCTCGTGATGGAGAGCATGCGCGTGGCCGAGGCGGCGGGGATCCGGCTGGAGCCGTTCGACGAGTACGACCCCGCCGACTACCGCGCCGCGGCGTGTGGGGACGAGACGGCCCGAGCGCGCGCGATGTCCGTCATCGCCACCCACTACCGCGGGCACACGAAGACGAAGACCGGGATCTGGCGGGATCTCGCCGTGCGCCGGCGCAAGACGGAGGTCGGCGCGCTGCTCGGCGCCACGGTGACGAAGGCGGAGAAACTCGGCCTCGCCATGCCGCTGACCGAGCGCCTCGTGGCGATGATCTCCGAGCTCGAAGCCGGGCGCCGCGTGATGACCTGGGACAACGTCGACGAGCTCGTGCGCGCGACTACAGATACTGCCCGGTCGTGACCACCTTCTGCACGGGCTTCGCCTGCTCGTCCTTGCGGGCCTCGGTCGTGAGCACCTTGACGTACACGATGCGCTCGCCCTTGCGGCCGGCGATCTTCGCCCAGTCGTCGGGATTGCTCGTGTTCGGCAGGTCCTCGTTCTCCTTGAACTCCTCGCGGACCGCGGCCACGAGGTCGTCGGTCGTGATGCCCTTGGCGCCGCCACCGATGTAGCGCTTGAGCGCCAGCTTCTTGGCGCGCCGCACGACGGACTCGATCATCGCGCCCGACGAGAAGTCCTTGAAGTAGAGGACCTCCTTGTCGCCGTTCGCGTAGGTGACCTCGAGGAAGCGGTTCTCCTCGCTGAGGCTGTACATCGCCTCGAGGGCCGCCCCGATCATGGCGTCGATGGGCTCCTGGATCGGGATGTCGGTCGTCAGGTACTTGTGGAAGATGTCGGAGGCCGCCGCCTGGTCGGGCCGCTCGATCTTGATCTTCACGTCCAGCCGGCCCGGCCGCAGAATGGCCGGATCGATCAGGTCCTGCCGGTTGGAGGCGCCGATGACGATGACGTTCTTGAGCCCCTCCACCCCGTCGATCTCCGCCAGCAGCTGCGGCACGATGGTGGTCTCCACGTCGGAGGAGATGCCCGTGCCGCGCGTGCGGAACAGGGCGTCCATCTCGTCGAAGAACACCACCACCGGCACGTCCTCGTTGGCCTTCTCCTTGGCCTTCACGAAGATCTCGCGGATCTTGCGCTCCGTCTCCCCCACGTACTTGTTGAGCAGCTCGGGCCCCTTGATGTTGAGGAAGAAGCCCTTGATCTTCTCCCCGCGCTTCTCCGAGATCTTCTCGGCTAGATTATTGGCCACCGCCTTGGCGATCATCGTTTTCCCGCACCCGGGCGGTCCATAGAGCAGGACCCCCTTCGGTGGCGTCAGCTTGTGTTCTTTATAGTAGTCGGCGTACAGATACGGCAACTCGACAGCATCTTTGATCGCCTCGATCTGCGTGCCCAGCCCGCCGATCTGCTCGTAGCCGATGTCCGGCACTTCCTCTAGCGAGAGATCCTCCACCTCGCTCTTGGGCAGCTTCTCGAGCAGGTAGCCCGACCTGGCGTCCATGAGCAGGTGGTCGCCCGTCTTGAGCCGCGCCTGGCGCAGGGGATCGGCGATGATGCCCACCTTCTCCTCGTCCGCGCGCAGGGTCACCACCGCCCGCTCGGGATCCAGCTGCTCCTTGAGAATGACCACGTCGCCCTGGATCTCGTAGCCGGCCGCCTCCACCACGTTGAGGCCCTCGTTGAGCACCAGCTCCTGCCCGGGCTTGAGCGTCTCCACCTTGAGGGCCGGGTGCAGGTTGACCTTCACCTTGCGGCCCTGGGCCAGGATGTTGACGGTGCCGTCCTCGTTCACCGAGAGATAGACGCCGTACGTCGAGGGCGGCGCGCACAGCTTGTCGACTTCCTCCTTGAGCGCCGTGATCTGCTCGCGCGCTTCGTAGAGGGCGTTGACAAGCTTCTCGTTCTGATTGAAGGCTTGCACGAGCTGACGGTTGGCCTCGCGCAGCTTGTTCTCGATCACCATGAAATCTTTCGGGGTGTCCTCGAGCTTCTTGCGCAGGTGCACGGTTTCAGCCTCGAGCGAGCGGACGTACGCCTGCAGGTCCTGCACCTGGATCTCATACTCGGTGAGTCGGCGGCGCGTGCTCGAATCGGACATGGAGGCTGGAAGGAACTTCGAAAAGCCTTCTCGTCCCGGGCTACTCTTTTTGTCGAACTCCTTCATAGCCCATCCCTTCTCTCTTGACCCCTCATGCGCCGCCTTCGCTCGAGCGCTTCCGACCCTGATCGAGTATAGGCGGCTGTAAAAAAGAAAGTCAAGGTTGTCAGGTCCTTCGGCGGCGTTTACGTGCGCGGATTTGCGCGCCTTTCGCCACCCGCAACGGCCCGTTTCCGCCGTTCCCGTGCCGTCGCGCGCTGCTCGTCCCACACGCAAGTTCCGTACCGGACCGGCAGCGTTCTGTTTGCCTCGAAACGGGTGGCATCAACCGCGGGTTCCACGTATAAAAAGAGGGCGATGTCGTTGCGGTTGATGCTGCGCGCCTGTTTATTGATCACGCTCCTGCTGGCGTGCCCGATTTTCTCGCGGCTGTGGATAACTCCCGTTTCGGCGCAAGCGAGGAAGGAGTTACGCGTGGGCGTCGCGGGCGTTCCGACCACGCTCGACCCCGCGGGCGCGATCGACGGCGCCGTCCCGCTCATCGCGCGCCAGGTCTTCGACACGCTGGTCGCGTTCCGCGAGGGCTCGACGGATATCGAGCCGGCCCTGGCGACACGGTGGGCCGTCTCGAAGGACGGGCTCACGTGGACGTTCTGGCTGCGCGAGGGCGTGAAATTCGCCGACGGGGCGCCCCTCACGGCCGGGGAAGTCGCGGCCAGCTTCAGCCGCGGCCTCAAGGCAGACCCTGCGGCGCCGCCGGCCGCGTGGGCGGCGCTGCTGCGCGGAGTGCCCGGCGTCATCAAGGACGTGCGCGCGTCGGACGCGCGAACGGTGCAGATCGTGCTCGTTCAGCCGTACGCGCCGCTCCTGACGGCTCTCGCGCACCCGGCGCTGGCCGTCGCGCGCGCGGCGAGCCCGCTCGAGGGGACGGTTCGCCTCGTCGGCACCGGGCCGTACCGCGTGGTGGACGCGTCGCCCGGGCGCATGGCGCTGGAGGCGGTGCCCGGACACTGGGGCGGCGCGCCGCGCGCCGAGCGCATCGTGTTCCTCGAGGTCGCCAGCGACGATCACGCCGAGGCCGAGATGGACGCGCGCGCGCTCGACGTGTGGTTGCCGGCGGGCGCGCCGCGGCGCGCGGACCACGCGCTGTCGGCGCCCGGCCTGCGCGTCGGCTACCTCGCGTTCCAGACCGAAAAGGAGCCGTTCACGCGCAAGCCGCTGCGCCAGGCGGTGGCGGCCGCGCTCGACCCCGCCGTGCTGGCGGTCACCCTCGGGCGTGCGGCGGTGCCCCTGCAGTCGTTCCTGCCGCCGGGCGTGTGGGCGCGGCGCGAGGGCGGGCCCGTGCTGGGCGGGACGCGCGCCCAGGTGCGCTCGCTCCTGCTCCAGGGAAACTGGCCGAAGGGCGCCACCGCGGCGATGCTCGCGTCCTCCGAGCCCTCGGTCGTCAACGTGCCGAAGCTGGCGGAGGCCATCGGGCTCATGCTCGGCGCCGCCGACATCCCGGTGCGCGTGCAGCTGCAGCCCGCGGACGCCTTGCGCGCGGCGCACCAGACGGGCGCCCACGAGATCGCGCTGGCGGAGGCGCCGGTCACCGGCGGCGACCCGCACCTGTTCCTGTTCCCGCTCTCCACGAGCGAGGGCGCGCGACCCGGCGCGCTCGCGCGAAACTTCTCCTTCTATCGCAACCCGCGCCTGGACGACGTGCTGATCCGCGCCAGCCAGCTCAGCTCGCGCGTCGAGCGCGCGCGGCTCTACCAGCGCGCGCAGGCGCTGCTCGCCGACGACATGCCGTGGATCCCGATCTACGTGCGGCTCGTGTGGGCCGTGACGCGCCCCGAGGTCCGCAATCTCCGGCTGCATCCCACGGGCCTGCACCGGCTGAACACCGTCACCCTCGAGCCCGGCTCGTGACGCGCGCGGCGCTCGCCGCCGCGCTGCTCGTCGTCCTGGTCGCCTCGGCGCTGTCCGGCGCCGCCGTTGCCGCGAAGCCCGGCGGCACGCTGCGGATGGTCTTCATGGCCGACCCGCCGACGCTCGATCCCGCCCACGCGACCGACCTCACGTCCTCGGCCGTCATCCGCCAGGTGTTCGACGCGCTCCTGGAGCTGGACGAGAAGCTCGTGCCGGCGCCCGCGCTCGCCGAGCGCTGGATGGTGTCCGCCGATCACCGCGCGTACACGTTCCACCTCCGCCGCGGCGCGAAGTTCCACAACGGGCGCGAGGTGCGCGCGGCGGACGTGAAGTACTCGTTCGAGCGCGCCGCGCGCGGCAAGCGGCCGTGGGTGTTCGAGAAGCTGGTCGGGGCGCGCGAGTTCATCCAGGGCGGCGCGCCGGAGATCGCCGGCGTGCGCGTGGTGGACGACGCCACGGTGGAGCTGCGCCTCGAGCGGCCGTTCGCGCCGTTCCTCCACCTGATCGCCTACGATGCCGCGTCGATCGTGCCGCGCGAGGAGGCGGACCGGCGCGGCGCCGGCTTCGCGAGCCATCCGGTGGGCACGGGCGCCTTCCGCTTCGGGTCGTGGCGCCGCGACGACCAGGTGGTGCTCGAGCGCTTCCCCGAGCACTTCCGCGGTCCCGCGAACCTCGAGCGCGTTGTCTTCCGCGTCATCCCCGCCGAGGCCACGCGCTTCAACGAGTACGCGGCGGGCCAGCTCGACGTCAGCGACATCCCGACGGGACGCTGCCGCGCCCTGCAGGCCGATCCGAAGCTCAAGGCCGACGTCGCGATCTGGCCGACGCTCGGCACGAGCGCGCTACGCTTCAACGTCGAGCGCGCGCCGTTCACCGACGCGCGGGTGCGCCGCGCCATCGCGCACGCCATCGATCCGGCGATCATCGTCAACCGCGTGCTCGAGGGCTGCGTGGCGCCCGCGCAGGGCATCGTGCCGCCGGTGCTCGCGGGCTGGACGGCGACGGCGAAGCGGCTGCCCCTCGATCGCGAGCGCGCGCGCAGCCTGCTGGCCGAGGCGGGCTTCCCGGGCGGACGCGGGCTCGGCCCGCTCGCGTATCACTTCAACACGGGCGACCTCAATCAGCGCATCGCGGAGGCGCTCCAGGCACAGCTGAAGGAGGTCGGGGTGGCGCTGGAGCTGCGGCGCCTGGACTGGGCCGCGCACATCAAGGTGGTCGATGACGGGAGCGCGGGCTTCTTCCGCCAGGGCTGGATCGCCGACTATCCCGATCCCGAGAATTTCCTGACGGTGCTCTTCCACAGCCGGAACGTCGGTCCTCCCGGCAACACCTCGCGCTACCGCAACCCGGCCGTCGACCGCCTCTTCGACGAGGCCGACACGATGGCGCCCGGCGCCCAGCGTGTGAAGCGCTACCAGGAGGCCGAGCAGGTCATCCTCGACGACGCCGCCTGGGTCTCGCTGTACCACTACGCGAGCCGTGCGCTCATCAAGCCGCACGTGAAGGGGCTGGAGCGCAGCCCCCAGTCCACCGCGCCGGAGTTCCTCGCGCCGCTGCGCAAGGTCTGGCTGGAGCGCTAGGCAAGGAATCGCGCGGACGCCGATGGGATTGCTGCGCCCGGTCTTTTCGCGCGTCGTCGCGCTCGTGCCCGTCGTCCTCGGCATCACCGTCCTCGTCTTCGCGCTCAACGCCGTCGCGCTCGGCGATCCCGCGAGGGTGGCGATGGGGCAGCGCGCGGATGCCGCGGCGCTCGAGCGGCTGCGCCGCGAGTACGCGCTCGACCGGTCGCTGCCGGTGCAGTACGCGGCGTGGCTCGGGCGGCTGGCGCGCGGCGACCTCGGCGAGTCGTTCCGCGAGCAGCGGCCCGTGGGCGAGGTCATCGTCGAGCGGCTGCCGGCGACGGCGCGGCTGGCTCTCGCGGCGACGCTGATCTCGATCGTCCTCGGGGTCGGCATCGGCGCCGTCGCGGCCGTGCGCGCGGGCTCGGCGCTCGACCATCTGCTGATGGGCGTCGCCGTGCTCGGCATCTCGACGCCGGTGTTCTGGCTGGGCCTGATGCTGCAGCTCGTCGTCGCCGTGAGGCTCGGCTGGCTGCCCGTCTCCGGCTACGGCGACGGCACCCTGACCCACCTGATCCTGCCGGCCTTCGCGCTGGGGGCTCTGCACACGGGCACCGTCGCGCGCATGACGCGCTCGAGCCTGCTCGAGGTCGTGCGCCAGGACTTCATGGCCACGGCGCGCGCGAAGGGACTGTCGGAGTGGGCGGTGCTCGGCAAGCACGCGCTGCGCAACGCGGCCGTTCCCGTCGTCACCGTGGTCGGCATCGGGCTCGCGGACCTGCTCGTCGGCGCCCCGCTCACCGAGACGGTCTTCGCGTGGCCCGGCGTCGGCCGCCTGCTCGTCGCCGCCGTGGGCCAGCGTGACGTGCCGGTGGTGATGGGCGCCGTGCTCGTCTTCGCGCTCGTCTACGTGCTCGGCAACCTGCTCGTCGACCTCGCCTACCTGGTGATCGACCCGAGGATCCGCGATGCCGCCCGCGCCTAGGCCGCTGCGTCATCGCGGCTTCCTCGCGGGCGCCGCGCTCGTCGCGCTCTTCGCGGCGGCCTCGCTGCTCGCGCCCGTGCTGGCCCCCGAGGACCCGCACGCGGTGGCCGGCGGCGGGGGCGCCACCCTGGAGGGGCCCAGCGTCAGCCACCCGCTCGGCACGGACGCCCTCGGCCGCGACGTGCTCTCCCGCGTGCTGTGGGGCGGGCGCGCGTCGCTCGCCGTCGGCGTCGGCGTCGAGACGCTCGTCGTCGTCCTGGGGTGTGCGATCGGGCTGCTCGCGGGCTACTTCGGCGGTCCCGTGGACGCGGCGCTGATGCGCGTGACCGACGTCGTGATGGCGTTTCCGTCGCTCGTGCTCGCCATCGGTCTCATCGCGGTCTTCGAGCGCCCGGGCCTCGACAAGGTGTTCATCGTGCTCGTGGCGCTCGGCTGGACGACGATCGCGCGCGTGGTGCGCGGCGAGGTGCTGTCGCTCAAGGCGCGCGACTTCGTGCAGGCGGCCCGGGCGCTCGGCGGCGGCCACCGCGCGATCATGCTCCGTCACCTTCTGCCGAACGCCGTCGCCCCGCTGCTCGTGGCGGCGACGATCGGCGTCGGCGGCAACATGGTGGCCGAGGCCGGGCTCTCCTTCCTCGGTCTCGGCGCGCAGTCGCCGACGATCTCGTGGGGGGCGATGCTCGCCGACGGCCAGACGTTCCTCGCGACCGCCCCCTGGGTGGCCGTCTTCCCCGGGGCGGCCCTCCTCCTGGCCGTACTTGGCGTCAACCTGCTCGGTGACGGGCTGCGCGACCTGCTCGACCCGCGGCTGCGTGCGTGATACGGCGGCGTGTTGCCCGTCCGCTGCTTCGAGCTCGGGCAAACGGCCCGGCGCCCTCGACGGCGCCCGCGCCGAAGCCCGCGGAATCCGAGCTTCGGCGCGGCCCCGGGGTCTGGCATCGGGGTTGCCCTTGCAATCGGCGGTCGAACCGTTCGCCGGGAGGCCGTCATGCGAAAGTCAGTGAGAACGTTCGTGGTCGTTGCGATGGTGACCGCGGGGCTCGCTGTCGTGTCGGGCATCGCCATCGCCCGTAGCGGCTCGGCAGACACGCGTGACCCGGCCCGGCTCGCCGCGCTGGCCGCCATGGACGAGGCCCTGGCGCGTCAGGACCTCGCGGCCGCCGTGCAGGCCTGGCGCCAGGCCCGCGAGCTCGCCCTGCGCTCGCGAGGCTGGCGCGGTCCCGCCGAGGCGGCCGACGCCGAGCTGAGGCTGGCCGTCGCCGCGGATCGCCTGCGCGAGTCCAAGCCGACCGCGCGCGAGCTGTTCCTCGTCACGCTCTTCCGCGTCCGCGCCGAGGGCGCCGTGGACGGCGCGCTGCGCGCCGCCGAGGGCTTCGCGCGCCTGGGCGACCGCGACGCGGCCGTGCTGGCGCTGCGCATCGCCGAGACCGCCGCCGCGCGCCACGGCGACGGCGAGGACAGCGCGCGCGTGCGGC
>Ga0209376_1001127_pt1 | contig 27650 bp, 26 predicted proteins | sample GraSoiAngelo_134_FD_185891 | JGI IMG/M metagenome (GOLD analysis project Ga0209376, IMG submission 185891) | Grasslands soil microbial communities from the Angelo Coastal Reserve, California, USA - 14_0929_05_30cm (SPAdes) (version 2) | ecosystem: Environmental > Terrestrial > Soil > Grasslands ... | reverse complement strand
TGACACGGCCGTGGCTGGTTTCATGCCTGGTCCCCCCTCGAAGACCGGTGGGTGAGCGACGACGCGCCCGGGTCGGTCTCCTGGCTTCCGGATCGTTCTACTCCCCGCGCCTTCCCGGCTCATCGCCAGTGGCCATCTCGGGTTTCGTCCCCGGTTACAGTGACGGGGTCGCGGCGGATTCGCACCGCCTTCCCTGAGCCCTCGTGGGCACCTGGACGCCAATACCGGCGCGACACTAGCAAAGTGCCCCCACGGCCGCAACTGGCGTCTCTGCAGACGCCGGATCGCGCCGCGGCGGCGGGCTACTCCGCGGCGGCGGCGGACGCGCGCTCGGTGGCCGGGGCCGTCGCGGCCGTCGACGGCTCCATCCGGATCCGGCGCATCAGCGGAAGGATCAGCGGCACCGCCGCGAACATCACCGCCAGGATCCAGAAGTCGTCCGCGTACGCCAGCAGCTGGGCCTGCGCCACGGTTTCTCGATAGAGCATCACCACCGCCTGGCGCTCGGCGGTGAAGGTGTCGCTGCCGGCCGTCACGAAGTGGCTCGCCCATTGTGCCAGGCGCTCGCGCGTCGCCGGGTCCCACGCGGTGACGTGGCTGCCGAGCGTCGTCTGGTGGAACTGGCTCCGCTGGGCCAGCACCGTCGTGATCACCGCGATCCCCACGCTCCCGCCGATGTTGCGCGACATACTGTAGACCGCGGTCGCGTTGACGAGCTTGTCGCGCCGGATCGTGGCCAGCGTCAAGGTGGACAGCGGCACGAAGACGAAGCCGAGCGCGAACCCCTGGATGAATCGCGGGAGCGCCAGCGCCCAGTAGTCCATCCCGAGCGTGAGCGAGGTCATCATGTAGAGGCTCACGGCGTTGAGCAGGCAGCCGAACCCGAGCATCACGCGCTGGTCGACGCGGGTGACGATCCCGGAGGCGAAGAGCGAGAAAATGTTGCCGATACCGCCGGGGGCCAGCACCAGACCGGACGTCCACGCGTCGTAGCCGAGCAGCTTCTGCGTGAAGACGGCGACCAGCAGCATGGCCGAGAACGTCCCGAATCCGATCAGCATGCTCAGCGCGGCGCCAGTCGCGAAGTTGCGGTCGGTGAACACGGTCAGGTCGAGAATGGGCTCGCTGGCCTTCAGCTCGCGGATCAGGAAGCCCACGAGCGCGGCGACGGCGATGATCGTCAGCAGAACGATGGTGGACGAGTCGAACCAGTCCTCACGCTCGCCGCGGTCGAGGACGAGCTGCAAACAGCCGAAGCCCGCGACCATCAGCCCCAGGCCCCACCAGTCGATCCGCGCAGCCCGGCGCAGGTACGGTGGATCGAACAGGAAGACGCTGGCCAGGAAGAACCCGAGGATCCCGACCGGCAGGTTGATGTAGAAGATCCAGCGCCACGACCACTGGTCGGCCAGGTAGCCGCCGACGGTCGGCCCCAGGATCGGGCCGAAGATGAAGCCGAGACCCCACACCGCCATCGCCATGCCGCGCTGGTGGAAGGGGAAGATCTCCCAGAGGATCGCCTGCGAGAGCGGAATGATCGGCCCGCCGCCGAGCCCCTGGAAGATGCGCGCGATGATCAACGTCGTCAGGTCGGGCGCCGCGCCGGAGGCGAACGAGCTGACCACGAACAGCGTGGCGCAGATCAGGAAGAACCGCTTGCGCCCGAAGAGGCCGGCCAGCCAGCCCGAGGCCGGGATGACGATGGCGTTGGCGGCGAGGTAGGAGGTGATCACCCACGACACCTCGTCCAGGCCCGCCGACAGCGAGCCCTGCAGGTGCGGGAGGATCACGTTGGTGACGCTGGTGTCGAGGATCTGCATGAAAGCGACCACCATCACCGTGAAGGTGATCGCCCACTTCTGGACGGGGGAAATCGGGACCGCTTCCGCTACTGGGGGCGTCATTGCCCAGGCTTGCGCAACCCGAGGTCAGTCTAGTCGATACGCGCGTCGCGCCGTGCCGCTGAACAGCGCCAGCTTCTCCTCGGCCGAGGCGCGCGCGGCGATGCGCTTGAACGCGTTCCACAGGTTCTGGCTCATGTCACCCGCGCTCGGTAATGATGCGTCTTGGCGACGACCGTGATGATGCTCTTCACCTCGTCCGTCAGCGGCCATGACGCGCGATGATAGCACCTCGACGGCTCCGATCGCGGCGCTCGTGTACACTGGCCGAGCGGAGGAATCCACGTGGCGCTGTCGATCGAACCGATCACCCGCCCGTTCGATGCGGTGATCGAGCTCCCGGGGTCCAAGAGCTACTCGAACCGCGCGTTGCTCGTGGCCGCGCTCGCCCGCGGGCGCTCGGAGATCACTCGCGCGTTGTTCTCGGACGACACGCGCTACATGCAACGGGCGCTCGACGCGCTCGGCGTGCGCGTGGGGGCCGACGAGACATCGCAGTCGTTCGTGGTCGACGGCGTCGACGGCCGCTTTCCCGCTTCCGAAGCCACGCTCGAGATCGGCAACGCGGGAACTGCCGCGCGCTTCTTGACGGCGGCGGTCGCCCTCGGCCGCGGGACGTTCGTGATCGACGGCTCGGCGGCGATGCGCAAGCGGCCCATCCAGCCACTGCTCGACGGCCTGCGCGCCCTCGGCGTCGATGCCGAGAGCCGCGAGGCCACCGGCTGCCCTCCGGTGGTGGTGCGCGCCAAGGGCATCGCCGGCGGGCGCGCGCGAGTTCGCGGCGACGTCTCCAGTCAGTACCTGAGTGCCTTGTTGATGGCCGCGCCGTACGCGGCGCGCGATGTCGAGCTCGAGATCGAGGGCGAGCTGGTCTCGGCGCCGTACGTCACGATGACGCTCTCCACGATGGCGGAGTTCGGCGTCCGGGCCGAGCGCGACGGCGACCGCTGGTTCCGCGTGCCCGCGGGCCAGCACTACGCGGCGCGGCCGTACGCGGTCGAGCCCGACGCCTCCGGCGCGTCCTACTTCTTCGCCGCGGCCGCCGTCACCGGCGGGCGCGTCGTGGTTCCACGGCTCGGCCGCCGCTCGGCGCAGGGTGACCTCGGTCTGCTCGACGTCCTCGCCCGCATGGGCTGTGACGTCACGATCGACGCCGACGCGATCACCGTTCGGGGAGTCACGCGTCTGCGCGCCGTGGACGCGGACTTCACGCGTATGGGCGACGTCGCGACCACGCTGATGGCGATCGCGCCGTTCGCCGACGGGCCCGTGACCGTACGCGGGATCGCCCAGACCCACTACGAGGAGAGCGACCGCCCCGTCGCCGCCGCCACCGAGCTCCGGCGCATGGGCCTAACGGTCGACAGTTCGTGGGACTCCGTGACGATCCATCCCGGCACGCCCCAGCCATGCGAGGTCCAGACCTACGACGACCATCGCATCGCGATGAGCTTCGCGGTGACCGGACTGCGCGCGCCCGGCATCCGGATCGCCGGCCCCGAGTGCGTGTCGAAGACGTTCCCCGAGTTCTTCGACGTGCTCGGCACCCTGCGCGCGCCGTCGACTCCAGCGAGAGCGGGGTGACCGTGATCAACGTCTACGCGCTCGGCACCGGCTACATCGAGCTCGATCGGGCCAGCATGGTGTCCGATCTCGAGCCGGGCCAACCCTGGACCGTGCCGGTGACGAGCTTTCTGGTGAGCCATCCGAGCGGCAAGCTGCTGTTCGACACCGGCGTGCACTGCCAGGCGCGGCTCGATCCGCTGGCGCGCCTGGGCGCCGAGCGGATGAAGCGGTTGGCCGTCAAGTCGCAGGCGGGCGACGACGTCGTGCCCCAGCTGGCGACGCTCGGTCTCACGCCCGACGACATCCGGTTCGTCGCGAACTCGCATCTGCACTTCGACCACTGCGGCGGCAACGAGTTCTTTCCGAGGGCGACGTTCCTGGTCCAACGGCCCGAGCTGGAATCAGCGCGGCGGCCGGGGTTCGTGCCGGGCTACAACCCGAGCCCCATCGACTTCGACCATCCGCTCGATTACCGGATGATCGAAGGGGAGCACGATGTCTTTGGCGACGGCAGCGTGATCCTGTTCCCGACGTACGGCCACACGCCGGGGCACCAGTCGCTGCGGGTCCGCGCCGGCAAGCAGGGGCAGATCGTCTGCGCGTCCGACGCGTGCTACACGCGGGAGAACATGGACCGCGACGTGCTCCCGAAGATCCTCTGGGACGCCTCGGTGATGTCCGAGTCGCTCGCGGCGCTTCGCAAGCTGCGCGACCAGGTCGGCGCCACGATGTTCTACGGCCACGACCCGGCGCAGTGGCAGGCCACCCCGCGCGCGCCGACGCCGGTGCTCTGAACCCGCGCGGTTCTCCGCTCGCGAGCTGGTTCGCGGGCCCGGCTGCCCTCGCGCGGTTCCGGCGCCGGACGCTGGGACGTTCGCCGGTCGTGCTCTCGCCACGCGGCTCCGGCTGGCGCGCGATCTCGCCCGATTGGGATGCCATCTTCGCCCTGGCTCGGGCCGGCGTGCCGTTTCAGACGGCGGTCGAGCGCCGCTACGACCGCTCGGGCGATCCCCGGATCCTGCGCCGCGCGCTTCGCGAAGGCCGCACGGTGTTCTTCCCGCAGATCCACCAGGTGCTGCCGCGGCTCGCCCGGCTGATGGTCGCCTTGCGGGCGGCGCTGCTGGGGCCGGCGCGCGAGGAGAGCTCGTTCTTGTTCGCGGTCGAGGGGCGGGGCAGGGAAGGCATGGGGCTGCATCACGACGGTGATGTCGACGCGTTCTGGCTCCAGCTCGAGGGCCGGCGCACGGTGACGATCGGACCGCCGGTCGGGCCGCGCACCCCGCTGGATCTGCCGGACTCTTTCGCCGCCAGCCTGGGCCCGCGCTGGCGTACGTTCGAGCTTCCGCCGGGCTCGTTCTTTCACTTGCCGCCGCGCACGCCACATCGAGTCGTATGTCATGGACGCTCCCTGGCGATCTCGCTCACGTGGGCGCGCGGGCGACGGCCACCGCGGGCGGTCACGTCGCCGCGCCGCGCCCGTGCGCTCGCGGCCTGGGACGTCGTCGGCGGCCGGGCGATCGCGACCCCGGGCGTGGCGCGTGATCGGTTGTGGGTCCAGGTCCCCGTGGTCGCAGCGCCCGTCGATCGGCGCCGCCGGGAGTTCACGCTACGGTCAGCGGACGGCCCGCCCGTCCGTTTGCCCGCCGGCCTTCATCGCTGGGCGATCAGGCTCACGCTGATGCCGTGTCTGCGCCTCGCCGACGTCCCCGCGGCCGCGCGCGATCGACTGTTGCTGAGCGGGATCCTAGCGCCGGTGGATCTGCCGGTGGCCGTCCGACCTCGACGCCCACGAACGCTCGACGGCTGGCGGTTCGCCTGAGGCCACGCGCCGCGATCAGCCCGCGCCCCGCGCGCGCGCCAGCACCTCGTCGATTCCCCCCACGAAGTAGAACGCGTCCTCCGGGACATCGTCGTGCACACCATCGAGGATGGCCGTGCACGCGGCCAGCGTGTCGGCGCGCGGCACGAACGTGCCCGGCCGGTGCGTGTACGGCTCGGCGATGAAGAACGGCTGGGCGAAGAACCGGCGCAACCGTCGCGCGCGCGCCACGGTGGCCCGCGCACTCGCGTCGGGATTCTCGTGGCCGTTGAGCGCGTCGGCCTCGGTGAGGCACTTCCTGACGCGCTCGGCCACCGCCGCGTGGGTCTCGCCGGCGACCTCGGGCGCGATCCAGCGCGATTGCGAGGCCAGCGGATCGATCGCCGGCCAGATCCCGGCGGTGGCGATGGCGCGCGACATCGTGATGACCGTGTCGAACGCCTCGCGGCGCTCCGGGTGGTCGGCCACGAAGAACACGGTCTGGATGCCGCCGATCCCGAGGGTGTAGCCCTCGTCGCGGATGTTCCGGAGATCCTCGGCGCGCACGCCCGGCACGAACGTGAACAGGGAGAACTCCGCCGTGGCCAGACGCCGAACGAGCTCCTCGACGAGCACGGTGGTGCCCACGCGCTCGCCGCCGAGAAGCCCGACGGCGCCGCCGCGGACGATCGGCAGCAGGAGGTCGATCACCTTGATACCCGTCTCGAGCAGCACGGGGCGACCGGCTCGCGTGGGCGGCGCGAGCCGGTCGACCGCCGAGCGCATCAGCGGCTCGCCGAGCGGCGTGTTCATTGGCTCACCGCGCTCGGCGATCTGCATGCCCGGCGCCAGCTCGGCGGCGGCGTCGCGCGGATGGCGCGCACGCGCCCGTCCGGCAGATGCTGCACGACCTGGACCGTGACGGCGCGGCCGGCCTCGTCGGCGGCGATCAGCGTGCTGAACAGCTCGGGCGGGCCGGCCGAATCGAAGCGCGCCTCGATCAGCGGGCCCTCGGCGCGCACGATGCGGCCGATGCGCGCCGGGAAGTCTTCGGGCAGCGAGCGGTCGCTCAGCGCGTCCTTCATCATGGCGAGGATCCTCCTCTTGAGTCGCCCGCGCGCGGTGTGCAGGCGGTTGGTCACGGTCGTCACCGGCAGATCGAGGAAGGCCGCGATCTGCGCCTGCGAGCACTCGTGGACCCAGCGGAGCACGGCGGGCTCGCGAAGGCCGTCGGGGAGGTCGGCGAGCGCGGCCAGCGCCACCAGGCGGCGACGGCCGGCGTCCATCCGCTGGTCGGCGGACGGCCCGTCCCCCGGAAGATGCTCGGCTTCCGCGAGCGACTCGAGGCGTCGCGCGCGCAGCGCGTGAAGCGCCTGGCGGCGCACGATGCCGCGCAGCCAGGCCGGGAAGGCCGTGGCATCGAGGAGACGCGAGAGGCTGCGCCAGGCCGCCACGAACGCCTCTTGCACCACGTCCTTGGCGAGGTCGGCGTCGTGCACGACCGCCATGGCCGAGCCGTGGGCGAGGCGCTGATAGCGCTGGACCAGCTCCGTGAAGCTGTCCACGTCGCCACCGCGCGCCCGCTCGACCAGCGTTACCAGGTCCATCGGCCCTCCGTTCGTGCACAGCTTAGTGCCGCGGCGGGCGTGGGAGCTTTGGGGTATTTTCACGCGGCCCCGCGTGTATCCTTCTAGGGACTTTTCTAGGCTGGTCCGCCTCGCCTATAGACTCGTCGATGGGACGAGCCGAGCACGGGGGAGGAGGAAGTCGATGGCAGTCGACGTGGCGGCGCCGAGACGGCTGTTCACGCGCGAGGAGTACCACCGGATGGCCGAGGTGGGGATCCTCAAGCCGACCGATCGCGTCGAGCTGATCCGGGGCGAGATCGTCGAGATGTCGCCCCCAGGCCGGCGCCATCGAGCGTTCGTCGACAACTTGACCCAGCTCTTGACCGTGCGCGTCGCCGGCCGGGCGATGGTGTCGGTCCAGAATCCCGTCGTCCTCGCCGACGACACCGAGCCGGAGCCCGATCTCAAGATCATTCGCCGCCGCTCGGTGCCGTACAAAGAGCTCGAGGCACACGGCAACGATGTGCTGTTGATCATCGAGGTTGCTGAAACCTCCCTTGCCTACGACCGATCCACCAAGCTGAGGCTTTACGCTGAAGCGGGGATTTCCGAGTACTGGGTGGTCGACTGCGCGGCAGAGAGTGTCGAGGTTCATCGCGCCCCCGACGCCAGCGGCTACCGAGACGTGAGTCGCTTCACCGGCACCGCGTCTGTCAGCCCGCAGGCCTTCCCCGACGTCAGGCTAACGCTCGCCGAGATCTTCGCGTAGGTCTGGTAGGTTGACGCGCCGGCCGCTGCTGGCCTATGGTCTGGCCAGTCGCGGCGAGGGCGCCGCGCGCGGGGGCTGTCACTCACCGGGGGTGTCATATGAAGACGGCGATCGTCGGGACGGCGCAGGGCATCTTCGTGGTCGACGCGGCGGGCGGCGGGTCGTCGAGCAGCCTGGCGGGGCCGAGCGTCCGCCACCTCTCGCGGATAAACGGAAAATGCCTCGCCGGCTCCACCGCCGGCATCTTCCGGTCGGATGACGGCGGACGGACCTGGCAGGCCAGCGGGATCGGCGACCGCGAAGTGTGGGACGTCACGGCCGCACCCGGCGATCCGGAAACGCTCTACGCGGTCACCGAGCCGGCCGGCGTCTTCCTCTCACGCGACGCCGGAGCCTCCTGGACCGAGGTGGTCGCCTTCCGCCGCGCGCCCGGGTTCGATCAGTGGTGCGTGCCGGTCAACCCGCCGCGGCCAGGCCGGGCGCGCACGATCGTGATCGACCGCCAGAATCCCGACCGCTGGTGTGTCGGCGTCGAGGTGGGCGGAGTGGTGCTCACCGAGGACGGCGGCCGCTCGTGGACGTTCAACATGCCCGGCGGTAATCCCGATCTCCACAACATCGTGGCCAAGCCCGACGAGCCCGGCGTGTTGTTCGCGTCGACTGGATTCGGGCGCATCGATCGCAGCGAGCCGATGGAGAAGCGCATCGCGGGCATGTTCCGCTCCGACGACCACGGCAAGACCTGGCGCTTCCAGTGGACAGGCATGACGCCGCCCTATACGCGTCCGCTCTGCATCGACCCGCGGCCGCCCCACCCCGTCACGGTGGGCTCGTCGCCCACGGCGTTCTCGAGCGCCAAGGATGCGGGCGGCGCGCGCGCCATGCTGTTCCAGTCCGGCGACGGCGGCGAGACGTGGCGCTCGCTGGGCGACGCCGATCACTCGCCGTCGGCGGCGCAGATCCACGCCGTCGCCGCCGACCCCGAGACGACCGGCGGCGTGCTCGTGGGCACCGACACGGGCGAGCTCTGGCGGGTGCGCCCGGACGCGAAGTGGACGCGCGTGGCGCAGGGGCTGCCGATGGTGCAGTCCATCCTGCCGCTCGCGTGACGAGGGAAGACCATGGCTGAGCGCGAGCTCACGTACGGCGAGGCGGTCAAGGAAGCGATTGCCGAGGAGATGCGGCGCGACCCGCGCGTGTTCCTCATCGGCGAGGACGTGGCGGAGGCCGGACATCCGTTCAAGACGCTGACCGGCCTCGTGCAGGAGTTCGGGACCGATCGCATCGTCGACACGCCGATCTCGGAGCCCGGCTACGCCGGCATCGGGGTGGGCGCCGCCATGACGGGCATGCGGCCGATCGTGGACGTGATGTTCGGTGACTTCATCACGCTCACGATGGACCAGATGGTCAACCAGGCCGCCAAGGTGCACTACATGTCGGGCGGCAAGATCAAGGTGCCGATCGTGTTTCGCACGACGCTCGGCGCCACGCGCCGGTCGGCCGCGCAGCACTCGCAGTCGCTGCACGCGTGGGTGAGCCACATCCCCGGCCTCAAGGTGGCGCTGCCGTCGGGACCGTACGAGGCCAAGGGGCTCATGAAGACGGCCATCCGCGACGACAGCCCGGTGGTGATCTTCGAGGACAAGATGATGTACCGGGTCAAGGGCCCGGTGCCCGCCGACGACTACACGATCCCGTTCGGCGTCGCCGAGGTGAAGCGCGCCGGCACGGACATCACGATCGTCGCCACCAGCAGCATGGTCGGCGTGGCGCTGGGCGCCGCCAACTTGCTCGAAGCAGCCGGCATCAGCGCCGAGGTGATCGACCCGCGCACCACGTGGCCGCTCGACAAGCAGACGCTGATCGAGTCGGCCAAGAAGACGTCGCGCGCGATCGTGGTGGACGAGGGCTACGAGCGCTACGGCGTGACCGCGGAGATCGCGTCGGTCATCGCCGAGGGCGCGTTCTATCACCTGGACGCGCCGGTCAAGCGCATCGGCGCCATGGACGTGCCGGTGCCGTTCTCGCCGGTGCTGGAAGACCTCACCGTGCCGACGGAGAAATCGGTCGCCGAGGCCGCGAAGGTGCTCTGTCGGAAAGCATGACGACGTGATGGCTCCCGTGCGCATCGACGTCGATCTCGCCAGCGACACCGTCACGCGGCCCACCGCCGACATGCGGCGCTTCATGTGCGACGCCGAGGTGGGCGACGAGCAGAAGTTCGAGGATCCGACCGTCAACCTGCTTTGCGAAATGGTCGCGGAGCTCCTGGGCAAGGAGGCGGCGGTGTTCCTGCCCTCCGGCACCATGTGCAACGAGATCGCGCTGCGCGTGCACGCGCGGCCCGGCGAAGAGGTGATCGCTCACCACACCGCCCATCCCATCAACTTCGAGACGGGTGGGCCCGGCGCCCTGGCCGGTGTCAACGTGCGAGCGATCGACGGGGCGCGCGGTCAATTCGACGCCGCCGCGGTCGACGCGGCGGTGCGCCATCCCTCGCGCTACTCGCCCCGGACCCGGCTCGTGTGGGTCGAGCAGACGAGCAACCTCGGCAGCGGCTCGGTGTGGCCGCTCGCGAAGCTCGAGGCGGTGACGGCAGTGGCGCGTCGTCACGGCCTGGCCACCCACATGGACGGCGCGCGGCTCATGAACGCGGTCGTCGCCAGCGGCGTCTCCGCACGCGACTACGCGGCCACGTTCGACTCGGCGTGGATCGATTTCACCAAGGGCCTCGGCGCGCCGGTCGGCGCCGCGCTGGCGGGCTCGCGCGCGTTCGTCGAGGAGGCGTGGCGCTGCAAGCAGCAGATGGGCGGCGCCATGCGCCAGGCCGGCATCATCGCCGCGGGCGGCGTCTACGCGCTCCGCCATCACGTGAAGCGACTGGCCGAGGACCACGCCAACGCCCGGCGTCTCGCCGAAGGGTTGGCCGGGCTGCCCGGGGTGCGACTCGACCCGAAAACGATCGAGACCAATATCGTGTTCTTCGAGCTGGAGGGCGCCCTCACCGCGCCGGTCGCCGTCGAGGGGCTGCTGGCCCGGGGCGTGCGCATGGGCGCGCTCGGCGCGCGCACGATTCGCGCCGTCACCCACCTCGACGTGGACGCCGACGGCATCGAGCGGGCGCTGGCCGCCGCGCGCGAGGTCTTCACGGGACGGAGCGCGTGATGGTGCGACGGCGCCTCGTCGGGCTGGTTGGCTGATGGCCACGAACGTCATCATGCCGGCGCTCGAGATGGCGCAGGAGACCGGCAAGGTCGTTCATTGGCTCAAGCGTGCCGGCGACAGCGTGCAGAAGGGTGAGCCGCTCGTCGAGATCGAGACCGACAAGGTCACCGTCGAGATCGAGGCGCCGGCCTCCGGCGTGCTGCGCGACGTCAGCGCGAACGAGGGCGACGTGGTGCCGGTGGGCCAGACGATCGCGCTGATCCTGGCGCCCAGCGAAGCTGGCGTTGCGCGCGCGGCGGCGACGGTCATGCCCGCCGCCAGCGCTGCCGCGACCGGCGCTGTCCCGATGGCGCCGGCGGCGGCAGCCGCCTCGGGCGGCGCGTCTGCGGGGGCGGTGAAGGCATCGCCGCTCGCTCGCAAGATCGCCGAGCAGCACGGCGTCGATCTCGCGCGCGTCAAGACCGCCAGCGGGCGGGTCGAGAAGGCCGACGTGCTCGCCTACGTCGAGGGCCAGAAGGCATCGCCCTCGTCCGGAAACGGACGGGCGGCACGGTTGGCGCCGGCGTCGCCGAAGGCGCGCCGGCTGGCCGCCGAGCGTGGCGTCGATCTCGGCGCGGTCCGCGGGTCCGGCCCGGGGGGCGCGGTGCTGGCGCTGGACGTTCCCACCACGCCCCGCCCCGCCATGGCCGCGCCGGCGACGCCTCGCGTGGGGGCACCCACCGTCGGCACCGTCTGGCGGATCATGGCCGAGCGCATGACGACCAGCTGGACCACCGCGCCGCATTTCTATCTGGTGCGCGAGGTCAACGTGAGCCGCCTGGCCTCGTGGCTCGAGCGTGCGCGCCAGCAGACCGGCGCCCACATCACGTACACAGATCTGTTGGTCAAGCTCGTCGCGGCGGCCCTGGCCCAGCACCCGCGCGTGAACGCCTCGTGGAAGGATGGCGCGATCGTCCAGAACACCGACATCAACATCGGCCTGGCCGTCGCGATCGACGACGGGCTCGTGGTCCCGGTCATCCATCGCGCCGACGCGCTGGGCCTGGCGCAGCTCGCCGCGCGCCGCGAGGACATCGTGAGCCGGGCCCAGGCCGGCAAGCTGCGTCCGGCCGACATCCAGGGTGGGGGATTCACCATCAGCAACCTCGGGATGTACGGCGTCGACGCGTTCAACGCGATCGTCAACCCGCCACAGGCGGCGATTCTCGCGGTTGGCCGCATCGCCGACCGCGTGGTGGCGCTCAACGGCCAGCCGGTCGTGCGGCCGACCCTGGTGCTGACCCTCTCATGCGACCACCGCGCCCTCGACGGCGCCCGGGGGGCTCAGTTCCTCGGCGCGCTCGCCGAGCTCGTCGAGGAACCGCTGGCGCTGCTGGTCTGAAGGCGGGCGGGGACTCCAAAATAAGAGTTGCCGATCTCCCGATATAGAGTTAGGATCGGTGAGGGGGATCGCGCATGAAGCCGAAGCATTCCGCGAAGCGATTTCGCCGGGCGCCCGGCAAGAGCCCGACGGGCTTCACGGCGTTCGTGGTTCGAGAGACCCCGGCGGCGGCGAAGATCGCGATCATTCGTAGCGGGGTGACCGCCCGGGTGGTCGACGAGATGGTCAGGTACCTCGACGTCTCCAAGAACGACATCTTCCGGGTTCTCCGCACGCCCGAGAGCACGGCGCACAAGCTCATCAAGGACAACCGGCCGCTCGATACGGCGGCGTCCGAGCGCGTCGTGCGGGTGGCGGACATCACCCGGATGGCCGAGGAGACGTTCGGCGGGCGGGAGCCCGCGACGCAATGGCTCAAGACCCCGAACCTCGCCCTGGACCGCGCCACGCCGCTGTCCATGCTGGACACCGAGCCGGGCGCGAGCGAGGTGAGAAAGATTCTCTCCGCGATCAACTACGGTGGCGCGTTTTAGTGGGCGATGCCCACGCTCTGGCGAATCGCCCGACGGCCCTATGCGCTCGACAGGGTCGGGGCCGGCGCCAGGGACAGCGGCGGCCGCTGGAACGCCGTCGGGACCGCGGTCATCTACGCCGGGCGCACGATCGGGATCGCCGCCCTCGAGAAGTTCGTGCATCTGTCCGGCGTCGTCCCGCCAGACCTGGTGCTCGTCAGGGTCGCCGTGCCCGACGGCGCGTCGTCGGAAACACCCGCGCTCGCCGACTTGCCGGCGGATTGGAACGCCCTGCGGCACGGTCCGCGGAGCATGCAGTTCGGCACGCGATGGGCCCAACAGAAGCGCTCGCTCGTGCTGTACGTCCCCTCGGCGATCATTCCCGAGGAGGCCATCGGCGTCCTCAATCCGAATCATCCGGAGTTCGCCCGGGTCCGCATGGGCGTCGAACGCGACTTCCGTTTCGACCTTCGGATGTTCGCGCGGCGGGCGCCTCGAGCCAATGTGTGAGATCCGCTAGCCGCTGGCCGCGTCGCTCTTCGCCCGCTATACTCTCGGCCCGAGAGAAGTCCTGAGTGCCGCTGTTAGGAGGAGGCGTTATGCACGAAGTGTTTCCTGTGCTCGCGGGTATCGGGCTCGGTCTTGCCACCAGCGCCGTCCGAGCCAACTGGTTGAAGAGTCTTCTGATCGCGGTTCTGGGCCTGGCGATTGGTGCGACCGCCAGCCGGGTCAGCGGCGAGCTCGCGATCAGCTGGGTCTATGTCCTCATCGACACCGCGCAGGTGGTCGGCGCGAGCGTGCTGACCGGCATCCTGGTCACGGTCTGGGTCCGCCGCCGTCGCGCCCGGGCAATAGCCCGCTGAAACGGGACTCCATGAGTCGAGACGTCTGCTTCTCCACCGCGACGGAGCTCGCGCATCGTATCCGCACGCGTGAGATCTCGGTCACCGAGGTCGTCCAGGCCCACCTGGCCCAGATCGAGCGCGTCAACCCCAAGGTCAACGCCATCGTCACCTTGACGGCCGAGCAAGCGCTCGCTGACGCACGCGCGAAGGACGCGGCGTTCGCCCGCGGCGAGACCCCCGGCCCCCTGTTCGGCCTGCCCGTCGCCCACAAGGATCTGGTGCCCACGCGCGGGATCCGCACGACGTTCGGATCGCCGATCTACCGCGATCACGTTCCCGATCAGGACGCGCTGCTGGTCGAGCGGCTGCGCGCCGCCGGCGCCGTCACCTTCGGCAAGACCAACACCCCCGAGTTCGGCGCCGGCTCGCAGACCTTCAACGAAGTCTTCGGGCGCACGCTGAATCCGTACGACCTCACGAAAACATGCGGCGGCTCGAGCGGCGGCGCCGCGGTGGCGCTGGCGTGCGGCCTGGTGCCGCTGGCCGGCGGCAGCGACACCGGAGGGTCCCTGCGCAATCCGGCGAGCTTCTGCAACGTGGTCGGCCTCCGGGGCGCCGTCGGGCGCGTGCCGCCATGGCCGACGGACAACGCGTGGGCGTTCCTGCACGTGCCCGGGCCCATGGCGCGTACGGTGGCCGACGCGGCGCTGATGCTGAGCGTGCTGGCCGGGCCCGACCGGCGATCGCCGATCGCCATCGCCGAGTCCGGCGATCGGTTCCGCGCTCCGCTCGGCCGCGACTTCAAGGGCGTGCGCATCGCCTGGAGCCGCGACCTCGGCGGGCTGCCGATCGACCGGCGCGTGACGAAGACGCTGGACGCGCAGCGCGCCACCTTCGAAACGCTCGGCTGCGTGGTCGAGGACGGGGAGCCCGACTTCGCCGACGCCCGGCACGTCTTCCAGGTGCAGCGCGCGTTGGCCTTCGCGATCCGGTACGGGCCGCTGCTCGAGCGGCATCGCCACCAGATCAAGGACACTGTCATCTGGAACGTCGAGGAAGGGCTGAAGCTCACCGCGAAGGAGATCGGCGAGGCGGACGTGCAGCGCACGCGGCTCTATCACCGGGTGCGCGAGTTCATGGAGCGCCACGAGTTTCTGCTGCTGCCCGCCGTCCAGGTGCCGCCCTTCGACGTCACGCTGCCGTACATCACCGAGATCAATGGCGTGCGCCTGCCCACGTACATCGACTGGATGCGTGTGTGCTCGGACATCACCGTGACGGGGCTGCCGGCCATCTCGGTGCCCGCGGGCTTCACCGACGACGGCCTGCCGATCGGCCTGCAGATCGTCGGCCGGCATCAAGACGAGTGGGGCGTGCTCCAGCTCGCCCATGCCTTCGAGCAGGCGACCGGGTTCCACCGGCGGCGCCCGCCGCTGGCCGGCTGAGGCGGGCAAGCACCCGCTACCGCTGTTCCTTCAACCCCTGCTCGATCCGGCTGCGGACCGCCTCGGCAGCCGCGCTGCGCGGTGTTGCGGGATTCGGCGTCGCGTCAGCCCCCATCCTGTCGGCCAGGAGCAACGTGAGCAGCGCTTCCATCACGCTGCCGGTGCTCGGCGTCCCGTTCCCGCCGCCGCCGTGGATCATGATCTTGGGGACGATGTCGACGCGCGCGGCCTCGATGGCCTCGGCGAATCGGCTCATGACCTGCTGGGTGAGCTGGAAGCGGGGTCCTCCGTACGCGCGCACCTGCTCGTCGATGGCCATGGCCTGGGCGATGCCGACGCGGGCCGCGCGCTCGGCTTCCGCGCCAGCCAGGGCCTGTACCTTCTTGGCTTCGCCCTCACCGAGGATTCGGATCTTCTCGGCCTCGGCCTGCGCGAGAGTCTGAATCTGCGCCGCCTGCTGCTGGGCGCGGGCGTAGTCCGCCTTGCCCTGGTTGGTCTGGATCGAGATGTACAGCTCCGACTCCGTGAGCGTGGTCTGCTGCTTGGCCCGTGCCTCGGCCTCGCGCAGCTCGCGCTCCTTGACCGCGGCTTTCTCCTGCCGGTTGTAGGTTTCCACCTGCTCCTCGGCGATCTGGCGCGAGCGGAGCTGCGTCAGGATCTGCTCGATCTGGCCGCCGCCCTGGCCCGACGTGGGCGTGCCGATCAGCACCTCCTGGAGCTCGAGATTGTACTGGTCGAACTTCTCCTTCATCTGGTCGCCGGAGAGCTGCTGGATCGCGCTCCGGTCTTGCAGCAGCTGGATGAGCGTGCGCGTCTGGCCGACGTTCTTGAAATAGGCGGAGACCATCGGGTCGAGCGTCTGCTCGACGAGCCGCTTGATGTCGCCGAAGCGCTGGATGACGAGCGGCGCCTTGCGGTAGTCGATGTGAACCACCACGGACAGCGGCAGCGAGGGCTCGAAGGCGTCCTTCGTGATCAACGCGACCTCGGCCAGGTTCTCGTCGTACTTGTGCGAGCCGGTCTCCTGCTTGTTCCACTTCAAAATGAAATTGGTCGTGGGCACCAGGAAGACCTTCCCGGCGTAGGTGTTGAACGCGTATTTCCCGGGCAGGAGCGGTTCGCTCCAGACGCCACGCAATCCCTTCTGCACCAGCTCGCCGTGCTTGTACGCGGCGCCGGAGAGATCCTCGCCCGTCTCGCCGGTGTAGGAGACGACGACGCCGACGTTGCCCACCTCGATCACCGTCTTCGGCACCATCTCCACCGTCGCGAAGAGCCGGTTGATGTAGTAGGTGCCTTCGACCAGCACCTGGAGCTGGCGACCACGCTGCCCGCCGGCGCGCAGGAAGCGCTCGGGGTCCTGGAAGCTGTTGTGGTAGGTGTCGGGCTGCGCTGCGGTGTCGCCGACCGTCGGCGCGATGATCTGTCCGGGCGGCAACGAGGGCCCGTCATGTACGGTCACGATGCCGACGAGATCGTCCGTGCCCTTGATGACCACGGGATCGAAGCCGGCGCGGTCCTGGATGACCTTCGTCATCCGCTGGAAGATCTCCTCGTCCGACTTTTCGAGCGGCAGGAAATAGACGCGCTCGGTGGTGATCACGACGAACTGCGCGAGGTTGACGGCGTACGTGCCCTCGCGAAGGATCTTCCGTTGCGGGCCGCGCTGGCCTCCGTTCTGGAGGAAGGCCGCCGCGTCCTGGAGATCATCCGCCACCGCATTCGAGGCCAGCGCCTGCGTGGGCGGCAACGGCACGCCGTCGCGCGCGAACACGTAGCCGATCTTGCCCTGGGGGATGGTGACCAGCGGATGGATGTGGATCTTGTACTGGCCGGGCAGGAGATAGTGCACGCCGCCGCGGAGCAGCGCGGGCTGGAAGCCCGCCTCGCCGTTGAGGGCGATGATTCCGGTGCTGACCGATCCTTTGCCGCTCGTTCGCTTCTCGACGAGACCGACCTTCGTGTTCGGGATGTAGCGGATCCCGCGCAGCAGGAAGAGCACGACCACGCCGGCGAGCGAGTACAGAAACCAATGCGCCAGGAAGGCGTCAACGAGCCACATAATTCCCTCCCTCCCCTACGACTATGGGTGAAAATCGGCCCGCCCCGGCAATTTTTAGTTAAGCATCTTCGGCCGGCCGACGCCCTTTGACAACGCGCGCTGGCAGGCGTACGGTGCCCTGCGCGTGGACGGAGGATACCGCGACAGGTCGAGTCACGTGAGGGTGCTTCGATTCAGCGAGGAGGGTGCGATGACGACGTATAAGCTCATCTCGGCAGACTCCCACATCATCGAGCCGCCGGACCTGTACGCGAAGCGGATCGAGCCTCGATTCAAGGACCGCGCGCCCCGGATGGAACGGATGGAGACCCCCACCGGTCGCAAGTACGATGCGTGGTTCATCGACGGCCAGCAGGTCGGCACCCTGGGCGCGGTGATTCAGGCCGGACAGCGGTTCGAGGACCCGTCGCAGATCGATTTCCTCGGGATATGGGAAGACGTCAGGCTCGGGGGCTACGATCCCCAGGCGATGATCAAAGAGAACGAGATGGACGGAGTCTGGGGCGCGTGCCTGCAGCCGAGCCAGGGGCTCTTCTGGTACCGCATCCCGGACAGCGGGCTGCTCTCCGCCATCTGTCGTGTGTACAACGACTGGATCGCGGAGTTCTGCAAGCCCTATCCCGATCGCCTCAAGGGCATCGCCATGCTCAACGTCGACGACGTCGACGACGCCTGTCAGGAGCTCGAGCGCTGCGCGAAGCTCGGGCTGGTCGGGGCGTTCATTCCCGTCGCGCCGCTGGCCGAGCGGCCGTATCGGCACCCGATCTACGACCGGCTCTGGTGGACCGCGCAGGACCTCGGGCTTCCATTGCTCCTGCACATCGGCACGCCCCGCGGCGGTATCCCAGGGTGCGAGTTCACCATGAACCTCGGCGAGCTCACCGGGGCCGGCCGCTCCACCACGGACTACTGGGTGCGCTACTCGCTGTCGGCGATGATCTTTGCCGGCGTCTTCGATCGGACTCCCAAGCTGAAGGTCGGCTCCGTCGAGCACGAGGCCGCGTGGATTCCTCACTGGCTCAAGCAGATGGACTTCACGTATCTGGAGCGGCCCGTGTTCACCAAGGGCTGGCGGTCGAAGGACGGCCTCCTGCCGAGCGACTACTGGCGGCGGAACATGTTCGTGGAGTTCATGGAGGACGATCTCGGCGTCAAGCTACGCGGGACGATCGGCGTCGACAACATGCTCTGGGGGAGCGATTTCCCCCACGCGGAGTCGACCTGGCCGAGGTCCAGGCAGTTCCTGGATCGCATGTTCGCGGAGACTCCCGAGGAGGATCTGCGCAAGATCACCTCGGAGAACGCGGCGCGGTTGTTCGGCTTCAAGCTGAACTAGCGCGCCGGGGACTGCGATGCTGGACGGGTTCGTGTCGGTGATGGCGACCTCCGAGCTTCCGCCGGGCGACATGAAGTTCGTGGTCATCAATCGCCAACGCGTGCTCGTCGCCAACGTCGGCGGCGTCTTCTACGCGCTGTCGGATATCTGCGGGCACGCGGGGGCGCCGCTCTCGGCGGGAAACCTCACGGGCTACGTCGTCGAGTGCCCCCTGCACTACGCGTGCTTCGACGCGCGCACCGGCAAGCTCATCACCGGGCCCGTCTCGGCCGATGTGCCCAGCTACGAGGTGCGCGTCGAGGCCGACACCGTGTACGTGAAGCCGCCGCCGCCACCCTAGGAGCCTCCCATGAAAGCCTACTGGATCAGCCCCGGCGCCACCGGCACCAGCGTCGAGCGACGCGAGACGCCAACGCCCGTCCCCAAGGCCGGCGAGATCCTCGTGCGCGTGCGCGCGGCGTCGTTGAACCGCGGCGAGCTGCTCGGCGGCGCGCACGGCGCGGCCCCGAAGCCCGGCGGCGGCGAGTGCGCAGGCGAGGTGGTGAAGGTCGGCGACGGCGTCAGCGGGGTGTCAGTCGGTGCGCGCATGATGGGGCGCTGCGGCGGCGGCTACGCGGAGTACGCGCTCATGGACGCGCGCGAGGCCATGCCGGTCCCCGCGAAGCTCTCGTGGGAAGAGGCGGCGGCGACGCCGCTCACGTTCATCGTCGTCTACGACATGCTCGTGGCTCAGGGCCACCTGGCGGCCGGGCAATGGCTCCTCGTCACCGGCGTGTCGTCGGGGGTCGGCGTCGCCGCGCTCCAGACCGGCAAGGCGCTCGGAGCGCGCGTGATCGGCACGTCCGGCTCGGCCGAGAAGCTGGCCCGGCTCGGGAAGCTCGGCCTCGACGTCGGCATCCGCACGCGGGTCGCCGACTTCCACGACGCCGTGATGAAGGCCACCGACGGCAAGGGCGTGAACCTCGTGGTCAACAACGTCGGCGGCTCGGTCTTCGCCGAGTGCGTGAAGTCGCTGGCGTTCGAGGGGCGGCTGGCGATGGTGGGGCACCTCGACCGCGTGTTCACCACCACCCTGGACGTCGAGGCGCTGCACCGCCAGCGCCTCACGCTGTTCGGCGTGAGCAACCGGCTTCGCACCGCGGCGCAGCGCGCGGAGACCGTGCGCGCGTTCGCGCGCGACGTCCTGCCGTACTTCGACGACGGCCGGCTCCGGCCGCTGGTCGACAAGGTCTACGAGCTCGACGATCTGGCCGCCGCCATCAAGTTCATGGAGTCGGACGCCCAGGTCGGCAAGATCGTCGTCCGCGTCTGAGACTCCGCGCGCGGCCCGGCGCCCGCCGGGCTCACGCGAACGCTGGCGGCGGCACGAACGCCTGGAACTCGCGCTCGAGCAGCTGCGCGAACCCCAGGCACGTGAGGTCGCCGTATTGCGGCCCCACGATCTGCACGCCGACCGGAAGATCGCTCGGCGTGAACCCGCACGGCGCCGCGGTCGACGGGAGAAAGCTCGCCCCCGTATAGCCGGCCCAGAACAGGTGATCGGTGACCGGCACGCGCTTGCCGTTCACGGTCAACGTGCGGTCGTAGCGCTCGCCCTTCTGGTCGTGCGGAAAGGCCGCGGTGCCGGCGACGGGGCAGAGCAGCAGATCGTACCTCGTGAAGAACTCGGCCCAGGCCGCTCGCATGCGGTGGCGCACCTCGTTCGCGGCGAGCCAGTCGCGATGCGAGAGCACGGCCGCGCGCGTCGCCCGCGCGTAGTAGCTCTCGTCGCCGGGCGCGAGCTCCCGCGCCAGCTCCACGTTCCGGTCGAAGTCGGCGTCGTTCTGCCGGTCCGACGTCGCCGCGCGCAGGAGCCGCACGTACACGGCGAACGCCTCCCGCGTGTCGATGGCCGGGCGCGCGCGATCGTCGACCGTCGTCTTCCGCTTGCCCAGGAAATCGGCGAGCGCCTGGAGCCGGTCCATCACCGTGCGGTCCACCGGGATCCCCGGCGCGTCGAGCATCAGGGCCACCTTGAAATCGCGCAAGCGCTTCTGCTTCGGCGGCTGCAGCCGCAGCTGCCATCCGGCCGCGTCGATCTCATCCGGCCCGGCCATCACCGAGAGGGCCAGCGCGAGATCGTCGGCGCTGCGCGCCAGCGGTCCCACCACGTCGATATCGACGGGCGCCTTCTGCCACGGCAGGGCCTGGCCCTCGCGCGGCACGATGCCCCACGTCGGTTTGTGGCCGTAGACCCCGCAGAAGTGCGCCGGGTTGCGGATGGACGATCCGATGTCGCTGCCGGCTTCGAGCCCGGTGAGCCCGGCGGCGAGCGCGGCGGCCGAGCCGCCCGAGGAGCCACCGGGCGCGCGGCGGACGTCCCAGGGATTGTTGGTGGTGCCGTAGATCGCGTTGAAGCTCTGCCAGTCGGCGAGGTAGAGCGGCACGTTGGTCTTGCCGAAGAGCACGGCGCCGGCGCCGAGCAGTCGATCGACCGCGACGGCGTTGCGGGTCGCGATCCGGCCCTTGTAGGCCGGCACGCCCCACGTGGTCGGCAGGCCGGTGACGTCGTACGACTCCTTGATGGTCATGGGCACGCCGTGCAGCGGGCCCCACGCCTGGCGCCTGGCCAGCGCGCGATCGGCGGCGCGCGCCCGCTTGCGCGCGTTGTCGAAGTTACGCACGACGATCGAGTTCAGCTTGCCGTCGTGCTTCTCGACGCGGGAGAGATAGAGATCGAGGAGCTCGAGGCAGCCGATCTTCTTCTTCCTGATGTCGGCGGCCAGCTGTTTGGCGGAGCGGAACGGAACGTCGAGCATCGCGAGAACCTCCTGAGCGGTTCGGCTCCAGCGCACTGTCGCAATTTTGTCGCGATTTCACAACCGCAACGTCCATGCTCGCCACGACCCAGTGTGGCTCATTGCGCCTCGGCAGCTCGACGGCGACGACACGACCTGCCCTAACGAGAGCTGCGGCGCGGGCCACCAGCCCGTGTTCTCCGCCGAGCGGGCTCCGGCCGGCGTCGCTGGTCACGTGGCCGTGACTTCCTGGCCGATTGCCGGAGGCGCCGGTACCACACGAGCTTGTCCACGAAGCGTGGATAGGCCGCGTTGCGGCCGCTCGGGTTGGGCACCACGAAGACACCGGCACCCGAAACCCGCTCCGGCTTCGCCCCGGGCCCGCTGCTCGAGGAGCGACCGAAGAACTGTCGGTATGCGGTGATCCCCACGAACGCCACGACCGCCGGCCGAATCGTCGCAATGGTTCGGGCCAGCCGCTTCCGACCCCGCGCGTAGTCCGCGGCGGTGAGCTCCGCCGCTTCGCGCGTGGCTCGCGCCGCGATGTTGGTGAGAGCGAGCCCATACTCCGGAAGGCGCACGTCGTCGACAAAGGTCAGCGGCTGACGTACGAAGCCGGCGGCGTGCAGCAGCCGGTAGAACGGATTGCCTGGCCCCGCGAAGTGATGGCCGACTCGGGCCGAGGTCAGGCTCGGGTTGATCCCGACGAAGAGGATGCGGGGCTTCGGGCAGAGACGCGCAGGTAGCCGCATCGCTTCGTTTAGGCTAGCATCTGCAAAATTCCGAGAGGAGCCGACGCGATGGGTGACGTAGGCCTCATGGGGATGCACGTGCCGGGCATGTCGTGGCGGGAGATGCGTGACGCCGCCGTCCTGGCCGAGGAGCTCGGCTACAGCTGCCTCTCGATGGGGGAGTCGTGGGGCGAGGACGCGCTGACCTCACTGGCTCAGCTCGCGGCGGTGACCTCGCGCGTCCGCATCGGCACGAGCATCGTGCCGGTCTTCGCGCGCTCACCGGCCAACCTGGCCATGACGGCGCTGAACATGGATCGTATGACGCAGGGCCGGTTCTTCCTCGGCCTCGGCACCAGCGGCCGGCTCGTGATCGAAGACCTGCACGGCGAGAAGTTCGCGAAGCCCCTGACGCGGATGCGCGAGTACATCGACATCGTCCGAAAGGCCGCGCGCGGCGAGCGGCTCGATCACGACGGCGAGTTCTTCCACACCAAACGGTTCCAGCTGCGGGTGGCGCCGTTCCGGCCGAACCTGCCGATCTACATCGCCGCGCTGAGCCTGCCGAGCCTTCGCCTCACCGGTGAGCTGGCCGACGGGTGGCTGCCGATCTTCCTGGCGCCCTCGCGCATGACGGCGGCGGTCGCCGAGCTGAAGGCGGGTGCGGAGGCCGCGGGGCGGGCGCTGCGCGACATCGCGATCTCGCCCCAGGTATCGATCTACGTCACCGACGACGTCAAGGCGGCGCGCGATCGCGAGCGCTCGCACATCGCCTTCTACATCGGGGGCATGGGCGTCTTCTACCACCAGTACATGCACCGGATCGGCTTCGGCACCGAAGCCGACCGCGTCCGCGCGGCGTTTCAGTCCAAGGACCGCGATGGGGCGGCGAAGCTGGTGACCGACGAGATGGTCGACGCCGTGACGATCCTGGGCACGCCGACGCAGTGCCGCGACCAGATGCAGCGCTTCTTCGCCGCGGGGGCGCAGGAAGTGCGGCTCGTCTTCAACGAGCCGAACAAGGAAAGCTATCTCAAGGCGCTGCGCGCCGTCGCGCCTCGCTGAGGTCGGGGGCCCGAGCGGGGATCAGTCGCCGGCGGGCGTGACCGTCTTCACGGCGACGCCCCCGGCGAAGTAGACGCGCGTCACGCGCGGCCCGACGGTGGTGGCCACGTGGTGAGGTCCGAGGCCGTGGCGCCGAGCGACCTCGGCGATGGTGATCTCGGCGTCGCCCTGTCGGCCGATGATCACGACCTCGTCGCCGACGCGGGCGTCCGGCAACTGCGTGAGGTCGATCCGCGTGTGCTCGAGGTTGGGGCCGGTGAGGATCGGCACGGCGCGTCCGCGCACGAGCACGCGGCCGGCGTTGAGCCAGAGGAGCCCATCCGCCGAGCCCATCGGAATGACGCCCAGGCGCATCGGGGCGGTCACGGGGAACGGCGCCAGCTCGGCGAATCGCTCGCGCGGCGTCAGCTCCTTCAGCGCGATCACGCGGGTCGTGAGCGCGCGGAGCGTCGGCCGCAGCGGCAGGCGTGACGTCTCGTCGGCCATGGTGATCCCGTACAGCATGCGACCCGGGTCGACGGCGTTGAGGTACGTCTGCGGAAACTTGAGGACGAACGGCGACGACGCCAGCAGACGGGTCGGCACCTTCACGCCGCGCGCCTCCAGCTCGTCGACCACCGCGGTGAACCGGCGCGTCTGCCACTCGGGGTAGGCGGGATCGGCGCCGGAAGGCGCGTGCGGGTGGGCGCAGATGCCGGCCAGTCGTAGGTGTGGCAGCTCCAGCATGGCCGCGACGGTTTTCACGGCCTGCTCGGCCGGCACGCCGAGTCGTTCGAGCCCGACGTCGATCTTCACGAACACATCGCACGGACCCATGGCCGCTTCCGAATACGCGCGCGCGCCGTCGAGGTCGATGAGCGCCGGCGTGAGGCCGTGGGCGATCGCCTCCGGCGCGGCCTCGGGCAGCGAGTTCGGATAGACCAGGACGGGCGCGGTGATCCCGCGGCGGCGCAGCCGGATGCCCTCGCCGAGGTCGGCGACACCGAGCGCGTCGGCGCCATTCGCCACGAAGACCGCACCCAGCTCGGCGGCCCCGTGCCCGTAGCCGTCGGCCTTGACCACCGCGAAGATCTTCCGCTGCGCGCCCACCATCTGGCGCACGGCGCGGACGTTGGAGGCGGCGGCATCGAGGTCGATCTCGAGGGTGGTCGGCCGTGGCAGGCGCATTTGAAGAATATGCCGCGGGGGTCTATATTCCACAAGCGATGAAGGTGTCGTTCTTCGAGACGGTCCGCTACCGCGCCCCCCAGGCCCTGCCGTCCGAGTGGCCGGTGCCCTCCGGAATTTACGATCGGGACGCCGGGGCCCGCGCCTACGAGGACATGATCCAGCGGCTCGAGTACGTCGAGGAGCTCGGCTTCGACTGGGTGAGCGTCTCGGAGCACCACTACTCGCCGCGGATCCTGACCCCGTCGCCCATCGTCTCGGCCGCCTTCATCGCCGCGCGGCTCAAGCGGATCAAGATCGCGCTACTCGGGCCGATCGTGCCCCAGAGCAACCCGGTGCGCGTGGCCGAGGAGCTGGCGATGCTCGACAACATGGCGCAGGGCCGGCTGGTGGCCGGGCTGCTGCGGGGGACGTCGAATGAATCGCTGACCTACGATCTCAACCCGGCGGAAGCGCGCGAGCGCACCGACGAAGGCATGGAGCTGATCCTCAAGGCGTGGACGGAGCCGCAGCCGTTCGGCTGGCAGGGCAGGCACTTCAAGTACCGCACGATCTCGATCTGGCCGCGCCCGCTCCAGCAGCCTCACCCGCCCACGTTCGCGCTCGGCACGAGCCGCGAGTCGTGCGAGTTCGCCGCGCGCCACCACCTCGGTTGCGGCGTCTCCTACGGGTCGTTCGAGTCGGTCGGCCGCGCCACCAAGTACTACCGCGAGCAGTGCGCGCAGTACGGCTGGCAGCCCACGGCCGATCACATCGTGTACCGGGCGAACATGCTCCTGGCCGACACCGACGAGGAGGCGCAGGACCAGTTCAAGAAGCTGCCGACCCAGGCGCCGTTCTCGATGCGGCCGGCCGTGCGTGAGGCGATGACAGCCGTGGACGCTCGCAACATCGCGGGCGAGGCGCGGCCGCCGATTACGATCGGCGCCCTGCCGACCGCGTTCGTCGGCGGCCCGGACACGGTCGTCGAGCAGGTCCGGCGCTGCAAGGAGGTCGTCGGCGCGGGCGTGCTCGATCTCTCGCTGCACCCGCCCGGCTCCCGCGACGTGGAGCCGCTCATGCGCTCGCTCGAGCTGTTCGGCAAGAAAGTCCTGCCGCGCATCCGCGAGATCTGACGGAGACGAGCCTGGCGAGTCCTTTCACGGAAGGCTTCGTCGAGGCCGACGGCTTTCGCATCCGCTACATGGAGGCCGGCCAAGGCGTTCCGCTCGTTCACTTCCACGGCGCGGGCGGCCTACGCCTGACACCCGCGCACGAGCTCCTGTCCAGCCGTTTCCGCGTGGTCGCGTTCGAGATGCCCGGGTTCGGCGACTCGCCGGAGAACAAGCGCACGCAGACCATGCCCGAGCTCGCCTCGACGATGGGCTGGGCGATCAACAAACTCGGCATCGACACCTTCAACTTGATGGGCACCTCGTTCGGCGGCAAGACCGCGCTGTGGCTCGCGCTCCAGTCGCCGCAGAACGTGCACGCCCTGGTGCTCGAGGCGCCGGCGGCCATCCGCCAACCGGGCGCCGCGTCCCCGGCGGGCACGCCCGAGGAGATCGCGCGACTCCTCTACGCCCACCCGGAGCGCCTGGGGTCGATCCCGCCGCCAGATCCGGCCGTGCGAGCGAAGACGCAGCCCCTGGTGCAGCGGCTGCGCGGGCCGGATCGTGACGCGGACCTCGAAGCCCGGCTGCAGGAGCTGCCGACGCCGACCCTCGTGCTCTTCGGCACGCTCGACCGCGTCATCGCGCCGGCGATGGGGCGCGTCTACAAGGACCTGCTGCCGAGCTGCCACCTGGTGTTCGTCTACGATGCCGGACACGCCATCGGCACCGACCGGCCGGAGGCGTTCGCCGAGGTGGTGGCCGACTTCCTGGAGCGCCGCGAGGCGTTCGTCATCAGCCGCACGGAGACGGTGATCCACCCGTAACGCGCGATGGCTGACGTCGACGCGGTCATCGTCGGTGCGGGATTCGCGGGGCTCTACATGCTCCATCGCGCGCGCGCGCTCGGGCTCTCGGCGCGCGTCTTCGAGGCGGGCGACGGGGTCGGCGGCACCTGGTACTGGAACCGCTATCCCGGCGCCCGCTGCGACGTCGAGAGCATGGAGTACTCGTACTCGTTCTCGGACGAGCTCCAGCAGCAGTGGAAGTGGACCGAGCGCTACGCCTCGCAGCCAGAAATCTTGCAGTACATCAACCACGTCGCCGACCGCTTCGACCTTCGCCGGGACATCCAGCTCGAGACGCGGGTGACCGCCGCGGTCTACGACGAGGCGGCCCACGAATGGAACGTCCAGACGGACCGCGGCGACCGCATGTCGGCGCGGTTCTGCGTCATGGCGACCGGTTGCCTGTCCGCCGCGCAGGTGCCGCGATTCGACGGGCTCGAGCGCTTCGCGGGCGCCCGGTATCACACCGGCAACTGGCCGCATGCCGGCGTCGACTTCACCGGGCAGCAGGTCGGCATCATCGGCACGGGCTCCTCGGCGATCCAGTCGATCCCGATCATCGCCCGCCAGGCTGCCCATCTGTTCGTCTTCCAGCGCACGCCGAACTTCAGCATCCCGGCGCGCAACGGGCCCCTGGACGCGGAGCACGAGCGGTGGATGAAGGCGAACTACGCCGAGTACCGTCGCCGAGCGCGCGAGTCGCGCACCGGTCTGCTCGTGGAGCGCAACGACGTCTCGGCGCTGGACGTGACGCCGGAGGAGCGGGAGCGCGAGTACGAGGCGCGCTGGCGCCGCGGCGGGCTCGGGTTCGCGGCGACGTACGTCGATCTCCTCACCAATCAGGAGGCGAACGACACCGCCGCCGAGTTCTTTCGCGCCAAGATCCGGGCGCTGGTGCGCGACGCCGCCGTCGCCGCGACGCTGACGCCACGCCACTATCCGATCGCCACCAAGCGCCTCTGCGTCGACACCGACTACTACGACACCTTCAACCGTGACAACGTCACCCTGATCGACCTGCGAACGATGCCGATCGCGGCCATCACCCCACGGGGTCTTCGGACGAGCGAGGCGGAGTACGCGCTGGACAGCCTCGTGTTCGCCACCGGGTTCGATGCGATGACGGGCGCCCTGCTCGCCATCGACATCCGCGGCCGCGGCGGACGGACGCTGCGCGAGAAGTGGTCCGCCGGGCCGAAGACGTACCTGGGGCTCGCCGTCGCCGGGTTTCCCAACCTCTTCACGATCACCGGACCGGGCAGCCCCTCGGTGCTCAGCAACATGATCGTGTCGATCGAGCAGCACGTGGACTGGATCGCCGAGTGCATCACCCATTTGCGCGCGCACGGCCGCGCGGCGATCGAGGCCACGGTGGAGGCCGAGGAGGAATGGGTGGCGCACGTCAACATGGTGGGCGACTTCACGCTCTATCCCCGGGCCAACTCCTGGTACATGGGCGCGAACATCCCCGGCAAGCCGCGCGTCTTCTTGCCCTATGTTGGCGGGGTCGGCGTCTACCGACAGAAGTGTGACGAAGTCGCGGCAAGAGACTACGAAGGCTTTGCCCTGACCGGCTGACTCACGTTCGATCCGGGAGGACAGCTATGGCTAACCGCTTGT
>Ga0209376_1001123_pt1 | contig 27788 bp, 27 predicted proteins | sample GraSoiAngelo_134_FD_185891 | JGI IMG/M metagenome (GOLD analysis project Ga0209376, IMG submission 185891) | Grasslands soil microbial communities from the Angelo Coastal Reserve, California, USA - 14_0929_05_30cm (SPAdes) (version 2) | ecosystem: Environmental > Terrestrial > Soil > Grasslands ... | reverse complement strand
TACGCTGAACGGCCAATTGATCTCGTCCTCAAATCGCGGGTGTCGTCGATCAACGTCAGTCAGAAGCGACTCCAGGTCCAAGGCGGCAAGACATACGACTTTGGCGCGCTTCTGCTGGCGACGGGGGCCGACCCTGTCAAGATACCGATCCCCGGCGCGTCCGACTCTCAGGTTTACTACCTTCGCACGTTCGCAGACTCCAAAGTGCTCGTCGAGAAAGCTGCTCCAGCAAAGCATGTAGTAGTCGTTGGCGCAAGCTTCATCGGACTCGAAGTCGCTGCCTCTCTGCGGGAACGCGGTATTGGCGTGCACGTCGTAGCGCCGGAAAAGCAACCGCTCGAGCGGGTCTTCGGTTCCGAGGTCGGAGGTTTTATACGCGGACTTCACGAAGCCCACGGGGTTGTCTTCCACATGGGCGAGACCGTCGTTCGCGTTGATGGACAAAAAGCGATACTCAGCGAAGGCGCGGCACTCGATGCGGATTTCCTTATCCTGGGCGTAGGAGTTCGGCCATCGCTGGCGCTGGCCGAACAGGCTGGATTGAAAGTGGATCGCGGCATTGTGGTCAACGAGTACCTCGAAACGAGTACGCCGGGAATCTTTGCTGCGGGCGACGTCGCGCGGTGGCCAGACGCCTATTCCGGCGAGTTTGTTCGTATCGAACACTGGGTCGTTGCCGAGCGTCAGGGACAAGTGGCGGCGAAGAATATCCTCGGACGTCGTGAACGATTCGACGCGGTGCCGTTTTTCTGGACCCGTCAGTTCGGTGTTTCCGTGAAGTATGTCGGCCATGCAGAAAAATGGGATGCCGTCGAGATCGATGGGAGCCTTGCAGCGAAAGACTGCGCGGTCACGTACAAATTGAACGGGCGCAGGCTCGCCGTCGCGACCATCGGACGAGATCGGCAGAACCTGCAGGTCGAAGCGGAAATGGAGGCTTCTCTTAATGGCCGGTAGATTCGCTGGAAAATCGGTATTGATTGCAGGCGGCACAGGGGCGTTAGGCCGGGCGGTAGTACTGGCGTTCCTGGATGAGTCCGCTTACGTCGTTGTGACATATCGCAGGCAAAAGGAATTCGTTGCTTTGAACAAGACCGCTGCTGCGGCTGGCTTGTCGCTCGAAGGCTATCAAGTGGACGTGACCGATGAAGGTGCGGTACGTCGACTCACTGAACAGCTTCTTGCGAGCCACGGCCGTATCGATGTGTTGGTCAATGCTGTCGGCGGCTACGCTGGTGGTCAACCTCTTTGGGAGACAGATTCAAAAACCTTCGACCAAATGTTCGCACTCAACCTGCGCTCCGGGTATGTCTTGTGCCGCGCCATCGTGCCGGTGATGCTGAAACAACGCAGTGGCGCAATCCTGAATGTCTCGTCGCGGACGGCATTGGATCACGCCGCTGGAGCGGCTGCTTACGCCGCGTCGAAGGCTGCCGCAGTAGCCATGATCGATTCATTGGCAGCAGATCTCAAGGGCACAGGCATCCGCGTAAATTCAGTGCTCCCGAGCATCATCGACACCGACGCAAACCGGAAGGCGATGCCCAAGGCCGACTTCACAAAGTGGCCGAAGCCCGAGGAGATCGCCCGCGTCATCCTTTTTCTCTGCAGCGAGGAAGCTCGACTCATTCATGGGGCGGCGGTGCCCGTCTACGGTACTGTCTGATGTGAGTACGTTTCGTGCCAGACTGTAAGGGTGGTCTATTGAGGTGTGAACGAAATGTTGGAACGTTTCGGCGAGGCGTATTCCCCTCCTTGCGGTGATGCAAGGAGGGGAATACGCCTGACTCCATTTTTTTCACAGCCCCTATGACCGCCCACAATGTCGAACGAGACATCACGGGCGGTCCGCGAAGCGCAAGCGCGACAGCGCGCAGCCTCAAGAAATAGACCGCCCCACAGTAGATCCGGGTTCAATACAATGGAAAATCGGAAACGATGTGCCTGGACAGGCACTGACGCTTTGATGATTGAGTATCACGATCGCGAATGGGGTACGCCCGTCCACGACGATCGCAAACATTTTGAATTCCTCGTGCTCGAAGCAGCACAGGCCGGGTTGAGCTGGTCCATCGTGCTCAAGAAACGCGAAGGCTATCGCCACGCCTTCAGCGACTTCGACCCGGAGAAGGTTGCACGATATACCGAGAAACGCATTGAGAAGCTCACACGGGATCCGGGGATCATTCGAAACCGCCTGAAAATCGAAGCCGCGGTACGTAATGCGCGTGAGTTTTTAGCGGTTCAGGAAGAGTTTGGAACCTTTGACGCCTACTGCTGGCGGTTCGTGGACGGGCGGCCGAAGGTGAATCGGTGGAAGCTGATGCGGCAGATCCCGGCGACGTCGCCCGAATCCGACACGCTAAGTAAAGACCTAAAAAGCCGCGGATTCAGCTTCGTCGGTTCCACCGTTATATATGCGCACATGCAGGCGATCGGCATGGTGAACGATCACCTCGTCGACTGTTTCCGCTATCGAGAGGTCCAGACGTTATGAGCCGAAACTTTGACGCCATTATCATCGGTACCGGCCAAGCTGGCCCTTCTTTGGCATCGCGATTTTCCGCGGCAGGAATGCGGGTCGCGATCATCGAAAGGCACAAGTTTGGTGGGACGTGCGTGAATACGGGGTGTATTCCGACAAAAACGCTCGTTGCCAGTGCCTACGCAGCGCATGTCGCGCGCCGAGGCGCGGATTACGGTTTTGCGATCGACGGAAATGTGCGCGTCGACATGAAGCGCGTCAAAGCTCGTAAAGACGAAGTGGCGGGGCGGTCGAATAAGGGTGTGGAACAGTGGCTTCGAGGACTTACCAACTGTACCGTGATTCAGGGGCATGCTCGATTCGAGTCTCCGCGAAGCATTCGCGTGAACGATGATGTACTCGAAACCGGCAAGATTTTCATCAACGTTGGAGGCCGCGCCAATGTTCCATCGATGCCGGGCATACATGATGTGCCGTTCCTGACAAACTCATCGATGATGAATGTGGACTTCGTGCCCGATCATCTGATCGTCGTTGGTGGAAGTTACGTTGGGTTGGAATTCGCTCAGATGTATCGCCGGTTCGGAAGCGAAGTTACGGTCGTCGAAATGGGAGCGCGACTCATTGGGCGTGAAGATGAGGACGTCTCCGAAAACGTCCGTGAAATCTTGGAGGCCGAGGGTATAAACATCCGGCTCAACGCAAAGTGCATCTCGATGGCGATGCGTGGAAAGGAAATCGTTACAGGCATCAGTTGCGAGGAAGGCGCACCGGAAGTTCCGGGCACCCACCTGCTGCTCGCCGTAGGACGTATTCCCAACACGCAGGATTTGGGCCTGGACCAAGCCGGCGTCGCTACCGATGAACGAGGCTATATTGTGGTTGACGACGAACTCCGAACAAGCGTCCCCGGCATCTGGGCGCTTGGCGATTGCAACGGGCGCGGCGCATTCACGCACACTTCCTATAACGACTATGAGATTGTGGCTGATAATCTCTTCAATGGAGACCACCGTCGAGTTTCAGACCGAATCCAGACGTACGCTCTCTACATCGATCCGCCGCTGGGCCGCTGCGGAATGACGGATGCCGCTATCCGAAAGTCAGGGCGCCGCGCCCTGGTGGCGAAGTACCCCATGCAACGAGTGAGCCGGGCGGTCGAGAAGGGGGAAACTCAAGGCTTCATGAAAGTCGCTGTTGACGCTGAAACAAAACAGATTCTGGGTGCAGCCATCCTCGGGACCGGAGGTGATGAAGTAATCCACGTTTTGCTGGACGTGATGTATGCCAAAGCGCCTTACACGACCATACAGCGCGCGATGCATATTCATCCAACCGTTGCGGAATATCTTCCGACGATCCTGTCCAAGCTTGAACCGTTCACTTAGCACTGCTTTTCGTAATTACGGTGACGTATGGGTGGAAATAGAAGTTCGGCGAAACGTTGCGCCGGTCTGACCACTATTACGGCTTCGCGCTATCGCGCTCGCGCTTCGCGCCCGTCTGCGCCGCTTCGGTCGCTTCGCGACATTCTTTTGATGGCGCAGCCACCCCTCCTCTGCGAGCTCTGCGAGGAGGGGAATATTACGCCACCATAATTACGAAGTACTGTTGCTTGGCCCAACAAAAGGAAATCAAACCACAAAAGGTACAATAAGGATCACAAAAAGCACAGAAAACGACTTTTTTGTACCTTTTTGTGGCTTCGGTTTGTGCTTTTTGTGTACCTTCCCTTGGCGATGAGCGAAACCATTCAGTTTGTTATCCGGCACGGTTACCTTCTCATCTTTTTCTGGCTGCTGGGCGAACAGGCGGCATTACCGATCCCATCTCTCCCTTTATTGCTCGTGAGCGGCGCACTGATTCGAACCGGAGAATTGAAGCTTTCATCAGTTCTCAGCTACGCGTTCGTCGCTTGCGCCATTGCAGATAACATCTGGTTTCAACTGGGAAGGCGTTACAGCGGACGAGCGCTGCAATTCATCTGCAAAATGTCGATCGAGCCGGACTCTTGCGTACGCCGGACTGAAAATCTCTTCGTCAGATACGGCCTGGGTTCGCTCCTTCTCTCGAAATTTATTCCGGGATTCAATGTCGTAGCCGCGCCGCTGGCGGGTGGATCCGGCGCCGGTCTCGGCCGATTTCTGCTGTTCGACAGTCTTGGTGTGCTGATATGGATCAGCACCTATCTTTTTGCCGGATACCTCTTCAGCGATCAAGTCGAAATTGCAGCCGGCTATGCCGTCCGGCTGGGCTCCGGATTTTTCGTCATAGCTGTTTGCGCACTTGCCGTATGGATTGCCTGGAAGGTTGTACAACGGCGCCGTTTTGTAAAGAGCGTCAATGTGGAGCGCATTTCCGGCGAAGAGCTGCATGCGATGTTGAACGCAGGCTCGGAAGTCACCGTAGTCGACATTCGCAGCAACTTCGTGCGCGAAGCCGATTCAATCCCTGGGGTACTCCGAATTCCAGCCGAAGATTTGCCGGCACGCCATGAGGAAATCCCCCGCGACCGGGAAATTATCTTGTTCTGCACCTGACCGAACGAAGCCTCCAGCGCCCGTGCGGCGCTGATGTTGAGAGAGTACGGAATCATTCGCGTCCGCCCTCTCCAGGGCGGAGCAGATTCCTGGCGGACAATGATGGAAAGAAGAGCCAAAAACAGCTCTCGGGAAATCGCGAATCCTTCGTGATTTCGTGAAACAGCCCTTCGCGCCTCCTTGACTTTTTTCGGTGTCCCGGAAATGGATTCAGCAAGTTATGGCGTTGGCCCATCTGTTGCACTACAGCAAAGAGGAGGTGAACGATATGCGTTACTCGGTATTAGCGGGCAGAGTCCTTTTCTCCTTATTGTTCGTGATGGCGGGTGTTGGCCTCTTCTCAAGCCAGCAGATCGCATTTGCAGCGGCGCAAGGTGTTCCACTGGCTTCGATCGCAGTGCCGATTTCGGGACTCCTCGCGGTTCTTGGCGGTCTCAGCATCGCGTTGGGTTACAAGGCGAAATGGGGAGCGGCATTGATTGTTCTGTTTCTGGTTCCTGTGACGCTAATGATGCACAACTTTTGGTCGGTGAACGACCCGGCGGTGGCCCAAGACCAGATGGCGCATTTCATGAAGAACTTATCGCTGATCGGAAGCGCGCTCTTCATTTCCTATTTTGGTTCGGGTCCCTTGAGCTTGGACGCGCGAGATCGCGGTTATTCGGAGGACGGCAAAGAACGCGCGGCCGCTTGAAGAGTTTGGATGGGCTCAACTGTAATGCGGCAGCGGCGTGAAATCGATATCGTCACCGGGAATGCGGGGGAATCGATTTTCCTTCCAGTCCTGCTTTGCTTGTTCGATCCGTTCCGGAGAACTTGAAACAAAATTCCACCAGATGTGACGTGGGGCTTCGGTAGCAGGAAGGAAACTCATGGAACCCGCCGGAAAATCGAGCGTATTCCCCTCCTTGCATCAGCGCAAGGAGGGGTGGCCGAGCGGTTAATAAAATGCCGCGAAGCCTCCGCTGATCGCGAGGCCGGGATGGTTTTCCGACTGAGAACACAAAGGAAAACCACCCCGGCTGCGTCAGCTTCACTTGAGGCTGCGCGCTATCGCGCTTGCGCTTCGCGGGCTTCGCAACATTTCCCTGATGACGCAGCCACCCCTCCTTGCGGTGATGCAAGGAGGGGAATAACGCACCAGCGTAATTCGTTCACGCCTTCATAGACCGCCGCTTTCGGATTCATGGTTTCCTGCGACGCGAGTCTACAAGTCCATGCTTGCGTAATTGCTCTCGGGCCGCATCCGCTACCCGCCCCGGTTCGAACCCGAACTTCCGCTGCAATTCCTTTAACGGCGCGGAAGCTCCGAAGGTGTGCATACCAATGACTTGACCCGAGGTTCCGACATATCGTTCCCAACCTAACGTGGAGGCCTGCTCTACCGCGACGCGGGCCTTGACGTTGGGTGGCAGCACACTGTCCCGGTATTCGTCCGTCTGGTGATCGAAAATCTCCCACGACGGCATGGACACCACGCGCGAGCGGATGCCTTCAGCAACCAGCGTCTCGTGTGCTTCCACCGCAAGGCTGACTTCGCTTCCCGACGCAATGATGATGACTTGCGGATCGCCGCCCGGCGCGTCAGTAAGCACGTACGCACCCTGCGCGACGCCGGCGGCCGAAGCGTATCTGCCGCGATCGAGGGTCGGCAGAGGCTGGCGCGATAATGCCAGCACCGCAGGCTGATGACGCAGCTTCATGACGTAGCGATAGGCCTCGACTACCTCGTTGGCATCACCAGGCCGCAACGTCGTCAGGCCGGGCATGGCACGCAGTGAGGCAAGCTGCTCGACAGGCTGGTGCGTGGGACCATCTTCTCCGTCGCCCATCGCATCGTGCGTGAACACGAAGATGACCGGCAATTCCATAATCGCCGCCAGCCGCATCCCGGGCCGTGCATAGTCACTGAAGATAAGGAAGGTTCCTCCGAACGGACGCAGCTTGGACAGAGACAGTCCATTCATAATTGCTGCCATTGCATGTTCTCTAACACCGAAATGCAGGTTTTTGCCGTCCGGATTGTCCGCCTGCAAGTCTCCGGCGCCTTCGAAGGTCAAGGTCGTCCTGTTCGAGGGAGCGAGATCTGCAGAGCCGCCGAGAAACCAGGGAATATTCTGTGCGAGCACGTTCAGCACTTTGCCTGAGGCATCACGCCCGGCGATGCCCTTCGAATCCACCGGAAAAACAGGAAGGTGGCGATCCCACCCAGCGGGAAGTTCGCGGCGCTGCATCAGGTCAATCTCTTTAGCGAGATCCGGATATTTCGCGCGATAAGCTTCGAACAGTGCTGTCCATGAGCGCCGGGCCTGGCTTCCGCGTTTGCCGATACCTTCAGCGAAGCGCTCGTACACGCCGCCGGGAACGAGAAAAGTCTCGTTCTCCGGCCATCCGTAATTGCGTTTCGTGAGCCTGACTTCTTCATCGCCCAGCGGATCACCATGAGCTGCAGCAGTATCCTGCTTGTGCGGCGATCCGTAGCCAATGTGGCTGTCCACGACTATGAATGTCGGACGACCCTTCGTCTCCATGAAGGCGCTGAGAGCCCGTTGGATTGCATCCGTGTCGTTTGCGTCCCCGACACGTAAAATGTTCCAGCCATAAGCCAGAAATCGTGCCGCGACATCCTCGGTAAACGTCAACCGCGTGCTTCCCGCGAGCGAGATGCGATTGTTGTCGTAGATCCAGCAGAGATTGTCGAGTCTGAGATGGCCGGCCAAAGATGCTGCTTCCGAGCCAACACCTTCCATGAGACAGCCGTCACCACAAATGGCGTAGATGTCGTAGTCGAAGATTTGAAAGTTCGGCCGGTTGTAGTGGCTACCCAGCCACTTCTCTGCGATGGCCATACCCACGCTCGTGGCGATTCCCTGTCCTAATGGACCTGTAGTCGTTTCTACACCCGACACCCAGTGATACTCCGGGTGGCCCGGCGCCTTGCTGTCGAGTTGACGAAAATGGCGGATGTCGTCGAGTGTCACAGAAGGCTGTCCGAGTATCTCGTATTCCGCATTCACCGCCTGCGTTTTCGTCAGGTGGAGAACGGACCAGAGCAGCATGGAGGCATGACCGTTCGACAGCACAAACCGATCGCGATTGGGCCAGATGGGACCTTGAGGATCAAAACGGAGCACGCGATTCCAAAGCGCATAGACGAGTGGAGCGAGCGCCATCGGCGTACCCGGGTGTCCGGACTTGGCTTGCTGAATGGCATCAATCGAGAGCGTACGAATGGTGTTAATGCATAGCTGGTCGAGCGCGCTACTCATAGTATCTCCTTGTGATGATCCGAACCACCGCAAGGAGGGGTGGCCGAGCAATCAATAAAATGCCGCGAAGCATCCGCTGATCGCGAGGCCGGGGTGGTTTTCCGATTGAGAAACACAAAGGAAAACCACTCCGGCTGCGTCAGCTTCGGTAGCTTCGCAACATTTTCTTGATGACGCAGCCACCCCTCCTTTTGAGAAACACAAAGGAAAACCACCCCGGCTGCGTCAGCTTCGGTAGCTTCGCAACATTTTCTTGAATGACGCAGCCACCCCTCCTTGCGGTGATGCAAGGAGGGGAATACGCTCGATTCCAATTCGTTCAATCTTCATAGACCGCCGCTACAGTTGCGCAGCACCGCGATCCGCAAAAACGACGGCCGTATCCTGGCGAACCCTGCCGGCTGGAATTGAAGCATCTCCGGCCTGGAGGCGACGAAGCATTGCCGCCTTTTCCACTCCCGTCACCAGCCACAGCACGCGGCGGGCGCGATTCAGAATTGGATACGTCAAAGTCATGCGGCGTCTGCCTTGATAAATGCCTGTCAAAGCGACGTCGGCGTCCGTGACGTCGAGAACAGAATCTCCCGGCACCAGGGATGCGGTGTGACCATCGGGCGCCAAGCCCGAGGTGAACAAGATCGAGCACAGATGGTGAGCCTGCGATTTTTGCAATCGTCTGTTCATAGTGCCGGGAGGCCGCTTCCAAATCCTGCGATTCCACGGCGGCCGCGCGCGCGGCCGGCCTACTATCGGTACGCTGGCTGCGCCAGCAATCGTAAATGGGCGATCGGCCGGTCCCCACGATGTCAACCGGCCCGTCTGCCGAGCTGAAGAGTTCCTGGATCGGAAATCGGATTATGCCAACCTCCTTCGGGCGTCACTCGCTCTGTCTCTCTTGGGCCCCAGGTATTTGGTTCGTACTCGTAAACCGGCGTGTCCTTTGCTAATACCGGATCGACAATGCGCCATGCTTCTTCGACATAATCTTCCCGCGCGAACAAGGAGCCGTCTCCTTCCATCGCTGCTCCCAATAACCTTTCATACGCCTCCATTTCGTCGGCGCGGGGAGCGCTGGAGGCGACCATTTCGCTCGTTTCGACAGCGAACTTGTCGCCGGGAGCCAACGTCATCATTCCCATGGCAATCAAGACTTCCGGACTCAGGCGGAGCCGCAAGTGGTTCTCTTTCAGAACGGCTTCGGGTATCAGCGTAGGCGGTTTGTGGAACCGCCCAACAATTTCAGTACAAGTGACCGGTAGGGACTTGCCGGTTCGGACGTAGAACGGGACACCTTTCCATCGCCACGAGTTGATCTTCAGCCTCAACGCGGCAAACGTTTCCGTTCGTGAATCCTTCGCCACTCCCTTCTCATCACGATAGCCACGGAACTGCCCACGCACGAGGTCGTTTGGTTCGATCGGCGGAATCGCTTTGAGCACTTTTACCTTCTCATCGCGGAGCGATTCGCTGTCGTTGCGAGCAGGCGGTTCCATCGCCAGATTGGAAATCACCTGGAAGATATGGTTCTGGACGACATCGCGGATCGCGCCGGCCTCCTCGTAGAAGCTTCCTCGGCCCTGGACTCCTAAATCTTCGGCCATGGTGATCTGCACATTTTCGATATAGGTCCGATTCCAGAACGACTCCACGAAGGCATTCGCGAACCGGAAGACCAACATGTTGTTTACAGGCCTCTTTCCCAGATAGTGATCGATGCGAAAGATTGACGATTCGTCGAAAACTTCGTGGAGTATTCGATTGAGGTTTTTCGCTGAGGCGAGATCGCGTCCGAAAGGTTTTTCGATAATGATGCGGGCGTCTTTGGCGCAACCGGATCTGGCAAGCTGTTCGATTGCGGGAGCAAAAAGATGCGGTGGAACGGCGAGATAAATCGCGGGGCGGCGTGCCCCTTTCAATTCGTTGTGAATCGCACTACAAGCCGCAGGATCCGTGTAGTCGACAGAGACGTAGCGCAATAATCGAGAGAGCCTTTCAAATGCCAAGGGATCGATGCCGCCGTGCTGTTCCAGGCTGTCACGCACTCGCTGCCGGAATTGATCGATTGTCCAACGCGACCTGGCTACACCGACGACCGGCACGTCGAGATGCCCCCGTCGAACCATCGCCTGCAGCGCAGGAAAGATTTTCTTGAAAGCCAGATCACCGGTTGCTCCGTAGAAGACCAGGGCGTCAGAGTGGTTACTGCTCATGGGAATGCTCCTCTCGCAGATTCCGATAGCGGCGGATGAGGTTATTTGTTGAACTATCGTGGCCAAGCGCAGGCCCGGATTCGCTTTCGAGTTCCGGAATGATACGCTGCGCCAGAACCTTACCGAGTTCCACACCCCACTGGTCGAAGGAATCGATATTCCAGATGACGCCCGCGGTGAATACCGCGTGCTCATAAAGGGCAACGAGTTTGCCCAATGTCTCCGGCGTGAGCCTTTCGGCGAGGATTGTGTTTGATGGCCGGTTGCCGGCAAAAACGCGGTGAGGAACCAGCCAATCCGGTGTTCCTTCAGCTTTCACTTCTGCGGCCGTCTTGCCGAAAGCGAGCGCCTCGGCCTGAGCGAAAACGTTTGCCAGAAGCAGGTCATGATGGCGGCCCAACGGATTCAACGTTTGCGCAAATGCGATGAAGTCGCAAGGAATGAGCTTCGTTCCCTGATGAATCAATTGATAGAAGGAGTGTTGCCCATTCGTTCCGGGCTCGCCCCAATAGATAGGTCCCGTTTGGCCTTTGACGTCGGCTCCTTCCAACGTCACGTGTTTGCCATTGCTTTCCATCGTTAACTGCTGCAGATATGCCGGGAACCGCTTCAGGTACTGCTCGTAAGGCAACACGGCGATGGTCTGAGCTCCGAAAAAATCGTTGTACCACACGGTGAGAAGGCCCATGAGTACGGGCAAATTGCGTTCGAATCGCGCTGTGCGGAAATGCTCATCGATCTGATGGCAACCGTCGAGCATCGCGCGGAAATTGTCCGGGCCAATGGCAATCATGGTGGAGAGGCCGATTGCGGAGTCCATCGAGTAGCGTCCCCCGACCCAATCCCAGAACCCGAACATGTTGTCGGTGTCTATTCCGAACTTCGAAACCTCCGCGGCATTCGTTGAAACCGCAACAAAGTGCTTCGCCACAGATTTCGTATCGCCTGCGAATCCCGAAACCAGCCAGGAGCGGCCCGTTCGCGCGTTCGTCATCGTTTCTAAAGTCGTGAAGGTCTTCGACGAGACGATGAAAAGAGTCTCCGAGGGATCAACATCACGTAAAGCCTCAGCGAGATCGGTGCCATCAATATTGGATACGAACCGGAACGTCAACGTTCGGTCACTGTAATGCTTGAGCGCCTCGTACGCCATGACAGGGCCGAGATCCGAACCGCCGATTCCTATATTGATGACGTTGCGAATGCGCCTTCCTGTGTAGCCACTCCAAATGCCCGTCCGCACGCGGTTTGAGAAATCGGACATCTTGTCGAGGACGGAGTGAACGCCGGGCACCACGTTTTTGCCGTCCACAATAATGGATGTGTTTTTCGGAGCACGCAGCGCAACGTGCAAGACCGCCCGATTCTCGGTGATATTGATCTTGTCTCCGCGGAACATCGCCTCGATGCGCGATTGCAGGCCGCGTTCCTCGGCCAGCTGAAACAGAAGATCGAGCGTCTTATCGGTGATTCGATTTTTGGAATAGTCGAGGTAGATACCGGCTGCCTCGGCCGTCATCCGCTCGCCACGCGTTGGATCATTGTCGAAAAGCTGCCGCAGATGCAGCTTTGAAATGGTTTCGTAATGCGATTGAAGGGCCGTCCAAGCCGACGTTTTGTTTGGTGTTTGGTTCCTCATGATCGAAAAATCCCTCTCCCAAAGGGAGAGGCTTCAGCTCGCTTTCAACGAAACGCTTTTGGAGGAGATTACCTCCATCAAATCGTTCCACGACTTCACAAACGATCTTGCACCCTCCTCCTGAAGTTGGACGGCTAAAGCATCGATGTCGACTCCCTCCTTAGCGAACTCCGCCAGGATCTCTTCGCTGTCGCCGCCGTCTGCGGATAGCAATTCGAACAACTCGGTCTGAGCGGCAACTGCCTTCAATGTCTGTTCAGGCATGGTGTTCACGGTGAAAGGCGCTGCGAGTGCTTTGGCGTATAGAACCTCCGAAGCCGCCGGATTCTTCGTCCCTGTGCTGCCCCACAGCAGGCGCTGCGGGCGGGCGCCGAAGTTATAAAGCCGTCTGGAGCGCTGCGAACTGAGAAGAGCGCTGGCCGCAGCGTACGTGCGTTTAGCGATGGCGATTCCAAGTTGGTCGCGAAGGTTTGCAGGAACTTTATCCGCCACGGCGACGTCCCACCGGCTGATGAAGACCGACGCTACCGAGGGGACATTCGGGTTGAGCCCCGCAGAAATCCGGCGCTCAATGCCGCGTAAGTACGCATCGGCAGAGGCCAGATACTGTTCGCGGGAGAAGAGGAGAGTAACGTTAATCGGTACGCCCGAATAGATCGACTCTTCAATGGCCGGAAGCCCTTCTTTGGTGCCGGGAATCTTGAAGAACATATTGGAGAGATTTGCTCTCCGAAAGAGCTCTTTGACTGAGGCGATAGTACTGGCAGTATCGTGTGCCAAGAGCGGCGACACTTCCAGGGATACCCATCCGTCCACCCCATTCGTTTTCTCATGGATTGGCCGAAAAAGTTCCGCGGCCCGAGACAGATCTTCCAATGCCAGTTCAAAGAACAATTCCTGAGGCGAACCACTTTGTTTCGCCTTCTGGCTAAGGGCGGCGTCATACGCTCTACTGTTCTTGATGGCGTGATCGAAGATGGTGGGGTTCGAAGTCAGTCCCGTAATCGAAAACTCGTCGACGTAACGTTTGAGAGTGCCGCTATTCAGCAGATCGCGGGTAATGTTATCGAGCCAGAGACTCTGGCCGATTTCGTGCAACCGTTGTGTTCCTTTCACTTGTCACCTCAAGATGGCTGGTGTCATTCCATAACAGTATGGCAGGCTCATTCCGGCTTTTTCCATAACCGAGGGTGCTCACGCTGGCTGTGCTCAGCATGAAAAATTTACCGTTAAGAGTTTCCATGCCTAACCAACGCACAGCGAATACTCGCAGAAAATGTCCGCTGGAAAACAACAATACATTCCCCGTCGCTCCACGGATGCGCCTCACAATGCGGTCGGCCCGCTCAGTCACTTGCTGCGGCGATTCGCCGTCCGGGCAACCGTCACGGAAGATCTCCCAACCCGGACGTTCGGCAAGGATCTCGTCAGTCTTACGGCCTTCGTACTTACCGTAGTTCCATTCAAGAAGATCTGCATCGATACCGGCAGCGGCGCCAAAGCCGGCTAACTCGCATGTCCGCGCCGCGCGGCGCAAAGGGCTTGAATAGACTTTTTCAAATGTGATTCCACGCAGGCGATCGCCGAGCCGTCGCGCGTTGAATTCTCCGCGCTCCGTCAAGGGCAGGTCGGTGAGCCCGGTATGCTGCCCGGTTAAACTCCATGCCGTCTCTCCATGTCTGGCGATGTAGACAGTAGGAAGTGTTTCGTCCATCGAATCAGTCTCACTAATCCGTCAAGTTCTCCAACCCGTAAGTCGCGGCTCCTAGCAAGGCAGCATTTGTAGTGATCGCGTGCACGGGAATGCGTTTTAGCAGTTCCGAAAGGCGGCCTTTATTGGTGAAGGCTCGCATGAATGCGGGCTCGCGCAGCGCACTCAGGGTGTGCACGACGATACCGCCGGCGAGGTAGATCCCTCCCGCAGCCAGGACTTTCAACGCAAGATTGCCTGCTTCGCCGGCGAGAATCGAGACGAACATCTCTATTGTTGCCCGGCATAATGGACTCTCGTTGTTCGCATCAAGCGCCGAATTGACGATTACTTTTGTGCGATCTTCGGCAGAAGCGATCCGCAGCGCGATTTCAGGTGTCTCGTAGACATGCTCTACGTCACGAAGGTATTCATAGACGTTAGGAATGCCGATTCCAGAACAAACGCGCTCCATGCTCACATGGCCTGCCCGCGCCAGCATGTGCTCGAGTAGACGGATCTGTCGTGCCTCCGTGGGCGCGAAGCTCGTGTGGCCACCCTCAGAGCTCTGCGGCACGTAACGAGATCCATCCCAGACGAGAAACGACTCGCCCAAACCGGTACCTGGGGCGACGACTCCAATGGCAGCTTTGGGAACCGGCTCGCCGATATTCAATGTAACGATATCGCTGTCTCGCAGAACGGGAATCGCTCGCGCGACTGCCTCCAGATCGTTCATGAGATGGACCGACTTCAGATTCAAGTCACTCGCAAGCGAGTCTTCATCCATGAGCCAGGGCAAATTCGTTGTGGCAACGGATTTCTTGATAACCGGTCCGGCCACGTCAAAAATCGCGTGGTTGACGGGCAATTTCATTTCGGTAAGAAATTCCGTTACGATCGCCTGAAGGCTGACGTAATCGGCGCTGTGGAATTGTTTCCGCGCGAGCGGTGAATTTGCGTCCGATTTCCTGGAGTAGATGGCCAGGTCGGTTTTCGTGCCGCCTATATCGCCGACAAGTAGCATAAGCTTAGTAATGTATTCCCCTCCTCGCAGAGGGGGGGAATTCACCAGCAGCTAGCAGGCTGCTGAAAAAACCCATTCGAAACGTGAATGAATTGGCGAGAAGTTGAGTTCGGGATATTCCCCTCCTCGCAGAGGAGGGGATTCCCCTCCTCGCAGAGGAGGGGAATGCTGCGGCATCAATAAAAGTCGCGAAGCCACCGAAGAAGCCGCAGACGGGCGCGAAGCGCGAGCGCGATAGGGCGAAGCCGTAATAGTGGTCAGTTCGGCCAAATGTTTAGGCCTGAATAGCTTCGCCGAACTGACCATTAATTGAGGCTTCGCCCTATCGGGCTCGCGCTTCGCGCCCGGCGCGCCAGCTTCTATTAGCTGGAGCGTCCACCCCTCCTCTGCGAGGAGGGGAAAATTTTCCGCATTGCTCAGCATTGCCAATTCCTACAGTCACGCGATTCGACTTTTTCAGCACCCTGCCAGTAATATGCCTGCAAAAAGAAGTCGTCGTGATGTCCGACCGTTTTTGCTATCCATAATAAGTTTACTTCGGAAAGGAGCTTCAGGTTGATTCGTTCCAATAGTCCACGCTTCGCCCCCGGCGGCCCGGGCATTGAACCTCGGTGGACGCGAGGCACCAAAGTCGCGGTTGGAACGGCATACTCCACTTCCAGCCGCGTCTGGTACACCCTCGACGACAGTTGTGTCACGGAGGTCTATTATCCAACCATCGATTCACCACAGATCCGCGATCTGCAATTCCTGGTCACCGACGGCGAAAATTTCTTTCACGACGAGCGCCGGAACTTTGTGGGAGAGATCGATTGTATTTCGGAGGCGGCGCTCGGGTTTCGCGCTACGAACCGGGAGAAGAACGGCCTCTACACGATCCACAAGACGATCCTTGGCGATCCTCATCAGAATTGCCTTCTGATCGAAACGCATCTCGAAGCTCCTGCGCAGTTATTGTCACAATTGCGGATGTACGTGCTGTGCGCGCCCCACCTCGAGATCGGCGGCTGGCACAACAACGGCGAAGTGCTTCGGTTCGACGGCCGCACAATTCTAGTGGCGTCCAAAGGCGACACTTGGCTGGTGATCGGCGCCACAGTTCCGTTTACGGATTGTTCCTGCGGTTACGTCGGAGTGAATGACGGCTGGACGGACTTGGCTGATAATTATCGGCTCGATTGGCAATACGATGCGGTCCTCGACGGCAATATCGCGTTGACTGGACGCGTCGATCTCTCCAGGGGCGGCAAATTCACGCTCGGTCTGGCCTTCGGCACGACGAAGCACAACGCGCTTAGCACGCTGGCGCAGTCGTTGAGTATTCCATTTGACCAGACACGCGAGGCTTTCATCCGGCAATGGGAACGGACATCCAAACGCTTTGCCCTCACGGCCGGATCGAACAATTCGAAGCTGTTTGAGCGCAGTATCAATCTCCTGCTCGCACATGAAGACAAAACCTACCCTGGGGCAATGATTGCCTCGCTAAGCATCCCGTGGGGCGACGAGAAAAGTGATGATGAACTTGGCGGCTACCATCTGGTTTGGACTCGCGACATGGTGAAATGCGTCACCGCGCTGCTGGCAGTCGGTGACTTCAGTACACCATTACGCGCTCTAATTTATCTCGCCGTGTCGCAGCGTGGGGACGGTGGTTTTTACCAGAATTTCTGGATCGACGGGCGTCCTCATTGGACGGGAATACAGTTGGACGAAGTCGCATTTCCAGTTCTTCTGGCCTGGCGGCTATGGAAACTCGGTGCATTGGGAAACTTCGATCCTTACCCTATGGTTCGTCGTGCGTGCGGATTCCTCATCCGGGAAGGTCCGGTCACCGCGCAGGACCGGTGGGAGGAAGCGAACGGCTATTCGCCATCAACCTTGGCCGCGCATATTGCGGCGCTGATATGCGCGGCAGAGTTCTTCAGTGACCGAGGTGACGAAGGCACAGCCGAATTCGTGCGAGAGTATGCTGATTTCCTCGAATCCCATATCGAACGTTGGACGGTCACGACCGAAGGAACACTCGTGCCCGGACTGCGCCGGCACTACATTCGCATTAACCCGGGCAATATCGGTCAATGTATGGATGAGGATCCGAATTGTGGAACACTGGTCTTAGCAAATCAGCGCCCCGGTGACCGGTTTGAATTTCCGGCCAACGCCATTGTCGATGCCGGTTTTCTCGAACTCGTTCGTTACGGATGCCGTGACGCGCACGACCCCATCATCCAGGACTCCTTGCGCGTCGTGGACGCTGTGCTCAAGGTGGATACGCCGTTTGGTCCCTGCTGGCGCCGCTACAACCACGATGGTTACGGCCAACGCGACGATGGCTTGTCATTCCAGGGCTGGGGCGTCGGCCGTGCGTGGCCTCTGCTGACAGGGGAGCGAGGTCATTACGAGCTTGTCGCCGGCCGTGATCCAGAGCCGTACCTCCGCGCCCTCGAGAAGTTTTCAGGCGGCATTGGCCTGATCCCGGAACAGATCTGGGATGCGCCGGAGCTGCCCTCGCGACATTTCCTCTTTGGCGGCAAGACCGGCGCGGCGGTCCCGCTCCTGTGGGCACATGCAGAATACGTGAAACTGCGCCGCTCCGCCTCGGACGGCAAAAGCTGCGATTTGATTGAAGCGGTATATGATCGCTACGTGCGCGGTCACGGTCAGCGCGATCCAATGGAGGTGTGGAAGTTCAATCGCCAGGTGCCGGCGATCGAGATCGGTACCCGCCTGCGGATACAAGCGGATTCTCCGTTCTTGCTGCACTGGACCACCGATGAATGGCTGCACTCTACCGATACACGCTCGACCGCCACAGGTGTCGATATCGAGTTTGTCGACCTTCCGCTGCCTGACCAGAAAACAAGAATTCGGTTCACTTTCCTGTGGCTGGACGAGAACCAGTGGGAAGGCAATGACTACAAAGTCGAATTACAAGCTCGTGCCCACTCACGCGAGGACCCGCGATCAGTGCCGAAGGAAAACGCGTATGCCCATAATCCGCTCCTGACTTAGTACTGGTTTTCGGAATTGCGCTAACGTATGGGGCGGACATTCCCCTCCTCGCAGAGGAGGGGAGGATGCGACAGCTTAATAGAAGCTGGCGCGCCGGGGTGGCGCGAAGCGCGAGCCCGATAGGGCGAAGCCTCAATAGAAGTTCGGCGAAACGTCTCGCCGAACTGACCACCCCGTCCGCTCCCTTAAAGGAGGCTTCGCGATATTTTGTTGAGGTCGCGTCCACCCCTCCTCTGCGAGGAGGGGAATATACGTCACCATAATTAATTCAGAAGGGAGGAAGCATGCAATTGGGAATGATCGGTCTTGGCAGGATGGGTGCGAACATGGTGCGGCGTCTTATCCAGAAAGGCCATCAGTGTGTGGTGTTCGACGCTTCACCGAAAGTTGTGAATGACCTGGTCAAGGAGGACGCCGCCGGAGCCGTGTCACTCAGCGACATGGCCGGGAAGCTGGAGAAGCCACGGACAGTATGGCTGATGGTCCCGGCTGCAGCCGTCGACAAGACCATCGCCGGTGTTCTGACTTATCTCGAGGCCGGCGACGTTGTGATTGACGGAGGCAATTCTTATTACGTTGACGACATCCGGCGGTCAAAGGAACTCAAGGCAAGAGGAATTCACTATGTTGACGTCGGAACCAGCGGCGGGGTGCGCGGTCTTGAACGCGGCTATTGCTTGATGATCGGGGGTGAGGCCACCGTGATTAAGCACCTCGACCCGATTTTTTCCGCACTGGCTCCTGGCCCAGGCAACATCGCACGTACGCCTGGACGTGAAAAATCCGCCAGCACGGCAGAACAAGGATATCTGCACTGCGGCCCAAACGGCGCAGGTCACTTCGTCAAGATGGTACACAATGGAATCGAGTACGGGATCATGGCCGCTTATGCCGAAGGATTGGGAATCCTTCGCTCTGCAAATGTCGGCAAGCAGGAGGCTGGAATCGATGCCGAGACGGCACCGTTGCCTAATCGCGAGCATTACCAGTACGACTTTAATCTCGCAGATATTACCGAGGTCTGGCGGCGCGGTAGCGTCATCGCCTCCTGGCTGCTGGATCTCACAGCCGCCGCTTTGTTCCAGGACCCCGCGCTGTCTTCGTTCGAGGGACGAGTGTCGGATTCGGGTGAAGGTCGATGGACCATCAAAGCGGCTATTGACGAGGGAGTACCGGCACCAGTGCTTACCACGTCTTTATACGAACGGTTCAGTTCTCGAGGTCATGCGGAGTTCGCCAACAAGGTCCTGTCTGCGATGCGCTATGAATTCGGCGGACATCGAGAGAAGTCCGGATAAGTTGGTATGACCGGTCTATCCTATCCTGCAGCAAGAGTCGTGGCGGAGCGGCTCGAAGAGCGCATCGCTGTCAGTAAGACAGCTTACAAGGACGGTACCGGCGCACCGAAACCGGACGCTCGATCGATCGAGGAGATTATTACCACAGCCTTTTGGGCAAGTCTTCTGCGTGAAGAAGGACACTCTCCCCGGATTTCGATTGCATTCGTGCCACCCGAACAGAGCATCAGGCCACTTAAATTCAGCCCTCCGGTCCGGCTCGACGCGACACAGCTTTCCCGGATCGCTCCCGCTGTAGAAAAGCCTGGGATCCACATCGGCGTGTGGTCATACGAAGGCGATCTCTATGCCTGGGGCGTCACGCGTACTGTTCCGATGTGGTGTTTTATTCTCGAGGTCATCAGACCAGGATTGCTGGTCGTGAAGTTTCGCCGCGATGATCCATCGGTAAAATTTGCGAATGTGGCGGTCCTCGACGGCGCCGTTGTCAAGTTCATCGAACAAGAACCGGCGGCGATGTCCGAAGCTCCACCCGCCCTGGGTTCGTTGTTGGCCTTCTATTCTTCCGCCGGGCGGAATGAATCCGACAATATTCTAGTCAGGGTTGCGATCGCCATGCGCGCCCACGGACGTGGCGGGTCATTGCTGATCGTGCCAAGGAATACCAACATGTGGCTGAATTCAATTGTTCAGCCGATGACATATTCGCTAATTCCGCCGTTTCCAGACATCGCCACATTCCTCGAAAACAAGCAGCTCAATATCGAAGCTTCGCCCATCACGCTACAATCCGTCGTGGATGCCCTCGCCGGACTAACTGCAGTCGACGGTGCGACTGTGATCTCCGACCACTTCGAACCTCTGGCTTTTGGAGCAAAGATTTTGACTCGCGACGGCCTTCACCGGGTTGAGCACGTCTTGCTGACGGAGCCGATCGAGGGAGTGGCTGATACCATCGTCGATCCGGTCCACCTTGGCGGCACCCGGCATCTGTCTGCCGCGCAATTCGCGCATGACCAGCGAGACGCCATTGCGCTCGTTGCATCTCAAGATGGGCAATTCACCGTCTTTGCCTGGTCCTCGCTCAAAAACATGGTCCACGCCCACCGGCTGGATGCGTTACTGATCTAGATGTGTGCTTAAGAAAACGCCAAGAAGGAATCGATATCTGCGATATTGGAATAGACACGTTTTTTCGATTGCCGCTCACCCAGTGTGGCAAGTCATGTAAAGGAGGCAGCCATGGTAAAGCAGACGATCAACGGCACATTTCGACAAACCAATTTGCCGAACGAAAGTGAAGAATATCTTTCCAAGCGGGAAGAGTTGCGCCTCGCCGAAATCGAATTGAGGAATCAGCGGGAGCGTGTCGCGGAGCTGCGGCGAAAGCTTCCCATAGGTCCCGTGGTGCAGGACTACGTATTTGAGGAGGTCGCCTCGAGCCTGGATTCTGGAGATTCACCGATCCGAACGGTGCGCCTCAGCCAACTATTCACCGGATCGAATCGGTCTGTCGTTCTGTATCAGTTCATGTACGGGAAAAAACAGACAAAGCCATGCCCAATGTGCACGGCCTGGATCGATGGTTTCAACGGCATCGCGCATCACCTCGCGCAAAGTGTCGATTTTGCGATCGTCGCCGCAGCGGATTTACCAGCTCTGCGAGGAAACCAGGATTCGGCGATATCCGTCTTCAGTCGCGACAATGACGGTACGATTCATCACTCGTATACCGGTCATCCATGGCTGTCGAGCGACATCAAAGAACGCGGCATCGACGAGTTGGTACCAATCTGGAATATCCTCGATCTCACGCGACAAGGCCGAGGAGAATTCTATACAAAGATCGAGTATCCGCAGGCTGCGTAGTCAAGAACCAAATGGTCAGCGCCATCTCGTTGACTCCTACGGCTGCGGATATTGAACGTATCCCTTGCGATGAAGGACCGTTTGAGTGGACGACCGTGTCCTCACTTGGATGTTCCGAAAGACGGCAAATTGCGTCTCGTTGTTCGAAACATAACCAAGCACGTACTCGTACCGCGCCTGCTCGGTGATGTTGCTGAAAGCGGATTCGATGGATTTCGTGGATGTGCCGGGATAAACGTCGCCGCCAGCGGCGCGTGCGTACGCAGTGAGTGTTCCGTACGATCCAAACGTTGCAAATTTCGTGGACACTCCGTAGAACTGGATTCGATCTTTCAACAGCAGTTCGGTAGTGCTGTCGAAAGTGTGGGCGTTTGGTCCAGCGGCCTGACCATCCGAAATGACCAAGACGATCTTGCGGCGTTCGGTTGGCTCGCTCTGCAATGCGATGGCCGCTTGATAGATCGCATCGTTCAGGACACCTTTCGTGGGGCGTTCCTTCGGTAACGTCGATCCGAGAACATTGATCACCGATCTCAGCACTCGCGGACCTTTTTCCCCAAGCATATCTGCGGTTTGGTTCGGACGAGTCTCCGCAAACTTTTCAAGTGTCGCCAAGCTCTTTCCTATCGCGGCGGGATCGTCCGTGAAGTCCGATAATTTCGCGACCTCATGATCGTATCGGAAGGCGGCCATTCGATCGCCGGGCGCGAATCCGGCCAACAACGCTTCAAAAGCTGAAGGTAACACCTTTGGATAAAGGTATCGAAGCAGGTTCCCGTTCATGCCATCGTCGACGACAATCGCCACCGAAAGTGGCTGGGGATCGGTATCGAAGTTGGTGATGGTTTGAACTTTCCCATCTTCGCGAACGATGAAATCGTCTTTGGTGAGACCTGTTACCAGCTTCCCCTTTGCGTCCTTCACACTCACCGGAACGACGACAAGATCGACGCGCGTTCGAATCTGGCTGCGAACATAGCTGCCGGATGCGATCAACATCAGAACCGTGATGAGGATCTGCCGGCTCATGTTTCTGACCGTACACCAACGAGAGGCAGAAAAGTAAGCTTGCGCACTGTCATTGTCCCCTTCCTGAGGCATTAATCATGGCACACCTGAATGGCATTCTGCCGCGGCGATGCCGTCAGGACCTGATCTGTCCCTTAATCGCGGTAAACTTAGAAGATTCAACTCAACTTAAACAGTGCGCCTTCCTTGGAGCTGAAAGGAGGTCTCCTTGAGTATTGATCTTGACCTGGTCATGCGCGAACAACTGGTAGAACGCCGCCAAAGAGTTGCGGCTGCGCTTTCAACCGCCGGCGCCGATCCCCAACTGACTGCGTTGTTGCGTGAAGTCGACGCGGCGCTGGAGCGGTTCGAGTCCGGCACGTACGGTATATGCGAGGTCTGTCACGACACGGTCGAGGCCGAACGGCTCATTGCGAATCCGTTGGAGCGGTTTTGTCTCGATCACTTGAACGCGAACGAGCGGCAAGCACTCGAGGATGATCTGAACCTGGCGTCGGAAATTCAGCGTGGCTTATTGCCCCGCCACAACCTCCGTGTGGACGGTTGGCATTTCGAATACGGTTACGAACCGGCGCGGTTGGTCAGCGGCGACTACATCGACATAATTCAAAACGGCGACGGCAGCATTTATTTCGTCCTTGGCGATGTCTCCGGGAAAGGCGTTGCAGCATCGATGCTCATGGCGAAACTCCATGCCGTTTTCCGGAGCCTTATCCCTCTCGGACTTGGGGTCGATCAACTCACCGAGCGCGCGAGCAGGCTATTCGGTGACAGCACGCTGCCCGGACAGTACGCGACTCTGATCTGCGGACGCGCATCGAAAAACGGCGCGGTTTCGATCTGTAATGCGGGGCACCCACCCGCGTTGTTGAGCCGGGGCGGAAAGATCGAGCAGATCTCCGCGACAGGACTTCCGTTGGGCATGTTCCCAAATCAAAAATTCTCTGTCGGAAATGCCCCCCTCGAAAGCGGTGATACTCTCATCTTATATACGGACGGCGTGCCGGACGCTGTTAACGCGCATAACGAAGAGTACGGAATTTCGAAGTTGATCGATCGAACCAAGGCATCATGCGCGTTTGCCCCGGAAAGGCTGATTGCCAACTGTCTGTCCGACGTTTCCGCTTTTCGTGCAGGCCGGCCGCGATTTGACGACATCAGTATCATGGTGATCCGGCGGGAGTAATCGACTCGTTACTTTCCATTGGTGAGCGGTAACTGGAGATCGTTGTCATTTCGCCATCATTTGGGCAGGTGGGGCAAGTCATTAGCGAAAGCTGCGAACACAGGATGTCCGGCGATGTTGTTGGGCTCAGGCACACCGAACAGCCAAAGGATTGTCGAGGCGGTGTCCACCGTATTCACATGATGTACAAGGCTTCCGGGCCTGACGCGTTGCCCCCACGCGATCCACGGTATTGTCATGTCCTCGGGGTCGTTAGTGCCGTGATCCCGATCGTGCCCACCGTGATCAGCCGTAACAATTAATGTGAAGTTCCCCGCACCAAAGGCGCGTTCTGCACTGATTATTACCATCAGTTCGCTAGCGTCGCCGATGCGGCGTTGCCCTCAAAAAAATCGCGAATCTGCCGCGGATCTCATTAGCAAACCGCCGGAATCAATCTACGCAAGTTACAATTGCGCGTTGAACAATTTCCGTTCTTTGATCATCGCTGCTACCTGCGGGGGCACCATATTCTCCCAGCTCGAGTCGCCACAGCGGATTTTGGACAGCACGTCCCTGGAAAAGATGGGAAGGCAATTCTCGTTGAAGCCGCGCATCGACTCGATGAGGCGGTTCTCCAGCAGATAGGCGTAGAGATGCCGCAAGTTTGGTGCGACTCGCAGGTTGGCTGCGCTGATGATCGATCCGGACTTCGGCTCACGAAGCGGATAGACGTACAGCTTCAAATCATTCTTGAACAACCTGCCAAAGCTCTCGAGGATTCCACCGTCGAGATCGGCATAATACTTTTCGTCAAAGATTTCTCTTAGAGTCGGAACGCCCATGGCGATACCGATCATCTTCTTCGTGTAGAGAAACAGGTATGAGGCGAGCCGGTGAAATTCGGCATAGTTCGAGATCAATACGGTCTTGCCAAGGGAGCCGAGAATGTCGACCCGATCGAGAAAGTCCTTGTGATCGATGGCGTCACCGTCGATCAGGTTTTTGAGCGTCATCTCCATCAGCACTACCACGTCTTCACCCTGTACATTGGGCTCCTGAACGAACTGTGCGGTCGCGCACTCCAGCATGTCGATCGTGACTTTCGTGACAGGGCGAAAGCTGCCTCGCTCCACGATGATGCATTTCTTGTAGAGCACGTCGGCGGGCTGCACCACCGTACCGTTCGAAAGGAACATCGCGGCCTTGGTCAGGCCTTTTTGAACGAGTTGAAGAGACATAAGCCGGTTGTCGATACCGGCAAAGGCGGGACCGGAAAACTCGATCATGTCCACTTCAAGACGATCGGTGGTCAGGTTGTCCAGAAGCGTATCGATCAGAGCATAAGGATCCTTATACTGATAGATCGCGCCATAAATAAGATTCACACCAACCACGCCCAATGCTTCCTGCTCCTGGAGGTTTTCCTTATCCAAAAGCCGGGCGTGAATGATGATCTGCGATGAGGGGCCGTTCGGTTCCGTCTGGAACTCGACGCCCAGCCAGCCATGTGCATCGTCCTTCCGCGTGTAACTCCGGGCTGCCACCGTATTCGCGAAGACGAAAAAGCGTGTCGTTGCGCCCCGCTTCTCATTCAGTCGCTCCTGCAACAGGAGGAACTCGCGCTGCAACATCGACTGCAGGCGCTGCCGGCTGACATAGCGATCGCAAGGTCCGTAGATGGCGTCGCTGATCGTCATGTCATACGCGGACATCGTCTTGGCAATCGTGCCGGAAGCACCTCCAACGCGAAAGAACCAGCGCGCGACTTCCTGGCCGGCCCCAATCTCGACACAAGTACCGTACTTGCTCGGATCGAGGTTTATCCGCAGCGCCTTGTCATGGGTGGTGAAAGTTTCAGTGCTCATCGATTGATCGTTTCGACTGACCGGGCTCGCATTCTCTCCGTTCATGATCGTGTGAGTGCCTCGTACGCCTCAGAGCAATATTTTGAAATTTTGAGCCTGTTAATGGAGTATTAACGGAGTACAGATCCTCGGGAACCTATCGCCACTTTTCCTTACAAAAATCCTTTTCGTTAGTGTGGCCAGTCTTCCTTCTGCATACCATATTGCAGGAACATTTTATCTGCGACGTGTGGCAGCGTCACCGTGCCTTCCAACCTTTCGCCGACTCGCTCCGCCACACGAATAGACCGGAGATTATCAGGAGCAATAACACTGATCAGGTGCCGCTTCCCTAATTTCTCGAAAGCATACGTGATGCACGCTTTCACCGCTTCAGTGGCGTAGCCCCGGCCCCAGTGATTTCGCCGCAAAGTCCAGCCGATTTCAAAATCCGGCCAATCCTCCGGTTGCCACGGCCCAATGCGGCCGACCAAGTCGCCGCTACTCCGCTCGACCACGGCGAACATGCCAAATCCCCGCAGATACCAGTGGCCGATCAGACTGGAGAAGGAACGCCACGCATCGAAGCGCGACATTGGTTTTCCGTCAACGGCGATGAAGCGCATCACTTCCGGTTCGGCGCACATACCGGCATACGCCTCGAAATCGTCCGCTTCCCACAGTCTCAGGATGAGCCGTTCGGTTTCTAATGGAGTAGTGTCGAATCCTTTCATAGCCGCGGCAGTTCGATTGATTCTACGTTTTTGCTGTCACAATCCGGGTATGAAATCTTCGGACCCAATCCAACGATCAGACTCTTGCTCGGTCGGGGTGCGCGTGTTTTGGCTGGCTCGGTTCCCTGGGGTTGCCTATGTGGCGATTCGCTTCATGCGGGTTCGATCCGATACACGGATAGCGTCCGGCGATCGCTTGGAAGTCCGAAAGCGGCGCGCCGATGGGGAGCGGGAAATGCTGCCGGCCGCTCGACGCGATTCGCACGTACTCTCGAAGGATAGGTGCCCGCTTTTCGGGCGGTACGGCGACGAGGTGAACGAGGCGCCGGCGTCCTTGGCGGATAACGGCTTCGCCACGCGCAGCTTCGACGTTCTTCACCAATCGGAGTCCGGCCCCAGCATGGATACGAGGTAACGCTTGCCCTCCACGGTGGCGACCACCACGGGGTTCGAGCGTCTGCGGCCGGATGTGCGACCCCGGACCTCGAGGGCAGCCTGGAACCTCGGCGGCAGTCCAAGGCCGGACCTGGCGCACCGTTATTCTTTCCTTCCCCTGCTGCGCGAACTCCGGCCAGTACGCAGACACGCTTTCGAACAGTCATCCTTGCGAGGAATCTTTGTGCCAGGTATCTCAAGGGGTGGGCTATGCGGCTGGTTCTGACTCTGATCCGTTCGTGTCGATCAATCGGATCGTCTTGTCCTCTTCGACAGGATTCCACAGTGCTGCCAGCTTACGGTGGTTGGGGCAGTCAGGAAAGGTCGCACCGTGGCCGATGACAATCTCTGCGCTACAGCATTGGCTCTTATACACTCCGAACTCTTGGTTCACTTCGCCATTCTGCGGCACAACTCCTCCTGAATCACGTGCCTGGTTGTCCTCAGCATAAATATGTCCAATCCGCGCAAGAAAGCATTTTCACGGGTTTATTGCGGGAATCGGATTACCTTCGGACGAAAAATGTCATTGCCGGGCCAAAAAAATGTCCGCTGTCCGCCGAGATAGATTTAACGAATGCTACGACCCAAGCCTCGCCGTAATTTGTTGGACAGCAAATAGCGGATCATTCACTTCAACAATCAACTCGCCATACCGCTCATCGCGAAGCTCAATGATGATGGACCTCGTGGGGTCGTGGACCTCCCAAAAGACGCGCTGCCCACGCTGATAAAAAGTTCCGGCGGTCAATGCGCCGGGAGGTTGGTGCCCAGGAGCTTAATGCCGTGCCACCAGCCTGACGCCGCATCGGGATCGTATCGGACGCTGCGGATATGGCGAAGCGGGATGTCGAGTTGGCTCTTGAAAGCCCACAGCTTGTCGAAGCCTTTAACTTCGAGATGAAGGTGATCGTCCGTCATGGATATTTCGACCATCCATCTGCCTCAATCTTTAAGGCGCTTGAAATAGAAACGTACGATGGGATGATCGGTGACGATTCCGGCAAGCTCCCAGCCCTCCTTGCCCAGCTTATTCAACTCCTCCTCGTTCGGCGCTTCCTCTTTCGACAGATTGCGGGTGAGGGCTTTGTATTGCCACACCGTCTTGTCTTTCACATAGACCATCGGCGTGATCGGCGCGGCGGGCGTACCGGGAAAATTGAATCTGGGGCTCATGTTGCTCCTCCCAACGCTAATCATCATCCGGTTCGGCCACGGCTACGCTGCCAGCAGGCCGCCGTGGCCTGGGTTTAAGCGGCGCGGATTTCCACGCGAACGGATCGCGCGGAGACGGTGGCGGATTGCGGCGCAACAATCGGAGTAGACGACCGAGCAAACTTCTGAATGGCCGCTTGGGGTTGGTAAATTTACCCATAACCACAATATTAGTCCTTGGGGCCAATTTAATGAGAGTCAGTTTTCGCAGCAACGCGAGGGATAATGAGACGTGAGTCTCTATCAAGATCGAGTCCTTCCCTATCTTATCCACTGGTCGATGCGGCAAGGAAACCTTGCAACGTATCGGCAGCGATTGGT
>Ga0209376_1001117_pt1 | contig 27978 bp, 25 predicted proteins | sample GraSoiAngelo_134_FD_185891 | JGI IMG/M metagenome (GOLD analysis project Ga0209376, IMG submission 185891) | Grasslands soil microbial communities from the Angelo Coastal Reserve, California, USA - 14_0929_05_30cm (SPAdes) (version 2) | ecosystem: Environmental > Terrestrial > Soil > Grasslands ... | reverse complement strand
GGCGCCGACGATCACCCAGGTTTTCGAGGGCGCGGAGATCAAGGCCAGCGACTATGCCAAGCCGAACCACCTGTCCAGGGAATCCGCGTCGCGGGAGCTTCGCCAGGCTGCGGAGGCGGGACTTCTCGAGATGGTCAAGTACGCTCAAGGCGAGGCCGGGTTCCGTTCCGGTCCATCACTGCTGCGCGAGGTGGCGGCCGGACTAGGTCAGCCCATCGACGCGTCCTCGCCGCTGACCGCAGACACGATCATCGGCAGCCTCTCGACGGGTCAGACGGAAGGGACGGTCTCGATCATGTTCACCGACGTCGAAGGATCGACCAACCTGCTGTCGACGCGTGGGTTCACCGAGTCGCACGAGATCATGAAGGCCTACGAGACCATCGTCGGCGAGAAGATCAATGAGCACGCGGGACGCCGCATCAAGGGTCTTGGCGACGGCGTGATGGTGAGCTTCGGCTCGACCCGGCATGCGGTCGAATGCGCACTCGACATCCAGCGGGCGATCACCGACTACAGCAAGGCGAACCCACACCGCAAGCTTCGGATCCGCATCGGCATCAACACTGGCGAGGTCGTCGAAGAGGCGGGCGACATCTTCGGCGCAGCCGTCAACATGGCCGCCCGTGTCGCGGGCAAGGCGAAAGGCGGGCAGGTTCTCGTCTCCGAGGTCGTCCGCCAGCTGGTCGGGCCCGTGGTCGAGATCCACTTCACGTATCGCGGCCACTACAAGCTGAAGGGATTCCCAGACCGGTGGCGCCTGCACGAGGCGACCCCCGGCGAGATGCCGGCTTTGATCGCCCACGTCGTCACCCCGGGCGACGGCTTCGTCGGCCGCGACCAGGAGCGACTCGACATCCGCCTCGTGCTGGACCGCGCCGCCACCGGGACCGGCGGAATCGTCCTCCTTGCCGGGACGCCTGGCATCGGCGCGTCCCGCCTGGCGGCGGAAGTTTCAGGAGAGGCCTCGCGCAAGGGATGGATCGTCCTGGGCGGCCGCTGCGCCGAGCAGGAGGAAGCGCCGTACGCGCCCTTCCGCGATGTCCTGGCGGGCGCAATCGCCGCGTCCCCGCAGCGACCTCTGCAAGAGCTCGCCGCTGCGAGCGGCGCCATGCTCGCCGAGCTCGTGCCGAGCCTCCGGGCCAAGGTGCGCGGCACCACGCTGGGCTCCAACGACACTTCCGACGGTGGGCGCGAATCGCTGTTCAAGGCGGTCTTCGACCTGCTCGTCGCGTCGCAGGGCGCCAAGCCCCTTCTGGTAGTGCTCGACGACCTTCAGTGGGCTGACGAGGCGACAGTGCTGCTGCTGCGCGACCTGGCCGAGCGACTCGGCAACAGCAAGATCGTCGTGCTTGGCACGTATTGGGAGTCCGACCTTGACCCCGAGCGGCCGTTCACCGGTGTGGTCGCGCGACTGCTGCGCCGCCGCCGCGCGCAGCGCATCGCGCTCGGCAGGCTCACCGACGCCGAGGTCGAGAAGATGCTGATGAGCCTCGCCGGCGGCGCGCTCACGGCGGTGCAGGTGATCGGCATCCAGGCCGCGACCGAGGGCAACCCTCTGTTCGTCGAGCACTCGTACCTCTACATGGCGGAGTCCGAGGGCCTCCTCGGCGGCGTGCGCGCACGATCGCAGGCGAGCTATACCGAGGAAGACCTGGAGCTGGCGCAGAGCGTGCGCGGCCTCATCGGCCGCCGCCTCGAGCGGCTCAGCGAGCCTGCGCACCGCATGCTCATCGCGTCCGCAGTGATCGGGCGCGACTTCGACGTCGCGCTGCTCGAGGCGTTCGGCGAGCTGTCGGGCGGGGAGCTGCGCGAGGCGCTCGAAGAGGCGACCAAGGCGCGGCTTCTGTCCAAGTCCGGAAACGAGCGCTACCGGTTCTCGCACGACCTCGTGCGCCAGCGAGTGCTGGCGGCAATGCCGCTGCCGCGGCTGCAGGCGTACCACCTGGCCGTCGGCGACACCCTGGAGCGCGTCTATGGCAAGACCGCCAAGGACCATGCGGCCGAGATAGCGAACCATCTGTACCAGGCCGGCACCGCGGCCGACGCCATGCGTACCTCCTCGTTCCTGGCCCAGGCTGCAAAGAACGCTCTTGCAGTCGGAGCCTACGAAGAGGTGCTTCGTCTCATCGAAAGCACCCTCATGCTGCTGCCGGCCGACAAGACGAAGGACCGCGCAGCGGCGCTGACCCTGCGCGGCGACGCGTTCGCGGGCCTCGGCCGCCGCGATGAGGCCCGGTCGGCGTGGGGCGTGGCCGCCCAGCGATTCGAAGACTCTGGAGACAAGCGGTCGGCCTCCGCCGTCCGCTCGCGGCTGCACGCCTCACCGGTCGAGAAGAATGGCGAGCCGGCAGAGCCGCCGGCGCAAGCCGAGGCCGCGGAACCCTCAGGCGACGGGCATGAGGCGGCTCTGCCCGAGGTGCCAGTCGCGGAGGCTCAGCTCGTGACGCCGGAGGCGCCCGAAAGCCTCAACTGACGATCCGGGTTGCCGGGGGCGCCGGCCCGTAGTCGTCTGGGTCGCCGATGATCGTCGGCATCTGGCCTGTGAAACTGATGGTGTCCGCGAGCAGGCCACCGCTCTCATCGGTCCGAAAGGTCGAAGCCTTGGTGATGGTCAGCGAGGCCGACGGCGTGTACACGTAACCGATGAATGCCGAATCAATGGCCGCAGCCATGTTGTTGGAGCAGGTGTTGGCGGGCGGGTTGCCCGCGCCTGGCTCATACACCACGATCCAGTTGTACTGGTAGCCGCTGAAGAAGTAGTCATCGCCTCCTGACCCGGCGTTCAAGCAGCCGCCGGACGGGATGTAGAAGGAGACCGAGCCGGGGGTCACGGCCCCGGGACACGTGACCAACGTCCCGCCAACCGCGTCGCAGTGGTTCTCGTTAGCTCGATCCCCTGCCGGCGGGGCCGCGCGATCTGCGTTCTCGTTGGGCAGGTTGCTCCGGAGCGGCGCGGATTCGGGCGCCGGCGGGTACGCACCGAACGTATCAGCCGGTGCGAGCACATTCGGCACGATCAGGTTGGTCGAGTCGAGCACGATTCCCTCGTTGCCAAGGCTGCAGCTACCCCCCGAGTAGGCAGGACATGCTGCTGTGTTGTTGTTGGCCGGCGTCCCGACCACAGCCAGCGACTCGGAGAACCCGAAGGGCCCGTTGCACGAGCCGCTGGGCGCGAGGTAGATGTTGTAGCCGGTGGCGCCGGGCACGTTGCTCACGCGCACCTGGATGATGCGGGTGGTGCCGTTCGTCTGGACCGTGTAGCACCTCGACGGCGCGCTTTCGCGCAGGTACGGCAGTCCATTGAACGTCGACGTTCTTGTCGCCGTGATGACGATCGCCCACGTCTGGTTGGACAGGGCATTGGGGCCGGAGATCGCGGTCACTTGCGCCGAGCCGCCGCAGTTGATCCCGTTGGTGTTCCAGAACTGGTGTGGCTGCAGCTGCGTGTTGTCGTTGTAAATAGGCTCGTCCGGCGGCCTGAGCTCGTTGGATACGAATGCGCCACTGTTCGTGTAGCCGCCGTTCCACCTGTAGACACCGCCACCAAGGAAGTAGCACGTTCCGCTGGCGAAGGATGGATCCACAGCGTAGGTCCCCGCGGCGATGAGCACATTGGTCGCCGGTTTCGACTGGGACCCTCCGACGACCGTCGGCGGAGGGTAGTTCGGATCGGAAAGGGCGTAGCCAGTCCTGGTTGTTCCGAGCACATCGGGATAGCTGCAGGGTGCGTTGTTACCGCTCGAATAGCACTGACTCTGCAGGTTAGGGACCGAGGCCTGGCAGCGGGCGTACGTGTCGCCGGCGACCTGAGCCGAGCCTGCGATGGAGATGGCACCGTTCGAGACGACGTCCCCGATCACGGCCAGCCCACCGCTGGTCGTCGATATCGCGGCGCCGGGAACACCGCCGCACCCGGCCGAGTTGAGGGCGGCGAGCGTGGGCTGGTAGACGAGGTTGCCGACACTGCTGCCACCCGAGGCTGCGACCTGCGGCGAGCCGCCGTTGGTGAGGATGCGCCCGAACTGGAGCGTCAGCCCTCGCGTGGCGGCGAACGTGAAGGTAGTGCCTCCGGGACCGGCGTTCGCAACGACCTGGGTCAGCGTCGTCCCGTCGGAGAACGTGCAGGTGATCGTCACCGGCGCGGCGCCGGGTGAGATGTACCCAGGCGAGCACGATGGGTTGCTGTACAGACGCAGATTGGTACCGAAGATCTTGGAGGCGGCTGCCTCCGCGGAGGGAAAGTTGCTCGTCCGCTGATAGTTGTCGCCCGCGGCCAGGACCGCGGCGTCGAGTGCGGCCTGCAGGTCGCGCCGCAGCGCGTAAGCGCGCGAGCCGTCGATGGCCAGCGCCGCCATGCCGACCACTGCCACCAGCATCAGCGCCACCAGCACGATGGCCTGACCTTTTTGATTGCGCGGACGGATCAGGATCCCCCGGCTCCAACTGGCGCCTGCGCCGCGCGACCGCATCAATACTCGGTCCTGAAGATGGCCGCGGCGGTGAGCACGATGTGGTCCGCGGTCACCTGCGAGAGGATCGGGGTGATGAGCACCAGGTTGAATCGGAGGGTCACCTGCAGGGTGGTGTTGCCCACGGCCGGATTGACCGCGCTGCAGCTGCCGCTCGCGGGCGCGGCGAACTCGCCACCTGGAGCGTTGTCCGGCGGGGCGGTCTCGACCGTGGAGGGCGGGTTCGGCTCGGTGATGTAGAGCCAGGCCGTGTTCGAGGGAGGCGTGGCGCTCGTCACGGGTCCCTGCGGGCACGGCGCAGTGACTGGTGCGCCCACGAGCTGCTGCATCACCGCGGCCAGCACCGATGCGTCAGTCGGCAGCGGCGTCGACGCGCTGATCGCCTCCCGCGCGCCCTCTCGCGCGGCGTGCGCCAGCGTGTCGTAGTAGAAGACGGCGCGGCCGATGTCAATGATCCCGAACACGAGCAGAAGCAACACGGGCGAGATGAGGGCGAACTCGATCAGCGCCTGGGATCGCTGGCCCGTCGAGGCCTTCGCCGGCATCACTGCAGTGGCCTTCGCCGGCATCACGTTCCCTGGACGGTCATGTGCTGATTGTTGGCGAGGTGGAACGTGCCGAACTGACCGCCCAGCAGCGGGGTCAGCGGCGCATACGTGTAGAGGACGATCACGTTCAGGTCTGTGTTGCCCTGCCCGGTCTGCGGCCCGCCGAAGTCCACGCCGGAAGTATTGGAGTAGCAGATGTATAGCCACGTGATGTTCGCGGTCGGGGGATACGCTGCGTTCGCGTACGGCGGGTTGTGGTACGTGTTGCCGTCGGTGACGGCGGGGCATGTTGTGCCCGGGTTCTTCAGAACCGAGGCCGGGAGTGAAGCAGTCGCCAGCTCCTGGTCGACCACCGACTTGATCTCTGCGTCGTAGAGGTAGGGCGACTGAAGGTGGGACGCGTCGAACCAGGCCCCGTGCCGGGCCCCCTCACGAGCCGCGTTCGAAAGCGCCTCCGTGATGTAGATCGCACGCCCTATGTCGACCAGCCCTCCGACCAGCAGAAGGAGCACGACCGAGGACAGCGCAAACTCGACCAGGGATTGGCCTTTCTGGCGCCTTCGGGCGCCTGGAAGAGGCCTCTCTAAGCGGAGCGACACGCGGATATCTTGCCTATGATGGTCCGGCCGTGGCGCGTCTTAACCTGGGCGGACTGACATCTCGGAGACCCTTCACCCTCCTCGGAATCCTCCTTGCCGTACTTGTGATCGCGGCCTTCGTGCTGGTCGCCATCAACGCCAGCGCCGGCCAGGGCACGGCCCAGCAGTCGGTGGTCGTCGCCACGAGGGACCTGCAACCGCGGATCCCGATCGACGCTTCGGCGCTCGAGATGAGGAGCATCCCGGTCGCCGGTTACCCGGCTTCGCTTTTCTTTCACAACAGCGCCGAGGTGAAGGGCATGATCCCTCTGGTAACGATCGTGTCCGGTCAGCCGATCACCTCCAACGTGATCGCCAAGCCGGGCGGAGCGCTCGGCGCCCAGTCCGAGTACCTACCCATTCAGTCGGGATACGTCGCGCTGCAGCTGCCGACCAGCGATCTGCAGGGCGTTGGCGGCAACATCCAGCCCGACGACTACATATCGGTCATCGCCACAGTGGAGACGAACGGCAAGATTGCCACCAAGACGATCTTTCACGACATCCACGTGATTCGCGTCGGATCGGCCTCGGCGAGCGGAGCCTCGGCGGCTGCGACGGCTTCGAGCCTTACCGTCGTGGTCACGTACTGCCAGTCCGAGTTCATCACCTGGTTCCTGACGTACGCCTCGCTCAAGTACGAGCTCGAGTCGTACCACGACTACCAGCCGTCGAGCTCCCAGGCCTCGGATCCGAGCTGCCCGGGCGTGAATTCGGCCAAGGGCGTCACGCTGCAGACGGTCCAGGCCGCCTTCCCGTCGCTGTTCTAACGGCGGTGGCCTTCGTCCACGCTCCCTCACCCCCGATCCCTCTCCCGCAAGCGGGAGAGGGTGCCTGTGCCAGAGTCGACGGTCCCTCACCCCCGATCCCTCTCCCGCAAGCGGGAGAGGGTGCCTGCGCCGGCATCGACGCTTGAGCAGTCAGCTCGTTGCCGTTGTGATCGCGGTGCCGGCCGCGCTGGCCATCGCCATCTTCTTCTGGAGCGTCGACCGGATCCGGCGTGAACGCGCCCCGGCGCCCGAAATGCCCCGACAGCCCCGCGCGACGCCTCGCGAGCTCGTCGAGCGCTTGCTTCGTCCCGCCGCCGACACGCTGAGCCAGCGCCGGAGGGGGCAGGGCAAGCCCACCCTCGCCGAGGACCTCGGCCGCGCCGGCCTCAGCATCACGCCGGCCGAATACCTCCTGATTCGCATCGGCGCAGTCGCCCTCGGGGCGCTCATCGGCCTGTTCCGGTTCGGCCTGTCCGTCGGGCCGCTCATCCTTGGCGTGGTCGGGTTCATCGTCCCGCCGCTGGTGGTCCGCTACCTGCAGAGCCGCCGCCGCGACCGGTTCAACGAGCAGCTGGCTGGCATGCTCCAGCTGCTGTCCAACTCCTTAAAGACGGGCTATGCGATCGACCGCGCCCTGGAGACGGTGGCCGCCAAGTCGCCGCCCCCGGTGTCGACCGAGTTCGAGCGCGTGACCACAGAGATCGCGCTGGGGACCTCGGTGGAGGACGCGTTGAGCTCGCTGTTGCTGCGCATAGACAGCCCGGACCTCGAGTTCATCGTCACGGCGATCCTCCTGCACGTCCGCGTCGGCGGCAACCTGGCGGAGGTGCTGGACAACATCTCGGACACGCTGCGCGACCGCCTGCAGACCAAGCGCGACATGCAGGTGCTCACCGCCCAATCGCGGGCGTCGGCGACGATCATCACCGCGCTCCCGATCCTTCTGGCGCTCGGCCTCTACGTGTTCGTGCCGGGTTATTTCGCGCCGATGACCACCACAACAGTCGGATACATCCTGCTGGGCATCGCCGCGTTTCTCGTCCTCATCGGCAACGTCGTCATCTCCCGCATGACGCAGCTCGAGACGTGAGGGCGTTCTGATGTCGCCAATCCTGCTCACAGCCATCATCGCGGGCTCCATCAGCGGCGTGATCGTGATCGCTTTTTTCATCGCCATCGACGTGAGCCGCAGCGGGGCCAGGGCCACCGCCTCCGGCACCTGGGTCCAGCCCGCCGAGCGCACCAGCGCCCTGAAGCAGTTCGAGGAGCTCATGCGGCCGATCGCCAACCGGCTGCCCGCCCTGGCAGCCAGCCAGCTGCGCGAGAAGCTCAGCCGCGCCGGGGACCCCGGCAGCCTCACGCCGGCAGGCTTTCAGTCAGTCCGCTACGGCCTGGGGGCGCTGCTGGCGATCGTGGGCCTCACTCTCGGCCTGGTCGTCCCGCTGAACCTTCCGCCGCTGCTGCTGGCGCCGGTGGCGGGCGTGGTGCTCGCGGTGGTCGGCTACATGGGACCAAGCATGTGGCTCGAGTTCAGGATCTCGTCCCGCAAGCAGCAGATCCAGCGCTCGCTCGCGGAGGCGACAGACCTTCTCACACTGGTCGTCGAGTCAGGCATGAGCCTCGACGAGGGTCTGCTGAGCATCACCGAGCGGTTCCACAACGCGCTCGGCGACGAGATCGGCAAAGTACTCCGCGAGATCCGTCTCGGGAGGCCGCGCATGGCCGCGCTCGAGAACATGGCCGAGAAGGGCGGCGTCTCCGACCTGCACCACCTCGTGGAGTCGATCGTGCAGTCAGACCAGATGGGCGTCCCGATCGCGCGCTTGCTGCGGGTGCAGGCCACCGAGATGCGGCGGCGGCAGCGTCAGACCGCTCAGGAGCGCGCGGCCCAGGCGTCATCGCGCATGGTGTTCCCGATGGTTGGCTGCATCTTTCCCGTCCTGTGGATCGTGCTCCTGGGGCCGGCCATCATCCAGATCTTCAAGTCGATCCACTGATGAGCAACCGCCTTGGGCTGCGCGCGCCACAGAGCTCCTTCGGCGATCTCGACAAGCCGCTGTACACCATCAGCGTCGCCGCCGAGATACTGGAGACGCACCCGCGGACGCTCATGCTCTACGAGGACGCGAACCTGCTCGAGCCGCATCGCACCGCCACGAACCGGCGGCGCTACTCGCAGCGGGACATCGTCAAGGTCCAGGTCATCCAGCACCTGACTCGCGAGAAGGGCGTGACGCTGGCCGGCGTGCGCCACATCCTGAGCCTGTTCGAGGTAATGAAGCGCCACAAGGTCGAGCCGCCGAGCGAGCTTCGCGAAGTGTTCGACCGTTACGCGACCATCATCTGAACGACTCGCTCGTTTGTATACAAACGCATGGTAAAAGGGGCGCCGTGACGCGCGTCTGTATACAAACCACGCTGGCGGGCTCAGACGCGGCCTGGGTCAGCTCGCCTTCTTGCGCCGCTTGGCCGCGGTTGTCCACAGGCTTTCGAGGTCGTAATAGCTTCGCTCGCCCGGCAGGAACACGTGCGCGAGCACCGAGTCGAAGTCGAGAAGGATCCAGCCGGCGTCTTGATAGCCGTCCACGCCGAGCGGCCTGAGCTCCTTCTCCTTGGCGGCCTCGACCATCGCGTCGGCAATGGCCCGCACCTGCCGGTCCGTCTCACCCTCGCAGATCACGAAGTAGTCGGCGAGTGAGGTCTTGTCCCGGACGTCGATCACGACGCAGTCCCACGCCTTCTTGTCGACCGCGGCGCCGCGCAGCAGCCTTGCGAGCTGCAGCGGCGTGGGACTCTTTTTCAAGGCCATTTCGATTATCCCCCGTAGATGTGATGGGTCGCGATGTAATGCTCGACGGCATCCGGCACCCGGCCGGCGACCGGTCGCCCCGCCATCAGATCGCGCCGCAGCTCGCTGCCTGACACGGACGGCGTCGGGCGCGGACACAGGATCACCCGTGCTGGATCGAGGCCTGCGGTCTTCACGTCATCGATCGTCGGAGCGGCGCGCCCCGGTCGAGTGATCACGATCACCGGCGCGAGCCCCAGCACCTCATCGGGCCGGTACCAGGACCGCAGCTGCGAGGCTGCGTCCCAGCCAAGGACGAGGAACATCTCCGCGTGCGGGTTCGCGCCGCGCAGCGCCAGGAGAGTGTCGAGCGTGTACGAGGGTCCCGTCCGCTCCAGCTCGATGTTCGAGACGGTGAATCGTGGATCGCCCGCGGTGGCGAGGCGGCACATCTCGAGGCGCTGCTCGCCCGACGCCATCGCGCGAGGCCTGTGCGGCGGGGTGCCGGTGGGCACGAAGACGACCTGGTCCAGGTCGGCGCATTCGACGGCGGCCTCGGCGGCGGCCAGATGGCCGAGGTGGATCGGGTCGAAGGTGCCACCCAGCACGCCCAGCTTCATCCGGGGTCCCCGCAAAATCGCAGATTTTGTGGGGTGGTCACGGTTGGTATTCGAACTCCGTCGGTCCTATCCGCACCGTGTCGCCGGCCTTCACGCCGGCGGACTCGAGGGCCGCGCTGACCCCGATGCGGTCGAGCTCGACCTGGAACCCTTGAAGGGCACTGTCCGAATCGAGGTCAGTCCGCTGGACCAGGCGCTCGATCCGGTCGCCACTGACGCGGTAGCCCCATGGGAAGCGCTGCACTGTGAGCGCCGATGAGACCGGAGCCAGCTTCGTCGGCACGCGGCGTGGAGCGGGTGCCGGCAGCTTCGGCGCGTGGGCCAGCGCTTCGGCGATGTTCTCAGCCAGCTTCGGGATGCCGTCGCCGGTCTTGGCCGAGACGTAATAAGTCCTCTTGCGCCGGGTGCGCGAGCGCCGCGCTTCCGGCAGATCCATCTTGTTGACCACCACGATGTGCGGCCGATCGGCGACCAGCGCGGAGAACGAGGCCACCTCGGCGCGCACCACGGCGAGGTCGTGCACCGGTTCGGCGGCGGCCCCGTCGATCACGTAGACGAGCAGCCGCGTGCGCTCGACGTGACGCAGGAATCGGAGTCCAAGGCCGGCGCCTTGCGCTGCTCCTTCGACGAGGCCTGGGATCTCGGCCAGCACGATGCCGCGGCCCCCCACCTCCATCACGCCGAGCTCTGGGTTCAGCGTCGTGAACGGATAGTCGGCCACCTTCGGCCTGGCGGCGGTCAGCGCGCGCAGCAGCGAGGACTTGCCGGCGTTGGGCGGGCCGACCAGTCCGACGTCCGCGATCAGCTTGAGGTCGAGCACGACCATCAGCTCTTGCCCCTTCGCTCCGGGCTCGGCATGGTCGGGGGCGCGCCGCGTCGGACTCTTGAAGTGCACATTGCCTCTCCCGCCCGCTCCCCCTCGCACGACCTCATGCCGCGCGCCGGGATGGTCGAGGTCGGCGATCAGCGCACCATCCTCATCCACAACCACGGTCCCCACCGGCACATCGAGGGACAGATCCGCGCCGCGGCGACCCGTCTTGCGACCGCCGGCGCCGTCGCCTCCAGGCTCCGCCTGCCAGCGCACCCGTCTCACGTAAGAAGCCAGGTCGAGCAGGTCGGTGGTTGCCCGCATCCACACCGAGCCGCCGCGTCCGCCATCTCCGCCGTCGGGGCCGCCGCGTGGGACAAACGGCTCGTGCCGAAATGAAGCCGAGCCGCGGCCGCCATTCCCCGCGCGCAGGAGCACACGAGCCGAGTCGACGAACGGCCGGGTACGGGCGCCTGAGCTCTGGCTAGGCCTTGGCGTCTGCGGTCGCTTCTACGTTGACGCGCCGGCCGTCCTTGCCCACCCGCTGGTAACGAACCTTGCCCGGGACCAGCGCGAAGAGCGTGTGGTCGCGGCCGAGGCCGACCCCTTCACCAGGGGCGATCCGGCTGCCGCGCTGCCGGACGAGGATCGTGCCCGCGAGCACGTCCTGGCCCGCGTAGATCTTGACGCCCAGCATCTTGGGGTTCGAGTCGCGTCCGTTGCGGGATGACCCGCCGCCTTTCTTGTGTGCCATCTATTACTTCTTGCCTGCCTTGGCCGTCTTGGGTTCCTTGGCCGCCTTGGTTTCCTTGGCCGCTTTGGGTTCCTTGGTGTCCTTGGTTTCCTTCTTCGCCCGAGGCTTGCGGGCGGCTCCCTTCTTGGGGGTCTCCTCGGCTTCCTCGTCCGACTCGTCCTTCTTGTTGCGGCCGAACGGCATGATCTCGAGCGCCGTCAGGTCCGCGCGAGCGCCGCGGTGCACGCGCACCCTCTTCTTCGACTTATAGCGCAGGACCTCGATCCGCGGGCCGCGCTTGTGCGCCAGCACCCTGGCCTCGATCTCGAGCCCGTCGACGCCAGGCGCTCCAACCTCGATGGTGTCGCCTTCATGCAGCAGCAGGATGCGGCCGAACTTCACGGAAGATCCGGGCTCGGCTGCCAGCCGGTCGACCAGCACGCGGTCTCCCGGGGCGACTCGATACTGCTTCCCGCCGCTGACGACGACAGCCGACAGCGATTGGTCTGGCTTGGGCACGGCGAAGCATTCTACCAACTGCTGGCGGGGCGTTACTTGGTCAGCGCCAGCGTCACCATGATGAGTCCGAGGACCAGGAAGGAGTACGGCGCGACCGCCCGCGTGTACAGCCCGCGCGCCCGTTCCGCGCCCCTGCGAGCGAGCAGCGTGCCTGTCAGCACGCACAAAAGCGCCGCTATGACGCTGATGCCGAAGAAGCGAATCGCACCCGCGACGTCATCGGCTGACGGCGGGAAGAACAGGGTCGTGAACAGCCCGCAATACGGAAACCACAGCATCATTCGGGTCGCATTGAAGCGCGGGCGTGCACGCCGCTCAGCGGGCGGGGACATGGGCCACAGCCGCATCAACGCGGGCACGCAGAGCAGATAGAGAAAACCCGAAGCGACCTTGACGGGCAACAGCGCGGGCACGAGGACGTTGCCGAGCACCTGCGGGCGCAGGCTTTCGGGCTCGATCGCGGGACCGAGCACCGACAGCAGCCAGCAGCTCTGGATGACGAGAAGCAGGCCGGGCCGGGCCACGAGCTCCGGGTCGAGGGCCAGCTCGGCCCAGGCGGTAAAGCCGATGGCGACAGCGGCGATGACCAGGTTGCGATCGACCGTAGGTATTGCATTGAAAGGCGAGGCGAACTGCGTCGCCGCCAGCATCGCCAGCAGCGCGACGATCACCTGCACCGTGGGAGGCCTTCGCCAGCGAAGGTTCGGACGTCCGATGGCCTGGCGCGCGACTGCCGACCACGCGACCTCGATCGCCAACCCGAATACAGCGATGGTCAGCAGCCCGGGGTAGACGAGCAGCGAAAATGTGGCGCCCGCGGCGGACGAAAGCAGCTGTGTCACAGCCCCGCCAGCCCGAGCAGCGGTCGAGGGAAAAGGCCGAACGCCACGCTGACCGCAAGCGCGATCGCCACTCCGATCAGCTGGCGGCCTTTGGGCGCGCCGATCGTGCGCCCGAGCCGCAGCGATCCCGGCAGCCACAGAAGAAAGGACATGGCCAGCACCAGAGCCAGCGGCCAGTACATCGCCGTGGCCGCGCGCAGCAGCAGGATCCGTGCCGGAAATCCTGCAAACGGCGCCGACCCCGCAAGCGCAGCGGCGACGATGAAGTTGATGGGGCGGTCCGTCTGCGCCTTCTCACGCAGTGACTGGCGCGACCAGAGGTACAGCGGGAGGCGCCCGAGCAATATCGAATAGAGGACGAGAAGCGCCGCACCCACGCCATCGGGCACGACGAGCCCGAATCCGCAAAGGGCCAGGCCCCAGTCGGCGATGAAGGAGTAGCGCCACGCCTCCGCGTCGGATGACGTGCGCCACGCGGCGAGCGTCGCGACCACGATGTTGATGAGGCCCAGGCCGATCAGCAGCGCTCCGAACGCGTCCTCCGCCCCCTCGACCATCTCGCCGGCTTTCCCGACAACCACCACCGCCAGGACCGGGCCGACGAAAGCAAGCCACGGAATTGGCGACGTGGCGGTCGACTCGTCTGGATCGAACTCGTGGATGTACGGCAGCACGCCGAGAGCGGCAGCGAGTCCGGCAACCACGCAGACCGCGACGATCCGGGTCAGCAGCGACGGCCCCTGCATCGCCGCCAGCGCGATACCAAGCGCGAGCAGTCCCACCGCGAGCGCAGGCGCGCGGAAACGATTTGCGTAATCGCGGCGGCCTGCGCCCGACGCCTGCAGCACGACCAGGGCCAGAAGGATCATCACCGCGAGGCCGAGGGTCGGAGCCGCGGCCATGGCGGTCATCCCCGCGAGGCCGCCGAGACCCCATCGAAGCAGTGTCGAGCGCTCAGCGCGCGGCGGCGGCAGCGCCACGAGGATGGCGAGGGCGGCAGAGGCGGCGATGAGGATCGCCCGGCTCGCGGGCGACAGCGTCAACGTGATGCCGAGCTGATCCGAGGTCAGGTCGGCCCTGCTCAGGATCACCGCGACCAGGCCCGCAATGCCCAGCGCCCCGCCAGAGGCAAGGGCCAGCCTCGGCCGGGGCCTCAGCGCAGTCGCGCAAGCCGCGCCGGCAGCCGGCAGCGCTACTGCGAGCTCAGGTTCCACGCGGACGAGGTGTGGCCGGGACAGGCATAGCCGACACCGCCGCCGTGACGAGCGCGGCGAGGCTGTACGACACGATCCCGTCGCCGGAGACCATTCCCAACACGAGTGCGACGCCGGCCATGGCGGTCAGGACCACGGCGGGCTCGGAGGCCTCGAGGAGGCGCCCGCCGAGCAGCAAGAGCACCGCCAGCGCTGCGAACCTCGCACCTGCGCTGGGGCCTGACGTGACCGCGAGTGCGATCCACAGTGCGACGAGGGCCGCGATGATCGTGAACAGAAGCCGCGGCGTCGAGCCCGGCTGCATCAGGCCCCACCCGTCAGGGCCGATCGTGAACCGCAGCGCCGAGCCCAGCACGCCGCCGGCCAGGAGCACGATCGCGCCGCCCTGCTCGCCCTGCGACCAGGCGATGGCTGCCGCAGCGACGGCCAGAGTCGCAAGCCCCGCGGCCAGCCCGCGCCGGCTGTCGGCCAGGACGACGACCGCGGCTCCGACCCAGGCGACGAAGGCTGCGACCTCGGTCATCTGCTGACTGCGATGGCGAGCGCGACCAGTGACGCCAGCCACAACGCCGGCCGTCCGCCGGCGGCCACGCGCTCCAGTGCTGCGGGATCGAACAGCGATCGGTACTGCTCGGGAACGGCCCACGACCGCACTCGGTCCCGAAGCCTCATCGTCGCGGCCGCGCCCGGCACGTCGAAGAGCGCCGCCTTCGACTGCGCGGCGGTCGTCGCGGGTCCGGGCTTCGAAAGCGCCACCGCTGCCGCGCCAAGAAGCAGCAGCGGCCCGAAGAGCGCCACAGCGGGCAGCCGCGTGGAGACGGTGATGATCGACAGCGGGTCCGGCGCGAGGCCTCCGGTCGGAAGCGTCATCACGCCGGCGATGGCGTCACTCGTGATCGAGGCCAGGGCCGCGACAGCAGGCCCGGCGGCGAGCACGGTCACGGCGAGGACCGCCGCCACCAGCGCGAGAGAATCAGTCGCCTGCCTGCGCCGGCCTGCGGGCAGGCCCACCGATCGCGCAGCCGCAGCCGCCGCGACCAGCCACGTGGCGGCGCCCGCGACGGCGACCAGCCCGAATGCGTTGCCCGTTTCGAACGCATCGGCCAGGCCCAGCACGCGCCCACCGAAGGCGAGACCCGGCGGGACGCCGGCTGCCGCGGCTGCGACGAGAAGCACCGCAGGGCCGCGACGGTCTGGAAGCAGGGGTAGGGCGGCGGTGAGCAGCGCCGCCGATGCAAGCAGGACCAGGCCGGCGAAGAGGCCGACCACGGTTCCGATGGCCATCGACATGAGTGCGAACCCGGCAAGGCCGGGGACCGTCTCGGCCATGTATTCGGAGCGCGTTGGAGCCGCCTGCGCGCGAACGGCGGCACCCAGAGCGACCAGCACACCCCACGTCGCGAGGGCAAGGTTCAACCACGACTGCGGGTACCGCCCGTTGCCGAGCTCGTAGGCGCGAACCAGGAGGTACAGGCCGAGCGGAAGGAGCGTCGCCGCGGTGACGCTCGCGGCGCGAAGCGAAGGCCTCATCCAGATGCGGACAGCCCAGCCGCGCCACGGAACGATTCCCGCACCCAGAAGGGCGGCGATCGCGATGAGCGCGAAGATCTGAGTGGTGAGCGCCGAAACGGGCACGGCTGCATAGGCGGCCGTGCCCGCTTGGATCTGCAGCGTCACGCCGGCCCACGCAAGCGCGACCCACGGGATCATCACCGACGCCCACGAGGGCCTCTCCGCGCGGACGTCCTCGATGTCGAACTGGACCACAGCGAGCGTCGCCGCGGTGCATCCGCCGATCGCGGTGAGGATCATGTTGCCCGACTCGATCGCGAGCACGACCGCCGCGATCGCGAGCGACGCGACGGTGCTCTCCTGCCATCCTCGCCGCTGCAACGTCAGCAGCAGCGCGGCCGGCGTCAGTGCGATCACCCCAAATACGACGCCCACGCCGTCGAGTCGAAGGTCGAGGCCGCTGCCGAACCCCAGCGGTCCGAGCGAGAGCTCCTGCGTCGAGCGCACGGTGAGCCAGAGCACGGCGACGGCGGCGAGCGCGGCCCATGCCCCCGCGGCCGCGACCACGCGCGCGATGCCCTCACCGAAGCGCGACGTTGCCGCCGCCACAACCGCGGCGGCGACCGGCAGCGCTATCGGCGCGAGCAGCGCTACTGGCGGCACGCGCTAAGGGTATTTCGTCAGGTCAGGCGGTCGATTGCGGCCCGCAGCTCATCGGCTCGGCCCTGCTGCTTGGCGATCTCCTCGGGCGGGGCCTTGGCCATGAACTGCTCGTTGGCCAGCTTGGCCTCGATGCGCTCGAGGTCATTGCGCAGCTGCGCGACCTTCTTCTCCGTCACCGCCGCGTCCGCGGTCTCGACCTGGGGAAACACGACGGTCCCGCCGTCGAGGCCGAGCGCCTTTCCAGGCGGGAGCTGATCCGCCACGGCCACGTCGCCGATCCGCGTGAGCGCCTGGACCCAGTCGTCGTCCCACTCCTCGTCCAGCTTCACCGCTCCGCCCTTGGCGGGTGCGCCGCTGACCGACTTCCGGTAGGAACGGATCTCGGAGACCATCGCCATCAACGATTCGAAGTCCAGCTCGACCTGGGCGTCGATGTAGCGGCCGGCATCGTCGGGCCACTCGCTCCTCATCACGAAGTCACGCTCGCCCGGGAGGCGCGACCAGAGCTCCTCGGTGACGAACGGCATGAACGGGTGCAGCGCTCGCATCACCGCGTCGAGGCAGTACAGACCGATCGCCTGGGCGACCGGGTCGGCCGTCTTCAGCCTCGGCTTGGCGGCCTCGAGCCACCAGTCACAGAACTCATTCCACGCAAACGCGTAAGCGGCGTTGATCGAGTCCTGGAACGCAAACTCCTCGATCCCTCTTGCGATTGCGTCGCAGGCCGCGGCGAGCTTCGAGAGAATCCACCGGTCCTCGTACAGCACAAGGCTCTCGGGCTCCGGGACCGGGCGCGGCTCGCCTCCGTCGAGGCTGATGAGGATTGGCTTCACCGCGTTCCACAGCTTGTTGCAGAAACGCCGGTAACCCTCGATGCGCGACTCGTCGTATCGCACGTCCTGGCTCGACATCGCCACCGACGCCGCCCACGCACGCAGAGCATCGGCGCCGTACTGGTCGACGATCGATCGCGGGTCGACACCGGTGCCGAGCGACTTCGACATCCTGCGCCCGTCGGCGGCCTGCACCTGGCAGTGGATCGCCACGTCCGCGAAGGGCACCTCGCCCATGAACTCGAGGCCCGTCATGATCATTCGGCTGACCCAGAGAAAGATGATCTCGCGGGCCGTGCAGTTCATGTTCGTCGGGTAGAAGGTCCTCAGGTCCTCGGTCTCGTCGGGCCAGCCGAGCGTTGCGAAAGGCCACAGGGCGGATGAGAACCAGGTGTCGAGAACGTCGGTGTCCTGCCTGAACTTGTCGCTGCCGCAGTCGGTGCACTCGTGCGGTGGATCGACGCTGGCGATGACGTGGTCGTTCTCGCAGTAGTAGACAGGGATGCGATGGCCGAGCCACAGCTGTCGGCTGATGTTCCAGTCGCGCAGGCCGTGCATCCAGTCGAGGTAGATGCGCTCGTAGCGCTCCGGGTGCCAGCGGACCTTGCCCGCTTCGCTCGCTGCGACGGCGCGGTCGCGCATCTTCTCCATGCGGAGCCACCACTGCTCGCTGATGAGCGGCTCGATGATGGCGTCGCACCTGTCGCAGTGCCCCACGTCGTGGGTGTACGGCTCTTCCTTGAGCAGCAAGCCCTGCTTCTTCAGGTCTTCGACGACCAGCTTGCGGGCCTCGACGCCGGGCAGTCCGTCGTAGCGGAGGCCCGGGACGTTCATGCGGCCGTCGAGGTGCATGCCGTTGATGACCTCGAGGTGATGGCGCTGCCCGATCTCGTAGTCCATCGGGTCGTGCCCTGGCGTGACCTTGAGCGCGCCCGTGCCGAATTCAGGATCCACCGCCTCGTCAGCGACGATCGGCATCTTGCGGCCGACCAGGGGGAGGATCGCCGTCTTGCCGGCGATGTCGCGATAGCGAGGATCGTCGGGGTGCACCGCGACTCCGGTGTCGGCGAGCATCGTCTCGGGGCGGACCGTGGCAATGGTCACGTCCCCCCCACCCTCTATCGGATATTTGATGAAGTAGAGGACGTCGTCGTGCTCCTGCCACTTGACCTCGAGGTCCGAGATGGCTGACTGGTCGTGCGGGCACCAGTTGACGATTCGCGGCGCCCGGTAGATCCAGCCGCGCTCGTAGAAAGCGACGAATGCAGTGAGCACTGCGCGGACATAGCGCTCGTCCATCGTGAACCGCTGGCGCGTCCAGTCCAGCGATGCGCCAAGCACCCGGTACTGGCTGACGATCGTCGCGCCCATGGTGCGGTACCACTCGTCGACCAGCTCCGCGAACGCGTCGCGACCGATCTCCTCTTTGCTCGTGCCCTCTTTCCCGAGCCGCTTCTCGATCACGTTCTGCGTGGCGATGGCGGCGTGATCGGTACCGGGCAGGAACAGGACCTCGTGGCCGGTCATGCGCCGGTACCTTGCCCAGATGTCCTGCACCGTGCCGTTGAGCGCGTGGCCCATGTGCAGCTCGCCCGTGACGTTCGGGGGCGGCAGGCAGCTCGTGTACCGGGGCTTGTCGCTCTTCGTGGACGCGGCGAACAGGCCGGCCTTTTCCCAGCGCGCGTACCAGCCGGCCTCGATGGCCTTTGGATCGAACGCCTTGGGCATGTCCGTCACTCGCGGGGCGTGCTTCATCGCTGATGTGATTCTCGCGTAGCCGGCCGAACGGGGCCGGCTAGGGTACGGCTACTGCAGCGGCGCGCGTGTAGATGGTCACGCCGTTTCGCCGACCACGCGGGCGGGGCTTTCCGACTCTTCGCCCAGCTCGAACTCCGGCTCGAGCGCCTCGCGAATCGACCGCTCGGAGATGAGGCAGCGCTTGATCTCCGGCCGCGACGGGATCTCGAACATCGAGTTGAGCAGCGCTTCCTCGATGATCGACTTGAGCGCGCGGGCGCCAGTGCCGCGAAGCAGAGCCAGCTCGGCGATGGCGTCGAGGCTTCCTTTCTGGAAGACGAGCTCGACGTTGTCCAGCGTGAAGAACTTCTGGTACTGCTTCACGAGCGCGTTCTTCGGCTCGGTGAGGATGCGCACGATGTCCTGCTGGTCCAGGTGGTGCAGCGTGACGATGATCGGCAGGCGGCCGATGAACTCGGGGATGAACCCGTACTTCAAAAGGTCCTGCGGCTGCAGGTGCTTGAGAGTCTCCGAAACGGCCTTGCGCTCGATCTTCGTGTGTGGCGCGCCGAAACCGATCGCGCGCCGGCCGATGCGCTGCTCGACCACTTTCTCCAGGCCGTCGAACGCGCCGCCGCAGATGAAAAGGATGTTGGTCGTGTTGATCTGGATGAAATCCTGGTGGGGGTGCTTGCGGCCGCCCTGTGGCGGGACGTTCGCGACAGTGCCCTCGAGGATCTTCAACAGCGCCTGCTGCACGCCTTCGCCGCTGACGTCTCGCGTGATCGACGGGTTGTCGGACTTGCGGGCGATCTTGTCGATCTCGTCGATGTAGATGATTCCGCGCTCGGCGCGGCTGATGTCGAAGTCCGCCGCCTGGATCAGGCGCAGCAGGATGTTCTCGACGTCTTCGCCCACATAGCCCGCTTCGGTGAGGCTGGTTGCGTCGGCGATGGCAAACGGCACGTCCAGGATCTTGGCGAGTGTCTGGGCCAGGTACGTCTTGCCGCAGCCGGTCGGGCCGACCAGCAGCACGTTCGACTTCGTCAGCTCCACGTCGCCGACCGACTTCGAGGCGGAGATGCGCTTGTAGTGGTTGTAGACCTGGACCGACAGCACCTTCTTGGCGCGGTCCTGACCGATCACGTACTGGTCGAGAGCCGCGCAGATCGTCTTCGGGTTGGGGATGAAGCCGGTCTTCTGCTTCTTCTGACCGGCGGAGCGAGTGTCGTCCTCGAGGACCTCCTGGCAGAGGTCGATGCACTGGTCGCAGATGAAGACGCCTGGCCCCGCGACGAGCTTGCGGACCTGGTCCTGACCCTTACCGCAGAACGAGCAGCGGGTGTACCGGCGGCGATCCTCTCGTTCGTTCATTGGTCCCTCGTTGTCCTAACCCTGATGTCCATCAAGACGATGCCGGTGCCGGGGGATTATGGCCCCAGAGAATCTCGTTCGCAACACTTATGCACTCACTGCAGATGAAGACTCCTGAGCCCGCCACAAGGCGCACTCCTCGCTCGCCCTGGAGCTTGCCGCAGAAGGAGCATTTCGGCTTGTGCCGCTGGACCCCGCTGTCCTTGCTCTTTCGGCGAAAGATCATTTCGCGGCGGCGCCGACCTTCTCCTTCTCTTTTTCCTTCTCTCCCGCCTTGGGCGGGGTCAGGATGATGTCGTCGATCAGCCCGTACTCCTTCGCGGCCTCGGAGGTCAGGAAGTAGTCACGCTCGGTGTCCTGCGTCACCTTCTCCATCTTCTGTCCTGTGTGACGCGAAAGGATCTGGTTCAGCTGCTCGCGCGTGCGAAGGATCTCCTTGGCGTGGATCTGGATGTCAGTCGCCTGGCCCTGCATTCCTCCCCACGGCTGGTGGATGAGGATGTTCGCGTGCGGCAGCGCATACCGCTGGCCCTTCGCGCCGCCCGCGAGCAGCACCGCGGCCATCGAGTACGCCATGCCGATGCAGATGGTCGACACAGGCGGCCGGATGTACTGCATCGTGTCGTAGATCGCGAGGCCCGCGGTGACGTTGCCGCCGGGGCTGTTGATGTAGAGCGCGATCTCCTTTTCGGGGTCCTCGGACTGCAGGAACAGCAGCTGCGCCACCACGAGGTTGGCGACCTGGTCGTCGATCGGAGTGCCGATGAAGACGATCCGGTCCTTCAGCAGCCTGGAGTAGATGTCGAACGCGCGCTCACCCCGACCGGTGTTCTCGACGACCATCGGGACGAGGTAGGAGGCGGGTCGCTCGAGTCTGCTCATGTCAGGCACCAGTCCATTCTAGACAGCACTCCTCGGGATTCAGTCAAGGTCGGGATTCAGGGCTTTGCTGGTTCGCGCACGCCGCCGATCTCGGCCAGGCGATCGAGCACTTTGAGGCGGCGCAGGCGGGATTCGAAGTACCGGCGAGCGGTCTGGCTCTTTTTGACCTCGGGTACGCGACCGGAAAGCTCCTCATCCTTCACGGCCTGCTCTTCGATATACCGGTCGACCTCTTCGTCAGAGGGCTCGATGCGCTCGCGCTTTGCAAACTCGTCGAGCACGAGGTCGACCTTGAGCCGCGCTTCGGCGTCCGGGCGCTCGTCCGCTGCCCACTGCGGCACGGTTTTGCCGACGTATTCGAAGTATCGATCGAGCCGCAGGCCCTGCCGGCCCAGGCTGCGCTCCATCGACTCGAGCTGGGTGGCGAGCTCCTTCTCGACGAGCGCGTCAGGAACCTCCACCTGTGACGAGTCGACCAGCGCTTTCACTAGCGCCTGCTCGCGCGCCATGCGCGACATAGCCTTCGCGGCCTCCTCGAGGTCGCTGCGGATCGCTTCGCGATACGCCTCGAGCGTTTCGTGCTTGCCGCCGCTCAGCTGCTTGGCGAGCTCGTCGTTGAGCTCGGGAAGCACCTTCTCCTTGATCCCACGCACCGTGACGCGGATCGTGCCTTCCCTGGCTGCGAGCTTCGGCTCCGAGTAGTCGTCAGGGAACTTGACGGTCACCTCGCGCTGCTCGTCGACGAAGGTGCCTGGCAGAGCCGCCAACAGCTCGGGCAGCAGGACGCCTTCCTTGAGCTCCGCCTCCATGGCCTTGCGCGATTCCGATTCGACGACCTGCCCGTCCGCCTCGACCTCAACATCGATCACGGCCACGTCGCCCGTGCGCACCTCGCGCTCGACTGGCGTGACCTCGGCCAGCGGCTCACGCACATCGTCGAGCCGGCGTTCGAGCATCTGGTCTGTGACCTCGACCGCCGGCGTGTCGGGCAGCGCGAGGTTCGACACGTCGCCCAGCGTGACCTGCGGCATCACCGTGATCGTCGCCTTCAACCGCGCGGGCCGGCCTCGCTCCAGCTCGAGCACCTCCACGTCGGGGTTGTCGATCGGATCGATCGACTCGTCTCGCATCGCCTGCTGCAGCACCTCGGGGACGATGGCCTCGACGACCTCCTCGCGCAGCGCGGCCGGGCCGATGCGCGCCTCGATCAGCTGGCGCGGCGCCCGGCCGGGCCGAAAGCCTTCGATCTTCGCCCGCGACGCAAGGCGGTTCAGCACGCGCTCATAGGTCGCGTCGACCAGCTCGGCCGGCACCTCGATGGTCATGCCGACCTGGCTTTTAGGCAGCGGCTCAGTCACGACTGCGAGCTCTGCGACCATGCGCGCGATTCTACGGAGCGCGCGAGAACGTACGCGTCTAGGGCGAGGGTGTAACCGGTGGAGGGCTCGCCACGATCGGTCCCGTGCCCGGGTCGTCGGGGGGGTTGATGTTGACCGGCGTCGGGGTCGGGCTCGGTGCGCTGTCACCAGGCAGGCGCGAGATGCTCGTGGTGCCGCTCAGGTACCAGCTGTTGCTCGGGCCGGGAACGACGTCGGGCGGCTTCGCGTACCACAGGTTTGCCGGAACGCCCGTCAGAGCGACGTTGACGAATGTGTGCACGCCCGGCGACGCGACGAACACGCCGTCCGAACCACTGACCATGAAGTGTCTGTTGTCGAGGATGTCTCCGACCCACAGGCCGACAGCCAGGACGGGGTTGAAAGCCACGGTGACCGCGTCCTTGAAGTTGTCGGTGGTGCCGGTCTTGGCCGCGACCGTGTGATTGTTCCAGTGCAGCGCGCTGTTGAAGCCGAAGATCGGAGCCCTGTTGCTGTCGTCGGCCATGATCTGGGCCATGATGTAGGCGACTCCGGGGTCGATCGCCAGGCGAGACCGCTGATCGGCGTTCGTCTGGTACAGGACGTTCCCGTGTGAGTCGGTGACCTGCCGGATCGCCTCAGGCGTGTGGTAGACGCCCATGTCCGCGTACACCGAGATACCGGCGACGTGCTCTAGCAGCGTTATCGGGTAGCCGCCCAGCGTCAGACTCGGGCCGTACTCGTCCGGCGGGGCGTTCGAATCTGACGTGTACGAGCCGTCGGGGTTTGCCTTGATGAAGCGAGGGTTGACGCCCAGGTTGCGCATCCATGCGAGCACGGAAGGCACCCCGATCGAGAGCTCGGCCTTGACGGCGCAGATGTTCAATGAGCTGGCGAAAGCCTTCTTGAGGGGCAGCACGCCATGTGATTTGTGGTCGTAGTTGTAGAACGGCGTCGTGCTGTAGGCGTCCTTGTAGATCAGCGGGCTCGGTCCGTCGTAGATGGGAGTGTCCACCGTCGCCACCCGCGCGTTGATGACCGCGCCATACGTGTATGGCTTCATCGACGAGCCCATGTTTCGAGGCGTGGTGGCGAGGTTGATCTCGCCGCCGTTGACATGCGAGTTGTAGTCAGGCGAGCCGACCATGACCAGGATCTCGCCGGTGCGCGGATCCATCGCCACCAGCGCGGATGAAAGCTGGCCGTTGCGGTCGCGCCACTTGTTGGCGTTGAGGTTGTTGCGCACGATGTTCTCGCCCTGCGCCTGCAGGTTGTAGTCGAGAGTGGTCTTGACGTTCAGCTGCTGAACGCCGGGCTGGAAACCCAGCTGCACCAACTCTTGCTGAACGTAGTCAACGAAGTGCGGCGCCAGCGCGTTGTTGGTCGGAGCGTAATACGTGACCTTCTCTGCAAAGGCATCGTCAGCCATTGCCTGGGTGACCTTCGTGACGTCGTAGGCCCGCACCATCGCGTCCAGGACCTGCTTCTGGCGCACCTTGGCCTGGTCCGGGTTCAGGACGGGGTTGTACTGGGTCGGGGCCTGCGGCAGGCCGGCGAGCACAGCTGCCTGCGCGAGATCCAGCTTGCTGGCCGACATGTGGAAGTAGCTCTGGGCGGCCGCTTCGACGCCATAGGACTGGGCGCCGTAGAAGCTCTTGTTGAGGTACAGCTCGAGTATCTGGTCCTTGGAATATGCCTGGCTGAGCTCGTAAGCCAGCGCGAGCTCCTTGATCTTGCGGCTGTATGTCTGGTCCGGAGTAAGGAACTGCTGCTTCGCGAGCTGCTGGGTGATGGTGCTGGCGCCACTCACGATGTGACCCGTCCGCAGGTCGTCGTAGAGGGCGCGAAGGATCGCCATCGTGTCGAAACCCGGGTTGCTGTAGAAGTTCTTGTCTTCGATGGCGATGGTCGCGTTGATCATGTTGGGGTTGACGTCCTTGAGCCTGACGGCCAACCGATGGTCACCGGTGTGGTAGCCCACGTCGGCCAGCTTGTTGCCGTTGCGATCGGTGATGAGGGTGTCGCCCGCGAACGCAGCACTGTCCAGGCCGCGGATCGAGGGAAGGCTGTCGAAGAACGACTGGGCGTAAGCGTCGCCCGCAAAGCCCAGCACCAGAACCACGGCGAGAAGAACGCCTAGAGCGCGGAGCAGCGCAACCCTTCGGTGGTGCTGTCCTATCGGAGACCAGCCGGCGTGGATTCGCGCCCTCGGCTGGTGCCCGCCCTTCGTCTTGATCTTCTCAGGAACGTTTCGACCCATAGGTTGGAGAAGCGCATAGAGTCTAGCGCTCCCGCCTGAACCTAACGCCGCGCGGCCGGGCGGGGTTACGCCAGGCGGGGCGTCAACCGGTCCCGCGTGGGCGGGCGAACACCTCATCCGCTGGGACGAGCCGCTCCTGCCGTGTCCCTGGGAAATGGACGCGCACGCCCGGCCGGCCCGGGCTGCCGAGCTCCCATCCAGCCTCGTACAGCCGAGCCGCCTCGGCGAGATCTTTCGCCTGGGCGGCCTGCGCGCCGTCGGTGAAGGCCAGCGCCTGCGTCCTGGCACCTGGAAAGCCGAGCCGGACCTCGCCGCCAGTCTTCAGGTTGTAGACGAAGTCGTCGAGCGAGCCCTCCTGGCTTCCTTCCACCAGCTGGGCGACGTTCGGGAACCTGCCTTCCTTCATGGCCGACTTAAGCTCCGCCCGCGCATCGCGATGGGCGCCGCGCTCACGCCGGCGCTTCTCGGTAAGGAGGACGTCGCGCTGCATCCGCAGCGCGCGCAGCTGTTCGTCAAGCGGGCGCATCTGGCCGCGGATCTCTTCGACCCGCTGCTCGAGCTCCGCGTCGGTCAAACCGGCCAGCTCGTCTGGCACGGTCTAGGAAGTTACTCGACCGGCGGGCGGGCCCGTGGCCTTCGCGTGAGGATGAACACCGCCGCGATGACGAACAGGACGGTCACCGCCGCCAGCGCGATCACGCTTGGCGTGTAGTCGCCACCCCCCTTAGACATATTGGCGCCAATACGCCCAATCACGATCGCGTAAAAGCCGAAGATGGCCAGGAGCTTGGCCACGACGCGCATCCACATGCATAGAGGAACGCGCGAGACAGGCAAAAGCTCAAGATTCGTGCTCGGCGCGCCGCCGGCGGAAACCGGCATACAGAGCAAGGTCGTACACGATCTTCACGGCGCCGCCCGCAAAGAACGGAAGGCCGAACGACGCGGCCCCGATGGCGATCCCGGCAATCGTGGGTCCGACAGATTGGGCAACGCCCCGTACCGCCCCAGTCATTGCCACAGCGCCGGCGCGTTCCGCCGGCGGGACGAGCGAGACCACATAGGCCTGGCGGGCGGGCACGTCCATCTGGGACAGCGCGAACCGCGCGAACAACAGGGCGACCGCGCTGCCTAGGTTCGGCGCGAACGGCACCGCAAGAAGCAGCAAGTTGCTCGGGAGGTGCGTGAAGACCATGGTGTTGATCAGACCGATGCGGTTGGCCAACCGGCCCGACACCTCATACGAGGCCGCCTGCAGGAGCGCGATGACGGCGAACGCCGGCCCAAGAAACGTGGTCTCGGCGCCGAAGCGGGCATGCAGCCAGTACGCGATCACCGCGTTGGCCACGAAGCCGCCGCCCAGCGAATCGAGGGCGAACAGGCCCGCGAGGGCTGCCAGCGGCCGGAAGCGTCCGAAGGCGATGGCCGGCCCCGGCGCTTCGACGCCACGGCTCATGAACAGAGGTATCGCTCCGGTCATGACGCCGATCGCCGCGTAGAGGGCGAAGTAGCCGGCCGCCGACTCACCATGCACGAGCGCGGCTGACAGTCCGCCGGCTGCGTTCAGCAACCCGGCGGTGAAGGCGTATCGCCCGAAGGCGGTGTTCCGATCTCTGGCCGGCGCAGCCTCGGCCAGCATCGCCTGCTCCACCGCAGCGAAAGGTCCGAGATCAACGCTCGCGGCGCCGAGCATGCCGGGCACCCCCGCGAGCACGAGCAGCACCGGCGAGGAGGCCAGGGCCAGGTCCAACCCGGTCACGGCCATCAAGAGCCCGCACGCCGCCAGGGTCGCCCGCCGGCCGATCCGGGCGGCCGCCCACGCCGCCACCAGCCCTGACAGCGAGGCGGCAGCCAGCCCTAGGCCGAGTGTCAGGCCGATCAGCCCCGCCGGCAGGCCGCGCCGCTCCAGGTGGATGCCGACCAGCACCGCCGAAAAGCCGAAGCCGAACGCACGCAGCCCACGTGCCGCCAGCAAAAGACGCCGATCCATTTACTGAAGTATTTGGTGACGAGGGGTCGCTTTGCGACAATGGCGGTACCGTGACGCTGCCTCGCCGAATCGTGGGTCTCGGTGGAGGCGGCTTCAGCCGGTTCGGCCGCTCCTCCAGGCTCGACGACTACGTGCTGTCCCTCACCCAGAAGGACCACCCTCGCGTCCTCTTCCTCGGGACCGCGGGCGGCGACGCCGACTCACACATCGTCCTCTTCTATGAGGCGTTCTCGGGCCGCGCGCGGCCGGCGCACCTGAAGCTGTTCGGCGCCCCGAGCCGCATGGAGTGGCGGCCGCTCATCCGCGATCAGGACGTCATCTACGTCGGCGGCGGCAACACCGCGAACATGCTGGCCATCTGGCGCGTGCACGGCATGGACCAGGCGCTGCGCGAGGCATGGGACGACGGCGTGGTGCTGTGCGGCGTGAGCGCCGGCATGAACTGCTGGTTCGAGTGCTCGATCAGCGATTCCTTCGGCCTCGACCTGGCTGACCTGCGCGACGGGCTCGGCTTCCTGCCCGGGAGTGTGTGCCCGCATTACGACGGGGAGGAGCGAAGGCGTCCCGTCTACCGGCAGCTTGTGTCAGAGGGCTTGCCCGCCGGATACGCGGTCGAGGATTCTGTCGGGATCGTCTTCCAGGACACCGGTTTCGTGGAAGCGGTGACCGAAGTCGAAGGGCGTCGCGCCTATCGCGTGGAGATCGTCAACGGCCAGGTCAGCGAGACCGTCGTGCCGACGCGGTCGCTGGTCAGCCCCCCTGCGCCCGCAAGTCCCGCAGCACCAGCACCGCCGCAAGCAAAATCACCACCAGTGCCGCGGTAACAGCCGCCACCAGGAACACCGTCGGCGCGTCCCCTGTTCGCCCGCTCGTGGCCGCTTGCGGGCTGGCGTGAGGGCTGGGCGACGGCTCGACCGGCGTCGCGCCGGTGAAGATGAGATGGCCCTCGCCGTGCGCGCGCGTGGCCGTCGTGATGAGAGGCAGCACGGTGCAGGTGGCCGTGCAGCGGACGTCGATAAGCGTGGCCCCACCTTCGGTGGCCGAAAGCAGGTCGCCTTCCTGAACGCCAAGCCCGGTGAGAACCTCGGATGTGAGTGCGAGAAGGTTGTCTGTGCCGGGGTGGGGGTTGCCCTTGGTGATGCGGTCGGCGTAGTAGACGTTGCCTTGCCAGCCGTGCGGCACGAATCCGACGGCCTCCACCCCGATGTCGGGGCCCTTCGGCAGCCCTGAGGCGGCGACAGGACGGGAAGTGCCGTCAGCTCCGATGGCGTAGATGTTTCCCGAGAGCTCGTCGGGCGCGATCAGCATCCCGCCGAACGCACCGAAGCTCGGAGGCGCGATCTCCAGGCCTCCTTCGACGGTTGGCGCCGAGTTCGTGATGACCGAGACTGTCCCGGCGCAGTCGATGGCGGCA
>Ga0209376_1001115_pt1 | contig 28058 bp, 46 predicted proteins | sample GraSoiAngelo_134_FD_185891 | JGI IMG/M metagenome (GOLD analysis project Ga0209376, IMG submission 185891) | Grasslands soil microbial communities from the Angelo Coastal Reserve, California, USA - 14_0929_05_30cm (SPAdes) (version 2) | ecosystem: Environmental > Terrestrial > Soil > Grasslands ... | reverse complement strand
TGCCACTCTGTACTGAGCATCACGGGCGACGCGCTGCCTAACAAGCGCTTGAAGCTGGCGGGCGCTCACAAGTAGGGAAGAATTGCTTTGTCTCGCCCGCCAGCCGTTTTATCTGCGGCTCCACCGCCTTGCGCCAGCGGGCATTGCGCCCGCAGCTTACGCGCGATCCGTTAGACCGCGTCACCTGCCTATGCGTGCAGCCGGCCTGATCGTAGAGCCAACTGGCCAAAAGGACTTCGGCCCGTGCGAATGTTGCGGTGGAATCAGCCGCACGGTATGGGGACTGGTTCACGAAGGCCGTCGGAGCCTCGCCTCTTACTTCGTCCAGTGGAAGGTGGGCCAAGTGCTGCGTCACGGTGCGAACTTCGATCTCATTCTCGGGAAATGGGGGGAGGGAACCGGCTCGGACGATCGCGTCGCGGTCGCACTGCGCTTCCGACGCACCGACAAGGGCCCGTCCTTCATGGTTGTTGATGCCACGGATCGCCCGACGGCCCGGGGCGACCTGGCAGGTACGGCCCTCGTGAGAGATCAGGTGGTCGGCTCGCCTTGGGAACAAGAAGCATACGATGTGGTCGACGCCGTGTGGCTGAAGGATGAACGCATCAGAGAGATCGTTGCGGACGCGGTCTAACAAGCGCTTGAAGCTGGCGGGCGCTCTCGTTCTAAAGGAAGCCGTTGGGTCGTGCCCTAGCGGGCACGAGACTTCGTCGAACACTGTTGCGCTGGCGGGCGAGTCGCCCGCAGCTTAAGCGCGATCCGTTAGGCAGCGTCACACATGCGTTACTCGACTCTGGCTCTCTTGCTAATGGCGGCCGCGGTCGCCCCGGCGCTTGCTCAGGAAACGTCGCCGGTGGCGCAGCGTTGGGACAGCGTCGTTACGCGACTCCCACCCGACCCTCTGGGCGCCGCCCGGATCCTCAACCGGACCTATCGCCGGTCGGGCATCCCGCTCCTGTACTGGCCGAGGAAGGACATTTCCGACTCCGCACTTCAGGGTCTAGACATCGGCGACGGTCCCTGTGGCGTTGTCGCGTTGGTCCAAAGTGCGATCATTCCTCCTCCGGATCGACGCCTCGAAGGCGAGGTCGTCGTGGAAATCGACTCCACCGGGGGTACTCTTCGCCGCTGGGCCGTGCCGTCCAACTCTCTGCCGGTGATGCTGCGAGGGGACGTCCTCGTGATCTACCTCGCAGCTAGGGACCGCATCGATCTCGGCCTGGCCATTCGCGAGGACGGACATTACACAGTCGTGCCTGCGGAACGAGCGTCAGGCGCCGGGCCAGTTGACTGTCCGGCGAACCGCCTTTTCCCAAAGTCAGCATACGCCCGGTGTCTCCAACTACCAGACCGCAACCGCGGCAGACGCATCCTTGCCTACCAAGCACCGTGCACGTGACGCTGCCTAACAAGCGCTTGAAGCTGGCGGGCGCTCTCGTTCTAAAGGAAGCCGTTGGGTCGTGCCCTCACGGGCACCGGACTTCGTCCATCACCCGTTGCGCTGAGGGGGCGGTCTCCCGCAGCTTAAGCGCGATCCGTTAGGCCGCGGCCGGAGACAACGTGTTCCTCGAGCTATCAGCACCTCTCGGAAATGAACCTATCGGTTCGTGGCGGCAGGCATCTGGCATCTTTCTCGCGTGCCTCCTCGCCTTTTGGGTCTGTCCGGGGCTCCTGCTCGCCACAATCTTCCTTGTCGCCCGCGTCGTACCGCGCGCTTTGTCGACGTCTCACCTCCTTAACTCCGTTACCGCTTTCCTGTTTACACTGCCACAAGTGGTATTTCCCTATTGGGGGCTGGCGCCTCAGGATGAGCATCATTGGCTGGTAGCCTGGAAAAACCGGGCACCACTGCTCGGACTCGGTACGGCTTGGGGCGTTACCGTTCTTCAATGGGGTACCGCAGCAATCGCATTCGGCGCGCTGGCTTGTAGGCTCAAGCACGTGTGGCAGGTCGTCGCTGCCGCCCTCATCGCCATCGTCTTGGTGACTGGCGTTGCACTCGCAGTCTTCGCGATTCTGAAGCTCATGGTGCAGGTTGAGGGCATCTAGGTTCCCGCCGCGCCCTAACAAGCGCTTGAAGCTGGCGGGCGCTCACAAGTAGGGAGGAATTGCGTTGCCTCGCCGGCCAGCCTTTTTCTCTGCCGCTCCACCGCCTTGCGCCCGCAGTCATTGCGCCCGCAGCTTAAGCGCGATCCGTTAGGCAACTCACCACTTTCCAGCTTGACTGGCACTTGAACCGACCTCTGTACGCCCGCCTACTCGCTCTTGTCGCAGCCAGCTGTTCACCCTCTAGGCCACCCACACATGAATTCGATGGGGCCGCTGCTTTCCAGTACCTACAAGCTCAAACCCAGTTCGGACCCCGGATTCCCAACACCGGACCGCACGAACAATGCGGGGCTTGGATACTCAGTCACCTAAGGACAACGGCCGATACGGTTGTAGTGCAAGCGTTCACGGCTCACACCGCGAAGGGTCACCAGTTGCAGCTCCATAACTACTTCGCCCGGTTCAGCCCCCAAGCGCCCGAACGAGTACTCTACTTCGCTCACTGGGATACTCGCCCACACGCAGATAGTAGCCCAAACCCACTCGATAGAGCCAAACCCGTCCTGGGAGCTAACGACGGCGCTTCGGGAGTCGCCGTTCTTCTAGCTCTTGCCGATGCCCTCAAGAAAACTCCGCCACGAATAGGAGTTGACCTGTTGTTTACGGACGGCGAGGACTACGGCGACTTCAGCGACACGACCGAGACATTGCTGGGTGCCCGCTATTTCGCCGCGCACTTGCCAGCTGGCTACCAACCTCTGTATGCGGTTCTATGGGATATGGTCGGGGACAAGGATCTCGATATCTCGATTGAGGCCAATTCTCGCGCTTTTGCCCCAGAGGTCACCACTCTCGTATGGCATGCTGCGGACTCCCTTGGCTATGGTAGGGTATTCCTTTCACAGCTTGGTCAACCCCTGATTGATGACCATATTCCGCTGCAGGCCGTGGGGATCCATGCAATTGACGTGGTGGACTTCGACTACGGTCCCGGCAACAGCTACCACCACACCATCTACGACACTTTGGACAAGGTCTCGGCGCAGTCTCTGCAAACGGTTGGGGACGTGGCTCTGGCGCTTGTACGATGAGATCAGTGCGCGAGTCGCCTAACCAGCGCTTGAAGCTGACGCCGCGCGTAGATTGGGGAATGGATCTTTCTTCTGCGCGGCGCAGCCTAAGCGCGATCCGTTAGGCAGCGACTCGATCTATGAATCCAGACCAGCCGTCGCAATCCCATGAACCCCCCGTGGACGCCGAGCGCGCGCAAGCCACGTTGCGCACTATGAGCGACAGTGAGCTTGCCGAGCTGCACGCCCAAGCGCCGGAGGCTCTGAAGCTCGGAGCCTGGGAGGTTGTGGACCAAGAGATCAAGCGTCGTGCTCGGGTCAAATTGCGCCAAGCATCGGGGGCCCGTTTGTTGGAAGAGCATCTTGATGAGGAGCGGTATCCGGCAATCCGAATCAACGTCGTCCTGCTGAAAGTGCTGGCCGTCGTAGTGCTCGTGGCGAGTCTCCTGGGTGCCCTTGTTGAATTCGGTCAGAACTGGCTTCTCACCTTGGCGTTCCTAGTGGTTGGTTTTGTGGGGGCGGTATCCTACTGGGCTGGTGCTGAGCTCTTGCTTGTCCTTCTGGATATCGAGGCCAATACTCGTGCCCTTCGCGATAAGGTCAAATAACGAGTCGCTGCCTAACAAGCGCTTGAAGCTGGCGGGCGATGATCGCCTTAAGGGAACCGGACTGTTTGCGCCCTGGCAGGCGCGGACCCTCGTCCCACACTCTTGCGCCGACGAGCGCGTCGCCCGCAGCTTAAGCGCGGTCCGTTAGGCCGACACAGTGAACTCAAATGAATGATGGCGCAGGTCGTCTCAGCACGCCGGTTCGTGTCGCCGCCGCTATCCTCGGCCTATACATGGGCTGCGGTGAACTCCTATTAGCCGTAGCTGCAGTCTCAACCAACCTTTGGCGGGCGGGTCTTGAGGCCATTGCCGGTCTGTTCATTGCGTTTCTCTTCATTCGCGCCGCCAAGAGTGGGTGGAGCCCGGCGTGGCCCGACTGAATTCAGGTCACGTGCGGCCTAACAAGCGCTTGAAGCTGACGGGCGGTGATCGCTCTAAGGGAAACGGAGTGTTGCGCCCTGGCGAGCGCGGACGCGCGTCCACTACTCTTGCGCCGGGCAGCGAGTCGCCCGCAGCTTAAGCGCGCTCCGTTAGGCAGCGCACGTCCTTACTCAGATCACACACGATCACATGCAATCGCACCCTACAAGGCTGATGATCCTCGTGGCCGGCCCATATCGATCGGGCACTGGGGATGACCCGGCCAAGTTGGCAGCGAACGTGGCCACGATGGAGGCGTTCGCGATGCCGCTCTTCCGGGCTGGGCACGTTCCGCTGGTGGGTGAGTGGCTCGGCCTGCCGCTCGCGACGTTGGCGGGCTCCGTGCGGATTGGCGACGCGGCGTTCGAGGAGGTGTTCCACCCCATTGCCGAGCGGCTCTTGGAACGGTGTGACGCCCTGCTGCGCGTCGGTGGTCCATCGGCGGGGGCGGATCGGCTGGTCGCGGTGGCGCGGGCTCGGGGTCTGGCGGTCTATCACGCTCTACGGGAGGTGCCCGGATGCGCAACCACCGCGGCTTGAACGGTGCGCTGCCTAACCAGCGCTTGAAGCTGCCGGGCGGTGATCGCTCTAAGGGAAGCGGAGTGTTGTGCGCTGGCGCGCACGAACGATCGTTCAACGATAGATGCGCTGGCGGGCGAGTCGCCCGCAGCTTAAGCGCGATCCGTTAGGCAGCACCCGACTCTTCATTACCGATCGAGCCCGTGGACGCCTTCTCATACCTGTCGATTCTTCTCTCGATCATTGTTGGTCTGGGGCTCACCCAGATCCTGACCGCGGTTGGACGGATCATCCGGCATCGCGATCGCGTTCGCGCCGATTGGCTTCCGCTCCTTTGGGCTGCCGTGCTGCTCGTCATCTATGTGCAGGTGTGGTGGTCTATGTTCGGCCTCCGCCATGTGAATGAATGGACGTTCGGATCGTTCGCGGCCGTCCTCGCGCAAACAGGAACCTTGTACCTCATGGCGGCCGTGGTGCTCCCGGAACAGGTTGGCGATCAGCCGGTCGACCTCGCAGCTTATTATGACCAGCATCACCAGTGGTTCTTTGGATTTCTTCTGGTCACTCTCGTGGTCAGCGTAATTAAGGACGTGATCATCAACGGAAGCTTACCCCGGCCCTTGAATCTTGGCTTTCACCTCTTTCTGGGCGCGGCAAGCGTCTCGGCGCTCCTTATCCGCAGGCGCCGCTATCAGGAGTTTGTTGGCGTCGCCAGTGCTGGAGCGTTCGTCGCGTACGTTGCCCTCCTCTTCACCCGTCTTCGGTAAGGTGGTGCTGCCTAACAAGCGCTTGAAGCTGGCGGGCGCTCTCGTTCTAAAGGAAGCCGTTGTGTCGTGCCCAGGGGGGCACGGGACGTCTACTACTCTTGCGACGGCGAGCGAGTCGCCCGCAGCTTAAGCGCGATCCGTTAGGCGGCGCCAAATAGAGATGCGCTCTCCGACCCCTCGACCTCTTCGGCTGTTTCTTACCGGACTGTGTCTCGCGCTCGCGACCGGGTGTTACCCGGTTCACTGGAAGCGGGAGGAGATCAAGCCGATGCCGCTGGGACGCCTCCAGCAATTGAAGATTTGGAGCGGCGATACTGTTTTTAGGTGGCATGCGGTGATTATCACTTACGACTCGATCACCGGCGTCCCTTACAAGATGTCGACGAAGTGCGATAGCTGTCGTCTTGGGCTTCGGCTGTCCTCAGTCGACTCCATTCGCGTTGGCTACCCGTCCAGCCCTGCCAAAAACATTCTGATGTTGGCCTTTCTTGTGGCCGCCTTTACGGCGCCTTTCCATTAGTGGCGCCGCCTAACAAGCGCTTGAAGCTGGCGGGCGGTCATCGCTCTAAAGGATGCGGAGTGTTGCGCGCTGGACGCGCAGCTGCTAGCGCCGAACATCCTTGCGCCACCGGGCGAGTCTCCCGCAGCTTAAGCGCGATCCGTTAGGCGCTCGCCTTAGGTCCGGTCAGTCATGCGCATCAGCTGGGCAGGCGTTCTGATGCTACTCTTCGGAGTGGCGTGTGACAAACCGAAAACGGGAGCATCGAGCGCCTCCCTGAAGGTCTCGGCATCTCCCGCGGCTGCTCGAGTCCCTGACGCTGTGTCGCGCCGGCTGGCCTCTACGGATTCCAGCCTGCTGGAGTTCGAGGGCTACTACATTCCCACGACATCTCCAGTGCTGAACGACCACACGCTCAAATGGCTCGGTATATACGCTCCGCCGCGTTCCGCTGGGATCTTCGTCGCTCCCCATTCTCTGAGCGACGCCGACACGGTTAGCGCGTTTTTCGAGTGCCCCGGCGCCACGGTGACACGCGACACCCTCGATCTCACCTGTCCGGGGACACCGTGGGGGCTTGTCTACATTCAGGGCGCTCTCACAGACCGAATCGGTCGATTCGCGGAGAGATTCGGCAAACAAGAGGATGTGTCCTCTGGAACCGTGCTCGCGGCGCGTGTGAGTATCGAACGCGACGGACGTATTGTCACGATTGCCAAACTTGAGTTCACATGGTTTGCCGGAGATTAGTCAGGGCGGCGCCTAACAAGCGCTTGAAGCTGGCGGCGCGCGTAGGATATTGAATGACTATTCCTTCACCAGCGCGCCGCAGCTTAAGCGCGGTCCGTTAGGCCGCAACACCGGGAATGTTCTGGTTCGTTAATGATGGTGGTCCGCTCCTGATAGCCCCGCGACGTGCCCTTGGCGCGTGGGAGGGTGGGGACCCGTCTTCTGCGGCAGGACCATCACCGTCGAATGGCAGTACGAACCAACCGGACCAGCGACGGACTACGACCGTGCGTGCGCAATCGGGCAGCCAGTCGGGGTTATCGAGATTGGCGAAAGTTGGGGCGTCGAAGGAACCGTTGTGTCGTGCCCTAGCGGGGCAGGGACTTCGTCCAGCGGCCTTGCGCCGCCGAGCGGGTCGCCCGCAGGTTAAGCGCGATCCGTTAGGCGGCGCCGATCGGTCCACATGGATGGTACGTTGCTGTGCTTTGTCTGCACGCGGCGGGCCTGACGCCGTGCGCTGGGCGTGGCGACCTTGGAACGGGGACGGGGTACTCTAGCGATTGAAAATTCGCGCGGATCGGCTACCCACTCTCCTCCTGGAGGCCCCATGCATACGAAGCCAGTTGCCGTTGCCTGCGCCGTCGCCCTCTCCGCCGTCCCCCTTTCGGCGCAAGTCCAGGCTCCCGCGCATCGCGTAGGCGTTGGCATTACGGTTCCGGACGTTGGCCTATTCGTGCCGATCAACGTCACTTCGCATGTTCGCCTCGAGCCATACATCAATTTTCAATCCACCCGCACTGACTACCCACTGGTCTCCGCCTTCGACACTGTTTGGACCTCCTATACGCAGATCGGGCTTGGAATCTTTGCAGTACTGCACCCAGAGGAGCGCGTGAGCCTGTATTTTGGCCCGCGTGGCGGATGGTTACGCGCGTCGCGGAGGGAGAACGCAACGGGAAATCAGTCCGATGAGAAGGATACCGGTGGGTTCATGGCGGCCGCGGTGGGCGGCGAGTACAGCCCGGCGCCACGCTTCAGTGTAGGCGCCGAGGCTCGAATCGAGTACGACCACGCTTCCTCCTCGTCCAGCGGCCCGTTTCCGGGCGGTCCGCATTTGTACGCGCGCAACTGGTTTTCGGCCGGCGGGCTGTTCCTGCGGTTCTACCCTTGAGATGGATCAACTGGCCCGATGAGTCCTTAGCGAGCGCTGCCTAACAAGCGCTTGAAGCTGCCGGGCGGTGATCGCTCTAAGGGAAGCGGAGTGTTGTGCCCTGGCGGGCACGGACTGTCGTCCACTTGTAATTGCGCCGGCGGGCGGGTCGCCCGCAGCTTAAGCGCGATCCGTTAGGCCGCACACGCTTGCCCATGGTCGATCACTCACGAACAAATTGGCTGGGGGTGCCGACATGACTCGCATTCTTCCATTCCGGCGGACCACAAGCACGGTGTCGCGCCTGACCACCGCCGCGGTCCTTACCCTAGCGGCGGCTATCGCCACAGGCGGATCGGTAGATGCCCAGGGGATGCCGCCGTCTGCTCGCTCGAGTTTCATCGGGGTTGCCGACAGTGCGCAGCTCGAAGTCGTGGACTGGGGTGGGGAAGGACCGACACTCATTCTCCTCGCCGGTATGGGCCATTCGGCGCATGTGTTTGATGGATTCGTACCGCGGCTCACGTCCCACCTGCACGTCATTGGTATCACCCGCAGGGGCGTGGGAGCCTCGAGTAGGCCGAAACATGGCTACGACTCGACGACGCTCGTGCGCGATTTGATCGCGGTACTCGATTCGCTGCGGCTCGCGAAGGCCTCATTTGCCGGACATTCCTTCGCGGGTAGTGAGATGAGCATCCTCGCCGCGCGTTTCCCCGAGCGCGTCGACCGGCTGATCTACTTCGATTCCGCCTTCGACTATCGCCAACTGCTGGATCGGGTTGGCGTCGCGATGGCGCTCGGGAGTCCCCAGCCGCCGGAGGGGACCTACAACCGGAATACCGTCGCCGATTGGACACTCTACGCTGAGCGCAGTTCCGGTGCTGGATTCCCCGAATCCGAGGTGCGGGCAATGTTCCGATTCGGTGCCGACGGTATCTTCCAAGCCTCGGCAACTGCTCCGGAAACGCTTCGCGCGATGCTGGATGGCATCGAGCCGGCACCGCTCACAAAGATCCGCGCGCGCACTCTGGCGATCTATGCGGCACCCACCTCAGCCGAAGTGATGTACCCCTCCTGGTACGCCTTCGATGACAGCGCACGGCAGCGGGGCCGGACGGTCTACGCGGCGGTTTCAGCGGAGCACGCGCTGCAACGCGCGCGCTTCAAGCGCGAAGTCGTCGGATCGCGGCAAGTCATCATCATGGGAGCGAGGCACTATCTCTTTCTAACGCATCCCGGTGAGGTGGCGCACGAAGTACTCTCGTTCATGCTGAGTAACTGAGACAATGACGGTTGAGTCGTACCCGTGTGCGGCCTAACAGGCGCTTGAAGCTGACGGCGCGCGTAGATTGTAGAATGAATCTTTCTTCAGCGCGCCGCAGCTTAAGCGCGATCCGTTAGGCCGCTGCCGTGTTTGCGAAGGGACCGCATGTGACTCCACTCCGGCTTTTCGCCATGCTGACTGCCATCGGTTCAGCGAGTGGTCACGGAGGGCCACGGAGCCTTGAGGACCGAACTTGCCACCCTCCCGACCTACCCGAGCGGTTCCCTCAACGCACGGACTCGTTCTTACCGACCTCAACGCTTGGCTTTACCCTCGAACAGGCTCCGGGCCGCTACGAGCTAATTGTAGCAGTGGGGAACAAGGTCACGCCGACCGCTGCGATCATGGAGCTTGCACGGCTCTCGCCAGCGGATAGCGGGTGGGCTCTTGACGTGCGCAAATCACTCGGGCGCGCTCCCACCCTCCTCGGCGCGAGCGATGAACTCCGCGACATCCGTCTACCTAGTATAGCTGACTACGTGATTATGGGGCACGACAAGCGACTTGGCGTTCAAGCAGACATCACGAGCGGCGGGGCGCTCGTGTTTGCCCTCGGCGACCATCTGTATGGCGGGACTGCCACTGTGTTTCAGACTACACGCCGTGACGGCTCCACGTCTTGGCGCGGATGGTGGTGGTATCCCCTTCAACAATCTCCTGACGGCCACGGATATTTCTGCTTGCGAAAGGTGTAAGCGGGACCACCCGCAGCGGCCTAACATGCGCTTGAAGGTGGCGGGCGCTCACAAGTAGGGAAGAATTACGTTCCCTCGCCGACCAGTCTTTTTATTTGCCGTTCGAGCGCCTTGCGCCCCCACGCATCGCGCCCGCAGCTTAAGCGCGAGCCGTTAGGCCGCAACGCAACGTAGGAGGCTGTCATGCGCCTCGCTTCTCTTGTCGCCTTTCTGGCCGTTTGCGCGTGTTCTTTTGGCCCCCAGGTGGCTGGCAACGCGGACGTCACTGGACAGGTCCTGCAGAGTTCCGGGCAACCCTTCGCTAATAGCTCCGTCGTCATCGACTGTGGGCCGGGCGGGCCGACCAAGACAGTTTCGACCGATGCCGGCGGCCGGTACGCAACCAATCTCAGTGCGCCTGCGGCCGGCCGCAGTCCCTGCGTCTTTGGGGTCCCTAACCTGCTAACGCCCCGGATTCGCGTGGACACCGCGATCGGGTTCGCGCCGGCCGGTCAATTGCACCCTCTCCAGATCATTGACCTTCGGGAAGCCGTAGCGCCATGACGTCCGACGGGAAGTTGCGGCCGAACATGCGCTTGAAGCTGGCGGCGCCGGTTCTCAGAGGAAGCGTTACGTTCGCGATCGTTCAGCTGGCGCGCCGCAGCTTAAGCGCGATCCGTTAGGCGGCGCCGATCGCATTCCAACGTTGTACTCCACTACTCTCATGCTCCTCGAGCTGATCGCCACTCTCTGCACCGGTCTCTTCACCGGTGCCGCGATCTACGTCAACCTGGTCGAACATCCTGCTCGTCTCGAACCTGGCACGGCCGCCGCGGTCCAACAGTGGCGTCCGAGCTATCGCCGCGGTACCGTGATGCAGGCGAGCCTCGCCGTCGTGGGGTTCCTCTCGTCCGTCGGCGCCTGGCTTCAAGGTCGCGGGACCCAGGTCCTGATTGCTGGTTTGCTAATCGGCCTCGTCGTCCCGTTCACACTCATTGTCATCTTCCCCACAAACAAACAACTGTCCGACGCCGACCTCGACGTTGGCTCCACGAAGGCTGCTGTGCTGCTCGACAAATGGAATCGCCTCCACGCCGTACGAAGCGCAGCAGGCTTCCTTGCATTCGTGCTTCTGATCCTTCATCTGGGCGCGCGCCGCTGACGCGTAAGGGGGCGCCGCCTAACATGCGCTTGAAGCTGCCGGGCGCTCCCAAGTAGGGAAGAATTGCCTTGCCTCGCCGGCGACCCTTTTTTTCTGTCGCTGCACCGCCTTGCGCCAGCGAGGCCTTCGCCCGCAGCTTAAGCGCGATCCGTGAGGCCGCACCGAAGGAGTCCCGCAATGACACTCAGAGCGTTGGTGCTTCCGATCCTCCTGGTCTTCGTCACTCCTACGGCACGCGTCCGTTCACAAAAGCCGGACGTACCTGGCTTCTTCAGCAACATGTACGCCAGCTCGCGCACCGGGGACATCGGAGGCGCGACGATCTTCATTTCTTGGGCGAAAGTCCACAATGGACTGGAAGAGCGGTACTACGCATTTGTCCAGACGGCGGAGGGCGTTCCTTCTGAGCCAGTGCTCGCGCCCGTTTCCGTAACTGGGGACAGCATTACCATTGCATTCGCGGACGGGCAGTACAAGGATATAAGTCCCTTTAAGGGTAGGATCACGGCGGACGCCCTTACTGGAAGTTTCAGCAATGGATGGGGATTCCGGCTTCCGCGGATGGTCATCGCGAGCACATCGAAGAGAGGGCGGTAGTGTTTCGAGCCGTTGAGTTTCCGTCATGTCCCTCGAGCCTTTGATTCGTGCGGTGTGGCCTAACAAGCGCTTGAAGCTGCCGGCGCCACGTTTTCTGAGGTAGCATTCTGTTTGTGAACGTTCTAGCTAGGCGCCGCAGCTTAAGCGCGATCCGTTAGGCAGCGCGACCGATGTTCGGTGAGACTTCCGCTCTGAGCCTGTTGGTCCACGTTGTCGGACCAGTTACGGTCGCCACCTACCTCACGCTCTCCTTTCGGCGCGGTGGTTCAACACGGCTATGGCGAGATGCTGCGATACTGGGCCTGGTAATCGGCGTCTTCGCCTTCTGGAAGCGCAGCGTTACGCTCTATTACCATGGCCCTCGAGGCACGTCCGGTGTGGACGCGTGGCCTTGGTTCCCGTTGGTGGTTGCCGTGAGCGCCCTCACGATCCAGGCTTTGGGATTCCGTGCCGTTCCCACGGCGCTGCGCATCGTCGCCGCAACACTGGCTGGAATGATCATCTTGCTCGCAGGAACTTGGATTGCGTGAACGCGCTGCCTAACAAGCGCTTGAAGCTGCCGGGCGGCGATCGCTCTAAGGGAAGCGGAGTGTTGTGCGCTGGTGCGCTCGAACTATCGTTCAACGACATGGCGCGCGGCGGGCAAGTTGCCCGCAGCTTAGGCGCGATCCGTTAGGCGCCGGCTCGATAATCACACGAATAGGGCTGACTCACGTGGCACGGTGCTTCCTCCCTTCGCTTCTTGTGGTGCTCGTGCTTCATGTTGCATCGTGCGCAGCCAACAGCCATGAGACGCAGTACGTGGCGCCATCCGACCAATCAATTACGGGTGAGACCGAGGCCTCTTACGACGGGATTCACCAACGCATTTACGTGACCAACCACTCGACGGTTCCCGTCGTACTCACAAGCTTTCAGCTTCGCGACTGCGAGAATATCGCCAATCCGTGCGAAGTGAGCCGCCTGCGACTTCCTCTCAGTCCCGGCCAACGCACCCTCCTTGCCACAATTGGGCCACAGAACCGTGACCGCCCTTTCCATTTCCACTACGGATGGACTTGGGAGGTAAGCTCACCCACACATTGAGGTGTCTCTGGTGCCGGCGCCTAACATGCGCTTGAAGCTGCCGGGCGCTCTTGTGGGAAGAATTGCGGTCCCTCGCTGGCCAGCCTTTTTGTCTGCCGCTCCACCACCTTGCGCCCGAGCGCGTTGCGCCCGCAGCTTAAGCGCGATCCGTTAGGCCGCACGACACATGATGCTCATTCTTGAAGTGATGGATAAGGTGCTCAGCCTCCGCACCGTCTGGGGCGCCGCGTTGCTCCTCGGATTGGTCGGCTTTGTGGCCGCGCGGTTCCGGCGTTGGCTCATCCTCCCGGCGCTCACCGTTATCGGGGTCCTCGCCTATTGGCAGCTCAGTGAGCTCGCGGACGCTGCCGTACGGCCGGGTATCATCCAAGAGGCGGGGCGCGGCTATCTGATCCAATCGTGCGCCGCAGTGGCCGTGGCCGTGTTGCTCTCGGTGTTGGGGCTGGTCCCGAAGCGGCGTGCGGCCTAACGAGCGCTTGAAGCTGTCGGGCGGTGATCGCTCTAAGGGAAACGGAGTGTTGTGCGCTGGCGCGCACGAACTATCGTTCAACTGTACTGCGCCCGCGGCCGAGTCGCCCGCAGCTTAAGCGCGATCCGTTAGGCGGCATCAAACAGCCGTCGAGCATGTTCTTGTCCACACGTGCAGCAGCACTTGCGCAATATGAAGGTCACGATCACGGTCGTTATTCAGTGAAGGTGCCGCCTATTCGCGCGCGCGTCCGGATCGCGTGTGCGAAACTGTTGGTGCTCGGCTGCCTCATCGTCGCCTGTTACCGCGCGGTCCCCGTGACGCCTATCCCCGCCAAGAATATCGGCCTTGGCCCTATCGTCCAAGATACAGCCGGCGTCATCGCCTTCTTCAAGGACACCGGCCACGTGGTCAACTTCTCCGAAGCACGAACCTTCAGGCTGCAAACGCCGGGGCAACGTGACTCCCTGCGCACGGCGCTCAGAGGGGAACGCACGTTGTGGCGAGCGAGCAGTCCGCCGGACTATCGGTTTCTGGTCCGCACGGGGTGTTTCTGCCCGGGAGTGCGGGGGTGGCTGCTGATAGAGGTTCGCAGGGGCCAGCCTCTGCGGGCGTGGGACCGGGCCGGCAGATCTGCCCCGTTGAGCGATTGGGACACGTTCAGCATCGACGGGCTCTTCGACTTCCTGGAACGATCGGCTGACCGCGATGCCGAAGTCCAGGTCAGTTTCGACCCCCGCTGGCACTTTCCCACGTACGTCTACACCCGCGCCCTGCCAGGCCCAGACATGTGGGCGGTTATCGAGGCGCGAGGGTTGCGGCCGATCTGACGTCGCAGTTCACCAACCTCGAATCACCAGCAATGAAGCGGTGCGGCGAGAAGCGAGACGCTCCGTCAGTGATGCCGCCTAACAAGCGCTTGAAGCTGGCGGGGAAACCTCCCTCACTTTTGTAGACACTTCCACCTAACCAGCGGGAGGTGTCTGTGCCACGCGCGGGTCCGAAGAAGGTTCAGGAATACAGTGCGGAGTTCAAGCTCGCCGCCGTGCGGCTGAGTCGGCAGCGTGGGGTGCAGGTCCAGGCGGTTGCCGCCGCGCTCGACATTCACCCGTTCATGCTCTCGCGGTGGCGGAAGGCGGTGCGCGAGGGGCAGCTGCGGGGGAAGCGCGGGGCGGCGGTCCACGTGGCGCCGCCACGCGAGATCCGCCGGTTGCAGGAGCTCGAGCGTGCGCATGCGCTCCTGCAAGAGGAGCACGCCCTCCTAAAAAAAGCCATCCGGTTCTGGGCCACACGAAAGCTGACGTCTTCGCGTTCATCGACACGCACCGGGGCGATCACGCGGTGACGCGGCTCTGTGCGGTATACGGCGTCACGCGGGCCGGCTACTACGCTTGGCGACAGCGCCCCGAGAGTGCCCGCTCGGCGCAGGACCGGGAGCTGCAGTGGCGGATTCAGCGACTCTTCCAGCAGCACCGCGGCACCTACGGCAGTCCGCGCATCCAGCGCGCGCTGCGCGCGGAGGGGTGTGCCGTCAGCCGACGCCGGGTCGCGCGGCTCATGCGCACAGCGGGCTTGCGCGCTCGGGTCGTGCAGATCTACCGGGCCAATCCCCGGCTGCATCGCTTCTACGGCCAGCATCCCAACCGGCTGTGGACGCGGGTCGCCACACGGCCCAATCGGATCTGGGTCGGGGATATCACCTACCTGCCGGTCGTAGGGCGGTGGCACTTTCTGGCCGTCGTGCTCGACCAGTACTCGCGCCGCGTCCTCGCGTGGGCGCTCGGGCGGACTCGTGACGCACGCTTAACGCGCAGCGTCCTCGATGCGGCGGTCCGGCGCCGGCGGCCGCGGGCCGGGCTCGTCTTCCACAGCGATCGCGGCAGCGAGTATGCTGCCCAGGCATTCCGCGACCGGCTGCGGGCGCTGGGGATCCGGCAGAGCGCGACGCGCGTCGGCACGCCAGGCGACAACGCGCACATGGAGTCGTTTTTTCACTCCTTGAAGGCCGAGCTCGTGCACGGTGCGCGGTTTGCGACCGAACGGCGGCTGCGGCTCGCGCTGCGCCGCTATTTTCGCTATTACAATCACGGGCGGTTGCATTCCGCCCTGGGCTACCGTGCTCCGGTCGACTATGAGTCGTGCGCTGCCTAACAAGGGGTGTCTACGAATCCGAGGGAAGATCCCGGGGCCGGCTTTCAGAGGAGGCGTCTGTTTGTGCGCCAACGAGCTCGTACCGCAGGGCGGGGCGCTTGCGCCCGCCGGCGTTCGCCCCGCAGCTTACGCGCGATCCGTTAGGCGGCGCGCTCCCACCCCGCAAGCATTCTTCCGTTAATTCCTTTGGTATGGTGATGCATGGGGCGCCTCGCGCCCAGACGCACGGGCGAGCTCCAGCTCGCCGCGCCCCACCACTTCAAGGCCGCCCCACGTGTCGGGCGCCGCCGCGCACGTCCTCCGGTACCGTGGCTGCCCAGAAGCAGCGTCCCAAGGCGAGTTGGCCAAGCCCTCCGTGAGGTGCGCGGCGCGCTCGAGCATCGGTGAATAGCGCGCCGTCTAACATGCGCTTGAAGCTGGCGGCGCCTGGCCCTTGGGGTAACCTTTCATTTGTGACGAACCAAGCTAGGCGCCGCAGCTTAAGCGCGATCCGTTAGGCCGCCTCGGGCATTGGTGGAGTCTCGGTCATGTTGCGTCTAATTGGACTTCTCCGACCTGCTCGTATCGTCGTGCGTACGCTAGCCCCCGTCCTCGTTGCGTCATCCCTCGTCGCGCAGCAACCGTACCGAACGCCTATACATCGGCCTGCACCACCTAAGCCTGCCCTCCAATGCTTTGCCATCTGGCCGGACACGGGATCACGACCGCGTTTTCTCCCAGAGTCCCTGGTTCTCGGCACCAATAATTGGGTTGGTCGTAGCCGTCCGGGGTTTCGCGCCGCGGCGGTCTCTCCGGATCGGATGCCCCGGACCAGTGGGGACCGGGAAGACACGCTCGCAGCAAGTTGGAGCGCCTACGGGCCGCTCTATGCTGCAGACTCGATCTACGTGGCCTGGTGGGTCATCTCGGGGGGCCCTCCTATAGGCGAGTTGCGGGCGGAGGTTAATGGAGACTCATTGTCCGGTCGCGCTGTGGAGGGCTCAGGTCCGGGGCTCCGGATCCACGGGCGCAGTATATCTTGTCCGCCGGACCGCTAAACCGCCATTGGTTTGCATGCCATGCGCGAATCACGTGAGCGGCGGCCTAACAAGCGCTTGAAGCTGACGTGGCCGGCTTTCAGAGGAGGCGTCTGTTTTGTGCGCCAACGAGCTCGTACCGCAGGGCGGGGCGCTTGCGCCCGCCAGCCTTCGCCCCGCAGCTTAAGCGCGAGCCGTTAGGCGGCATCCGGAGCATCAATGGCAGCCTTGTTGTTCATTGCCTCTGTGGTTCTTGGTCTTCTCAGCCTAGCAACACTGGGGTTCGTAGCGGTGCGTGCGGTCCGCACCAAACTTAGAGCCGCTCCCAATCCGACAACTGAGCCGCCCCGTGTGGCCTGGTCCTCGCCCATCGTACTCGTGCCGTTGGGCCTCATGGGTTTGTGCGCCGCCGTTCTCATGGCATTCTTCGCATTCTGGGTCGGCTGCACCGCAGGCCCTGACCTCTGCTAAGGCCGGATGCCGCCTAACAAGCGCTTGAAGCTGGCGGGCGGTGATCGCCTTAGGGGAAGCGGAGTGTTCTGCGCTGACGCGCACGAACTATCGTTCAATGACGGTGCACCCTGCGGGCGGGTCGCCCGCAGCTTAAGCGCGACCCGTTAGGCAGCGGTCACTCCCCCTTTGTCCCGATGGAAATCGTTCGCGCAGAGTTCTTCCGTCTCGACGAAGTCCCTCTTAGCTCACTCATCGGCGCGGTGGGCGTCTACGTGATTTGGGACGGGAAGGCCCAGTCGCGGCCGACTTACATCGGGGAGGGTACCATCCTCGAGCGGGTGGGCCAACACGCTTCAAGGTTCACGCGCCCCTTCGATGGCTACCTGGCCGTCTTAGGTGATTGGTCGGCCAAGCGACCGAAACGCGAGGCGGAGATTCTCGAGGCTGTGCTGCTTGCAGTCGCCAGTGACACAGATCGCCTTCCTACACAGAACCGCGCACCAGGCAAGATGCGCGAGATAGATCGTATTTTTCGCTCACACGGAACCTTGCGCATCGGCGTCACGGGTTACGATCCTCTCCTCATTCCCGGTCAAGCGCGCGCCTCGACCAGAGCGAAGACCGCCACAGTGCGGTACGTCGCCGACGACTTGCCGTACATCCTTGAGCATGACTGGCGGCTGCGGAGGCTCCGTAGCTGACCGCTGCCTAACATGCGCTTGAAGCTGGCGGGCGGTGATCGCTTTAAGGGAAGCGGAGTGTTCCCGCCCTGGCGGGCGCGGCCTGTCGGCCATCGGCCTTGCGCCAGCGAGCGAGTCGCCCGCAGCTTAAGCGCGATCCGTTAGGCAGCGACCGGAATACACCCTATGGCCGATCCTCCAAGCGGAACCCCTCATCAAAGTGACTTCGAGCGCGGCCGCGCTACCGCGCGCTCGATGAGCGACAGAGAACTTCTCGACCTTCACGCTCAAGGCGCCGCCGCCTTTCGGGCAGGCGTCTGGGATGTTCTGGACGCAGAAGTCAGGCGGCGCCAGAGAGTCAGGGACCGTCAAACGGCGGAGCCTCAGGTCGATGAGGAACGCTATCCCGCCCTTCGCATCACGGTGATCTTGGTGAAAGTGTCTTCGGCTGTGGTTCTCATCGCCACCGTAGCCATCGGGATCATCTATCTTGGAACGAATGCGCTCGCAGCTCTACTCATCGTCGTGGTTGGTGTATTGACTGCGGTGTCGTACTGGGCGGGAGCTGAGTTGCTCCTCGTCTTGATGGATATTGAGGCGAACACTCGTTTCCTTCGTCGGAACCAACAGTAGGGCACCGCGCTGTCGCTGCCTAACAAGCGCTTGAAGCTGGCGGGCGGTGATCGCTTTAAGTGAAGCGGAGTGTTGTGCGCTGGCGCGCACGAACTATCGTTCATCTACACTGCGCTCTGCGGGCGAGTCGCCCGCAGCTTAAGCGCGATCCGTTAGGCGCCAGCCCGGAAAGGGTTCCTGTGATCAGCCGGCCATCACTCTCTGCCGGACTTCTCGCGTTCATCCTGTGCTGCGATTCCCGTCCGGCCGCCGACTCCGCGCGCGTTGAGCGGGCGGCCGCCTCTGAGTCGAGCGCGGCGGAGGACACCGCTGGGTGTGATCTTGCAAGGACGAACATCCATGCTGAGCCGCTCGCACTCGTCCGAGAGTATCTGCAAAACGATGCAGATGGTCAGTTCACCTCCTCGAACGCCTGGAAGACCTCCGCCCGCTTCTGTCCAGGTCACGAGCCGGGTTGGGACGGCGCGACACTTATCACCGCTTACAAGCTCGAGCCCGTGAGTAGTGGCGTTGACACGGCCAAGTACCGCGTGACGTATGATGTCTACGGTTCCCTTGATCAGGACTCTGCCGGTTTCTTCGTCGCGGCGGCACTGAAACAGGTTATCGACACATTCGTCACCGTCAGGACCCCCTTCGGGTGGCGGATCAGCGCGCCGGTGCTCGATCCCCACGTCCTCCCGCACGGTGCGATCGCCCTCACCCGCTTTCACGAGCGCGACCGCCGACTTCTAGACTCTCTGAGGTCGCGTGAATAGGCTGGCGCCTAACAAGCGCTTGAAGGTGCCGGGCGCTCGGGTGGGAAGAATTGCGTTGCCTCGCCGGCCATCCCTGTGTCTGCCGCTCCGCCGCCTTGCGCCCGCGGCCATTGCGCCCGCAGCTTAAGCGCGATCCGTTAGGCGGCCACTCAACCATTCTTCGCGGAGTTCGGATCTCACGGACGCGGGCGACTGGCGTGTCACTAACTACCACACGAAGCACCTCTCGGGCATCGTGCTTCATTGGCGCCCCTACCGCCAACGGAGCGCCACGTGGGATCACGACCATTGCGAGTTCTGCTGGGCCGACTTTGCGCTTCCAACTCTCTTGCCTGACGCTTTGCACGCTGGCTACGCGACCGAAGATGAGTATCGGTGGATTTGCGAGCGCTGCTTCAACGACTTTCGCCACCGCTTCGCGTGGCACGTGGCCACGCCTAAGCCCCAGGGATAGCGTGCGGCCTAACAAGCGCTTGAAGCTGGCGGGCGGTGATCGCTCTAGAGGAAGCGGAGTGTTGTGCCCTGGCGGGCGCCGACTGTCGTCGGTCATCCTTGCGCCGGCGCGCACGTCGCCCGCAGCTTAAGCGCGATCCGTTAGGCGGCGCCGAGGAACGTGACGACGAGCAAGCTCTTGCTTCGACTGGTGCCTTACCTCGTCGCGGCGGCCTTCATGTGGTGGGTGGTGACCTCTCCTGTCACGCCGTTCACCCAATTTGCCGCCGTCGTCGTCATTGTAGTCGCCTTGTACAGCAAGTCTGTCTACTGGCGCAAGGTGAAGGAACGCAACGCAGCGCGCACCGCCGCAATCCTCGGTGAGAGCCCCGATCAGCTCCGCGCATTCTTACGAGATGTAGAGCCGCTTTTGAAGGGCGACCCCGTGGCCGCGCAGCGAGCCTTCGAAGCCCACTTTCGACCGCAGCGGGAACGAACCCGTGCAGAGCGAGAGCAACTATGGCAGAGGGCAGGCGTCGAGCGGGCAGCGGCGGCCCAACTTGACCGAACACTTCGAGACGATCTCGCCGCTCACCGCGCCGCGTTGGCCACGGTCCAGAAAATGGTGTCACGTTCGCCTGGCATGGCCCCGCTCGTTGGTGAGATGGAAGCGGAGATCATCAGGACTGAACAAGACATCACTAGGGTGGGTCATTTTCTGAGGGGGATCGGGGGCGACGCCAATGGCGCTGCCTAACAAGCGCGTGAAGCTGGCGGCGCGGTGTCTTCGAGGTAGAATTGCGTTTGTGCGCCAACGTTCTCCTGTGCCCGACTTGATCACCGGGGCGCCCGACCGGCCGGGGCGCCGCAGCTTACGCGCGATCCGTTAGGCAGCGCCCCTCTGCTCCCAAGAGGCACGAACTGATGAAGGTCGCCCTTCTGGCCGCGCTTGCGATGCCTATCTCGCTGACGCTGGCGCAAGCTCAGACACCGCCACTTGCACCCTGGGGTCTCGGGATCGAAGACGTCATCGTCGTCATTGTCCCCCCCTCGATCCGCAGCCAACTCGGCGACCTGGAGTACGAGGACACGGATTCGGTCAGGGGGGTTGCGGTCGATCTCAACGGGGACGGGGTCAAGGATTACGTGATTCAAGCAGCTCCGAGCCTTTGTGGGAATGGCGGCTGTCCCTACGTGCTCTTTGATGGAGCGACCGGGAAGGAACTCGGGCAGGTAAGTGGAAGTCCGCTGTTCGTGCGTGCCGAGAAGGCTCATGGTTACCCGATCGTCGACACTTACAGCCACCTCAGCGCAGAGTCCGGCACGCTTACGACGTACACTTTCGACGGAACGGCCTATGTGGTTTCCTCAGCTCGCACAGCACAGGGGGCATCGCTGGACAGTCTGATCGTAGCGCTGCGTCGGATACCGCTCTGGCGGCCTCGCAGTTCACCGCGTCACCGTCGCGGATAAGGTTGGGCGCTGCCTAACATGCGCTTGAAGCTGCCGGGCGCTCGCAAGTAGGGAAGAGTTGCGTTGCCTCGCTGGCTAGCCTCTTTCTCTGCGGCTCCGACTCCTTGCGCCCGCGGGCATTGCGCCCGCAGCTTAAGCGCGATCCGTTAGGCGCACACGAGACGAATGCGACCTCCAAGCTTCGCGACGCTGATCGCAATTCTCTGCGCCGGTGCCTGCCAGCCACGGGCCCAGAGCTCGGACTCGGCCGTCGCTGAGGTGAGGTATGGTGCGCCGGACGCATCTGCTGTTCCACCTCGTCTTTGGGTGTTCGGTGGCGGTGAGACGGGCCCCTTCTGTCTCTTGTTGCGAGACGACGGCTCGGGTGTCTTCTTCAGCGGGTTCGAAGCGAACAATCCTGTGCACTGGACCTATGACAGTTCGGCTCACCGCCTTGATCTTACTCTTTCTCACCTGAGTGTGGACGATTATTCTGTGCTCAAGGACAATCTCTCCCGTCGCTACTTTCGAGCTCTCGACTCGGTTTCAGGCACGATTTCGTACTCGCTTGACCCTGACGCCCCCGCCATCAATCTCTTCAACTGGATCCTCAAGCCTTCTGAGTACCTGGAAGAGTGGGAGCTTCCGTCTGCTCGCAAAGGTTGCCCTCCACTGGCGACGCCTGGTGGCGCCTAACATGCGCTTGAAGCTGCCGGGCGCTCACAAGTAGGGAAGAATTGCGTTGCCTCGCCGCCCAGCCTTTTTGTCTGCCGCTCCGCCGCCTTGCGCCGGCGGGCGTTGCGCCCGCAGCTTAAGCGCGATCCGTTAGGCAGCAAACGCTCACCTAGCCTATGCCAGCTGCACGCTTTGCCGTTCAAGCCGTCGGCGAAATCACGCACCCCGGCCGAGTCGTCATCGGTGATGTCCTCGGCGGCTCAGTCAAGGTGGGCATGTGGGCGTCCTTGGAGGGGCGGGACAAGGGCGACGGCTGGCTCATCGCCGCTGTCGAGTTCGCTGACAACCCGTCCCGTCACGAGAGCCACATCGGGCTCGTGTTGACCGGCGCGCCACCTCTTCAGCAACTTCGAGAGGTCCTTCCGCCAGGAAGCATCCTTGTTATCACAGACCAGGAATCACTGTGAAGGGTGTGCTGCCTAACAAGCGCTTGAAGGTGGCGGGGCCGGCTTGCGCCCGCCGGCGGTCGCCCCGCAGCTTAAGCGCGATCCGTTAGGCAGCAGCACTATTACAGGGGTGCGTCCATGACGACTGTGACGTCACTCAGCCCCAGACCTTGGCTGGACATCTGGGTCCACCCCCGCGCCACAGTACGTGGTCTGCTCGGCAGGAGTCCCCTTTACATCGAACTCTTGCTCGTGGCCGGCTCAGGAGTCGTCCAATCAATGGTGCAAGCAACAAGCACCCACGTCGGCGCTCGTGCCCCGGGATCTCTCATTTTGCCCATGACACTCGTCATCGGCGCCGTTTGGGGGCTCCTCCAACTACATCTCGTTGCAACGCTGCTCTTCTTCGTAGGCAGATGGACGGGGGTGCCTGCCGTGTTCTCCAGCCTACGGACCGCTCTCTCGTGGGCAGCGATCCCTCAGGTTGCCGTCCTGCCGTTCTGGGTGGTCGCGACGCTTGTCTTCGGTCGCTTCTTGTATATGGACCCCGAGCTCGTCACGGGCCCTATGCCGCTGGCGGTGCTCGCCCAGGTCCTGCTGAGCTTAGCAACTTTGGTCGCCGCCGGGTGGTGGATCGTCCTTCAGGTCGTTGGGGTCGCTGAGGTTCAGCACGTCTCTGCTTGGCGAGCGCTAGGTAATTTCTTGGTGGCTGGTCTGATGTTCGGAGTGGGTGTTGTTGCGGTGGTCGTCCTCACCATCGTCGCTCGTCGTTAGGTCGAGCAGTGCTTCTCATGCTGCCGCCTAACATGCGCTTGAAGCTGGCGGGCGGTGATCGCTCTAAGGGAAGCGGAGTGTTGTGGGCTGGCGCGCACGAACTATCGTTCAACCACACGGCGCCTTGCGGGCGAGTCGCCCGCAGCTTAGGCGCGATCCGTTGGGCGGCACCGTTGCGATACCCATTCATCGCTGTCAGTATCCTAGGGGGAATCACATGCGTGCGCTCTCAGGTCTCCTCCTCATCATCACGCTTCCGACCGCGACGTCGGCGGCGGCCCAATGGACGAACTCGGCTTCGAAAGATGAGATGACCAACGAGCAGATGGTGTTGGCGATCTCACCCCATGCGACACCCAGCCAGCCGATGGAGCTTCCCTACACGGACACCGACGCCTGGGTTGGTTTCATGTGTGACGGCAAGAACGAGTGGGTGTACCTGGGGTTCAGCAACACACCTAATCTCAACAACACCGAACTGGGCGACGGCTTCAACTACTTCAGTACGCGCCTGAAGTGGGGTGCGGAGATCAAGAACGCGCGCTTCAGCCAGAAGTGGGGCAGCTCGTTTATCAACTTTAGTGACGGCAGAGACGCGCTCAAGCGGTTGACAAATGGGAGCGCCGATACCCTGCTGCTCGAGCTCGATTGGTACGGAAATGGGGCAGTGTACTTCCGGTTTTCGCTCGAAGGCGCAGCCAATGCCATCGCCAAGGCTCGTGCTTCCTGCAAGAAGTAGTCTGACGCATGGCCCGCTTTGTGATGATTCCAGCTCGGCGCAGCAGCGTAGGGGATCCCGTTAGGTAGCGCCACTCAATCCCATTTGGCACCTGCAGACAATAGCGCCCCTGGACGTCCTCCTTCCGACCACTGGGCCGAGGTAAAAAGATGAAGAACGTTGCCAACTCCCGATTCACCATCAAGAGCTGGGACGAGAAGCCTTACAGTGAGGGCCAGGACCTACCAAAGTTGACTCGGGCCGCCGTCACAAAGACGTTCACCGGCGATATCGCAGGCGAAGGGCATGTCGAATACTTGATGATGTACCGCGGCGACGGCTCGGCCACGTTCGTCGGCCTCGAGCGGGTCGTCGGGCACGTTGCAGGGAAAGCGGGCAGCTTTGTGCTCCAACGCACTGGAGTATTCGAGAGCGGCGCGGCGAAGGAGTCATATTTCGTCATCCCTGGGTCCGGTACCGGAGAGCTTCGAGGCCTGCGCGGCGAAGGCACGTCGGCTGTTGGGCACGGGACTGAGCATCCTCTAACGCTGAACTATGAGTTGAGCTAGGAGGCACTATGAGCCCAAAGACGGATACACGGAAGTCCGGCAAGGCGGTCAAGGGATTCACGGACGAGGAACGAGCCGCGATGAAGGAGCGCGCCCAAGAGCTGAAGGCGGACAAGGCGGACGGGGAAAGCGACGTGCTCGCGAAGATTGCCGAGATGCCGAAACCGGATCGCGCCATGGCCGAGCGGCTCCATGCCATCATCAAAGCCAGCGCGCCAGGCCTCTCGCCGAGAACCTGGTACGGGATGCCCGCGTACGCCAAGGACGACAAGGTCGTCTGCTTCTTCCAAAGCGCGCACAAGTTCAAGGCGAGGTACGCGACGTTCGGCTTCAGCGACAAGGCGAACCTCGACGAAGGCACCGTGTGGCCGGTCGCCTTCGCGCTGAAGGAGCTGACCGCCGCCGCCGAAGCAAGGATCGGCGCGCTCGTGAAGAAAGCGGTGAGCTGAGGAGCTCGCCTTCACAAGAGAGGAACCTGTTATGAAGAGCAAAGGCGCGGCGACGGTGCCGGGCGCGCTGCATGACGTCGACTTTATGGTGAAGGACAGCAAGCCGCATCGCGGTTTCCGGTTCACGATTTCTTCAACCCACGCGCACGTAGATTAGGAAGCGTACAAACGAGGAGAGCCACTTGGAGCCTGCCGTATTTCTTACCGCCCTCCTGATATTAGTGGGGATCCCGGCGGTCACGGTTCTCAAGCTCGCGCGCCTGCGTGCCGCCCGTCCACAATCAGGATCGGCCGACGTCACCGCGCGGCTCGAGGAAGTCGAGCGTGGTGTCCAGGACCTCCGACACGAGCTGGCAGAAACCCAGGAGCGGCTCGATTTCACGGAGCGGTTACTCAGCAAGGCGCGGGAAGAGCGGCGGTAGCCTGCCGCACCAAGTGAGAGCCCCGGCATGAACGAGCACGTCACTCTCGTGCACCCGGACGCGCGTGATCCCACCGCTCGCGCGATCTCGTCGGGATTCCCGGTCGATCTGCTCAGCCAAGCTGCCGGTCGGCTCCGCGTCCTCGCCCTGCTGTACGCGTTCGTCTTCTTCATGGCCGGAATCTTTCCCGCGCTGCTGTTCCCGGCCGATCGGGCCCGATTCCTCGGGAGCTTCGCGCAGTGGGGCCCCAGCGTGCTCGGCATCGGGGTCGCGCTGCTCGTCGCGGCGGTGATTCGGAGCGCGCGCCTTCCCCTTCCCACCGCGATGAACATCGGCCTGGCATTCGAGATCGCGAGTAGTTACGCCATCGCCGCCGCCGAGTTCGCCGATCCGATGGGACTCGAGATGCACGGTGGCTTCATGGGGCTCTCGTGGGTCGCCGTGTGGATCGTGCTGTTCACGGTCGTCGTGCCGACAGCGCCGCGCCGGGCGGTGTTGGCCGCCCTGGCATCGGTCAGCTCGGTCCCCGTCGTCATCGGGCTCATGATCGCGTCCGGCGCCACCTCGTTACGGATAGCCCCAGCACAGTTCTTCTTCGGGCTGGTGTTCCCCTACCTCCTCGTGGTGGGCATGGCCTATGTGGGTGCCCGTGTGGTCTACTACCTGGGCACCGAGGTCAAGCGCGCGCGCGAGCTGGGGAGCTACCGTCTCGAGGAGAAGCTCGGCGAGGGCGGGATGGGCGAGGTCTGGCGGGCTCGGCATCGCATGCTGGCCAGGCCTGCGGCCATCAAGCTCATCCGGCCGTCGTTCGCTCGGGATGGGCGTGGCGGAGTGTCGGAAGAAGCCGTCCGTCGATTCGAGCGCGAGGCCCAGGTGATCGCCCGCCTCCGCTCACCTCATACGGTGGAACTCTTCGATTTCGGCGTAGCCGACGATGGCGCCTTCTATTACGTCATGGAGCTGCTCGACGGCCTCGATGCCGACTCGCTGCTCCGCCGCTTCGGGCCAACCCCACCCGAGCGGGCCATCTACCTGTTGCGCCAGGTGTGTCACTCGCTGTCCGAGGCCCAGTCCTGCGGTCTGGTGCATCGCGACATCAAACCCGCGAACATCTTCGTCTGCCGCTACGGCGAGGAGTACGACTTCGTGAAGGTGCTGGATTTCGGCATTGTCAGGGCGGTCCGCGACGCCCCGGACCCGAACCCGGTGCACACGCGGGAAAACGCGGTCCAAGGTACGCCGGCGTTCATTGCCCCCGAGCAGGCGATGGGCATTGATTTGGACGGGCGCGCCGACATTTATGCGACCGGCTGTGTGGCCTACTGGCTCCTGACCGGGCAATTCGTGTTCAGCGCCGAGACCCCCATGGGGCTGCTCGTGCAGCATGCGCAAGCGCTACCTGCGCCTCCATCAGCTCGGACGGACCAGCCGATTCCGCCGGCCCTCGATGACCTCGTGCTATCCTGTCTGGCAAAGGACCCCGCGCAGCGACCGCAGTCCGCGCGAGAGCTGTCGCTGCGGCTGGCCGAGGTGGAGGGCGCGAGCGCCTGGACCCAGGACCGAGCACGGGAATGGTGGACGTCCCACCAGCTCGCCACCGCCGTGACTTGATCTCACCCATCCGTTGCCTTTGCCCCCACCGTCCTGCGCACTGGGTGGCCGAACCACGGGTGCCGCTGGTCCTGCGGCAGGGGAGCGGTCGCCGCCGCACCGTACTTCGTTTCCAAGGTCGCAACGACGTCGGCCATCGTACCCTCCGGCGCGACCCATCCGCCGTTGATGTCCGGGAAATCGAGCTTGCAGTTGTCGCACTTCTTCCCACTGGCGAAGCGGATGGGGCACCAGAAGCTCTCGACGTTGCGCAGCATTTCCGCGCCGAGGGCGTACACGCCGCTCATCCAGTCACAGTACAGGCACCAGATCAGGTCGTGTCCCACCAGGCCGTGGAACTTCTGGCGGCTGACGTTCACCCAGTCCGCGTGGCGATATCGCGGCAGGCCCACCAGGGGCGTGAGAATCGGGTAGATGCACAGCTCGGCCACGCGGAGGACGATGAAGACGGGGAGCGCGAGCGCGGTCACCCAGAGAGCGACGTGGTTGTTGAACCGTCCGACGGTGCGGTTGAGGAAGGTGACGATGCGCGGTCCGTGCACGTATCGGCGGTTGGCCAGCTCGTGGGCGAACATCCAGACCAGCATCCCCAGCACCTGTCCGATGATCGCTCCCGCCACGCCGCGCCAGCCATACAGGATTCCCAGGACGGTGGGGGGGACCCAGGTAAAGAGCGAGACGATAAGATCCAGCCCCGGTGCGCGGCAGAGCCATGCGCTGATTCGGGTCCCGGCGGCGCCGAGTCGGGGGATCAGATGGAGGAGGCCCGCGAAACCGGCGATGCCGACCAGGGTGGACGCCGCGATGAGCAGCAGTGGGTTTGTTATCATACGAACTCCGATCGGCACCGCCAAAGTACAATTGGGTGGCCCCTCCAACCGAGCTAATCTACCGCTAATGCAGGTTCGCATTCGGGTCGCGGCTCCCCTGCTCTTCACGCTCCTGGTGCTCGCGTCCACGCGAGCGCTGAATCACATGGACCAACCCCTGGCGCTGCTCCTCATAGTCCCCGGCTACGTCGTGCAGGCATGGCTGTTCGAGGCGCACCGCGCCCTTGGCGGAACGGGGTACGTGGTCACGATGGTGGGGGTTTCGGCGCTCGTGTGGACCCTGATCCTTTTGGGCCTGTGGGCGGTGACGGCCAAGGTGGCGCGTAGATTGAAGCCATGAGTCCCGCGGCCGGCATCGACTCGTTGAATGCGGCGTTAGTTCGCGCGTACCGGAGCCACGACCCCCAAACGTATGCCGCGCTGTACACCGACACGGCGGTGTTCGAATGGCCGGCCTTCAACACAGTCCGGGGCCCCGCCCAGCTGGCGGCGATGGCGCGGAGCAACTGGGCGTCGCTCAAGGACATGGACCTCCGTCTCGCCGTCTCGGCGCGACGCGTCGCGCCGGATCACGCGACGGAGTTCGGCGCCTTCGAGCAATCCTGGCGCGACTCGAGCGGCGTGCGCAGGACGGAGTTCGGGAGGTACGTCGCCTTCCTGCTGCGGCAGGCGGATGGCAGCTGGCGGATGGACCGCTTCTTCGGATTCGAGGACTCGACTCGGGCGAACCGGTAGCTCACCTTGCCGCGCCCAACCACAACAGGCCATCGATGATCAGTCGATCCTGAATTGGATTATTCAGGGTATACGACAACGTCTTGTCCGTCGCATCGTACTTGTGCTCGTAGTCGATGTCGTTGTGA
>Ga0209376_1001114_pt1 | contig 28123 bp, 20 predicted proteins | sample GraSoiAngelo_134_FD_185891 | JGI IMG/M metagenome (GOLD analysis project Ga0209376, IMG submission 185891) | Grasslands soil microbial communities from the Angelo Coastal Reserve, California, USA - 14_0929_05_30cm (SPAdes) (version 2) | ecosystem: Environmental > Terrestrial > Soil > Grasslands ... | reverse complement strand
GGCTTGTTATTCCAATTGGCCAGCCACGCATAGATGGCGCGTTCGAGTTCTTCCACACTGCGGAAGGTTCCGCGGCGGATCATACGTTCGGTGATCAAGGCGAAGAAGCGCTCCACCTGATTGAGCCAAGAACTGCTGGTAGGGGTGAAGTGGAAATAGAAGTGGCGGTGCTTTCGGGATTTGAGCCACCGCCGTATAGTGGCGCTTTTGTGGGTGCTGTAGTTGTCCAAAATGATGTGCACGTCCAGATCGGGAGGGACTTGCTTCTCCACGTGGTTGAGAAACTTTGCAAACTCTTTGCCGCGATGACGCGGCAAGCAACTGCCGATGACTTTGCCGTTCAAGATATTGAAGGCAGCAAATAGGGTGGTCGTTCCGTAGCGTTTGTAATCGTGGGTCTGGCGTTCCGGCAGTCCCGGGCGCAAGGGCAGGATCGGAGCGGTTCGATCCAAGGCCTGAATCTGGCTTTTTTCGTCAACGCACAGCACCAGAGCGCGTTCCGGAGGATCCAGGTACAGGCCGGCGATATCGCGCACTTTTTCCTCAAACTGGGGATCGTTGGACAGTTTGAATTTCTCAACCCGGTGGGGCTGAATATCGAAGCGCTGCCAAACCCGATGCACCATCATGCGCGACACGCGCAGGTGTTTGGCCAGCGTTCGCACGGTCCACGGCGTCGCGTCCGGTGGCCTGGTTTTGAGAGTGCTATCCAGAATCTTCTTCTCCACCTCTGGTGTCAGCGTCCGGCGCGACCGGTTCCGCGTGGGCTTCGCGGTCAGCGATTGCACCCCGCCTGTACCAAACGTGGCGCGGGCGGCGATCACTGTCGGGCGCGACAGGCCGAGTTGTTTGGCGATCGAGTGATTCGACATTCCTTCCTGGGCGAGCAGAATCACTCGGCATTTCTGGGCCACTCGTTGTGGCGTCGTCCCGGAGCGGACCAACGATTCCAGTTGCGCTTTAGCGGCGTCATCAACGGACAGAGCGGTGGCGGTAGGAAACATGACCCGATTGGATCATGGCCAGCTTATGTCAATAGTTATGTGGGACGGGACACTAGGTTTGCGATTCAATTCCGCTTACCCGATCAGTCGCATAACCGGACATCATGTGGTTTTGTCAGGATCTCCGGTAAGCGCTGCGTTAACCAGGACTTGAGCGATTGGGTTCGAGTAGCTGACTGGAAGTCGGAAACGAACGCAGTCTGCGGTGCAGACTTGTGAGTGTGTTCAGAACGAGACGCGCGTCGACAACATCCAGCGATGATTGTAGGTATGGAACTGGGTCGCCGCGATTTGCACGCCCACCGCGGAAGACATACGAAATCGTCCCGCAAGGTGCGCGCGCCCAATTCCAAATCCAGGTGTCAGGAACAGTTGCGTCCCGCCCGCATTCTTGCCAGTTGCGTAGAACGTGGAGTTCGCTTCCAGTTCGGGCCAGAGTTTCCATGCCGCCCGATATTGGAACGCCGTGTTCCACAGCAGTTGTCTACCCAACTTGGCCGTGCCTCCCGCAGGCAGATTGACGCCCAAGGTCGACTGCACGTCAAATCGCCTCCAACCTTTGCCGAACGCCATCGTTGGCGTCACCACGGCTTCACCTGCCCCATACCGATGCGAACCCGTCGGCGCAGTTGCGGCCAATAAAAAGGTCACCAAATAATCGCCTTCAGTGCGCTCCGCCGACGAGATACGAAATTTCAACACCAGGGGCAAGTCACCGAATCCGCCAGGTGGACCATTCGGAGACACCAGCGTGTAAGTCGGCACACCTATCAGGATCTGCGTCCGCGAACTGGTGATGAACTCCAGGCCCTTGTTTCCGCCAAATTGGTAACTCCTATTCCCGCCGCTGCTGGCAGGTTGATCCCAAATATCGTAACGGAACTCCTGTTTCAGGCGTCCTGATGTGGTTCCCAGAGGAGAGAGCCAGTCCGGTTGCGTTGCTTGCACATGCTCCCCCAGGTCGAGCCACGCGCGAACCAAATTCCATTTCTTTCCTTTCTCTTTCTCAATGGACACCTGGGCCGCTCTATTGGTCTGGCTGTCCTGGCATTCACCGGGACCCTCATGCGTTCCGGCTTTCCCATGATCCACGCATGTAGATTCGCCTTTCTTCGGACCGTCATCCGGTCTTGCGCTTGGGACAAGCACCAACACGACAAAGGCCACGGCGACCAGGCCTCTGGTGGGCCCACATTTGATTTTCCAGTGCATTACGCCTCCAAAAATAAAAACGGCCACTGCCAGATCTAACTCTGACGGTGGCCGCTCAAGATCAGCTTAGAAAACTCTCTATGCCATCAGCCTCCACACGCCGTGTCGCAGACAGGGACAGCAGCACGAGGCCTTCCGGTCCTGAACACCATTGAGTTGCGATGTGAAGTTCAACACAAGTCCCTTTTACGTCGAATCAGTTCCTAATGATGGAGCGTAGTGCCTGCGGCGTCCAATCCATTATTTGCATTCATTGTAATAAGAAAAATGAATCACGACACGGTAACTCCTTCCATGAGAAGGCCGGTGAGTGTCAAGCCGTTCTTTCAAAGGCCCAATTTCGATCTCAAGCGTACCGCCGGGGTTCCGGACCGAGGGATTTGTGTTACGTCGACAAATGAACCGAATCAAGAATGGAGCGGTCTACCATGAATCAACCCGTGCTCGTTGAACCCAAAGAGAGTGTCACTCGCCATCCAGAAGAATATCCACTGACAGTGAGAGAAGCGGCGAAGTATCTTGGCGTTAGTCCTCAAACTGTGTATCTTTGGGTCGAGCGAAAGCAGATTCCCCATCTCCGCGTAATGGGTCGAAATATCCGGTTTCTCAAATCGGATCTCGCAACGTTCCGCGCTTCGTTCAAACAGGAGATGGAGAATGGCTAGACCAATCGAGAAAGATGGCGTCGTGTTTCGGCGAAACGGAACCAAGTTCTTGTGGATGCGGTATCGGGATAAGGACGGCATCTACAAGAGGGAATCCACTCTCACCGAAGATAGGCAGGAAGCCCTTAGGAAACTTAGGCTAAGGCTCGATGCCCGCGACCAAAACGTTTTGGAGATTGTCCGTCGGGGAGAGAGCCTTTCCTTCGGGCAATGGGTGGACACTTTCATGGAGAACTATTCCAAGCCGCCCTACCGCACACAAAAAACACACGTCGCGAACATTCGCGCGGTCAAGCATCTGAAGGCTGCGTTCGCGATCTGCAAACTCCTCGACATCAGCCCCGACGATGTCGAATCGTATCTTCGAAAACGCATGCGTCAGCGCGCGCTCGTCAAAACCGCTCTCGGGTACCGAGAAGGAAGACCCTTGAAACCAGCGACTGTTCATCAGGAACTTCGGGTGCTTCGGCGGGTTTTGAATGTTGCAGTTCGCAAGCGATTGATTCCGTCTAATCCCTGCTCCGGCGTGGAGTTCCCCGTCGCGATTCGGGGCCTTTTCCGGCCTCATTACGTCACATGGTCGGAACAGCAGCACATCGAACGCCACGCTCCCGCGCACTTGCGCAATGTTGTCCGCATCATCACCGAAACGGGGCTCCGCATTTACAAGGAGTTGATGCCGGTGACGAAGGAGCAAGTGGACCTAGCGAACTCCGTCCTTTGGATACCTGACTCGAAAACGCCTACCGGTGTTGCCGAGCTTCCACTTACCGCAATGGCCGTCCAGGCGTTCCGGGACCAGATGGCACTCGCAGGAAGCAGCAATTATCTTTTTCCTAGCGAGGAAAGCGCGACCGGCTATCAACGCTCCCTACGAACGGTTTGGCGATTGACGTTGAGAAGAGCGAAGGTTCCGTACTTTCGAATCTACGACCTGCGTTCCACGTATGCCACGCGGCTGAGCGCCGGGGGCGTCGCAGATGAATGGGTCACGCAACTCCTTCGTCAAAGCGACTCGAAGGCCTTCAAAAAGTATTCGCAGATGAAGTTGCGAATGCAAAGAGAAGCGCTCGAGAAAATGAACCGCCTAGCAAATGAAATGGCGGTGGAAGTTACAACCGCTGTGCAGGGGTCTAAGAATTTGTGCACAGTTCCTGCACAGTTTTGACACTTTTCGTCAGAAAATGACGGTAAAAGGACACTTCAGGATGGTTGTTGAAACCGGAAATCGTTTAGAATCAACATAGCGCCCGTAGCTCAGTTGGATAGAGCGTCTGCCTTCTAAGCAGAGGGTCGCGTGTTCGAATCACGCCGGGCGCGCCACATAATCTAGAGAATTCAATAAGTTCGCGTTGAAGATACAGGGAAAACGCCGTGTAGCGAGCACAAGATGGCAGTGCGGTCGGCAGCAGGAGATCATTGGCACCGGCCGGCAGCGGACGGCGCAATGGGACCCCGGCAATGGGGTGTCCTATGATATACATGAGACGAAGGGAGTGCGCGGTCGCGAGGCCTAAGCATATGCATATGCTTGGTGAGCCGTAAACGAAAAGCAAAACCGACTGGCCGTGAAGCGCGAAAACAGTGAGTGGCCGCACAAAAGAAGCTCAACAACACGTGAAGGCCAAAGGTTACCACCCCCTGCTTGTGTTCTAAGTGGTTTAAGAGCAATCATTTACGGAGGGAATCAGCGGAGTCCTGCCAAGGTCCCAGGTTGGATAGAGCTGGAGTCCGAGCCGCAGGCCGTCACGCCGCTTGTATCCAAGACGTTATTACTCACCCCAGTTGTACTGTGCAAAACGGTACGAAAGGCCCATTCTCGCCACCAAGGGCATCAAGCAAAGTACTGATAGTACTAAAGCTGTGTCCGCATCAATCTTGGTGTATGCGAAACGTGGTCCCGAGATCTGTGCCGAGTTGAATAGATCTCGCGGAAATGACGGGACCAACCAAGGTCGGTTTCGATGGATGTAGAGAATCTGGACTCCGGGTACGACTCGCAGTTGCGATGAAAGTCGCGGAGGCGATATGCCCCTAGATGCGCTGGATCAGAGAACGCTGAGCGGCCTGCCGCGGCTCTCAGAGGTTTACGACGCCTACGGCGTCCAGGTCAATGCATTGTCCGTGAACGAGATCTTCGCGCTCTACGAGCGCACGGGCTTTCTTTATCCCGACAAGGCCGCCCGCCTTTTACCGCACCTTGGACAAGTCAGAGAGAACTGGCGTCGGATGTTACGTGGTGGCGATTCGCTTCTTTACGTGCTGACCGCCGGTGATAAAAAAAGAGGACGCGCCTCGATTGCAGTTTGGCGTACGACTCATCATGGCTGGACCTCCCAGCACCTGGTTTCTGAGAATAACCCCATCGCGTCTCGCGCAGTCATGCTCGCAGGAACGGCCGCGAGCATTCTGAGAGGTGTTGATGAGTCACATCAAAATTGGTTTCGGCCGGAGAACCGCTTCCCGTCGAGAGTGTTCGGATCCATGGTGCAGACAATCGGCCAGTCGCTATCGTCTGTTCAGCGGCACATGTATTTCGCGCTGCCGAGGAATTCGTCACTGCCATCCGGGGGAAGAGTTCGCATCGTCCCTTATGACCCTTCTCATGAAGATGCTCTGACCCTTATCGCATCTGTCGCGCGCGGCAGCATTTACGTCACTGCCGAACAGCTCACAACCGATCCAGAACTGACCGAGGTCAACCAGCTGTACAGCGAGGTCGGGCTCCGGCGAACTCGTCGCGTGTGGCTGGCCTACCGAGAGTATAAGGATGAGCCAATCGGCGCGGTTATCGCTTATCGGGGTCCTTTAGGCCTGAACTTCAGCTATATCGAAAATCGCTGCGACCTGCTGCTTCACCCCACGCTCCCGGATGCTGACGCTGTGGACGTTGTGTCGGCGTTACTTAAAGCATCTTCTTCCGCTTATGAGGATTTTGAGCTTGACGCGATCCCGGTGATCGCCGAGGAATTGGCCGCGCCGGCCTTGTTTCGACTGGGAGCCGAATTCCTCCGCCATTACTGCCAGGGAACGTGGCTACAGAAAGGACAGCTCCGATTCTACCGGCACGTAGATGGATTTTATTCGAGATTACAGGCGCGCGTTGAGAAACACAGTATGCAGCCAACGCTCATAGGCCAGGAACGGTGATGCAAAAAGGCACTGCCACTGCGGAATACATCATGGAGGATCCGCGCGAGGCATTGCGCCTCGAGCTCAAGGTCAATCCCGATGCCTGGGTCCAAAAATACCTGGCGCATCGAATCTGTCCGGGAGCAGAGGTCCTTTCAGTGGGGTGTGGCCCGGGCGTCATTCTGCGCTCGGTGACGAATTTGGATTCTTCGATTAGGGCAACGGGTATAGACGTGAGCGAGAACCGTTTGCGGCAAGCGTGGGAGAAGAATCGCGAGAATTCGCGCGTGAAATTTGTTTGCGGAGATGCCCAATCGATGGAGTTCCCGTCCGACCGCTTCGATCTGGTGTACTGCCGCATGTTGTTGCAATACCTGAAGGAAAAGCAACAGACCGTGTCTGAAATGGCGAGAGTCTGCAAGCCGGGAGGCACCGTTTTGTTGCAGGACCTGGATGGCCAACTTTTGTGGCACTACCCGGAAAACCCCGCCGTGCAGCGAACGCTTGAAAAAGTTGTGGCAGCTCTCGGTGCAACTGGTTTTGATCCGTTCGTCGGCAGGAAACTTTTCTCGTTTGCGCGGAACGCCGGATTGACGAATATCGATGTTCAGGTCGAGTGCTACCACTTAATTGCCGGCGAAGCTGATCCGCACATTTTGCAGCAGTGGGAATTGAAGCTGGAGATTGCCAGGCCCCGGTTAGCTCGGGTATTCGGCGGTGAACGCGAAGCTGAGGAACAGTCGCGAGCCTTCCTCGAATATCTTCGCCGGCCGGACACGCTTACCTATTCGACGGTCTTCACAGTGGCGGGGGAGAAGTCTTTATGAATTGCAGCTTCCGACTCACAGAAGCTCTTGCCATCCGTCGGGAGTCTCCGGGGAAGCGCTTCAAGATTTGCGGGATACCTGGGCCACGTTTGGAAATGGGCCAATAGCTTAATTCTGATGCCGAAAGTGTTGGCTGGGGTGCGTACATGAATGACAGAACGAATCCACATTATCTGGAACGGGGAAACGACCCGATCCGACTGTCCGAGATGGTTCAGCGCCGGAAAGCGCGCGCTCGTCTTGCCGACGATTTCCAAGAAGGGAAGCTAACTATGTTGTTCAATCGCGACCACAAAACCGGTCCAGTGAAGAGAGCTGGCCGTATTTTCTTAGCTGGATTTCTCTCCGTGTTGCTGGCTGGTAGCACGGTAGCCCAGAATCCACGAAACGTCCCCGACGTCACTGCGATGAGCATGGAAGACCTGATGAATCTGCAGGTGACCTCCGTCTCCAAGCGCACGCAAAAAGTAGCGGACGCCGCGGCGGCGATTTTCGTGCTAACGCAAGAGGATATCCGGCGGTCGGGAGCGACCAGCATTCCGGAAGCATTGCGACTGGTCCCAGGCTTGGAAGTGGCGCGGATCGATCAGAACAAGTGGGCCATTGGTTCGCGCGGCTTCAACGGACGTTTCGACAACAAGTTACTGGTGTTGATTGACGGACGAAGTGTGTACACCCCTTTGTTTTCCGGCGTGTATTGGAATGTCCAGGATGTGATGTTGGAGGATGTGGACAGAATCGAAGTGATCCGCGGCCCCGGTGCAACGCTGTGGGGAGCCAATGCCGTGGATGGGGTGATCAATGTCATCACCAAGAAGGCCAAAGCCACGCAGTCCGCAGTCGTGACAGCTGGAGCCGGAACAGAGGAGCGGGCAGCCGGGGGCGTTCGTTATGGCAGCAAGCTGGGCGACAACACCTACTACCGAGCCTACACAAAGTACTTTGATTGGCGCCCGTCTGTATATCCATCGGGTGTGACGGCTCACGACGGCTGGGATGCCCTGCGTGGAGGATTCCGCGCAGATTGGACGCCGGCAGGAGCCAACTCCCTGACGGTCCAAGGAGATGTTTATCGCAGCAGATTCGACGAGACCCTGACTGTCGCGTCGCTATCAGCCCCGTATTCCAACACGTTCCCCAATGATGGGAAGTACAGCGGAGGAAATATCCTCGGGCGCTGGAATCATACTTCCGAAGGCTCTTCGATGTCGTTGCAGATGTACTACGACAATACGACGATTACCGACCATTCTCTTTTCGGCGACCACCAGAATATATTGGACATCGATTTCCAGGATGGGTTTCACGCCGGCAATTCCCAACAATTCGTGTGGGGACTGGGCTACCGGTCGATTCACGACAAGAACGACGCCAGTTTCACGGTTTCTCTGCAACCTAATCAGGTCACGCTGAATCAGTTCAGCACCTTCCTGCAGGATGAGATCAGTCTGGTTGACAATCGCCTGCAGATTACGCTGGGTTCCAAGTTCGAGCGCAACGAATTCACGGGGTTTGAAATTGAGCCCAACGCACGATTGCTTTGGAACCTCACGCCAAATCAATCGATCTGGACCGCGGTGTCACGCGCTGTCCGGACACCCGCCTTGACCGAAGAAGGGCTGCGCCTAAATTCGCAAGTTATACCTCCCGGGACGCCCGCAAACCCGACGCCGTTGCCGGCGGTGGTGGCGGTTTTCGGAAGCCATCAGTTCAATTCCGAGGACCTTCTTGCATACGAACTCGGTTATCGAGTGCAGGCGACCAAGAATCTCTCACTCGACATAGCCACCTTCTACAACAATTATTCGAATCTTCGCACTGCGGAGCCGGGAGCGCCTTATCCCGAGGGTAGCCCCGCTCCGACCGATTTCGTCATTCCTTTTGTTGCAGGCAACAAGATGAGCGGCGGAACTTACGGGGTTGAATTGTTTGCGGACTGGAAAGTCGTCCCGAAGTGGAGGCTGGTGGGTTCCTACAGCTATCTGCAGATGGACATCCACAAGAATATAGACAGTCAGGATCCCACTCCTGACAATCCAAACGGCTCAAGTCCGCGTCACCAATGGTATTTGAGATCTTCGGTCGACTTGCCGAAGCACTTTGAGCAAGACACAACTCTTCGATTTGTGGACCACCTTCCCAGCCTGGGCTTGCCGAGCTACTACTCTTTGGATGCGCACTTAGGCTGGAGGCCGGTTAACAGCCTGGAATTTTCGATCGGCGGTCAGAATTTGCTGAATAACTGGCACCTTGAGTTTATGCCGGATTTCGTAAATACGTCGCCAACCGTAGTAAAGCGCAGCATCTTTGGAAGCATCACGGTGAAGTTTTAGTGGATTGAAGTGCGAGCTTTCAGATTTCGATACCAGTGGGTGGTAATTTGATGTTGAGGCGACTGGGAATTCTGATCGTGGCGCTCAGTGTTTCGCTGAGTGGGACTCCGGAGGCCTTTGCACAAGCTCCGGACTCGCGCGACTCATCGGAATACTTGATTAAGGCCGGCTTTATCTATAATTTCGCGAAATTCGTGGAATGGCCGTCAGCCGCTTTTGCCCAGCCTGATTCGCCAATTGTGATCGGCATTCTCGGAACCGATCCGTTCGGACCCCTCATCGACCAGATCGTCGAAAACAAGAAAATCGGGGCGCGGAGTTTTGTCGTAAAAAGGCTGAAGTGGGGTACGGACTTCAAAGAACTCAGGGATTGCAAAATCCTCTTTGTGGGCGCGTCAGAAAAAGCGCACGTAGACGAGTTGGTCCAGATTGTGAAGACTCTGCCAATTCTGACGGTGGGCGAAACGCCCGGGTTTGCAGAGCGCGGTGGCGTGATTCGATTTGTCCTGGAAGACAACCGGGTGCGATTCGAGGTCAACGTTGAAGCCGCGCACCAGGCCGACCTGACGATCAGTTCCAGATTGCTTACGCTGGCGAGAATCATCCAACAAGCCGCAGCCGAGACGAGGAAGCCGGGATGATCCTCCAAAATCTATCCATCAAGCGGAAGCTCACGCTGATAACGATGCTGACGAGCAGCATCGCCCTGATTCTGTCCTCCGTCAGCTTTCTTATTTACGATCTCGTTTCGTTTCGCAACTTGCTCAGCCAGGATCTAATGACTCAGGCTGAGATTATCGGATACAACAGCGCGGGGGCCATGGAGTTCAAGGACGAACCCGCTGCAACCGCGACACTATCGGCACTCACGGCAAAAGAAGACATCGTCACGGCTGTTTTGTACAAGCCCGACGGCAAGATCTTTGCCCACTATTTTCGAGGCAATGCGGCGTTTTCCGGGTTTCTTCCCATCCATTTGCAAAAGAAAGGTTCCCGCTTCGAAGGGGGATACCTGGAGGTTTTCCAGGAAGTCACGCTCAACGGCGAACATGTCGGAACGCTGTTCTTGCAATCCGACATGCGCCAGTGGAGTCTGCGCGCCAAACGCTATGCAAACATCCTCATCATATTTGTGCTGGTTTCAGGACTATTCGCTTTGTTTGTCTCCTCGAAGCTCCAGGGTTTGATTTCAAAGCCCATTCTGCACCTCGAAGACACCATGCGAATGGTTTCTTCAAACAAGAATTACGCTGTCCGGGCTGTCAAAACATATAGCGACGAAATCGGCAGGTTGATCGATGGATTCAACACCATGCTCTCCGAAATCCAGCAGCGGGATACCGCGTTGCAGAGCACCAATGGTGAGTTGAAGACCAGGACGCAAGAGCTGGAGGAAGAAGTATTTCAGCGCAAACAGGCGCAGGAAGAGTTGCTCAAGGCGAAGCACACGGCAGAAGAAGCCAACCGCGCCAAGAGTACGTTTCTTGCAAATATGAGCCACGAGTTGCGCACTCCCCTTAACGCCATCATTGGCTATAGCGAAATGCTGGAAGAGGAAACGCGGGACACCGGCAAGATCGAAAATGTTCAGGACCTTCGAAAAATTCAGGGAGCCGGAAAGCACTTGTTGTCCTTGATCAATGACGTTCTTGACCTTTCCAAAATTGAAGCCGGCAAGATGGCCCTTCACCTGGAGAACTTCGACGTGTCACAGGTGATCGAGGAGATGGTCACGACTCTCAAGCCCGCCGCGGCAAAGAACGGCAACTCGATTCAAGTTCATCTGGCGGACAGCGTGAATACGATGCGCGCGGATGTCACAAAAGTCCGGCAAATTCTGTTCAACCTGCTGAGCAACGCCTGCAAGTTTACGGACCACGGTACTGTTTCCGTCAACGTGGATCAAATCAAGTTTGAGAATCGGGAATGGATTCAATTCCAGGTTCGGGACACCGGAATTGGTATCTCAGCCAAGCAAAAGGAAAACTTGTTTCAAGAATTTGCTCAGGCGGATGCCTCGATTGCCAGGAAGTATGGCGGGACGGGCCTGGGACTCGCCATTACTCACCGCTTCGTCCAACTGATGAAAGGGCAAATCTGGGTCGAGAGCGAACCGGGCCAGGGCGCGACCTTCACGGTGCGTTTGCCTGCTCAGGTTGTTTTCGAAGCAACAGAAAACGTGCAGTCAGAAAGTGCCGGCAAGATTCCGGCGGGGCCGTCCGAGACAAAAACCGGCAGGGAAACGATTCTGGTCATAGACGATGACCCTTCGGTGCGCGATCTAATGTCGCGCTTCCTCTCCAAACTGGATTTCCATGTGGTCGCGGCCGCGAACGGAGAAGAAGGCCTGCGGCTTGCCAGGCAAGTTGATCCGTTGCTTATTACACTCGACGTGGTCATGCCCGAGTGCGACGGATGGACCGTGTTAAACAAGCTCAAGAGCGATTCCAAGTTGGCCGGCATTCCCGTCATTATGGTCACCGTCGTCGACAATGAGGCCATGGGCTTGGACATGGGAGCTGCCAATTACCTGATAAAGCCGGTCGACCGGGACCGTCTTGCAGTTCTCGTAGAGAAACACCGGGTTGCTCGCACTTCGATCACAGACACGGATTTGGTCCCCTTATCCTATGTTGCGGAAGGTCCAGCCGGCCGCAAGACCGTCGGAGCTAGGGTTCCTAAGACTAGGAGAAACTGACATGCCGAAGATACTGCTAGTCGAAGACAACGAAATGAATCGGGACATGCTTTCACGGCGGCTCCAGAAGAAAGGGTATACCGTCGTAACGGCACAAGATGGCGAACGAGGTTATTCGTTGGCGCGTTGCGAAGCGCCGGACCTCATTCTTATGGACATAAGTCTGCCTGCGATGGACGGCTGGGAGGTCACGCGCCTCCTGAAGGCCAACGCATCGACTCGCCATATCCCTATCATCGCGCTAACTGCTCATGCCATGGTAAGCGACCGGGAAAAGGCGATTGGTATCGGTTGCGATGACTACGACACGAAGCCGGTTGATTTTGTCCGTTTGAGCGAGAAGATCGAAAGTTTGCTGGTCGAAAAGAAAGTGTCATGAACACACACAAGAACCGCTTGCTCATCGTCGATGACAATGAAATGAACCGGGACATGCTTGCCCGCAGGCTGGCACGCAAAGGCTATGAGATTGGGCTGGCCGAAAATGCGCAGCAGTTGCTGAAACGCGTCGAGCAAGACGGTGTCGACCTCGTGCTTTTGGATATCGAGATGCCCGAAATTAGCGGCCTTGATGCCCTGAAGATTCTGCGCGAGGCTTACACTCCGATCGAACTGCCGGTCATTATGGTGACCGCCAAGAACCAGAGTGAAGACATCGTCAAGGCGCTCGAATTGGGAGCCAACGATTATCTGACGAAACCAATTGATTTTCCCGTTGCGGTCGCGCGCATTGGCAGTCAGTTATCACACAAACGGGCGCAGGAGGCGTTGAGAGAGAGTGAGGAACGCTATGCGTTGGCGGCTCAAGGCGCCAACGATGGGCTTTGGGACTGGAATGTTCTTACCAACTTCGTACATTACTCGCCTCGCTGGAAGGCCATGTTGGGCTGTCAGGAGGGCGAAGTCGGAGGCACACCGGAAGAATGGTTTGACCGGATTCATGACGCGGATCGCGAGCGGGTGAAACAGGAGATTGCCGCTCACCAAAAAGGACTGACTCCTCATTTTGAGAGCGAGCACCGGATGTTGCACAAGGATGGATCTTTCCGCTGGATGCTAAGCAGAGGGCTCGCCGTTCGGGACGCTTCGGGGAAAACCTTGCGCATGGCTGGATCGCAGACCGACATTACCGAAGGAAAGGTCTCTGATCCGCTGACGGGACTGCCTAATCGCTTGCTATTCATTGACCGGCTCGGACGCGTCATCAAGCACGCGAAGCGCCGCAAAGACCATTTGTTTGCCGTTTTATTCCTGGACCTCGATGGGTTCAAGATGATCAACGATAGCGTGGGCCACCTGATCGGGGATCAGCTCTTACTCGGCGTCGCCAACAGGCTGGAGAAATGCTTGAGAGCAACCGATACGGTTGCGCGTTTGGGAGAATCCTTCACCGTCGCGCGACTAGGTGGAGATGAGTTCACCGTCCTGCTTGATGATCTTAAAGATCCGAACGACGCGAAGCGCGCCGCAGAACGGCTAATGAAAGCGTTGACCGCTCCCTTTGTTTTGGGCGGCAAAGAAGTATTTACCTCGGTGAGCATTGGGATTGCCTTGAGCAATCCTGCCTACGAACAACCGGAAGACATCTTACGTGATGCCGACACGGCCATGTACCGGGCCAAATCTCTCGGTAAGGCACGCTTCGAAGTATTCGACGCAGATATGCGGGCAAGTGTAATGGCGCGCCTGCAATTGGAGACCGATTTGCGCCGCGCCCTCGAGCGGCAGGAGTTTCGCAATTTCTATCAGCCGATAGTGTCCCTGGCTTCGGGGAAAATTGCCGGTTTTGAGGCCCTGTTGCGCTGGGAACATCCGACTCGCGGGTTGCTTGGCCCTGAAGAATTTATTGCCGTTGCCGAAGAAACGGGACTCATTCGCGAGCTGGGCTGGTGGAATTTGCGTGAAGCTTGCCGCCAGATCAGCGACTGGAAGGCCAATCCTGACGCCGACCCAGATTTAATCATCAGTGTGAACCTGTCCGTCAAACAGTTTCTGCAACCCAACCTGGTTTCGGAAATAAAGGGGCTACTCCGTGAGCTGGCTTTTCCACCGGAATCTCTGAAGCTGGAAATTACGGAAAGCACCGTCATGGGAGATCCTTCCGCGGCAGTGGAAATGTTGCTGCAAATAAAAGCTTTGGGTATCCGCCTGGCCATCGATGATTTCGGCACGGGCTATTCTTCGCTAAGTTACCTACACCGTTTTCCGCTTGATACCTTGAAAATCGATCGTTCGTTCATCAGCGGCATGTGTGAAGGCGGCGAGGGCATGGAGATTGCCAGGACAATCATGCCGCTGGCCAATAATCTCCGGCTTGACGTGGTTGCCGAAGGAGTGGAAACGATCGAACAAGTTGCATTCCTAAGGAAACTGCACTGCAAGTTTGCCCAGGGTTTTTATTTTTCCAAACCCCTGGCGGCCGAGGAAGCAGGAGCGCTACTCATAGGACAGCCGGCTTGGAAGTAGTTCCCGGCTTGCGCAGAATGCCATGAAATTAGCCTGGCAGAACATCATTCACGATCGCTCTCGCTTCTCCGTGACCGTGCTGGGCGTGTCTTTTGCCGTGTTTCTGATGGTGTTTCAGGGCAGTCTCTTGGTTGGCTTCCTGCGGGCCGCGTCCAGGTTGATCGATGCCAGCGACTCCGATATCTGGATCACAGCGAGGGGAGTACAGGCCTTCGAGTTTGGAACGACTTTGGAAAGCCGGGTGAGAGAGATGGCGGCTGGCGTTCCCGGAGTAATGCAAACGGACCGCGTTTGCATGGCCTTTGCGGTCTATCGTACTCCCAAGGGAAAGCAACAGGTCGTTGCCCTGGTCGGAGCGGACCCTAATGTGGGAAAGCGCTTCCCGGTACCCGACGTGCCCGAACTCGCCGGAGAAATATCTCCTGACGCGGTTCTCTACGACGTCAGCGACCGGGACCTGATTGCGGTGCCTGTTCTGCCGACAGAAGTCGAGATTAATCGTCACCGTGCGAGCATCGAGCGCCAGATCCAGGGTTATGGCGCGTTCCTTGGCGTTCCTTTCTTGTTTACTTCCTATCGCAACGCCATCCGGTATCTCGGTTTCGGGCCCGACGACGCCATGTACGTCGTATTGCGAGTCAGCAAGGGCTCTTCTGTTTCCGATGTTAAACAAAGCCTGCAGGAACGGCTCCCGGAGGTCGACGTACTCACCCGGGATGAGTTTGCTCACAAGTCTCGAATGTATTGGACGATAAAAACGGGAGCTGGCGGCGCGATCTTGACCGCCGCGGTCTTGGGTTTTTTGATCGGGCTGGTTGTTGTCTCTCAAACCATTTACGCGAACACCATGGAGAACATTGAGGAGTACGCGACGTTGAAAGCCCTGGGAGCGCCCAAGTCGCTCGTGGCGCGCATCGTCCTCACTCAGGCCTTGCTCTGTGGCGCGGTCGGCAGCATTCTGGGACTCTTCGCGGTGATTCCAGTCATCGATCACGCTAAGTCGCTGATTCCTTGGATCTACATGCCCTGGTGGTTGCCAGTCCTCATGGTCCTGCCAAGCATGGTTATGTGTTCATTGGCATCCATTGCTTCGGTTCGCAACGCTCTTACCGTCGAGCCGGGGAGGGTGTTCCGTGCCTAAAAGTCGTCTCACGAATACCGTTTGTGAGGATGCCTCGGAACTTGCCTCGAGGTCGCATTATTCTGCGGCGTCAGCCGTCAAGACGGAAGTAGAACCCGATCTCAGTGTCCACGAGGGAACTTCCAGTCGATTTCTGGGCGTTGAGCGTGCGACGGTCTCATTCGGCGAAGGGGGTGCGCGGGTTTGCCCATTGCGCGGCGTTTCAGTCATGTTCAAGCGCGGCACTCTTTCTTTGGTCATGGGACCTTCAGGGAGCGGGAAGACAACGTTGCTGTCCATGCTTGGCTGCTTGCTGTCACCCGACCAAGGCTCCGTGTTCGTGGATGATGTCCTGGTGAACCAGCTAAGCGAAACGGAGAAGACTGCGATTCGCCAGAAGAAAATCGGCTTTGTGTTTCAGGCGTTCCGCCTCTTCCACTCACTCTCGGCGATCGACAACGTTGCGCTTGGTTTCGAACTTCGCGACCCGAAGCAATCGCAGCGATTGGAAATGGCGCAGGAACTCCTCGACAAATTCGGCCTGGGTGATAAATCCCATCAAGAGCCGAATGAGCTCAGTCCGGGAGAAAGGCAGCGAGTCGCAGTGGCAAGAGCCCTTGCGGGGGATCCTCCGATTCTTCTTGCCGATGAACCCACGGCATCTCTGGACGCTCAGGCCGGAAGGAATATCTGTCAAATTCTTCGCAATCAAGTTGATGAATATGGAAGAACCGTGGTGGTCGTGAGTCACGATCCACGCTGGCGGGAATTCGCCGATCGCACTATCACTCTATGTGATGGCGAAATAGAGCAAAAGGAGAATGATCTATGACGGCCCGCAGCAGATGGGTTATCGGTGGGTCCGCGATTTTCTTGGTCATCCTGATCGTCGCGTTCTTGGGAAGTACGCGGAACAAGAGTTCGGTGCAGGCGCGCGGGATACCTTCCGATGCTGCTGGTGCGACTGTTGCGTTTGCCTCCCCCGGAAGGGTCGAGGGGGCTTCGGAAACCACGCAGGTAGGGGCGGCCGCGGATGGCATCCTGAAGGCCGTCTACGTGAAAGAAGATCAGTTCGTAAGAAGAGGAACGTTACTTGGTGAGATCGCCTGTGATGATTTGCAAGCGAGTTTACAAACTGCGATGGCCGAAGCGGATGGCGCCCGCCAGACAAGAACCCGGCTTCTGCGCGGTGCGCGCGACGAGGAGAAAAAAATAGCAATTGAAAAGACGGCCGCCGCCCGCGCGACATTTGAAGAAGCTAAGTCGCGAATGGAGATGCAGCGCGCTCTTTTTCAAAGAGAGCAAGTGTCCCGAGCCACTTATGAGCAAGCTGTCCGTGATCTCGGAGTCGCGGATGCTAATCTGCAAGCCGCTGTTCGAACTGAGGAGCTGCTTGCCGCGCCTCCGTTAGAAGAAGACAAGGCCCGAGCGGATGCGGAGGTGCAAGCCGCAGAGGGTCGCGTTCGCACAGCCCAGGAACGCATCGGGAAGTGCGCAATCGTCTCTCCAATCGATGGAACCGTATTGCGGGTCTACGCCAGGCGCGGTGAGTCTTTTAGCACGGTCACTCCCCGCCCATTGTTCAGCCTTGCGGATACTTCTTCGCGCCACATTAAGGCGGAAATAGACGAGCGGGACGTGGACAAGGTTTCGGTCGGACAAAGGGTGGTTATCCAGGCAGATGCCCTTGACGGAAAGAGGCTCAATGGGTCCGTCGCCAGAATTTCTGCAATGATGGGCAGGAAGAGCATCTCCACCGGCGATCCATCTGACAAGAGCGACCGGGACATTCTCGAAGCTGTGATCGATCTGAAAGACACCACGCAACAATTGCCGATCGGACTTAGGGTTACAGTCCAATTCCTATCCAACGGTTCGCCGAAAAAATAGCCGCCACAGCAAACCAACCCCGGGTGTACGAGATAAAAGGGGGAGCTACGGAGCACGAGAGGCCCAAAAGTCTTCAAATCGACCAGAGAGAATGCAACAACGCAGGGCAATGATGGCATTGGCTCCGCGTACGGACCAGCGCATTCCAGATTGTTTCAGGCGCTCACCGATTACCGTGCGGCAGCCTGCCTCGACCACACCGGAGCCAACAAAGAACTTCTTTTCACGATATTCGGCATAGCGCATCTGCGGCGCATTGTTCGCGAAGTAGCGCAATTGTTTGAGCATCGACTTTTTGCTTTTAGCGGAGGCGGGCAGTTGTTTGCTGGCCTGGCGAATGAGCCGGCCGATGTCGCCCGCTTCCAGCCAATCCCGCCAGGCTTTCGGAGCTTTGGCCTCCGGCCCCCAGAGAATCTGCGCGAGGGCGGTCAAATGTTCATAGGCGTGAAACAAATCCACGATATGCACAGCAGCGGAGAAATGGGTTTGGATAATCGTGTGGTTATAACGAGCCCCGTCGGTCAGCACGACCACCGTCTGGGCCTGCTCCAGACCCCGGCGCAGAGCCTCGGTGTACAGGCGCCAGCCAAAGAGCGTGCTGGATTCAATGGCCCCGACATAGGTGGTGGAGTGGGGGTCGCGTTGCGGATAGCCCTCTTTGTCCAAGCCCACCTGGGTGAACACGCAGCCCAGCTTGGCTTCACGAGTGCGGGCCGAGCCATCTGCTTGTTTGCCGCGCCGTCCCAGCAACTCGCTTTTGCGCACCGGGACACCGGTGCCGTCGAAGCTGATATAGAACTTGGCCTGGGAGGCCGCGGCGGGCGCCGGTGTGCCGACCGCTTGCAAGATCTGTTGCTGTTGCGCCGCGAGCCACTGCTCGACTTGGTGGCCCACCTCTTCGGCCACCCGCTCGATTTCCCGCGCTTCGACGGTTAGCCCCGCGTAGCAGCGCAAATCTGCGGCGGCCTGCGCAAACTGGGATTGGCTACCCGCACGCGCCATGAGTCGGCGCACGCCCGGCGAATAGGTGGTTTGGACGATGTCCAAACGCTCGTCGTCGGGAAAGCGCCCCTGGGAACAGGGTGGGCATTGATAAAAGGAGCGCGCGAAGGGCACCCGGCCCAGGGTGGTTAACAACCCTTTACCGCGCCGGCCTCGACTGCTCATGCGCTGGCCGCACTGGCAGAGGATCACCTCCCGGGGAGCGTGTTGCTGCCAGTGACGCAGCAAAGTCCCCAGGACTCCCGCCCCGCCTTGGCGGGCGGCTTGCAGCAGGAGGCTCTCCCAAGCTTCAAAATCAGGCGTCTGCCGGGTGGCTAGGGCGGCGGCGAGGCGACGCACCTCGGCGGCTTGTTCCAGTTCTACCAGGAGTTTTTTTTTGCACCACCTCGGCCACCGCTAAATCACTGAGTTGCTCGCCCACCCGCACTAACCCGTCCACGACGGTTTCAAATTGCCGCAGGGCTTGAATCTGTTGCCGATACAAGGGCACCAGGGCGGGATCGGTCAGGCGCCGGGAGACGGTCTTCTGGCCGTGCTTGCGAGTCAGGAGGGGATAAGGGCCGCGCTTGACGCGCGAACCGTCCTTGCGTTTAACCATGAGAAATTGTTCGGTGAGCGAGCCGCGCCGCAGTTCTTGCAAGCCGGAGAGTTGCTGGAGAAGCTGCTGACGTTGCTGCCGGAGGTTTGGGTAATCGGATAGGGTCTTTTTCATATTGTAGTCTTAATACTACAATACATGGGTCGAAATCAAAGCCAAAAAGCAAAACCCCCTTTTATCTCGTGCACCCCGGCGTTTCTCCAGCATTTCTCCCGACCAGCCCTTTCAGTTACAATCGCCCATCCCCGCGTGGCACGCCGCAAACCCACATGCCCTGTGGGCGCAAGATCAAAACGGCAGTTCCGAGGTGCGCGAATGAGTGGTCGTCTGTGGCCGATTGGGTCGCGTAGTCTGTTGAACTCAGCGATGCTGGCCATCTGGGTTTTGCTCAGCCTAGTTTGCGGCATCGCGACCGCGCAGGAGCGCCGCGAGCGCGAACCCAATAGTGTCTACGCGGAGCGCCGCGCCAGGCTCGCCGCGCAGGTCGATGGCCCGATCGTCCTGTGGGGCTACACCGGCCGCGAAGAAGTTTCGCAAACCTACATCTTCGAGCAGGAAGAGAGTTTCTACTACCTCACCGGCCATAACGAAGAAGGCGCCGGTCTTCTGATTCTTCCTGCAGCCAAGGGCGGCGGCGCCGCGAATGGGCCGCGCGAAATTCTATTTCTCCCCGCAAAAAATCCGCAAAAGGAAAAATGGAACGGCGTCCGCATGTCGCCCTCGGATCCCGGCATCGAAGTGCGCACGGGATTTGCCGCCGTGAAACAGTTCGACAGCGAGTTTCGCTCCACGCTCGAGAATCTTGCCAGGACTTTTCCAAACTTCTACACGATCCTTCCTTACCAGAAAGAACTTGGCGGCTATCCGCACGAAAAAGAGGTTGTCGATTGGCTGCAGCTCGCCGCGCCGCAAGCGAAACTCAAGGACGTTCGCGCGCAGATTGGCGCGATGCGCCAGATCAAATCACCGGGCGAACTCGCCTTCTTGAAAGAAGCGATTGACTTGACACTGGACTCCCATCTGGAAGCGATGAAGTTGATGCGCCCGGGACTTTACGAATATCAGGTTGCGGCAAAAATGGTCGAAGTCCATGCCTGGGGTGGTTCGGAAGCGGAGGGCTACGCTCCCATTGTCGGCGCCGGCCTGAATTCCACCGCGCTCCACTACGACAAGCTCTCGCGCAAAATCGAAAATGGCGACATCGTCGTTCTTGACGTTGGTGCGCAATACGCCGGTTATTCCGCGGACATCACGCGCACCCTTCCCGCCAATGGCAAGTTCACCGCGCGCCAGCGTGAAATCTATGAAATCGTTCTCGGCGCGCAAAACGCCGCCCTCGCCGCGCTCAAGCCGGGCATGGATTTTTGCAGCAAAGGCGACAAGAGCGTGCAGAAAATTGCCTACAACTACATCGACACGCACGGGAAAGATCTCCATGGCAAATCCCTCGGGTCCTATTTCATCCACGGCCTCGGCCATCCCATCGGCCTGAACGTTCACGACCCCGGCGACCATTGCGCCGCTTTCCAGCCCGGCATGGTCATTACCATTGAGCCCGGCATCTACATCCCCGAAGAGAATCTCGGCGTGCGCATCGAAGACGATGTCCTTATCGTCGAATCCGGCCACAAGCTGCTCAGTGAACGCCTCCCGCGCGATCCCGATGAAATCGAAAAAATCATGGCCGCCGCCGCTGCACAGCGCGCAAAAGGGGAAAAGGGCGAGGGTCATGGAAATAATTTGTCAGCGGAAATTTCCTCCGACGGCGGCTTAATTCGTAACTTGATCGAGAAATACGCGAAATCTATTGACGGCGCGGACACGGCCCTAGCCGCCGAAGTCTGGTTGGATTCGCCTGAGGTCTCCTTCATCCACCCGTTGGGCCACGAGCATGGCTTCGAGCAAATCAAGCAAAATGTCTATCAGCATTTGATGGGCGATACCTTCTCGGAGCGCAAACTAAGCGTTCATGACGTTTCCGTTCACCTGTACGGCGACGCGGCCCAAGCCGAGTTTTATTGGGATTTCGCTGCCAAGTTCAGAAAAGATGGTTCTCCTCTCACAACTCACGGCAGGGAAACTCAGCTCTATCAGAAGCAAGACGGCCGATGGCGTCTGGTTCATGTTCATTATTCCGGAATGCCGGTGACCGCGGAGCGCCAGGGCTTTTGAGAAGAGGAACATTTCTTTTTTGGGAGGCTCTCTGCGGCAAAGGAGGCCGATTGACCGCGGGAAACGCGAGCACTTATACTGTTGGTTCGCGTTGGACACGTTTTTTCCTCCAGCGTGCCTCGAGTCATTCTGGATGAGGCCGTGTTCCTGGCCCGCCTGAATTTCCGAAATTCGCAATCGTTCCAGGGAGCAGTCGGCCCCGACCCGGCTAGGGCCGCAAAAAAAAATGAGCAGCGTCAAAGCGACACAACTTCGCCCCGGCATGGTCATTCAGCACGAGGGCCAACTTTTCACCGTTTTCAGCACCGAGCACCGCACGCCCGGCAACAAGCGCGGCTCGATGCAAACGCGCATGAAGAATCTGAAAACCGGAGCGATTATCGATTACCGGTTCCGCGCCGAAGAATTTGTCGACCGCGCGATCCTCGATGAAATCGAATATGAGTACCTCTACAGCGAGGGCGACGATTTTCATTTTATGAATACGGAAACCTACGAGCAGATGCACCTGACGCGCGAACTGCTCGGCGAAACCGTCTACTACCTGATTCCCAACACGGTGGTGAAAATCGAATTCTTCGACGAGAAACCGATCGGCGTTGACCTGCCGGACACCATGGATTTGAAAGTCGTTAAGACCGAACCCACTTTGCAAAAAGCCACGGCCAGCGCGGTCATGAAGCCGGCCACTCTGGAAACCGGCCTGATCGTGCAGGTGCCGCCCTTCGTGAACGAAGGTGACAAAATCAAAGTGGATACTTCCGAGGCACGTTACGTTCAGCGCGTCGAGTAGATTTTTATTCTTTGCTTTCCTACGCGTCCGGTGGATGATGGCAGTTCGAGTTTCCGCCTCCGCAGCTAATTTCAGCGCAAGCCGGGATTAGAAGAGGCAGAACGGCGCTCCGGTCCAAACCGGAGCGCTTTTTTGTTTGCGGCGCAAAATCGCCGCAATTTTTTTGCGGCGGATTGCGAACGCGCGAATCTGAAATCGCGCTTAGTGCTTGCCTGCAGAGCCCGCCGCGGATTTTTCTCCCGCAGGATGCGCGCCAAAAACGCGGTCAAAAATGGCATCGACGGAACGGAGCTGGCGCTGCAAATCGAAAGTGTGCGCCAGCGCTTTCGAATCGAGATATTTCGCGATGCGAGCATCTTTCGCAACGCGGTCGCGAAAACTGGTGTCGGTTTCCCAGGCAGCCATGGCGTTTTCCTGCACCGCTTTGTAGGCATCCTCGCGCGGCATGCCCTTCTCGACCAAATCCTGAAGCAACTGCCCCGAATAAACGAGGCCGTGCGTGGATTCGAGGTTCCGCAACATGCGCTCCGGAAACACGCGCATCTGGCCGAGGATCATGGCCATTTTGGAAAGCATGTAATCGACCAAAATGGTGGAGTCGGGAAGAATGACCCGCTCGACGGAGCTGTGAGAAATGTCACGCTCGTGCCAAAGGGCGACGTTTTCGAACGCGGCGAGCATGTTGGAACGCACGAGGCGCGCGAGGCCGCAGATCTGTTCGCAGGAAACGGGATTGCGCTTGTGAGGCATGGCGGAACTGCCGCGCTGCTCGCCGCTGAACGGTTCTTCGACCTCGCGGACTTCAGTGCGCTGGAGATGGCGAATTTCGAGGGCGATCTTTTCGAGCGTGGCGGCGATAAGCGCGAGGGCGCTGAGATATTGCGCGTGGCGGTCGCGCTGAATGACCTGAGAAGCGACGGGAGCGACGCTGAGACCTAGACGCTTGCAGATGCGTTCTTCGATTTCCGTGCCGAGATGCGAAGCATTACCGACGGCGCCAGAGATTTTTCCGACAGCCATCTGCGCGGCCGCGTCGCGGAACCGCGCGATGTTGCGCTGATTCTCTGAAAACCAATTGGCGATTTTCAAGCCAAAGGTGATGGGCTCCGCGTGAATCCCGTGAGTACGGCCAATCTGCGGCGTGTGACGAAATTCGTGCGCGCGCAGATCGAGAATTTCGCCAAACGTTACCAGTTCGCGCTCGATGAGTTTTGAAGCATCGCGAACTTGCAAAGCCTGCGCGGTATCGACGACGTCGTTGGATGTCATGCCGTAGTGCAGCCAGCGTGCGGCGGCGGGATCGCCAACGGATTCGCCGACGGCCATGGTGAACGCGATAACGTCGTGCTTCACGCGGTCTTCAATCTGATGGATCTTTGAAACGTCGATTTTGGCACGCGAGCGAATCGCGGCTGCGGCATCTTTCGGAACCAGCCCAGCCTCCGCGAGGGTCTCCGTCGCGGCAAGCTCGACTTCCAGCCACTTGGCGAACTTGTTGGCGTCGCTCCAAACGTGGCCCATCTCCTGGCGCGTGTAGCGTGGAATCAATTCCCTCTCCTAAGCGGCGAAAAGATGATTCTGGGAATGTGGCCCAATTTCATGATACCGCACTTGGAGAACGCTTCGCTGGACGGCCGTGCCCGGGCGAGTGTCCGAAATTGGGAAGGCGAATGGCGGAAGCGAGCAGTTGCGAAGTCCGGGCGAGGACTGCGCGCTGGATAAGGCTCTGGCCAGCAAGGGTTTGCGGGTTGATCCGGACCGGCACAAGAGTTGCACAAGGGCAGGGTGTAGGGTGTCTACTACCTTGGGGTAGAATGTCGACAGCCTTGGATGGAACAAAGAGCGGGGTTCCGTCGTCAATAGCAAAGAGCAGATTCGATCGAGCCACGTTGAGGAAGCGGTTAAGGAATTTACTTTAGGTGCAAGGCCTGATTAGGGGAAGACCGTGGGAGAAAAAAGGCAGCGGTACCAGAACCGGATTGAGATTTTGCAGGGGACGCTGGACCTGCTGATTTTGCATACGCTGCAATGGGGACCGCAGCACGGCTACGGGATTAGTGTGGCGATCCGGAATCGCTCCGGCGAACTGCTGCAGGTGGATACCGGTTCGCTGTATCCAGCGCTGCACCGCCTGGAAAAACAGAAATGGATCAAGGCGGAATGGCGAATCTCCGAAAACAAGCAGCGGGCGAAGTTTTATCAACTGACGGCCGCGGGAAAGAAGCAACTGACCAGAGAACGCTCGAAGTGGTCGCAGCTTTCGGATGCAATCGCCGGCGTGCTGCAGCCGGAAGAGTAAATGAAGACGCAATGAAGGAAGTAAAGAAAAGCAGAGGTGGCCGGTGAGTTTTTGGCGACACAAGAAGCGGGAAGCGGACCTTGACGCAGAAGTACGGAGCCATTTGGAAATGGCGGCGCAAGAGCGCGAAGCGCGAGGCGAGACGACGGAAGAAGCGGAGCACGCGGCACGGCGGGAGTTTGGGAACGTGGGATTGGTGAAGGAAGTCACGCGGGACGCCTGGGGAGGAAAGTGGCTAAGAGACGTCGTCGATGATGTGCGTTTCGGTCTGAGGATGCTGGGAAAAAATCCGGGGTTCACAAGCATCGCTGTCCTCACACTCGCCCTCGGGATTGGCGCCAACACAACCATTTTTAGCGTGATGAACGCTACGCTCCTGAGGGCGCTGCCATTTCCCAACCCGGATAGCCTCGTTCTGGTATGGGAGACGTTTGGCAAAGGGCCAAACCATACAAACATCGTGTCCGCGCCGAATTTTTGGGATTTCAAGCGCCAGAGCCACTCTTTCGAGGACATGGCCATCTTTGATTCCGCCGGACGTGGCTACAATCTTTCCGCTACAGGAAATAACCACGAGCCAGAGCAAGTGTCCGGCCTGCGCGTGTCGGCAGGATTCTTTTCCGTGCTGGGTGTGAAACCTCTTCTCGGACGTACGTTTCTACCCGAGGAAGAACTACCGGGCAAAGACCATGAAGTCGTTCTGAGCTATCGTTTGTGGGAACGAGGTTACGGCGGCGATCCTCAACTCCTGGGCAGGACCATCAAGATTGACGGAGAGGACTTCACCGTGGTGGGAGTGATGCCGCGCGAATTCCACTGGCAGTTCTGGAGCAAGGCACGCCAGTTATGGGTGCCCGTGGGATATAACAAAACAGACTACGGCCGTGACGAAAACAGTTTCATTGCCATCGCCCGCCTCAAGGCTGGCGTGACTGGGGCTCAGGCGCGGACAGAAATGGAAACCATCGCTGGCCGCTTGGTGCAACAGTACCCAACAGAAGATGCCGGGATGGGCGCAACTGTGACGTCCCTGCCGGAGTTCGAAATGGGTAGCCTGAAAACAGCGATGACGGCTCTGATGGCAGCCGTTGGATTTGTGCTGCTCATTGCTTGCGTTAACGTCGCCAACCTGCTGCTGGCCCGCGGTACGGCGCGCCAGAAGGAATTCGCGATTCGTCGTGCTCTTGGCGCTCCCGGCTTCCGCGTGGCGCGTCAGTTGTTGACGGAAAGCTTGCTGCTGGCAGTCTTGGGCGGGGCGGCCGCATTGCCTCTCACGGCCTGGGGTAATGGACTGCTGTTTCATTTCTTCCAGCTCGATAACTTGAACCTTCCGCTGCGCGAGGTCGAGTCCGTCGCTATCGACGGCCGGGTCTTCGGATTTACCTTGGTCGTTTGCCTCCTCGCGGGCGTTCTGTTTGGTCTGGCGCCGGCTCTCAACACCCTGCGCGGCAAAGTGAACGAGCCTCTCAAAGAAGGCGGGCGCGGATCAACGGAGGGAGGACGGAGCCGGCTACGCAACGCACTGGTAGCCTGTGAAGTGGCTTTGGCGCTGGTTCTGCTGTGCGGTGCCGGGCTCATGATCGAAAGCATGGCACGGCTACTGGGCGTCGATCCTGGGCTGAACCCGAAAAATGTGCTTACGATGCAAATGTCGGTTCCGCAAGAGGAGCTCTACAATGGCCCGCCTGGACTCCCGCGCTTTTGCCAAGACCTCGAGTCGCATGTGGGCGCCGTGCCGGGTATTGTGTCCGTTGGCGCTGTTGCTCATCTGCCCTTCGAAGGAGATGCCGGGCGAGGTTTTCAGATCGAAGGTCAACCTCCCGCCGAGCCAGGACACCTGCCGGGCGCAGGCTATAGCGTCGCTTGCCCGAACTATTTCCGAACTATGGGTATTCCGCTCCTGAAAGGGCGAGAGTTCACGCATCAGGATACGCTCGGCTCGGCCGGAGTAATCGTCATCAATGAGACCATGGCGCACACTTTCTGGCCTAAGGAGGACCCGGTCGGCAGAGCCATCAGACTCGGGGACTCGAACGGTGCGCGCCTGACGGTGGTGGGAGTGGTTGGTGATGTGCGTTACCGGGGACTGGATGAGCCGGTGCGGGGTCAATTTTTCCGGCCTTACACCCAGGCGGGATGGCCGGTGATGGGCATTGTCGTCCGCACCATTGGCACACCCAGCGCGTTCACAGCACCTATCAAGAAGGCCTTGGCCGAGGTCTTACCTGACCGGCCCGTTTCACAAGTAGAAGTCATGGAGGAAATCGTGCGCAATTCGACCGGTTCGCGGCGCTTCCCGATGCTGCTGTTGTCGGGGTTCGCGTTGCTGGCGCTGGTTTTAGCAGCAGTGGGAATTGCAGGAGTTGCAAACTATTCTGTAGCACAGCGCACTCAGGAGATAGGCATTCGCGTGGCGCTGGGCGCACGCAGCAACGATGTGCTGAGGCTGGTGTTACGCGGGAGCATGAATTGGGTCCTACTGGGGATATTGCTTGGGATCGCGGGCTCGATAGGTGTCACACGACTGCTCAGTGGCCTGCTTTACGGAGTTCGCCCAACTGATCCCGCCGTGCTCGGCGCGGTATCGGTGTTGCTTACGGGCGTGGCTCTGCTTGCAAGCTATATTCCCGCAAGGCGGGCGATGCAGGTCGATCCGATGGCGGCGCTCAGATACGAATAGAAATTGGAAAATGGAAATCGGAAATTAGGAGTGGCAAGAAGAGGAGTCGCGATGGGCTGGGTGTGTGAACTCTTTGGCAAGAGGAAGCGGGAGAAAGAACTGGACGAGGAAGTGCGGAGCCATTTGGAGATGGCAGTGCGGGAGCGCGCAGAGCGAGGGGAGAAGAAGGAGGAAGCGGAGCACGCGGCGCGGCGGGAGTTTGGGAATGTGGGATTAGTGGTGGAAGTGACGAAGGACATTTGGGGCTGGAGATGGTTGAGAGATTTGGCCGATGATGCGCGCTACGGATTGAGGATGTTGACGAAGAATCCGGGGTTCACGGCCGTTGCTGTGCTGACTCTGGCGCTCGGTATCGGCGCCAACGCTGCCATTTTTAACACGGCAAACGCCGCCCTGTGGCGGACGCTGCCAGTGGCGGACCCGCAAAGCCTCGTACGGTTGATAGCAGTCAGACAAGACCATCGTGAAAGCAACATTCTGCCTGTGGGCGTGGCCGAGGAACTGCGTCGCAGCGGCATTTTTTCCGATGTGATTACCAGGACCGATGACGGATTGTCCTTTTCGTACAACGGCAGCGGCGCGGAGCGCGTGGTGGGTGAAGTTGTTTCACCGAACTTTTTTGCTTTCCTAGGAGTTCGGCCCGTGCACGGCCAAGGGTTTTCGGTCGGGGTGCAGAAAGGTCAGTGGGCGCCTGAAGTCGTCCTCTCGTACCGCTTTTGGCAACGACGGTTTGGCAGTGATCCGCAAGTGCTCGGGCACAACATCCGGCTGAACAATTATCCTCTTGCGATTGTTGGGGTTTCACCGCCAGATTTTTACAGTTTGGTCGTGGGGTTTGACCCGGAGCTGCGTGTACCAGAGATGCCCCGCGGACAGAGCCTCAGCCAAAGTGAACTGCTCAGCTCGCCGTACGCCGAAATCATGGCACGGCTCAACCCAGGAATCGGAATCGCACAAGCGGAGGCTGCCACGGACGCGGCCTGTCAGCAGTTCTTGCGCGACCACCAGCTCGATCGGCATGAGGTGAATCCGGCACGTCATATCCGACTGGTGCCCGGTGGCAGAGGATGGCAGGGAGATTTGAGGCAATATCGCACTTCGCTGTTGGTTCTAGTCGGCCTCGCCGGCGTCGTCTTACTGGTCACGGCTTTCAACCTCACAGGCATGCTCCTTGCACGTGCGACCACCAGGCGACGCGAGCTTGCCGTTCGCGCAGCTATCGGCGCAGGCAG
>Ga0209376_1001111_pt1 | contig 28167 bp, 27 predicted proteins | sample GraSoiAngelo_134_FD_185891 | JGI IMG/M metagenome (GOLD analysis project Ga0209376, IMG submission 185891) | Grasslands soil microbial communities from the Angelo Coastal Reserve, California, USA - 14_0929_05_30cm (SPAdes) (version 2) | ecosystem: Environmental > Terrestrial > Soil > Grasslands ... | reverse complement strand
AGATCTCGTTCGAGTACGCGCGGCAGATCGCCGCGGTGAAGGGCCTCCAGCCGAGCAAGGTTCGGGGCACGAACACGCTGCGGTTCACGAAGGGCGGCAGCGAGAAGCTCCAGGTCATCACCTGGGACGAGTTCGAACGGACCGCCAGCGGCCGCGATCTCGCCGTCTACGAGGGCGGCGGCTGGATGAAACTGATGCGAAGGCACTAGGCCCCGTCCGATTCAGGGACGACCATGGTGGACTTGGCGTTCGGCGCCACCGCCATGGCCTCCATCTTCGCGATCGTCGATCCCCTCGGGGTCGTCCCGTTCTTCTCCGTCCTCACGGAAGACCTGACCCCCGCGCAGAAGCAGAACATCATCTCGAAAGCGTGCCTCACGACGACGATCACCCTCGGCGTCTTTGCCGTCTTCGGCCAATGGATCTTCGCCGCGTTCGGGTTCACGATTCCCGCCTTCAAGATCGCGGGCGGGATCGTCCTCTTCGGCGTGGCGTTCGAAATGCTCCGAGGCGAGCGCTCCCGGACGCGGCTGACGGCCCAGGAGCGGGAGGAGACCCTCGAGCGGGATGAGGTGGCCGTCGTGCCCCTCGGCATCCCCCTCCTCGCGGGCCCCGGGGCGATCACGACCGTCATGATCTACATGGCCCATCCGGTCAACGATCCGGCGGACAAGCTGTTCGTCTTCGCCGGGATCCTCGTGGCTGTCCTCGTTACGTTCATCTTGTTTCACAACGCGGACCGGATCTTCCGGCGACTCGGACGCTCCGGCACCAGAGCGGTCGGCCGAGTCATGGGCCTGCTGCTCGCGGCGATCGCGGTGCAGTTCATCCTGGACGGGGTCATCGACGTCGCCCGGCTCCACGGAATCCCGTTGACGTGAGCAAAGCACCATGGCCTTTTATCCGGGGCCTCGCATCCCCGCGCGATGAGCGTGGAGGAACGGGTCCTCGCTCGAATCCGACCGACCCCGGACGAGGAGGCCCGGATCGAGAAACTCGTCCGGGAGATCCTGGATCGCCTCCGCTCCACCCTCCGGTCGAAAGGCTGGGAGGCGAAGCCGTTCCTCGCGGGCTCCGTCGCGAAAGGCACGCATCTCACCGGCACGGAAATCGACGTGTTCGTCGCGTTCCCACCGGATCTCCCGCGCGCGGACCTCGAGGAACGCGGCTTGGCGCTGGGGACAATCCTGGAGAAAGGCACCCATCGCTACGCCGAGCACCCGTACACCCGCGGCTGGTACGGCGGATTCGAGGTCGAGATCGTACCCTGCTACCGGATCACGGACGCGACCCAGCGGATGAGCGCCGTCGACCGCACGCCGCTCCACGTGGACTACGTCCTCGGGCGCGTGAAGGAGGGCCAGACGGACGAGATCCGGCTGCTGAAGGCATGGGCCGAGGGCATCGGCGTCTACGGCGCGGAGGCGAAGATCCTGGGGTTCAGCGGCTACCTGTGCGAGCTGCTCGTCCTGAAGAACGGCACGTTTCGCGGCGTTCTGGAGGCAAGCCTCTCCTGGCGTCCGGGGATCGTCCTCGAGCTGGATCGGGCGCCCGCGCGGACGTTCCCGGAGCCGCTCACCGTCGTCGACCCGGTCGATCCGAATCGCAACGTCGCCAGCGCGGTGAGCGTCGAACAGCTCGCGACGTTTGTCCACGCCGCCCGCGAATATCTGGAGAGCCCGAGCGAGCGATTCTTCTTCCCCCGGCCGCTCAAACCTCTTTCCGTGTCGCGATTGCGGGCTGCGGCAAAGCGGCGGGGCGGCGGTCTCCTGGCGATCTCGATTCCTGCACCTGCCGTCACGGACGACGTGCTGTACCCGCAGCTTCGGAAGGCGCACCGGGCTTTCCTCGACCTCTTCCATCGACACGAGTTCCACGTGTTCGACTCTCGCTTCGACCTCGCCCTCAAGGAAGCCATCTTCCTCTTCGAGTTCGCGGTGGGCTCCTTGCCGCGTGTCTCGCGTCACGTGGGCCCGCCCGTCTGGGTGAAGAACGCGAAGGAATTCCTCGACAAATGGCGAGGGAGTCCGAAGACGATCGCCGGTCCGTTCGTGCACGGGGAGCGGTGGGCCGTCGACGTGGCGCGCGATGTCACCGCGGCATCGGCCGTCGCGAAGGCGAAGTGGCGGGAGCTGAGCATCGGCAAGGACCTCGAGAAGTCGGCCCGCCGCTCGTTGCGAATCCGTCCGGGCCCGAGCGCGCTCCGAGCCGGATACGCCGAGGCGTGGACGCGCCTCTTCGACAAACGGTTTCCTTGGGAACGCTAGGGCGTCAGCAAGATCGAGAAGGCGACGCCCGAGGGAGGGTTGCTCCCGTCGCTCGCGACGATCGTGATGTCGTACCCCGTGGCGTACGGCAATGTGGCGTTGTACGTTCCGCCGGCATACTTCTCGCCGGGGTGGTGGCCCACACAGCGATTGTCCTGCCCGGCGACGAGGGTGGGTGCTACGACGAACGGCGTGCTGCCCTGGGGCGCGGCGTGCACTTCGACGTTTCGAAGGCCGACATTGTCGGTCGCGCGAAACAGGATGTACAGGGAGTCGTTGCCCGGACCCATGCTGACCGATCCGGCGGGCGGCATGCAGAGCAAGTCTCCGGTGTACCCGGAGTGGTACGGCGACACGGTGATCCCCTGGATTGTTGGGGGGGTGTGATCGCTGAACGGCGGGTTCAGGAGGATGATCCAGAACGCGAGCCAGCTGAAGAAATACGTGATGCCGTGGCCGATCCAGTCGCGTCGTTTGAAGGACTCCGTCTTGAACCCGAGGAGGGGGAAGATGAAGTACATCCCGAATCCCACGGCGACTCCACCGAAGAACGCGAGGACCGGAAGGACGGAGTAGAGGGCGAACCCGACGAGGGCCCCGACGACGGCCCAGGCGATGGTCGCAACGGCGGCCCGCGCCCCTTCGATCTCCCGCCGCATGAAGCCGACCTCGTCGAAGTCGGGCGCAACCCAAGCGGGGGTGTCGTCCCTACGCTTCCGGCGGGCCATTGGGCGGTCGGAAGCAGGGGGCGCTTCAAAAACCTTCGCTCACGGCAAGGGCCCGCCGCAGATTGCGCAGCGAGAAACACACATTCTGAAATCAGGTCTGGCCCTTCGCCATCGTCTCGAGGACGTGAAGGGCCCAGCCATGGTGAGCGACCTCGTCACGGACCGGCAATTTCCGCCGATCGAACCACCGCGCCTCCGCAAGCGAGTTCGACGCCTTGAGCCGTGGCATCCGTTCGAGGTCGAGCTTGTTGTGGAACGACATGTGCCATGCGCCGCTGTTCCCCTTGAACGATTCGATGTGATCGAGCCGCGGTTTCAGACCGGTCAGGCCGAGCTGCTCCTCCAAGATCCGCGTCCCGGCGCGCTCGGGATGCTCGAGATAGGCCAGCTCATCGTCGGGCAAGAACCAACCGCTCTCGTTGTCATATTTCACCATGTCGCGGTACCGGACGAGCAGCACCTGGCCCTCGGCGAAAAGCGCGACGTCGGCGACCAGCGTGTGGATCCGGCACTCGGTTTCCAATGAGAGATGCTCCCCGCAGTCTCGAGTCATCCGGACGGCAGTCTGGCCGGAAGTAATTTGCTCCGGTCGAAGGGCGCGCTCTGCGCGAGCGGTCCTACCGCTCCGGAGCCGGCGCGAGCGCGTATCGGGCCTGGAGCGCTTGCATCTCGATCGAGAATTGACGGATCGTCACGAGCATCGCGGCGACCAAGAGACCTCCGACGAACCCCGCGAGGCCGCCCGTCAGCACGCGCGCCAAGGGCGTGGACTCGTAGTTGTTCACGCGGAAGAGCTGCGTGAATCCGTCGATTCCCATCGGGATCAATCCGAGGATCACGATGGCCGCGCCCGCTCGCTCCGTCCCGAGTTTCGCGAGCCGGCGGCGCAGAAACGCGGGCAACGCGTCCAACATGACTTGACCAGTGCTGGTGGACGGCCGGGCGAACATGGCTGCGACGATACCGAGGTTCGCGAAGACGTACATCGATGTCATGCGCTCGTCGATCGGCATCTGGTTGCCATTTAGCCAGAAGGAACGGTAGAACAGCTGGTGGCATTGGGCGTCGCCGATCGTGTAGACGATGCGCGGGTAGAACGGGAAAGTCGCCCATATCGGCCCGAAGTCGACCACGTTCGCGCCGCCGGGATGATACGCGACGGCCGGGTATTGCGCGTATGGCCACGCGAACGAACCCGGTGGGACCAAGTACGGGCAGACGAATAGCGAGACGGTCCAAACTACGTTCAACACCAGGACCGCGAAGAGCGCGCGGCTCCAAGTGAGTCGGGCCCAGAGGGCGGACTCCACGGGCCGCGATACCCCCCGTTCGAGAATAAACCTTTGCCGCGAACGTCCGCGCGACGTCACTTCGCATAGCGCGCCGGGCTCCGGTCGAACGTCGCCTTGCAGGACGCGGAACAGAAGACGTACGTCTTGCCTCCGTAGACAGAGCTGCCCGCGGCCCGCTTCGGGTCGACCGTCATCCCGCACACTGGGTCTTTCTCCATGGTTCACCTCCTGCGTGTTAACGCCCTTCACAGTTGCGGCTTGAATCGCCGCAGCGTCATCGAGTTCATCACGACGGACACCGAGCTGAAGCCCATGGCCGCCCCCGCGATGATCGGATTCAGCACGATCCCGATTCCGGCCAAGACGCCCGCGGCGATCGGGATGAGCGCCGTGTTGTAGAAGAAGGCCCAGAACAGATTCTGCCGGATCTTCTGGACGGTCCGGCGGCTCAGCTGGATCGAGGCGACGACGTCCCGAAGATCGTCCTTGATGAGTACGATGCCGCCCGCCTCCATCGCCACATCGGTGCCGCTCCCGAGGGCAATCCCGACATCGCTCTGCGCGAGGGCAGGCGCATCGTTGATGCCGTCCCCCACCATCGCGACGACTTTGCCCTGTTTCTGGAGGTCCTTGATCACTTCGGCTTTCTGCGCCGGGAGGACCTCGGCGATCACGTCGTCCACGCCGACCTGTCGCGCGATGGCCTCCGCGGTTCGGCGGTTGTCGCCGGTGAGCATGACGACCTCGATGCCCATGGCTTTCAGCGCGCGGACCGCTTCGACGGAATGCTCTTTCAGCGTGTCCGCAACGGCAATCACTCCTTCCACCCTGCCGTCGACTGCGAGGATCATGGCGGTCTTCCCCGCGTCCTCCATCGTGTGGAGAATGGATTCTGCCGCGTGCAAGGGAACGCTGGCGCTTGCCATCAGCATTCGGTTTCCGAGGAGAACGCGGCGACCACCGATTACGGCCCGCACCCCCTGGCCGGGGATCGCCTCGAAGTCGTTCGGGTCCCCGGGAGTCAGGCTTTGTGCGGTCGCGGCGCTAACGATCGCCCCTCCGAGCGGGTGCTCGGACCCTTTCTCAGCGGACGCCGCGAGCCGCAGGATGTCCTCGTCCGAAATCGCGCCGACCGGCACGACGTCGGTCACCGATGGGCGGCCCTTCGTGAGCGTGCCGGTCTTGTCGAACACAACAGTCGTGAGCTTGTGGGCTTTCTCGAGATACTCGCCGCCCTTGATCAGAAGCCCATTCTCCGCGCCCTTCCCCGTGCCGACCATGATCGCCGCGGGCGTCGCGATGCCCAACGCGCAGGGGCAAGCGATGATCAAGACCGCGATGAAGAACACGAGAGCGTGTGCGACCGATTGGCCGAGGGGCACGGACCAGAGGAAAAACGTGAACGTGGCGATTCCCACGACCGCGGGGACGAACACGGAGGCCACGCGATCCGCGAGGCGTTGGATCGGCGCGCGAGAAGCCTGGGCATCCTCGACGAGCTTGATGATCTGGTTCAAGGTCGTGTCCGCACCGACGCGGGTGGCCCGGACTCGGAGCAAACCGGTGCGGTTGATCGTCGCGCCGATTACGGTATCTCCGACCTTCTTCTCGACCGGGATCGATTCTCCCGTGATCATCGATTCGTCAATCGCCGAGAATCCGCCCACAATCACCCCGTCGACTGCGATCCTCTCTCCAGGTCGCACGATGAGGAGATCGTCAACCTGGACGAGCTCGACAGGGATCTCTTCCTCCTTTCCATCCCGAATGACCCGTGCCGTCCGTGGGGCCAGGTCCATCAGCTTGCGGATCGCGTCGCTCGCCTTTCCCTTCGCAATCTCCTCGAAGTACTTGCCGAGGAGGATGAGGCCGATGATCACCGCGGCGGTGTCGTAGTACGTCCCCTTGTCCGCGAGGCGGACGCCGAAGACGGGGAGGAATGTCACCACTGCGCTGTAGGCCCACGCAGCGGTGGTGCCGATCGCAATGAGGACATCCATGTTCGCACTGCGGTTGCGAATCGCGTCGAGGAAGCCGCGGTAGAACCGATATCCCGCGACGAACTGGACCGGGGTGGCGAGCACGAAGAACACGAGGTTCAACGGTTCCTCGAGGCCCGCGAGCCACCAGCCCAGCCCTTGGCCGAAACCGACGAGGAACAACGGGATGCCGATCCCGAGGCTGAAGAGGGTGAGTCTCTTCAGCTGCGCCAGCTCTTTCTCCGGCGCGACGAACGTCTCGAGACACGTCTCGGAACAGAAGTAGTACTTTCGGCCGCGGACAACCGTTGTAAGGTGCGTGCCCTCGTCCACGTACATGCCGCATACCGGGTCTGTCGCCATCGTGTCCGTGGGGCTATCACGACGGTCTTCCATCCCTTTTGGGGTTTACAAATGTAAAGCGGCGTGGCGAGCCCGCCGTTCCCGGGCAAAGTTTCAAACTTGACCGGCGGCTGGTCAGACCGTGGATCTCGATACCCTTGACATTCGGATTCTGAAAGCGCTGCAGCAGGACGCGCGGCTGTCATTCAGAGAGCTCAGCCGCCAGACGCGGGCGAGCGTGCCGACCGTGAGCACACACGTCCGCCGGCTCGAACGGCTCGGAGTCCTGCGGGGCTATCGCGCGGACGTCGACCCGTTGCAACTCGGGGAGACGTCGGTGTTCCTTGTTGTCGAGGCCCCGGCCGGCCAGACGGGGAGGGTTGCCTCCGCCATCGCGCGACTTCAGGAGGTCCGACGGAGCGTGGAGACCCGTGAAGGCCGAATCGTCGCCGAGGCAATCCTGCCACGGGAAACCGAGGTGGCCCAGTTCCTTCGAAGAGTAGGGAAGCTCCGAGGCGTCTTGGCGTACGAGCATCACGTCGCGAGTGGCCGGGTGAAGGACGAGCCTCGCGCGCACGTTGCTCATGGCCTTCAGGTGCTCGTGGCCTGTTTCGAATGCGGCAAGACCATCGAGGGCGCGCCCGTCATGCGACGGTTGGACCGACGGGAACATTACTTCTGTTGCCGAACCTGTGAGGCCCTGTTCGTAGATCGCTATCGCCGCCTGAAAGCGGCAACCTAGGCGCGGCATGGGCAGCGGGAGCCCCAAGGCGTCGGGCGCGTCGCGAGGATGGGAACAATCTCAGCGATACATCTCGCTCGGGATCGGCTCCGGCGCGACGACGGCCGCGGCCTGCTGTTTCAACTTCGACAGATGGTCTTCGAGTGCCTTCGCCTGCGCCTGAAGCGGCTTCAGGTCGATCTCGACCTCCGGCAACAGGAGGTCGAGGGTGTGGACGAGGGCGACCGCCGCCCGCGCGTCCGGAATGTCGAGACGGGCTTCGGCCAACAGGGCGACGACGTCGGCGTTGCGCCACCGACCTTCGTTCAAGAGGACGCCGGTCACGCCGGTGATGATGCCCGTCTCGAGTTGCTGGATCCCGCGCTTCTCGAGTTCGGACCGCGCGCGGTCCGTGCTGCCGATGCCCCAAACGGGAGGTTCCGCCGGGATCGGCGCATCCGGTTCCGCGGGCAAACCCTCGAGCGGGACGATCCACCGGCACCCGTGGTCTTTCGCCCACTTCATTAAGGCGTACGCCACGGGGCGGTGGGACCACATCGGCAAGGGCATCTCGCAGATGAAGATCGCAATCTTCGGATCCTGGGATGCGTACACCCGCGCGGGGAATTTCGGCTTCTTCGCGTAGATCATCGACAGCGACGGGAAGTCGGGGGACTCGAGCGCGACCACCTGGTCGGTCTTCAAATTCGTGATCATGTACGTCGCGGTGATCGTGCTCACGAGCCCGATGCTCGGGAACGCGGCGACGACGGTGCCGCCCTTCAGATCGACCTCTTTCAGTGTTCGAACCTCGACCTCGGCCATAGAACGCGCCTCCCCCTCGTAGCAGGCCCTCGACTAAGTACGTTTGGCAATGCGCCCCCTGCCGACGTACGCTCACGCTTGCCCGACGAGCTCGAATCCATCGAAGGCCATCGGGGGGACGTAGGCGCAGCCAGGGGCCGTCAGGAACGCGTGCGTGGGCGTCACCTCCCGCCCGACGCCGACCACGTTCTTGAGCCCGTCATAGAAGTTCCCAGTCAGCAGGGCGACCTTCACGTGGTCCGCCAGCTCGCCCTTCTTGATCAGGGTGGCGTTGCGGACCTCCATCGCGAACGATCCGGAAAAGGGGTTTACCTCCGGCGCGGCGAACTTCTCGACGTACACGCCGGAATCGACTTCGGCCAGGAGGGCGTCGAGGGACTTCCGGCCCGGCTCGACGACGAGGTTCGACGGCTCCGTCTCCGCGGGCTTCGTGTACGCCCCCTCGACCGTCGCGACCGCCCGCCGGTAGCCGTTCCCGGCCGGCACGCCGATCAACGCCGAGTGCTTGCGGTCCGCGAAGAATCCTTTCAGCGTGCCCGCTTCGACGAGAGTCCGGTCGCGGGTCGCATTCCCTTCGTCGTCCGCGACGCCGGACGCGAGGCCGTCGGGCATCCGGGGCCGGTCCCGGATCGTGACGCCGGCCGATGCGATCTCCTGGCCGACCTTCCCGGCCCACGGGGAGCGGCCTTTGTGGACGTCCTCGCCGTTGACCGCACTGCCGACCGTCGTGAGGAAGACCTCACCGAGGTCCAACGGATCGAGGACGGCGATCCCGGGGAGCTTGCCCTTGAACGCGCGGGCCTTCAGGTTCGCGGCGGCGCGCCGGGCCACGGTGGCGCCGAGGTGCGCGAAATCGATCGTCCGGATCGAGGTGTTCATCGCCTTCAAGATGCCCTCTCCGAATTTCCCCTTCGATCCGCACTTCGCGGTCAGGTAGGCGAACACGAGCGTGCCGCGGTGGTTCGCGAGGACGTCGTTCGAGTTCGCGATTCGGAACGCGTACTCCTGGATTCGAAAGATCGCCTTCGGGACCGAGGTTGCCTTTGACTCCGTGACCGCTTCCGTGAACGTCGTCGCGGCCTCGAGCAAACCGGCGACCTCCATCGCCGCGGTCGGCGCGTCCCACGCTCCGCTCACTTCGCCTTTCCCGGCCTCCGTCGGGAAGCCGGAGAAGTCCGGGTCCTCGGGGACGCGCTTCAACCCGGCCATCGCCGCGGCCACGGCCGAGCGGACGTCCGAGGGCGAAGCCAGGGTCGTCGCCGAGAACGCGACGCGCTTCGCCTTGGCTGCTCGGACCCCGAGGCCCGTCTCGCTCCGATCCTCCGCGACCTTCGGGACGTCGTCTTCGATGTAGATGGATCGCGAGGTGAAGGCGATCGCGTACGCTTCCGCCGCGTCGGCGCCTTCGGACCGCGCGCGTCGCACCGCATCCGGGGCGAGGTCGAGCCCGTCCACGTCAGCCGCCTCCGACGACGATCTTGCATCGCATGTACGGTCCGCCGGCGGCCACGGGAACGTAGTCCTCCTCGCCTTTCCCGCACGAGCCGCCGTCGAGGGCAATCTCCTTCGACACCCGGTCGACGCTCTTCAGGATCGAGAGGGCGTTTCCGGTCAGGGTCATCCCGCGGACGCGCTCCCCGACCTCGCCCTTGTGGATTCGGAATCCGGACTGGGTGACGGCCTGGAACGACCCGCCGACGGGATCCTCCATGCCGCTGATCCATTTCCGCGTCAGGACGCCGGACTTCGTCTCCTCGATGATCTCGTCCTTCGTGTCCCGACCCGCGCCGAAGTACGTGTTCGTCATGCGCACCCAGACCCGGCGGCCGAAGTCCTGCGCGCGGCCGTTGCCCGTCGGGCGGGCCTTCAACATGCCGGACGTCTCGAGGCTGTGGAGGAAGCCGCGATAGATGCCGCGGTCGATGACCGTCGTCTTGTGGGCCGGCGTCCCTTCCGCATCGAAGGGGATGGAGCCGTGCGCCCCCGGATAGGTGCCGTCATCGTACATCGAGACGAGCGGCGATCCGACTTTCTTGCCGACTTGATCGGTAAGGAAGGAGCGTTTCTTGACGATCTCATCGCCCTCGGAGGCGTGGCCCATCACCTCGTGCGCCAGGAGGCCGGAGACGCCCGGGTCCGTCACGACCGTCATCAGCCCGGCGGGCGGCTTCGCGGCGCTCAGCATCTCGACCGCATCTCGCGCGATGCCCCGACCGAACTCCGCGAGGTCGAGCGCCTTCACGAGTTCCCATCCCGTGGTCCCGTCCCGGAAATCGGACGCGGCCTCGCGGCGGTCCCCTTCGCCGGCAACGGCCTGACCGGCGATCCGGACGCGGACCTCCCGCCATTGCACGCATGCGCCCCAGGTGTTCGCGAGCTCGAAGGTCCAGTCGGAGTCGGAATACGAGGCGTTCGTGTTCGCGACCTCGCCCCGCTTCTGGGCGCGGCACACCTCCATCGCGGCCGCGACCTTGTCCTCCCCAGGCACGTCGCGAGGCTCGATCCGGACCTTCGGCTCCAGGTTGATCGCCGTGGACGGCATCTTGCGGAGCTTCGATGTCGGCACGCCCGCCGCGGCACCCGCGCGTGCGATCGCGACCGCTTTCCGCGCGGCCTGGACCGCGTCCCCGCTCCGTGCGGACGTCCCGGACGCGTAGCCCCATGCTCCTTCGAGGAACGCGCGGACGCCCCAGCCGCGACGACGCACCTCGTTCACGCTTTGGATCTGGTCGTTCGCGACGCGAACGACGAACGCCGTGCGGTCCTCCGTGCGGACGTCGCCGAACCCGGCGCCCGCTTTCTCGAGGGCCCGCACCGCGGCGGACATGAACTCCGTCACGCGAGACCGCGAAGACGCGCCGCGATAAAGGGATTTCGCGGGGTCGAGCGACGCGGCCCGCGTCGTCCTCGAGAGACTCGAGAGTCTCGATTCGCGGTTATATATTATTATGGGGCTATTATTTTATAAGCCGAGGCCCATCGCGCGGACGAGGAACTCCCCATGCAGTCGAATCCCCCGCAGTACCCTGGAGCCCCGTACTACCCGATGGCCACGGAGAACCTGCTGAAGAAGCGATATGTGCTCGGGCTGAACGCGGTCGCCCTGCTGGCGCTCTGGCTCGGCGCCCTGCTCGTGATCCTGAGCGGCGACCTGAACGCGCGCGGGTTCGCGCGGTTCCTGACGATTTCCGGCGGCCTCGTCGGCGCGTTCGGAAGCGTCGCGGGAGCGCTCGGATCGAAGAAGACGTCCGACATGCAGAACCTCGGTCTCCTCGTCTGGGCCGGTCTCCTGCTCTCGTTCACGGTGGCCCTCCTCGGTTGGATCGGTCGGTAAGCGGACTCACTTCAGGGCCCGGATCGCGGCCGCGAACTCCGGGGCGACGCTGACCTTCGTGTGCGGCGACAGGACCGTGTCCGTCGCGATCACGTCGTCGCAGGCCTTCAGATTCGCCTCGGCCGGGCCGACGAAGAGGCCGTGGACGCACGCCGCGATCACGCGGCGCGCGCCTTGGGCCTTCAGCTCCTTCGCCGCCGTCGCAATCGTGCCACCCGTCGAGATCACGTCGTCCACGATGCCGACGGACTTGCCTCGGACGTCGAGCGCCTTCGGCTCGATCTTCACCGTGTACGAATCGATGCGCTTCTTCACGAGGAAGTCGAACGGGACACCGGCGACCGCGGACGCTTCCTTCGCGAGCCGAAGCGCGCCCTGGTCGGGTGCGAGGAGCACGTCGACCTTCGCGGACTTCAGGTAGCGGCCGATCGCCGGCATACCGCTCACCTCGCGAGTCGGGAGCGGGAAGGTCTTGAGGATCTCCGGGTTCGCCGGGATCGCCATCGTCAGGAGTTCGTCGCAGTCGACCGCGATGTGCCTCGCGATTGTCTTCGCGGAGACAGCTTCCCCATCAAGGAATCGCTTGTCCTGGCGGCCATACCCAAAGTACGGGACGACGGCGGTGAGACGCCGAGCACCTGCGTCCCGGATCGCGTCGGCCAGAAGGAACAGTTCGACAATCATCGGGTCTGGATGGGTCGTCTGGACGAGGACCACATGCTCGCCCGACACGGGGCCCAACAGGCGGACGTACCGCTCACCGTCGGGGAATCCACCGGGGTGCTTCTCGAAAGCGACGTCGACGAAACCGACAGAGAGCTCGTGGGCGATCCCGCGAGCCAGGAGGACCGACGCGGAGCCGCCGACGACCTTCATGGCCGAACGGATGCATCGAATGGGCCGGGGCTATTTGAATCGTCCGACCTCTCGCAAGCGCGATAACGGGCGGGATGCTTTCTTAACCTAACGGCCCGTGAAGCATGGAACCGATGTGGCTCGAGACGTGGACGGCAAGCGCGAAAGAGTATCGGCGGACAATTGTCCTCGCCGCCCTTTTGACGACCTTCACGGGACTCGCGCTTCTCATCGATCGACCGAAAGGGGTGGCGCTTGAATGGCTCGGGATCCCCCTTGTGGCGTTCGGCGGCGTGTTGCTTGTTTTGATCGTGTGGCCACCGAGGCGGCCAAACCTCGATTCTTCGACGTCCGTGGCCTGTCACCTCCTGCGGCGCCTCACCTGGGACGGCCGACTCGTGCCACTCTTTCCCTTCGTGGGCGTCGCAATCATCGTGGCCGACCTCTTGTACAACGTGACGTTGAGCCGGACACCAGCCCTCCAGACCGAAGACACAATCGTCCTGCTCGGCGCCTTCACTCTCCTTGGATACAAGTTTGTCCCCGCCCGATTCGCGCGGGAACGGGACTTTGGGCTCCTGTTCTTCCTTTGCCTCAACGCAATCCTCGTCGTACCTCTCCTGGCAGCGCGGACATACTTCGCCGACGCTGAGCACTCCGTTGACGTCTACTCCTGGGTTGCTCTCGCCCCCGAGACCAGTGCAGTGTTGTCCCTCCTCGGCGTCGAGAATTCCGTGCACGCGGTTGCAGGTTCGACGGCGCCGGGACTCACGTTCACCCCACAGCAACTCCAGGTCCAAGTGACTATAGTCATTACAACGGCGTGCTCGGGCATCTATTCGTTCGGAATCTTCGCCGCGGCATTCGTTTCGTTTGTCTTCACGGAATACGAACGACCGTCGAAGTCTGTTTGGCTATTCCTTATCCTCGGCATGATCGCAGCCTACGCCGCGAACGTGCTTCGGATGGCCGTAATCGTTCTTGTTGGATACTATTCGGCTAGCCCGCAAACCGAGTTGCAGGACATGCTACTCGCCCACAGCTACGCCGGCTGGATCATTTTCCTCGGATGGATTGGCCTGTTTTGGGGGATCCTCTTCAAGTTCCTGCCTAAAGGCAGAATCATCGGGAGCCCAACCCCAGTTTCGCATCGAGAGTCACAGTGCGTCGCGTGTACACGTGCACTAAGCCCAACAATCGCCGCAGTTCGCTGCTCGTGCGGAGCGTACTACCACGTCACCTGCATTGCGAAAGAGCTTCGATGCCTTCAGTGCGGCAAGGCAATCGAACTTGGTCCTGAAAAGAATACAGTTATCCTGTAAGATCTGGCACTGAAATAGGACAGGGCCCCTTAATCCAATGATTGCCGGGTGCGATTCACGCTCACGCATCCGTAACAAAGACCGAGATCCGAGTCAGCCGTAACCGACCATCTCGCACATTGCTTATCCCAGAAAGTTATTAGCTCGCGACCAGAGGCGCAGACGATCAGACATGAAGGCCAATGGTTACGTAATACTGTCAGACCTCGAGTCTCCGGAGCGACAGCTTTTGTATGCCGAGATGGAGCCGTGGCAGGATCGTTTCCTCCGGAAAACTGCCCAGTCGCAATGGAGATCCTGGTTCTCCTGGCCACCGGACCCGCTGCGTCAGTGGAGCAGGCAATGGGAATACCCTTATGCCTTCGCGGGGCTCTCGGCCCTCAAACCGGGGGCTCGCCTGCTCGATGCCGGATCAGGGCTCACATTTTTCCCTTATTATTGCGAGGCGAAAGGGCTTCGTGTAACGTGTCTGGATGCCGAACCTCGTTACCGGGCAGCCTACGAGGAGACCAACCGCACCCTAGGGGGCTCGGTGGCGTTTGTTGAAGGCCCTCTGGAGGCGATTCCGCTTCCGGATGCAACGTTCGACGCCGTGACTTGCATAAGTGTCCTGGAACACACCGCTTCGTGGATGGCATGTCTTCCGGAGCTCGCTCGAATCCTACACGTGGGCGGCGTGCTAGTCCTCACGGTGGACGTAAATTGGGGAGGCCACGAGGGGATTGATCCGGACGATCTCTCAGAAATGCATCGCTGCCTTTTGGAGGAATTCGTAGACCATTTACCTCCTCGCCTAGTCCCTACACCCTCGCTACTCACCACCAGCTATTTTCGACGCCATGACGCTCGGCGACTTCCATGGGTCGACTCACTCCGAGACGATCGTCTGATCCGCCGGATCGTTCGTACGCTTCGTGGACGATCTCCCCCTTTCGAACCGCTTGCACTAGCCGGTTTTCAACTGGAGAAGCGCGACTGATCGAGAGAGATTGAAACGAACCATTATCGAGGTCTAGTTGAGCTTTGTCGCCGAGGCTGTGGGGTCCGCCCGTTGTTATTGGTTCCGATAATGCTGTCGTCGACTTGATTACTACTGCAATCAGCCTCGGGGAGCCTGCTTAGGCATTAGGCTGGTGTCTTGGGTGTCGCTGCGCGGACGCATGATCCGCGGTACCGCCTACAGCCTGACGGCGATTGTCGTTTCGAAGCTCGCGTATGCATTGAACTCAGTTGTCGTTTCGCGAATGCTTGGAAGCGAAAACCTAGGAGTCCTCGTCATCCTGTGGAATGTATTGGCGCTCGCTGGAATTTTCGCGACTTGCGGTATGCCAGCCGCGGTGGTGAAGCTAACCGCGGAGAGAGGACTTTCTGACCCATTTGCTGCAAGCGAGATCGTAAGCGCGTCCCTTCTGATTACTGCGGTCTCGGCAACGGCGACGGGGGTGATTGTGATTCTCTTTTCTCCCTTGATCGCTTCGACTCTCTATCAGGAACCAAGCTTGGCGTGGCTGATTCCTATTGGTGTTGTCGCTCTTGTCGTCTCATCGGTTCCGGCTCCCGCTTTCGCGCTGTTTCAGGGATTCCAAAAAATCCGAGAGTTGAACCTCCGGGGAATGCTCTATTCAATCATATCCGTTGTCCTGATGATCGCATTTGTTTGGCGGTTGAACCTCTTCGGAGCTGCAATCGCCGGGGTAGTCATTGCTTTCGCGAATGTCTTGATCAACCTTCAATTGCTCAGGTCTATTTGGACGAAAGCCAAGCTCTCGCTTCGGTGGCCATCTCAACGAACGACATTTCGTTCGGTCGGAAGGCTGGGGAGTGGGTTCGTAGCGAGCAACGTCGCAGTGATGGCAGCGACATTCGCGGGCAGCACCATACTCGTGACTACGCGTTCGTTCCAAGACCTTGGCTACTTCTCTATTGCGCTCGCGCTCGCGGGATATCTAACTTTCATCCCAACGGCAATCGGTGTTCCGATGGTTCCTGCGGTCTCGGAGGCCTATGCAGGCACGGAAGACAAGCTTGCGCCGTTTGTGACCAAGACGCTTAGACTCGTGGCTTTGGGCGTCCTGCCACCCGCATTTCTCCTCCAGTTTCTCGCAGTTCCGGTCGTGGGCATTTTGTACGGCTCTGAGTACGCTTCGGCGACAGGGCTCGTAGTCTGGATGGCCGCCGGCGCCTACATGATCTCACTCGCCAGCGTGGTAGGTTTCGCAATTCTTGGTGTCGGGGACGTGTGGTCTGGAATCGGCTTGAACGCGGTTTGGGGGGCGTCGTACGTCGGTTTCGCCGCGTTCCTTGTTGGCGGCTATGGTTCGCTTGGACTCACGGTGGCCTTCATTCTGGCGTACGGGTGCCTCTTGGGTGGAGCGCTCTGGTATGCCCGCAGACACCTTCGAATACGCGGACAAGAGGTTGTTCCACCCGTCGCGCTCGGCTTGGCCATACTTGGAGCTGGAATTGTCATGCAAGCCTACGTGGATGACAGGCTAAGGATCGCTGTCGGATTGACTGGGGCCGGCATCCTAACCTTAGTTGGCTGGAAGTGGCTCTCGCGTCAGGAGAAGGCGATTCTACTGGCCGCGATGAAGTCAATTCGAAGCAAGGTGTGGCGACCTCACTCGGACCACGAAAGGTCGGACCCGAAATAGGGACGACTTTGGTCTTATCTGGAGTCGGATGCTGCGTGGCCGGGTCCGACCGAGACGCGGAGGAGGTTTTGCGACTTGGATTTGTTATCGTATCTTGCCACCTGCGGGAGAAGTGCTTATCATCACATGTCGTTTGCAGTCAATGGCCGGTATTTCTCTGACTCCGCGACGAAAGGTCTTCCGCCGAAGTCGGGCTCGGTCTACCATGTTTCTCCTCCCGGCCTGGTTCGCACCCACTTCCTCCCTTCGGGTGGCATTTCACCGTGCGAGAGGGGCTGTTATCGGTGACAATGTCGAAATCGGCTATCTCGTGATCTTGGACAACCTCTATCCGGAAAAAGTCATCATCGAAAAGGGCGCGACCGTGGCCGCACGCTCAACGATCTTGGCACACGATGAAGCCCTGTCATACACGTTCGCAGGCCCTGAACGAGTGGCCGTAACTCGCGTTTGTGAAGGGGCTTTCATTGGTGTTCATTGCGTGGTGCTCCCGGGGATTCGAATAGGACGCAGCGCAATCGTTGCGGCAGGGTCGGTGGTTACATCAGATGTGCCTGACCGCGGCAGGGTCGCCGGCGTCCCTGCGCGTCCTCTCCCGTTCTCCACGGAGAAACACAGAGCCGATGTGAACGCCGATTCGAGGTAAGCCCGACTCAGCATCCGACAAGGATGGTCGGAAGCGCTGCCCGGAGTGTTTTTCCACACATCATGGCGTCTTTCGGCCGATAGCACGCTTATAAACAGAGAGCGTTCGATCTGCGACTGTAGACCAATCATAGCTCCCCGCTCGCTCGGACCCACCCCGAGCGAGGTGGTCTCTCGCATCGTGGCTGGTCAACAAGTCGCACAACGCATCCGCGAGACTCTCAGCATCCGCCGGTGGGACAAGGATCCCACAGGACTCGTCAATCAAATCTTCCAAACCTCCGACTCGGCTGGCTATCACCGGAATTCCCGAAGCGAGAGATTCGAGGGCGGCTAGGGAAGTCGCTTCCCACAGCGACGGAATCACGGTGACTTCGGCCAAGCGATAGATCCGCGGCATCTCGCCATACGGGAGCCCTGGGTGACAAATGACGCGAGAATCCAACCCCATGCCTCGGATCAGGGAGACAATGCGTCCTGTGTATCCTGCATCCGAAGTTCCCATACCGACCCCAAGGAGAATCATCTTCGCGTCGGGGACTTGTTGAGAGACCCTTGCAAATGCTCTTACGGCGAATTCGATGCCATTCTTCGGATCGACCCGCCTGGGGACGAGAATGACGCGGTCCGATGCCGAGAGGCCCAATTCTCTCAGCAAGGACAGATCCTTGTTCGCAGGATGAAACGTATTGTTGTCTACCCCGTTTGGAATGTAGTCTACTTTGGAGGTGGCAACACCGAAACGCTCCGTTAGGTCTCGACAGATTGCTTTGTCCACGCCGATGAAAAGAGAGCCGACCTTGACATGCTTCCGATCCCTGTCGTATTCGTCGTTTCGGTAGTGCGCCCAGAGTCCATGGAAGGTTACGATCACCGGACATCCCAACAGACCCAGCGCTTGCAGGATCTGAACTGGCATCCAAGAGGCAAACCGGACGGGCAGTCCAAGAATTGGTGAGAATGGTCCGTGAACGTGTATGAGGTCAGGCTCATATGCTCGGATGACTTTGAACCAGCGGCCCAACCGATAGACATCCCTTACGGAAACTGGTTTATTTTGCATGAGGCCGAAGAGCCCCTCGCGGGTTACGCGTACGCCATCAACCACATCGTATTGCAATTCATCTGGGCTCCAACGAGGAGTCAAGACGAGCGGGTCCACACCCTGTCGTACGAGCTTACCTAAGATGGACTGGACATGGTGTTCTACACCTCCGATCCGTGGAAAATAGCTGTGCACAATGTGAAGCACGCGCATGACTCTGGATTGCAAAGACTTGGATGGCTGAATAAGCTTGTGGGCGTGGTATTCATTGCGTAAACTTTCTCCTGAACAGCCGAGAAGAGCCGGAACCAATTTTCTATTCGGCCACACCGGACGCCCAGTCACAGAGTCGCTCGCATTCTCACGCTGGAGACTCGCGCAGAAAAGCCTTTACGGAAATAATCCACTGAAAAGTTAGTACATGGCTTCTGCGCTGACGGCGATCGTGTGCAGCTACCGGCGACCCCGCAACCTGGCGGGCTGCCTTCAGTCCCTAACAGAACAGTCTCTTTCAGACTTAGGTATCCTCGTTGTCGGAGTTCGAGGCGACACCCAAACTGTCCAGACCGCATCAGACCTTGGGATCGACGTGATCCTCCAGGATCAACCCAACGGAGTCGCTGCGGCGAGAAATCTTGGGATTGACCATACAGAAGCACCACTTATCGCGTTTCTGGACGACGATGCACGAGCACGACAAGGGTGGGCCGTAGCTCTTGCAACTGTTCTTGAAGACCCGCAAATCGGGGCTGTGGGAGGCCGAGTATTTGACACCCGAACGGGTGAACAAGTCGTACACCCCTGGGGAGTGGACCCATTTGGAGTAACACATCTTCTCTCGAACGCGGACCGGCCGAAGACACTTGTTCCGACAGTCAACGGATGTAACATGGCTTTTTCGCGTCCTGCGCTCCGCTCGGTCGGTGGATTCGATCCGTACTATAGTTACTACTACGATGAAACAGACATGTGCGTCAGGCTCGCTCGGGCGGGATATCGAATCGAATTCACTGGTGCGGCGACAGTAGACCACGACTTTGCCGACGGGCCAACCCGAGAGCGATTCATCTACTCCTCCTGCCGCATGAGAACCTACTTTTCGACCAAGAATTACATGAAAAGCGTCGGAAAGTCCCGGCTAATCCTAGAGCAATTCCGCCTTCTGAGACAGGACTACCAGGCGTTCCGTGCCGGACATAAAGAGTACGCGGGAATGGTCGGGACCTGGACCGCTTTGGCAGAGCTTGTTAGCGGCCGTCTCACCGGGTTTCTCGATGGGGCCAAGCGGGCAATTCAGTACGGCGACAACGCACGAGGTGGTTCTGCATGCTAGATGGAGAAGTCACGGTCTACTGTGCATTGCTGAATGAGCGTGCCTCTATTGACGAACTCGTGCAGTCTCTCCTTCGTCAGACTCGCCTACCTGATGAGATTTTGTTTGTCGACGGCGGTTCCAAAGACGGTACACTTGAAAGGCTGTCCCAATATGAATCGAGACACGACATCATCCGCGTCATCCAGGCTCCGGGAAGCAACATTGCTCAGGCTCGCAACATTGCATTTCGAAACGCCCGCGGTGATGTCATCGCGTCGATTGATGGGGGTTGCGTTGCAAGACCAGATTGGCTGGAACGTTTGCTCAGGACCCTTGGCAACGACATTGACATCGTCGCCGGCGTGTACGTCGCCGATGCTCGAACGGACTGGGATTCAGTTATCGAAGAATTCTTCTACCCTCCTCCAGAGTCGCTACCAGACGAATGGAAGGAGCCCTCTCACCGATCCGTCCTCCTGAGGAAGCGAGTCTGGGAAGAATTGGGTCCATTTCCAGAGTATCTGTATCGGTCGGAGGACAGCTGGTTCAACCAACGCGCTGAGGAACGTGGTATGCGATTCCGAACCGCACGAGACGCCGTCGTCTCCTGGAAACCAAGGGCGAATCTGAAAGAGGTGTTCAGGAACAGTTACTCATGGGTAAAATCAGACATCATGAACGGTGTCCGGATGCCCTTCGAACGAAATCGAGCAATCCGAATCACACTACGACTGCTTCGACGTGTTGTTCTTTTCGATCTCTGGATCTTGGCAACCTTGCAAGAGCCCGTGGCGGGACTCCTCACCCTGCCGATGTTGGTGCTCGTCTTGTCAAAATATCCCATCCGGACCCGTTCCGCCAAGAGAGTGTGGCTCTACAATCTGGTGGACTATGCTGTCATGATGGCGTCAGCATCGGGCCTATTCGTGGGACAACTCATGAGACTTCTGAAACGAAAGGCGGTCTACTCATGACGGGTCAGAAAATAGGCGTCTTGAATCGCAACTTCCAAAGTCGTTTTCCAATCGAGAGTCGACGCCATTCGGCGACCTTGGTCACCAATTGATTGCCTCAATTCAGGATCGGACAGTAGTTCGATCGCGTGATGAGCCAGGCCTTCCACTGATTCTGCGCATCTTCCTGCACCGCAACGTTCGATCAACTTCCACGTTTCGCCGCCAGAAGGCCCTCGATGAAGGATTGGAAGACCCGCCGCCATGTATTCAGCAACTTTCAGTCCAACGGTGGTCGCATAGACCGGGTTCAGGGCGTAGGTATGGACTCCAAGCGCGGCTCGGCTCATGAAGACCGGAACGAGATCCGGAGGAGCGGGGGGGAGGAATTGGATTGCTTCCTGAACCTTTAGCTCCTCGCAAAGTCGCATTACGTTTCTGGTGTAGGAATCATCTCGAATGCCCAGGAATACGAGTGTCGCGTCCGGAACTTGGGCCAGCACAATCCGGAACGCTTTGACAAGAGTCGCGGAGTCGTAGTATGCACGAGGTCCTCCCAAATGTAAAATGGTATGCGGTCCGCGCGTCTGATTTTGAACGCGTGCGAATCGGCTGGAGTCAACTCCATTAGCGACGACGGTGAATTTTCGATTCGGAATGTCATATTCTTCGGTGAGCATCGAAGCCATTCTTTGAGTCGGAACCCAGATTCGGCTAGCTCGCTGCATTGCGCTGCTCTCGAGAGCCCGTTTGAAACCTTTACCCATCTCCTTCGACTGCTCTGCGGCAAGGACCAACCTCGAGTCGTGAGCATCGATGACGAATGGTGTCGCGAAAATTGTGGCTATGATCGATGTTTCCATACAGAATATTGGGTCATGCGCAGAAACTACAAGTAGCTCGGGTCTATGCTTCAACACCGTGATAAGGACCTCGAAAAAAATCAAAACGCGTTGTATGGCATTCGCAGCCAAGTTCCTTCTCAGGAAGAACGAAGCGGTCTTCGGCATCGGTTCGAATACATACGATGATGAAGAGAATGGAGGGCCGTCGTTCGGCGATCGGCGGAGCACGAGGACGCGTATATCGAAACCTGCCCTACCAAGACCCTCTGCAGTGGCGCGAGTCCTCTCGCCAAAAGCAGCGTATTCTGTGTCAGGGGAAAAGAACTCTGCGACGAACACCAACAGAAGTCGACGATTCAACGAACCTTCACCCCGTACTCCTCGGCGACGTCAGCAACACTTGAAGCCTCAAACAGGCCGGAGGCTTCTTCCAAGAGCCCCCTGAACTCGCCGGAATTCTGCCTGGAGATATTCAGAACCCAATTAGGTAGGGGAGGGCTGATGTCGGAGAAATCAACGCACTCCCAAGGATGAATTAGGAACGTCACTGGATCTCCACGCGATTGTTTCAAGGCCGCTATTGTCTGACCGATACCTCTCCAGTTTAGGAAGCCGGTTCCAATGGGACCTCCCGGATTGAACGGGTTCGATGTGACCGGGATCTCCAGGAGCCGACACATCCCAGGGACACGGTGATCCTGGAGCCCAGGATGGTACGGCATGGAGGGTGCACCGCGATGGTCGACCACGACCCTGAGTTGCTTCTTCTTGATCAGACGGTTCGGCAAGACAGAGCAGTCCACTTCAAATCCTTGGCGCTCCATAGAAACGAGAAGGGAACTGTTCACCGCGAAGTTAGCTTCCCTGAAGACCACAGGGGGACTACCAATGATTTCACCGACTTCTCGCCTTGAGGTCCGAAGTCTGTCCTCGAATTCTCCCGCTTCGAGTTCAGTTGCAAATGCGGGATCGGTATGTGTACCGTGACAACAAACGAAGGATCCGATGTTGCGAGCTTTTCGAATCATGTCAGCGTACTGTCTAGCGACGGGAGCCTCGACGAAGAGATCTGTCCTGAAGCCTGCGTTGCCAATTACTTCTAGAAGGACCGGAAGAGCTGCCTCGACCCCACGGAAACTGTTCGTGAGGTGACGGACAATATCTCGTTCGGCGTCGATGCTGATTAGGAGCCTCCGCCTCAGCGTTCCACCCCATAGGAGGAAAGGAAACGACCTGCGATGCCGTTCCAGTCGAACTCGGTGCACGCTCGATCCCGAGCATGCTTTGCAAGCGTGCTTGCCAGAGTCTGATCAGAGAGAAGAAGATTGATTCCATCTGCGAGGGCGGCCGGCGTTGGTTCCACAAGCAGCGCGTGCGTTCGGTCCTGAAGTGCCTCCTGAACAAAGGGCAATTTGAGCGAAACGATTGGAGCGCCGGCCCGCATCGCCTCGAGGAGGGCAAGACTTAATCCCTCCTGAAACGAAGAGTGACAGTAAACATGGCACGCCGTATACAACGCGCGAGGATCCGCTACGTCTCCAAGGAATCGAATCCGCCTTTCAAGACCGAGGCGAAGCACCTCCTCCTGTACGGCTGGCAGAAGCGAACCACCGCCTGCAACAACCACGCCGACTTCGCTCAACCGCGGATCTCTGAGGGCCTGGAGGAGGAGACGGAATCCCCTGACCTTCTCGGGCCACTCAAACTTAGATACGACGCCAATAGTCCTGGACCACCCGGCTTCGATTGAGATTTCTCGCAAGGTATTCACCGCTTCCGGAGAGACGACCTGCTCTTCAGTTCCCGGGGGGACCACATCGACCAGATCTCTTGGAAGCCCCATCTTCATCTCGTCCTTCAAAAATCGACTCGGGAACGTAACCCGATCGCATTGAAGGAGCATTCGCCGCAGGGAACGTCTAGCGACCCGATTCGACGTCTGCCAAGATGTGTGAAACGTGAACACGACCCGTCGGGTCGACCGGGTCCTCGACTTCAACGCTGCTCTGAGAGCATACCAGTGCGCGTGAGCGTGGATGAAATCCGGACGAATTTTCGCCACTACAGCTGCTGCAGCTCCAACAAAGTGCCGAGGACTGCCTCCTAAGACCTCGACCTCCTCTGACGTAGAGCCTTCGCGGGCAACTATGTGAACATCTAGACCGAGCCGACGTAGTCCCCTTCCTAGCCCCGCGACGAAGCTCGTGATGCCCCCTCGAATCGGCGCGACATATGGCGTAATCATGACGACCGACAGTGGACGCAAGAGTCACCCGAGAAAGTAAATCGTGGATAGGGAGTCCTGATAAACGGCATACCGTTCTACGCTCGCAGTTTGGAGGAGAATGGCTGGATACAGGTTGCCGTAAGCTGTGAATTCTCCTGGGTACGCTCTGACCTCGAGGAGATACCTTACCTGGTAGTTTGCATAGCTGGCGGGAATGGCACCAACCGGGGCCTGCAAAAGACCCACCCAATCTGCCTCGGCCTGAACATCAAGAAGTTCGAACGGCGAGTCGGCATCTACGCTCAGATGGTTCAACGGGATGGACACAATCTGGCCGGCTACGCGCGATCTATCCACGAAACCGAACATTAGAAGTTCAGGGCTTTGGAACGCTGTTGTGGCACCTCCAACGGGGAGGTAGGGAATGCCCGAAATCGCATGAACGCGACTGCCTGTCAGACCTTCATTCGTAATAACCGTGCCGGCTGTGTCGTAACGCAGGTACTGGGCCACGTTGTAGGATCCGTTCGCCATATGGGAGACTAGAGCCAAGTCATAGCTCGAAATGGAGACGGAACTCACGAGGACGAAAGCAGCCGTAGCAGCAATCGCAAAGGCCCGGCGCTTTGATGACCGAATTCGTTTCAGAAGAACAAAAAGGCCGAAAACAATGAACAACGATGTGAAGGGGATTGTGTAATAGCCGGTGTACTGTCGGAGGAACAGCATGGGTAAGAACGCGAGCAGGGCCACGACTACGAACGGGTCTGCATAGCTTTTGTTCCGCCTGAGGACGACCCCTGCGATTCCTAAAACGGCAAGAGGCAGGAGAATCCCGGAATTCCTCGCGAGACTTATCCCGAGGTTCGCGAACTGGATTGCGAGAGAGTTCCCAGAGATCAGGGCGCCGGATGAGTATTCGCCTAACACATCGGTCGACGCCAGAGTCCCGAATGAAACCCCGACAACTGCGATAACAGACACGAGCGGCGCCCAACGGATGAATCGACGTCGCAGAAAAATCTGGGGGCTGCGGACCCTGAGAGTCCGGAGAGCGGTCAATAGAATGCCTGTAACCACGTAAGCAAATCCAATCAAGGAAACGAAGATTGTCAGTCGGTGGAAGGACATCATCACAAAAAACGTGGCTCCGAGGACGATTGCAATATTCTTACTCGGACGATGTGCCAAACGGATTAGACCCCAGAGCAAGAGTGGTAGAAGGACCGTGAAAAGGACTCGAGTCGGTACCTGCCACGTCAAGGCCGTAATGAGTTCTGGAGTCAGGGACAAGACCAAAGACGTCGTCAAAGCAAAGGAGTCGGAATGGGTGAACTCCCGACCGAGGATGAAACCTGCAAGCATCGAGATCAGGGCCACTACCATGTCCAAATACACAACGGCCCCTTCGATAGACCCATTCGAAAGCAGGGAGAATGCGGCTAGGAGGAAGGGGCTGCCGCTCGGGTGGCTCAAAGGGTACAGCCCGAAGTAAGAAAGAGGGTTGAGGACCCACAGGGCAACGCCGTGTTGCTTCAGCGAGGTGGCCATCCCGTGCCAAACGAAGCTGTCGACACCGAGTTCATGTGATGTGCTCGGATACCGCAATAGAAAATTCAGGCATGCGAGCGCAGCAAGCAGCATCAGCGGCACTCGCTTAGGCAGCATGTCGATAAACCCCCGCGATACGATCTGCGATAGCGTCCCATCCGAACGCCTGCGCCGCTTCGACACACGATTGGCGCATGGAATGAAGAGAATCCCATCGCCGCAGGATGAGATTCCGGAGCCCCGCAGATGTCCCATCAAAGAAAAAGCCGGTCCGACCTTCTATCAGGACACGAGGAAGGTCTCCGACGGCGGTTGCAAAGACCGGAGTGCCGCATGCGAATGACTCCAATACAACGGTCGGAAGTCCTTCGAAAGAAGACGATAGGACGAGTACATCTGCGGCCGAAAGAAGGGTCGGCATTTGATGATGTGGCACAGTGCCTAGAAAACGAACGGGCGCGTTTTCAGGGATTGAAAGTCCGTCTCCCTTGCGCGGTTCGCCGCCGGCGATCAGCAAAAGGGGACTTCCTTCCAATCCCCGCAATGCCTCAATCGGAACAGCGATCCTCTTCTCCGGAGCGATTCGACCTGCAAACAACATGATGGGAACGTTCGGAAGCCCAAGCTCGCTTCTGGCGACTCGGCGTTCCACGGGCCGAAAAGCAAACAGGTCCACACCAATTGGAATGACCGCGGACTTCCGGCTCAGTTGTGGAAAGCGGTGAAGGTAGAATTCGAGCGTGGCAGCACTTACAGAAACAATCCAGTGCGCGGTGTGCAAAGAACGACGTTCAGCATACCAATATAGGAGACGCCCCAGAGACCGCCTCTGAGCGATCGCGCGTGCGGGCGTTCCATGGAGCGTACATACCAATCGGCAACGTTCGGCGAACGCAAGATATGGGTACATGTCATCGGGCCGCATCGTATTTACAATGGACCCTGTCAGCGGTGGATTGCGTCGAACCCACTTCCAAAGACGACGGATGAAGACATAGTTTGAGATGGGATATTCCGGCGTCACCGAAAGAAACTCTGCGAACTCTACGGAAGTCGGAGGGCCTGCTCCGACGATTGCGACATGAATGCCGCGGAGCGAGAGGGCTTTGGCCAAACCGAGTACGTAGGAGCGAGTGCCTCCAGCGGCCTCTATGGTGGGATGGATCCCCGCTACGAGGTAAACGTGGAAGATCCCATCCTCCTCTCTTGGATCAAACTTTCGTAGAGGTGGATAAGTTCGGCCTCGTAGTGCGCCCACGTATGGCGCTCGTACACAGCTGTGGCCGATCTCACCAGACGCATCGCCAAGTCCCTTTCGCTTACTATCCGTTCCATTTTGCGAGCGAGGTCGAGCTCGTCACCCGGCTCGTAGAAAAGCGCCGAGCTCTCCCATAGGCCGCGGAGAGTCGAAAGATTTGCAACCACCATCGGTTTTCCCGCTGCCGCGTACTCAAAGACTTTGTTCGGCATTGCGATTTCCGTTAGCGGATTTCGCCGGTAGGGTACAAGCCCCACATCAGTTAGGCTGACGAGTTCAACAGCCTTGGCCGGAGGAATCCAATCCCCAATTCGCGCATCCAGCATCGGAGGCGCGTTCCGGACCACTCCCCGAAGCTCTTCGCGGTACGATTCCGGGCCCTTGCCGAAGATCAGAAGCGAGACGGGGCGTGACTTGCTGAGAATTGCCGCGGCACGAACAACGGTCTCGAGATCTCGCTCTGGATCAACTCCACCAGCATAGACTATCACGGTTCGACCCGCGAGAGCCATCCGATCAAGCAGGTCGTCTGGCGAAGCCGAAACGGAAGGGGGACGATCGGTGCTGTTCATTACGACGAGGAGTTTTCGACCGTCAATCCCCCTGGCTTCGAGCAGCCTTGCGATTGTGCTATTAACTGTGAGAACTCGATCGGCAATGAGGCCACTCAAAGCCTCGAGGGCGCAAGCCACTTTTGCAAGCGGGTGATTCATTGATAACTCAAATCGTGCGGCGAGAATTTCCGGCATTGCCTCGTGCATGTCGAGTATGAGCGATGCGCCGAAGGCCTTAGAAGGCAGGGCGCAGAATATCTGGAAATCAGGGAGTGAGTGAACATGAACCACATTGAAACGGCGCTGCAACTGGAGCCGTAAGAGCAGCAACGACGCCAGAAGAAAGAACGTAGCATATTGGTAGGCGTAGCGGAACATGCCGCCGCGGATTGCTCGAAGCGGCACCCTATGAATCCGAACGTGCTCCAAGTCTTCCACGCTTGGCTGGCCAAGGTCACGGAGGCACACGATGTCCACTTCATGCCCCCGCAATCGCAACGATGAAACTTCTCTCTGCACTCGTGGATCAAAAGGCACATAGGAATATACGACGTGGCAAACCCTCATCTGGCCACCACTGCGGCAAAAATGACGGCTGCGCAAACCGCTAATTCAATCGCCCATAAGACGAGTACGATCTCCCACTCACGAAGCCGTTTCCAGCGCATGACGGCATGTGCCAGGGACTCAATCGGACCATCCCACCCTAAACGGCCATCCGGGCCAATCTCGCCGTAGTTCTCCGCTTGAAAGTGTCCGCGAAATTTCAATGCGAACTCGATAATCATCGGGGTGAAGAGGATTGCGCCAACCGCCTTGAGGGACGGCGACGAGATGATCGCAGCACACGCGATCGTGGCCCCCGTAAAGAGCGTCATCGAGTCGCCCGGGAACACCCGAGCCGGATAACGATTGAAGCAAAGGAAGGCGGAGAGAGCGCCCAGCAGCGGGAACAAAAGGAACAGGCCTCCCTGCGCTCCGGTGAGGAGGGATAGCACGATGAGAGACGCGGTCATGATGACGCCGAGACCGGCTCCGAGTCCGTTGAACCCCTCCAGCATGTTCGCGGCGTTACAGGCACTTGTCACCCCGAGTGGAACCGCCAGCGCTATCAGAACCCCGATGTCCAACCCCAGGAGTACCGTGTTCTTGGCTGAGTATACGACGGCACCGAGGGGGAGGGCGAGTACGAACGGGAGGATCGCCTTGGATCGTTTACGCAGACGGAACATGTCGTCCATCAGCCCCACGACACCTGCGCCAAGGCAGGCGCTAAGCGCTGCGAAGAAGAGAGCCGATGAATCTGCCGGCACTACCAGTGCCGCCAATATCCCGACCCCGACGTAGAAGCCGAGGATGACCCCGATCCCCCCCATCTCGGGAACGAGGGGGCCATGGAGCTTGTTCAAATCTTTCCCGACGAGAGTGGTGCCCCGAAGAGATCGAATCAACCAG